>OKSA01000369.1_pt1 | contig 43419 bp, 51 predicted proteins | sample 1601181 | NCBI WGS metagenome assembly OKSA01 (sample SAMEA3541538, study PRJEB24748) | human gut metagenome | biome: human gut; feature: human-associated habitat; material: faeces | place: China | collected 2012
AAACTTATGAATCAGATCAGCGGTCTGACCCGCGCCGTCGCCTACAAGAAGCGCGTGGAACTGCAAAACAAGTCTGACATCGAGGCAGGCACGGGCGATCTGAAAAGCGCCCTGTGGAGCGCTATGGCGAAGGAACGACCCGATCTGTACAAACAGGTATCGGCCTACCTTGATCGCAAGGCACAGGAGGGCGGCGCATGAGTATGTACGCCCTGCAGGTTATGACCGGGATGGAAGCCGAAATCACGCAGAAGCTGCGCGGCAAGGGCGTGGACGCCAGATGCCCGCAGGAACGGCGGATGATCCGGCGCGGTGGCAAATGGCAGGAACAGCTTTACACGCTGTTCCCCAGCTATATCTTTGTAAGCACGCCGGATGTGTACCGTGTCTATTATGCGGTGCGCGATGAGGACGGTGTGCTGCACTGGCTGGGAGCCACCAAAGGCGCGCCGGAGGCACTGAGCGCCCGCGAGGAAGCCAACATCCTCTGGCTGGCCGGAGATGCCCCACTGCCGCCCAGCGAGGCGGAGGTGCATGCGGACGGCACTCTGGATTTTACCAGCGGGCCGCTGGCGCACTTGAGGGATTTGCTGGAAAAAGTGAACCGCCATGACCGCCGCGTCACGGTGCGCGTGCCTGTCGGCGGCGAGGATAAAACCATAACCCTTAGTTACCGTTTAAACGGCAGACAGGAAACTGCAAGTAATGCTGCGGCTGGTACGCCCCGCAGCGTGAACACAGCGGACATATTTTAGAGGATTCCGACTTGCATCAAGGCGGAAATGGCGAAGCCTGCCCCTAAAATATAGCCCGCAATTCTGCACCACGCCATAACACTGTTTAAACACGCGAGAGCGCCGTTCAAAAACGTTTAAACGCGGCGGGCGGCAAAACTGCCCGCAGAATAAGAGAACCACGCACAGCGCCGTTTCTGGGGCTGTTTTGGGTGTCGAGAAATCGACGCCCTATTTTTATCGAGAAAGGAGCCGCCGATGCGAACAAAAAACGGCAGTGTCCGGGAGTTGATTGCCGGAATCCGGCAGGCCGCCGAGCAGGAAGCGTACAATCCCGCCGAGGATTTAAAGACCCTTCAAACGCAGTATAAACGGCTGGGCAAGAAGGACTTCGGCCTTATGCTGGATGCAATGGTTGAAAAATACGCTACCGGGGAATATGCAGCCATCCATGCTGCATTGGTCGAAAAAGCCCGCAACGGTGATATTGAAGCAATCAAGATGTACCGTGAGATGCAGTCGAGCGGCGGCAGCGATGAGGTGGTGATCGTGGATGACGTCGAATAAAAAGCGTATACGGCTGTCGGAGATCATCGGCCCCGCCTTCTATGAGACGCACAAACTGATCGACATGGGCGTTATCGACGAAGCGGTTGAATCGGGCGGACGCGCCAGCTTGAAAAGCTCCTACGTTGGCACGGAAGTAGTGCTGCAGCTGGTGAAGCACCCGGACTGCCACGCCCTTGTGACCCGACAGGTCGGCGACACGATGCGCGACAGCGTGTATGCGCAAATCCTGTGGGCTATCGACAAGCTGGGGCTTACCACGAAATTCAAATGCACACAAAGCCCCCTGCAATGCACCTATCTCCCCACCGGGCAGCGCATTTTGTTCCGTGGGTTGGATGATCCGCAGAAGATCAAATCCATCAAGCTGCCGTTCGGGTATATCGGTATCCTGTGGTTTGAGGAAGCCGACCAAATCAAGGGCGGCGAAGATGCTGTGCGCAATGTGCAGCAGTCTGCGCTGCGCGGCGGTGAGTTTGGCCTTACCTTTATCAGCTTCAACCCTCCGGCTGCCAGCCGCAACTGGGCAAACCGCTACGCCCGCGAGGAACGCAAGGGCAAGCGCATCCATCATTCGACCTACCTGCAAGCCCCTGCTGCATGGCTCGGCCCGAAGTTTCTGGCGCAGGCGGAGTACATCAAGGAAACGCAGCCGACGAAATACCGCCATGAATATCTGGGCGAGGTCGTCGGCAGCGGTACGCAGGTATTTGAAAATCTGCGGCTTGAGCCTATCTCGCAAAAGACTATCCGAAACTTCGACACCATTGAAAACGGTGTTGACTGGGGCTGGTATCCCGACCCGTGGGCGTTCAACCGCTGCCACTATGATGCGGCACGCAAAACGCTGTATATCTTCGACGAACTGACCCGGCTGCGTACCTCCAACGAGGAAACCGCAAAGCTGGTGCAGCAGCGTATTGAATCGTGGGAGAGCGTGACCGCCGATTCCGCAGAGATGAAATCCTGCGCCGACTACCGCGCTTTTGGCATCCTCTGCCGTGAGGCTGTCAAAGGGCCGGGAAGTGTGAACCAGAGCATGAAGTGGCTGCAAGGGCTGGCAGCCATTGTCATCGACCCGCATCGCTGCCCCGACACGGCAAAGGAGTTCAGTGAATATGAGTACGAGGTTGGCCGTGACGGCACAGTGCTGCCGGGGTATGTGGATGCAGACAACCACCACATTGACGCCGTCCGCTATGCTGTCAACCGTATCTGGATGCGCAGAGGTGCATGATGAAGAAATTTCGAAAATGGCTCATTGACCGCTTTTTGCCGCGCTGGGCCTATGAATCGCTGCTGGAGGAACTGGCAGCCGCCAACAAGAAGCAGGAGGAACTGCGGCAGACCGTAGAGCGGCAACAGTGCTATATTTCCGGGCTGGAATATGCACTGCGGCACATGACACCGACTGTCGTGGTGGAAAGCCATGAAAAAGAAACCAAAGAAAAAGCCGGATAAATGCCGGGGCTGCCCGTGGCGGGCGGCGACAGACTATTGCCTGTGGCCGCGCTGCTTTCGGAAAATCACTCTAGGGGGAACGCATGATGGGCGCTCTGATCCGCGCACTGACAAACAACGCAGTCGAAAACATTGAAGAGGCGCTGGGCATGACGGATGCCACCAGCAGTGCCATGAAGCACGCCATCGCAGAGTGGTATGCTGCATGGTATGGCCGCGCCCCGACCAAAACCGAAGATCCCTGCCAGCGCCTGCCGTATGCCATTGTGAACAAGCTGTGCAAGGCAACCTTCGGCGAGTATGACAGCGGCCTGCAACACGCCGACAGCGCTAAGGGGAAATACCTTGACCGTGTACGCAACACCTTTGATGCCTGTAAAACCAGTTTTATGGCTCAGGCTATGATTGGCGGCGAGGCGTGGGCAAAGCCTGTACCGATGCCGGATGGACGGCTGACGTGGCAGATCGTGGGACGCGATTCCATCATCATTTTAGGCCGCGATGCAAGCGGCATCCCCTCGGATGTGGCGCTGTGCGAGAAATCTGTATCTGCCGACCATCATTTCTACACGCTGGTCGAGCGGCGCACATCCTTTGCCGGGCGGCTCACGATCCAGTACCGCCTGTACTGCTCCGACAACAAAAGCACACTGGGGCGGCGCGTGCCGCTGGCAAGCCTGCCGCAATATGAGCGGCTGGAAGATGAGTACACCTTTGCTGTGCCCATTGATGGCGTCGGCATGGTGTTCCTGCGGATGCCCATCACAAACTGTGTAGACGGCAGCACGGACGGTGTTTCCATCTACGAGCCTGCAATGGGACTTATCCACCGCATCAACGAAAATGAACTGCAATTCAGCCGTGAGTTTGAGTTGGGCAGGATGCGCGTTGTGGCGAGTGCCGATATTTTGCGCACCCACAACGGCAAAAAATCATTGACCGATGATGTGTTCGTCGGTTTGGACGGCAACGAGCAGAGCGTCGGTATCACGCCCTTTGCGCCTGCGCTGCGCAATGAAAGCTACGAGGCGCGGCGGCAGACCTACTTGAAAGCCATCGAAAATCTGTTGGGCATCAAGCGCGGCATCCTCTCTGACGCCGAGGCTGTGAGCAAAACGGCGACGGAAATCAATTCCAGCGCGGGCGACTATAGCCTGTCTATCATGGACTTTCAGCATCTGTACTACGACGCCCTGCAGGCCGCGCTCCGGCTCGGCGACCAGATCGGGCAGGCATACCGTCTGTGCGATGCGTCGGCGTGGAGCGCGGATGAACTTACTGTAACATGGGGCAACGGCGTGCTGTACGATGCCGATCAAGAGTGGACAGAGCGCAAGGAACTTGTGCAGATGGGCCTGCTGAAGCCGGAACTGGCGCTGGCGTGGAAGTTTGACCTGCCCGCCGAGACGGAAGCCGACCTTGCCGAAATCCGCAAAAACTATATGCCGGAGTTGAAAGACCTTGAAGGTTGAGGTGATACCGCATGACCGCTGAGCAGCGTGCGGGCTTGAGTGATGCCGCTCTTGCCATGACGCAGCCCTGCATCGATGAACTTATCAAGGACATCAGCAGGCGCGTGCAGAAGGCCGGGGCTATCACTGACACTGCCGAATACCAGCTTTATCGGGCGCAGGCATTGGGCGAAAGCAAGAAGGCCATTGAGCAGGCCGTCTCGAAGCAGATCGGCATCAGCGAGGAAGTCATCGCCAGCCTGTTTGAATATGTGGCTGACAAGAGCCTGAGCCTTGATGAAAACGGCAGCCTAAAGCGGATGACCGAAGCCTACACCCGCATGACCCAGAGCAAGACCCGCGAACTGCTGCGTGACCTGTGGGCCGATACGCCGGAGGGCAAGGTGCAGCCATTGCAGACAGCCTACGCCCGTGCAATGGATTTTGCTTTCCGACAGGTTGCCACAGGTACACTGGACTTGAACACGGCCATCCGCCGCGCCGTGACGCCGCTGGCGAAGCGCGGCCTGCGCACCATTGAGCAAAAGAGTGGGCGCAGCGTCGGTATTGAATACGCCTGCAGGCGGTATATCATGGATCAACTCGGCCAGTTGGACGATGAAATCCAGCACGCCGACCATGACGCGCTGGGGTGCGACGGCTGGGAAATCAGTGCCCACGCCGCCTGCGCCCCCGACCATGAGCCGATACAGGGGCGGCAGTACGGCGACGCTGAATTTGAAAAACTGAACAACAGCCTGCAGCGCCGCATCGGGCACCTGAACTGCGGGCACACGGCAAACCCCATCATTTTAGGCGTGAACGCGCCGCAGTACACCAAAGCCCAGCTTCAAAAATTCAAGGATGACAACGAGCGCAGCGTTGTGTACAATGGCTACCGGTACACCTTGTACGAGGCCGGGCAGGAGCAGAGCCGCATCGAAAACGGCATCCGGCTCATCAAGCGCCAGATTCTGGCCGACGAAGAAACCGAAAGCCCCGATCTGCAGAAGCATCAAATCAAGCTGCGGGTCGTGCAGGCCGAGTATGCGAGATTCTGCAAGGCCGTGGGTCTGCCCACCCGCAGCGAACGCCTGCAGGTGGCCGGGTTTGGCCGCAGCCAGTCCAACCGGGCCGTGTGGGCCTACAAAAAGGCTGCGCCGGAGCAACTTCGGGATGTAGAAATCGCAGGGCACAAACTGTACAGCGTCACGGATGAACGCATCCGGGCTGTGCCGAAGCCGTTCTTTCAAGGCGTTTCCAACAAGGTCAACGGTCTGGCGCAGGAATACGCCAGAGGCGTGCTGAAAAAGGTGCAGAGGCTGGAAGTCGGCACAGAGGCTGTCGTGAACTTCACCAAAGACGGTAAATGCACAGGCTACTATGTGGGCGGGCAGAACAGTATGAAGGTCAAGCCCCCGGAGATACAAGTGCCCTACTACTCTTTACATAACCATCCCAGCAATGGTATACTTAGCCCAGAGGATATACAGCAGCTTATCAAGCGCCCTCAGATGCAGGGCATCGGCGCTGTCGGTAATGCCGGAGCGCTGTTCACCTGTGAGAAGGTGTTCGGCTATTCCCAAAAGAATGCCGAGGGCTGGTTTAAGGCTTTAAAAAAGAAATATCCTCTTTATAAAGGTGAATCCGGCAAAATCGAAGATGCGCTTGCGCAGCGTATTGCGTTTGCTGAAGAACTGCGAAGGGATGGTGCTAAGTATGGGCTCGTATTTTCAAGATAACCCTCCGACTCCAGAAGAAATCGCAAAGTGGCGAGCAGACCTTACGCGAGGCTGGCCTTATACTGAGGATGATCCTGAGCCGGATTTTTTCGACTGGACACCTGACCCAGACCGCAGCGCCACTACGGATTCCATCTATCTGCTTAAAGCAACAGGCAACTGGACGGCGGAAGATGAGCGCATCGCCTTTGACCCCAGAAAGCCCCCACCGCGCCCGCTGGCCGAACTGGAAGCGGAGCACGACGCTTTCCTCAAGGAACTGTTCAAAAAAGCAAAGCCCCTTTAAACACTGTATAAACGCCATTTGCACCGCTTTTAAAGCGGTGCTTTTTTCGTGCCCAAAATTATGCAAGAGGTGCTTTATGTTCTGTATTACCTATGACACAACCTGTTATGCCGACCCGCAGCGTGCGTTTGATTCCTTTATGCGGCAGCTTCGGGAGTTTTTCGGCCCCGTGCTCCGTGTCAGGAAAAACAAGCGGATCGTCTCACACCCGCAGCCGCACAGGGTTGGCAAGTACCACGCGCCGCATCTGCGGCCCGATCCGCACCCGCATCTGCCGAGGGATCGGCTGCAGGAATATCACTCTGAGCCCGAAATCCCACCCGAAGGAAGTTGCTCCCGCGCCGATGAAGCGCCGGACGATAGCGACACAGACAACACAGACGAAGGAGATCACCTATGATTGACTGGCTGAAACCCATCCTCGGTGATGGGTACAATGAGGAAATCGACAACAAGATCGCCGCCGAGATCAACAAAGGCTTTGTCGCCAAGGCCGATTACGACGCGGCCAAGGACGCCCAGCGTACAGCGGCAGAGGCTTTGGCCGACGCCAACAAGGCGCTGGCCGAGTACAAGGACACCGACATCGACGGCCTGCGCAAGAGTGCCGAGGAATGGCAGGCCAAGGCAGAGCAGGCCGAGAAAGACGCGGATGCCCGCGTTGCGGCGGTGCAGTTTGATGCAAAGCTGGATTCCGCTATTGCTGCCGCGCATGGGCGCAGCGGCAAGGCCATCCGTGCCCTGCTCGATCTGGACGCCCTGCGCGGCAGCGAAGACCCCGACAAGGACATTCCCGCCGCACTGGCTGACCTGCAGAAGGACAGCGGCTATATGTTCGACACCGAGGAAACTCCGCCGCCCTATGCTGCAGGCACGGGCCGCACCGCCATGACCACCGACAATTCTGACAGTGCCCTGCGCAAAGCAATGGGCCTGCCGATGGAATAAGATAAGGAGCAAAACCTATGAGCAACACTATCGAACTCGCAAAATCTTTTGTCCCCAAGCTGGATGAGTGCTACCGACTGGCCTCGCTTACGAGCGTGCTGGACGGTGCGCCCGAACTCGCCAAGCAGGGCGCGAACGCCAACGAACTCATCATCCCCATGATGAGCATGGACGGTCTGGCCGACTACAGCCGCAACGGCGGTTATGTGCAGGGCGGCGTCACCATGACGAACGAGACGGTCAAGTGCAACTTTGACCGTGGCCGCCGCTTTGACGTGGATGTCATGGACGATCTGGAAACCGCTGGCCTTGCCTTTGGCCGTCTGTCGGCTCAGTTCATCCGTGACAAGGTTGTGCCCGAACTGGACGCCTTCCGCTTTGCGTCCTACTGTGGCATCAGCGGCGTCACGAAGAAGGAAGAGACGCTTGCCGATGGCGCGGCCACCGTTGCGGCGCTGAGTGCTGCCGTGACGGCGATGGACGATGAGGAAGTCACCGCCACCGGGCGCTACCTGTTCATCACGCCGACGCTGCTGCAGGGCATCAACGATATGGACACCACGAAGAGCAAGAAGGTTCTGGAAGGCTTCGAGCGGGTCATCAAGGTTCCCCAGCGCCGTTTCTACACGGCCATCAAGCAGCTTTCCGGCAAGACCGGGGAGGAAGCCGGCGGTTACACGAAGGCAGCCGGCGCGGCCAACATCAACTTCGCCATCGTCCAGAAGGATGCGCTCATCCAGTACACGAAGCACGCCGCCCCGAAGATCATCGCCCCGGAGAACAACCCGGACGCGGATGCCTACGTCTTTGGCTATCGCATGGTGGGCATCGCCAAGGCATACAAGAATATGCTGTCTGGCATGTACTTCAGCCACGACAAGGCGTAAGGAGGATTTACTATGGCTATTATCGGATACATCCCGCCCGCCGCCGAGCCGATCCCTGCGGTCAACGCGCAGCCTGTGCCGGACAATGCTCCGCCCGCCGAGGCAGCGGTGGAACTGCCGTTCCCCGAAGTGACGGACACGGCGGCAGAAGAAAAGCCCGCCAAGCGCACAAAGAGGGCGGCGACCAAGGAGTAAACCCATGACGAGTTACGAGTTTTACGTCTGCAAATATGGCGGCAAGGCCATCCAGCCGGACGAGTGGCAGACCGCTTATGCTGACGCCGACGCGCTGATTCGGCGATACGAGCGGCTGTACCGCGTGGAATATCCCACCGACAGCGCCCGCGACACGGCTGTATGTGCCATTGCTGACGCCCAGCGCAGGTTTGCCGATGTACAGAGCGGTGCTGCGGCTGCTCCGGCCAGCGTTACGATTGGCAGCGTAAGCGAAAGCTACGCCGCCAACACGGCAGCAGCCATTGATGCGACACCCAAGGCACAGGCGGCAGAATACTATCGCATTCTGTGCTTGTATGCTGATGTGTACAGGGGGTGCAGCTGATGCGGTATGAGGGAGCGCTTCGTTCGCCGATCTATGACCTGTGCCGCCAGACCGTTACCGTGTACCATGCGTGTTATAATCCCTTCCGGGTGCGCGCTGCGTAATTCATGGCGCGTACTTTGAGCGTAAAACCGTGCAGACCGTTGATAAAAGCGGGGGCAAATCCTGCGACGAATTTTTGCTGGTAATTCCCAACAAAAACGCGCGGAGGGCTGCCCCCGCCCTTTTTAACGGCATCCCCGGCGTGTATGTGCTGGAATGCGGGGATCGCATTGTGGAGGGTGTTGGGGAAGAAATCACAACCCGCGAACAGTGGGGCAGCTTCGTCCCGGCCAACCGCCCCGGTGTGGTTACTGTAGACTGGGTGCGGGACATGGGCTGCCGCAATGTTTTGTACCATGTGGAGGCAGGCGGTAAGCAATGAGGGTCACGCTTGATTTTCCCGCCGCAGAAGAGATTTTGCAGGAAGTGGGACTGGATGAACAGGGTGATACGCAAATGTTCCACACCAAGAATGTGCTACGGCGCATTCAAAAGTATATGCCCTACCGTACAGGCGCGACCATCAAGCTGACCGTCGCCCAGACCGACCCCCGCGTGCCGGAGATCGTCACCGAAGAGCCGCAGGCGATTTATCTGTATAACGCCGTGAGCCGCAGCGGGAAGCCGCTGAACTATACAAAAACAAAGAATCCCCTTGCCGGAGGGCATTGGGATCGTGCGCTTGTGGCTGCCGAGGGTGATGCGCTGGCTGTCGATCTGGAACGCTATATTGGAAAGAGGTCTGGCGAATGAGTGAACTTGAGCAGGTCATCACATGGCTGCGCACCTATGAGGGGCATGACATCTTGAAGGATTGGCATGTCGACTACACCGACCAAGTGCCCAGCTGCGGCGCGGTCTTCCCGCAGGGGCTGCAGGAAATTGAACGCCGCACCTATATCACGGGCGCAGTCTGCGTCACAAATCAGAGCAACTTCGGTCTGTACTTTACTTTTGCCAAAAGTGCAGGCGATGATGAGGGCGCGAAGATCAACGCAGATTGGGTCAACGACTTCCAGCATTGGGTGCAGGAGCAGAGTACCCACGGCCTTGCTCCAAACTTTGGCGACGCCGAAGAGTCTGTCATCGCCCGCGCCCAGAACGGTGTGCTGTACGAAGCGGAGGCCGAAGGCACGGCGACTTATATGGTCGTGCTGAGCCTGCGCTACACAAAAACCTATGAATCGGAGGATTTTGCATGAAAATCGAACGCAAATATATGGCGCATTATCTGAATGCAACTTTTGCCGCAGATGATGGCACGGCCAGCTATGTGCGGCTGGGCAAAGATTTGGAGGAATACTCCCCGGAGTTGTCCGCCAACGTCGAAAAGAAAACCAACATTCTCGGCAACGAGACTGTCAGCATCGACAGCTACCAGAAGCAGGGCGAGGTCAGTCCTTACTACGCCGAGAAAGGCGACCCGCTGTTTGAGAAGTTGCAGAGCATTATCGACAACGATCTGGTTCTGGATGATCTGAAAACCGACATCGTGGAAGTCAAGCTGTGGGACGCCCAGAGCAGCGGCGCGTTCCCTGCGGTGCGGGAAGAGTGCTACATCGAGGTCAGCAGCTACGGCGGCGACACCACTGGTTATCAGATTCCGTTCAACGTGCATTATACTGGCGTTAAAACCAAAGGCACATTCAACCCCACCACCAAGGCGTTCACCGCCGAGGCGTGAAAGGAGCAGTCATCATGGAACTGGTTATTGATCGCGGCGTCAAAAGCTATGACGTGAAAGACATCGACGGCACACTGCTGGGCGTCATCAAAATCAACCCTGCCGACATCGGCATTTCCGGGCGCTTCGTCTCGGCACGCAATGCCATCGCAGAACTGGCGGAGCAGGCCAAGCAGGACATGACACCTGAAAAGATTCTCGCAATGGATACGACCATCAAGGCCGAACTGAACAAGGTGTTTGGCAGTGATGTGTCCTCGGTTTTCTTTGGCGGACTTTCGGCGCTGGCTCTTGCCGATGACGGTGCTTTTGTCTTTGAAAAGGTGCTGGAAGCTGTTGCCCCTCTGGTGGAGGAGGCGCACAAGGCCGGAATCGCTGCCGCCGAAGCGCGGCTTAAAAAGCACACCGCTGTCTATGCCGACTTCAGCAAGGGGCTTGCCCCCGGTCAGCAGGCATGAGTGCATGGGAATTACCCACCACCGTCGAGGTGGCCGGGCGCAGCTTTGCGATCCGCTCGGATTTTCGCGCCGTACTGGATGCACTGGCTGCGCTGACTGACCCCGACCTGACACAGCAGGAGCAGTACGTTGCCTGCCTGCAAATTCTATATCCCCGCTGGAAAGAGCTGCCCGACGCAAACGCTGCGCTTCGGGCGGCTTTTACTTTTATCAACGAGGGAAAAGAAGACGAGAAGCAGGGCTTCCGCCCCCGGCTGGTGGACTGGGAGCAGGATGCTGCTCTGATCGCACCCGCCGTGGACAAAGTGCTAGGGTATAGCTGCCGCCGATGCGGGTATTTGCACTGGTGGGAATTTCTCGGTGCATTTCATGGCATCGGCGATGGCCTGTTTGCGCAGGTGGTGAACATCCGAAACAAGCGAGCACGCGGTAAAATGCTGGACAAATCCGAGCAGGAATTTGCCCGCGAGAACGCTGCCGTTATTAAAATCCATGCGGCAGAAAGTGCCGAGGATAAGGCCGAAAAGGAAAGGCTGTTGGATCTTCTGGGGAGGTGAAGCTGTGGCATCAGTCGTTATCAATACGCGCTTTAATAACCGAAAGGCCGAGGCAGACTTAAAAGAGTTGCAGGCCAAGGCCAAAGAAACCGCGCGAGAAATCAATGCGGTGGAAAAGGGCCTCGGCTCGGCCACGACCAAACGGAATAAGCTGCGGGACGATTTGGAAGCCGCCCGCCAGAAAGCTGCCGAAACGGCTGCCGCTCTCGACGAAGTAAACGCTCGACTGGATGCCGGACGCAAATCGAAGTTCGGCGTCACATCCAAGGGCGACGAAACGCTGAGCGACAAGCTGGCCGCAAAGTTGCAGCAGCAGGATACCGCTGTGCAGGCTGCCGCCGATGCCTACCACGCACAGGATGCCGCCGTGCAGGCACTGCAGCAACAGCACGCCGAACTGACTGCCCAGCTTGCACAGGAGAAGGATGAGACGACCCGGCAGGCCGAGGCTGTTGCCAACGCCGCGCAGGCTGCACAAGCGGCGCAGGTGGATGTATCCAATGTGCAGCGTGCAGCGAATGCGATGGACGCCTTCGTCTCAAAGCTGTTCAACGCGGCATCAGTGAGTAAGATTCTGAAAAGGTCACTGTCCGCGATAGGCTCTATCGGCGGCAAGGCTTTTGATTTTGTGAAAAGCAAAGCCCAGAGTGTGCAGGAACGGCTGGCACAGGCTGCGCAGAGCACGGAACACTTCCGCAAGCGGCTGGCAGGGCTGGTGTCCGGCGCGTTGGTGTTCAATGTGCTTTCCTCCGGGCTCCGGACGCTGACGAACTGGATGGGGACGGCGCTGCTGTCTTCGTCCAGCCTGCGGACGGCGCTCGGCAACTTGCAGGGCGCAGCGGCCACGGCAGCCGCGCCCATCATTCAGATACTTACCCCCGCGCTGACTGCGCTGGCAAATGCGGCGGCGATGGTGTTCAGTTACATTGCGCGGCTGGTGGCGTTCTTTACCGGGCGCACAATCTCCGCCAGCGCCGGAGCAGCCAAGGCTATGAACGGCGTCGGATCGGCGGCGGGCAGCGCAGCGAAGAAGGTCAAGGACGCTAATGGTGAACTGGCCGCCTTTGACGAACTGAACGTGCTGAACAAGCAGTCCGACGATAGCAGCGGCGGGGGCGGTGGTGGAGCAGACAGCATTACCCCGGACTTCGACTTTTCTGCGGAGAATCCATTCCTTGACAGCATTATGGATGCCATAGAGCAGGGCGACTGGTACAAGGTCGGGCAGCTGATCGGCGAGAAGCTGCGTGACAGTCTGAACGCCATCCCATGGCCGGATATACAGGATAAGGCTGTGCAGTGGGCAACAAACATTGCCGACTGCATCAATGGTTTTATCGAAGTACCGGGCCTGTGGACTGCCATCGGACATACCATTGCACAAGGGCTGAACACAGCGCTGCTCTTTGCGGACACGCTGATGCAGCGCATCCACTGGGACAGTCTGGGCGCGGGCATTGCAGAGGGACTGACAACTGCCGTAACTGAACTGCGCTGGGACACGCTGGGGCGTGTGCTGACGGATGGGATGCGTGCGGCCATTCTGACGCTGTACAACTTTGTGCTGCATTACAGCGGCTGGACGGATTTAGGCGATGGCATTGCAACATGCATCAATTCTGCCATCTCCAATATTCCGTGGCTGGAAGCTGGACTGGGTGCGGGCGGCTTTGCCATCGGCCTGCTGAACGCGCTGATCGCGGCGGTGCAGGGCACAAACTGGAATGACCTCGGACACAATATCGTGACGATGATTGCCGCGATTGACTGGCCGGGGCTGTTCTCTGCGTTGAGCACGCTGGCATTGGATGTGCTGCAGGCCATCAACACGATTCTCGGTCAAGTTGACTGGGACGCTGTCGGCAGCAAAATCATGGAGTGCTTGCAGGCGGTAGACTGGGTCGGTATTCTGGCGCAGGTTGCCGAACTCATTTCCAACTGCTGGCCGCTTCTTATGGCGGCGCTGGCCGTGAGCCTGCTGCCTGTGATTGGCGCGTTTATTCTTGACACGGTGCTTCCTGCTATTTTGAGCGGCCTCGGCTCGCTGATCGTCACGGTCATCTCGGCCATCGGTGCATGGCCTGTGCTGCTGCTGGCGGTGCTGGCCTCTATCGCGGCGGTCATCATCAATTATCTTGTGACCCACTGGGACGAAATCAAACAGAACTTTTCACAGACACTTGCCGATCTGGCACAGGCGCTGAACACTGCCGGAGAGAATCTGCAGCACATCTGGGATACTCTGTGGCTGACGATAAAGCTGCTCGGCCTGCAAATCTGGGAGAGCATCACCACAGGCTGGAGCAATTTCTGGAAAGGAATTGACCTCGCCTTACGCATGGCAGGCGCGGCGCTGCAAGCAGCGTGGTCGGCCTGCTGGCTGATTATCAAGCTGGCGGCCATGCAGATTTGGGAGGATGTCACCACCGCATGGAGCAATTTCTGGAAGGGCCTTTCCCTGCTGCTGTCGATGGCAGGGGCGGCGCTGAACGCTGTCTGGACTGCCGCATGGTCGGCGCTGGCTGATACGGTATCCTCTATCTGGGACGGCATTACCTCTGTGGTGCGCGGCGCGGTCAACGGCATCATCCGCATTATAAACGGCATGATTTCGGCGATTGTTGGCGGCATGAACGCTGTCATCGGTCTGCTGAACGGCTTCAGCTTTGATGTGCCCGAATTTGCACAGGATGCACTGGGCACGGCTAAGATTGGCTTCAACATCGACCCCATCACCGCACCGCAAATTCCCTATCTGGCACAGGGCGCAGTCATTCCGGCAAACCACGAATTTCTTGCTGTGCTGGGCGACCAGACGAACGGCACGAACGTGGAAGCACCTCTTGAAACGATCCAGCAGGCGCTGGCCGAGGTGTTGGCCGAGTGGGGTGGGCAGGACATCACGATCCGCTTTGCCGCCAGCGGCGGTTTGGAACAGCTTGTGCGCCTGCTGATGCCCTACATCGACAAAGAAAAAGCCCGCCGTGGTGCGCGGCTTGTGGTGGGAGGAAACTGATGATCGTAATTGACGGCGAACAATTCAAAATCGACGTGCTAAGCGTAAAGCGCAGCGCGGATTTTCTGGATAAATACGCGGAGCGCCTCGCCAACGGCCACCTTAGGCGCGAGCTGATTGGCGTGTACTTCAACTACAAGCTGCAATTTGGGCCGGGGCTGGATCGCAAGGAGTACGCCCGACTGTGGGACAAGCTGACGGAGCCTGTGGAGTTCCATGAGGTTACAGTGCCGGATGAAGACGGCGACTATACCTTTACAGCTTACTTTTCCAATGTCGGCGATGAATTGCTGCGGAAAAAGGCTGAAAAAAACTACTGGAAGAATCTGACCGCGAATTTTATCGCCCAGAAGCCTGCAAGGACATAAAGGAGGCGAACGGCTATGAACACAAGCACCCGCGTGGAGTTCGGCCTGTACGATGTCACCGCGCGGAGCGACAGCACCCCCACCACGGAGCAGGCGAAAGCCTTCTGTAATTTAAGCAAGGACTTGCTGCTGGAATCTGTACCGAGTCAGAACAAGTACGGCACGCTGGAAACGCGGCAATGGCTCATGGACGGCAGCTTTCTCTTTTTCCCCGAAGCACCCCGCCAGTATTTCTGGGGCTTTTGGAGCGCGGAGCAGTCGAACGGAAACGGCATTTTTGCCACCCCGCCAGTGCTGAATATCCGCTTCGACAAGAATCACAGCAGCAGCGGCCTGACGCTGCATTTTTACTCTCCGACAGATGACTGGGCAAGCAAGGTCAAAGTTCAGTGGTACGATGCCAACGATGGCCTTTTGGCGGTGGCTATGTTCACCCCGGACGCAGTGGATTACTACTGCGCCTGTAAGGTAGAAAACTATTGCCGCATTCAGCTGGCGTTTTTGGAGACGAACAGGCCGGGGCGGTATCTGAAGCTGGCGGGAATCGACTACGGCGTGTATCTGCATTTCTCCGGGGACGAAATCATCAAGGCCCGTGTGCTGGAAGAGTGCGACCCATTGAGCGCGGAGATTAGCATAAACACGCTAAACCTCACGCTTTTTAATCAAGAGGGTCGCTTCTCTATCTTAAACCCGGAGGGCTATTTTGATGTGCTGCAGCACCGCCAGAAGCTGACTGTGTGGGAGGATGTGCGCCGAAGCGCCCACGATACGAGCACGACAAGCTACTGCATGGGCACGTTCTATCTGGACGACTGGTCGAACGAGGATGACACACTGGCCGATTTTACGGCAATCGACACCATCGGCCTGCTTGATGGCTCTCCATTTGACGGCGGAGTGTATGACACCCATGTGGCGTCGCTGGCAGCGGAAATCCTAAGCGGCTATCCTTACACACTGGACAGCGTTCTGGGCGAAGAACGGATACAGGGTTACATTCCTGCCGGGACACGGCGCGAGGCACTGCAGCAGCTTGCCTTTGCCATCGGCGCGGTGGTGGACTGCAGCCGAGGCGAAATCATCCGAATCGTGCCCGCTCCGCAGCGTGCCAGCGGTCTGATTGGAACAGATCGCCGCCTGCAGGACGGCAGCAAAGTCACGCTCCTTGCGCTTGTAACTGCGGTGTCGGTGACAGCGCACCGTTATATCCCCGGTGAGGCGTCGGAGGAACTGTACAAAGACACCCTTGAACCGGGCACTTACCGTGTGACCTTTGATGCTCCGGCAGTGGCCGACAGTCTGGCCGTCAGAGGCGCAGAGCTGAGCGAACGAGGCGTGAACCACTGCACGCTGACCGTGAGCAAGGCTGCCGAAGTCTGCGTGACCGGGCGCAAGTACAGTGACAGTGCTACCGTCCTGCGGCGAGAAGCCTCAAATCTGCCGTCAAACGCGCAGGGCAACGAAGTGTCCGTGCCGGACGCGACCCTTGTAAGCCCAGACAGGGCTGCCGCAGTGGCCGCCCGCGTGCTGGACTACTACGCCCAGCGCTATGAGCAGACCTTCCGCATGGTCGCCGGGGATGAGAAGCTGGCTGACCGTCTGATCGTGGAGAGCTTCGGCGGTGAAATGGTGCGCGGTGTTGTTACGAAGTTGGAATTTGATTTAACTGGCGGCTTTCTGGCCGACGCGAAGATTGTGGGCCGTAAGCTGTCCAACAATGCCGCAGCCTATGCGGGCGAAGAAATCCACGCAGGCGAAAGGAGTTTCATCTAATGTGGCAGACGCCTGTTTATGACCGAACTGCCGCCGATGTGGCAGCAGGAGCGGAAAAGTGTTATATCACGGCAGAACTGCTAAATCGCATCGAGGGCAACACCGCCCACATGGCGCAGCTTCTGGGCGTAGAGATCGACACCCGCACATGGACGTCGCTGGGGCTGCTGACCCGCGCTCAGATGCAGCGTATTTTGGACAACCTCGCCACTGTGCGGGCTGCATACTACACGCTGCCCGGTACACCGAACATTCCCACAGCGCCGAGCACGCTGTACAGCGCCATCAACGACATGGAGCAGGTGTTGTGGAGTCTGCACGAACTGTGGCAGCGCAACAGCGTAAAGCAGTACGCCGGAGAAATTTGCGCCGGACAAGAGATTGGAGTGATTTAATGTTTGAGAAGAAAGTGTGGAATGACCGCCAGAGCGAGCATCCTGCCCGCCGTAGGTTGACTCCTACGGAAAACGACAATGAGTATGAAGTCTCCCGCGCAGAAGGTCTTGTCATGGAAGAGGGCGACGCCTTTGATGCCACCACGATGAACGATCTGGAAAACCGTGTGGCGAAAGCCTTTGCAGAATATGATCCTGCGGAACTCGGTGCTGTCAATGTGACAGTGCAGCTGTATACCTGTAAAAAAGAAGGCAAAGTGTATCAGCTGACTGGATCGGGCGCTGTTGGACGCTGCAAAATTCCCGCAGCATGGGCCAGCGGCGACACATGGACGGTCAACGGCACGACAGTGCCCGCCTATTGCGGTGCGGATGCCGTGGATGGTGACACTATTGTGGCCGGACGCTGGGCAATCTTTACCTTTGATGGGCAGCAGTTAAATTTTAATGGCGGCGGTGGATTATCCTCCGGCAAGCTGGCACAGGCCACCGCCAGCGAGGCGCAAGTGCTGGCAGGTGCGCCATTTTACGCGGGAAACAAGACCCTTAAAATAGGCATGATGTGCAACCACGGCAGCTGGCCCGATGCCGACAAGCTGACCATCGAGAGCGGCAAGCTCAAGATGTACAAGCAGGACGGCTACACCGAGGGAGGTCTCGGCGTGGCGGCAACCAACCTCGGCAACGCACAGGCCGCGCATCTGTTGAGCGGCGTGAGCGCATCCAGCCAAAACGGTCTGGGATTCGGCGGTAGCATGCCGGACCGCGGCGAATGGAGCGCAACGATTACGCCGGGTGGTGTGGTAACTATCCCGGAAGGATACCATGCAGGGGGCGGAATGGTATCGGCGAAGGGCATCCAAGTGACAGAGGTATGGCAAAGCTGCCATAGAGGGCAAAACCTCTTCAATTTCAGTGACGGTACACTGGTTGGCGTTCAATATGCCGGGAGTCAGTATGCCTCTGACAACATTTTGCAGGGCGCGGGCATAAACAGCGGGAGCCAGTATTGGGCGCAATGCGCGTCCGATGCGAGCGTTCGCTTTATTCTTGCCTATTATTGATAAGAGGTGAAACCATGGCAGAACCAATCGTAATCAACGCCGAGACACGAGAAATCACCGTGCCCGAGAGCGAGCGCTCCTTCGGCGTGGCCGGTGAGCATGATATGACCCGGAAGCATTTCCGCATCAACGGCAGAATCGTGGACGGCAACGACCTCGCTGTGGGCTTTGCATGGAAGGTCTGCACCGAAAACTCGGCCAAACAGCCGAACGAGTACCCCATCGACAGCATCATCGCTGACAGCGATGGCATCGAGTTTGACTGGCTGGTCGGCATGGGCGCCCTGACCTACAAGGGCGGCCTCAAGTTTGCGGTCTGTGCCAAGCAGGTCAACGGCGAGGGCAAGGTACAGCACGGGTGGTGTAGCCGCATCGGCATGGGCACGGTCTACGACGGCATCGAGGCCAGCGCCGAGGATATCGGCGGGTTTGACCTCCGGGCCTACATCCAGCAGACCGCTGCCGAAGTCAGGCAGGCGGTGCAGGACGCGGCGGCCAGCGCTAAAAATGCAGAGACGCAGGCCAGCGATGCAAACAAGGCTGCAAAGTCTGCCGCCGACAACGCTACGGCCGCCAAGAGATCGGCAGACGATGCAGCAGCTGCCGCCAAAACGGCAGGCGATGCGGCAACTAAGGTTATCAAGGAGGGCGTAGCCGAGAAATTGACGGAGATGCAAAACATCCAGAAGGACGTCTCGACCAAAGCCCAGACAGCCGAAACGGCGGCCAAAAATGCGGGCACCGCCAAAACTGCGGCGCAAAACGCGCAGAATGCTGCCGAGAAGAGCGCGGGCAACGCAGCCAACAGCGAATCGGCAGCCAAGACCTCTGCGGAGCGGGCTGCCGCCGCCCGCGACACGGCGCAGGAGCTGGCGGGCCGTGTGATCGTGGATGATGCACTGAGCGACGCCAGCGCCAGTCCTGTCCAGAATAAGGTGATCTTCGCGGCGCTTGCCAAAAAGCAGGATGTGCAGCGCGTCACTTTCGTAATCAACGACACTGACGGCGGCTTGGATGCCGTCGTGGCCGACTAATTTAAACACCGTTTAAAGGAGTTTTTATCATGGCAGAAACTGTTAATCTTCCCCGCGACAGCACGCTGCGGGAACTTGTGGCCGTGCAGAAAGCCAGCATCATTGCCAGCGGAAACGCGGCGGCCATTGACCGCCTTTATGGCAGCCTCGTTCGCGCGGCCAAAAGCGTTGAGGAAGTCAACATACTCTTCGTGGACTGGTGGAACATCTGCTGGAAGGAGGGCGTGACGACGCGCAATGAACTGTGCGGGCGCTGGTTCGGCACAGTTCTGGACGACAACCGCGTGCATGGCACGAAAGAACCTCTGTTTGCTACCAGCCAGAGCGCCATCGGCGAGGCAACCGATGACAGCGTCGGCCTTGTCTGCACGCCCAGCACCGAGGCTGCGGCCAACCGTGACGACTTCGCCAAACTGCCGCAGTTCTGGGCGCTGGAAGTTGCCGCCGAGAAAAATGCGGACGGCACGCACACGATCTATGCCGTCGAGTTCATCGATAGCTATGACGATGTGCGCCGGAGCAAGCGACTGTGTTGGGTACTGCAGAAGAACACCTACACGAAAGAATGGGATGAGGGCGGTTATCGCTATTTCAAAATGCGCTGCCACCCCAGCACCGGGTATGAAACGTGGCCGCAGGGTACGGATAAAAACGGCACTGTCTACGGCTACATTGCAAACCCGAAGTATGCTGCCGGATTTGACAGCGACGGCCTCATCGGCTGCGGCAGTGGCCGCCCGCCCATCAACTATTCCAGCCACAGCGACAATGTGGGCCTGTGGCGCAAGCGCGGCGCACAGTATGCGGGCGCATCCGGCAGACTGCTCAAATGGCAGCTTGCCATGATCCGGCTGAAATACGCCCGCAAGGGTAACAGTGGTACGATTGAGGGCTGCACCGGGTACAGCTACCAGTACGCGGTGTCTGTCGGAGAATCCGGCGTGAAGCGCGTCCTTCTGACGGCAGCACAGGCCGCCAACCTGTTCGTTGGGTCGAGCGTCATTATCGGCGATAAGGGAACAGGCACGAGCACGGATCGCGGTGTTGCCAGCATGTACAAGCTGGCGAAAAACAAACGCATTGCCAGCATCACGGACATCACCATCGACGGCACGGCCTACAAGGCGGTCAACATCGAGACGGACACCGCCTTTGACACCGAAGCGGGCGTCACCTACATCTCCACGATGCCCTATTGGAGCGGCTGGAACGATACTGTGCAGGGCTATGATGGCAGTCGATACAGCCCGACAAGTGGCAAGGAACCGGGCCTTATCCAGCGCACGGAGTTCCAAAATGGCTCGTATCTGATCCTCGCGGATGAGTTCATGCAGTGGGGCAAAGATGCTGACGGAAATTATACCCTTGACCTGTATACCTGCCACGACCAGAGCAAGGTCACGACAGGCTCTATCACGGCAGACTACACGAAGCAGGAGGACTTGGCGCTGACTTTTGCCGCCAGTGAAAAAGACGGCTGGCGGTATATCGAGGATACCGCTGTAAGCAAGGATAAAGGCGTTCTGTGGCCTGCTAAAGTATCTACTACGGCAGGCAGTGGAACAGGTGTTAAGGCAGGCTTTTATGTGGGGCTTGCAACCTCCGGCGTGCGGGCCTCGTGGCGTTGCTGCTACCTTAATTACTATGGCATTGCCTCGCTCGCGGCGGCTACTTCTCACTATACTACGGGCGGTAGGTATTGGAATGGCTCGGCTGGCGTGGCTGATTTGTCGATTACACCATACATTATATACTGCACCGTATAATCCGCCCATATCGGGAAAATTGTGTTTGAAACCAGCGGGGGCTAGTAGCGAGAGCGGACGCCGCCGACGACACAAATCAAAGGAGGATTTACTGGTGAAAACGTACTGCAAGCCAGCGGAGATCAACATCGAGAGCCTTGATTTTATCAAGGAGCAGGTGCATCTGTGCTTTACTGGCAAGCGGTCAAAGAGAAGATTTCAAAATTTATTAGTGTCTACCGGGAAAATCACGCGAGCTGAACTGCGTGAAGAAATCCGAAATTGTACTTGCAACAAAAGCCTAACGGCCATTGACGCCGTGGCCGAGCAGGCTCATGCCGACATTCTGGCGCGCAGCGTTTCGTTTGAGCCTGTGCGTCAGTTCCAACTGCGGGAAAACGGGAAGCTGCGCAACATCTGCGAGGAAAGTCCGTGGCAGCAGATTTTTGAATACATTGCAAAGGGAGCGCTCGACCCGCTCTTCCGCGCAAAGCTGCTGCCGATCCAGTATGGAAGTCTGCCCGGAAAAGGGCAGATTGCCGGGAAGCGGCAGAACGAACGCATCCTTCGCCGGATGCTCCATAACAAGACCGATGCCGCAAAATGCGACGTTAAAAAGGCTTATCCTTCCACGACAGTCGAATGCGTTATGAATCTTCTGCGCCGCGACATCGGAAAGAATAAGCCCTTGCTGTGGCTTGTGGAGGCCGTCATGGCAAACTACCCGGACGGCGTTCTGCTAATTGGCGGGTATCTGCCTTGCTGGCTGTTCAATTATGTTATGAGTTATGTGCTGCGGTACATCCTCTCCCATCGCAAGGTGCGGCGTGGAAAGTCGTTCAAGATGATCCTTGCCATCTGCTGCTATGCCGACGACATCACTGTGTATGGGCGCATATCCAACCTTACAAAAGTGATGAAGGACACCACCAGATGGGCAAAGGAGACGCTGGGGCTGACAATCAAGAGTGCGTGGGATATTATCCACTTTGCGTCCTTTGATGCCGAGCGCCAACAGAACAAGCGCCGCAAGGCTGGCAGCCATCAGCGCACGCCGGGTCTTGATATGATGGGCTATGTGGTACGCCGCACTTATACCATCATCCGAGGCCGCAACTTTGTCAAACTGCGGCGGGCAATCCTGCGTGCCCAGCGCGATCTGGATGCTTTGGGGCATGTGCCGTGGTGGAGAGCACAGCGCATTATGAGTCAGTGGGGCGAAATCAAGCACAGCGACAGCCGTGGCTTTTGCCAGAAGTACAACGTCTATAAAATTATCCGCGCCGCGAAACGTTCTGTATCGTGGCATAGTAAACAGTTACTGTTAAAGGAGCAAACGCATGGAGCAGTATGTTAAAAAGCCCGCTGCCGTGCAGGTGTTCGCACTGAATGGCGCGACGGACATTATCCTGCGTAAGGATATTGCGTCCGAGAAAATCACCGACGAAGAGGGCAACAAGCAGACGGTCTGGAACTGCGATGAGCGCCAGATTCGCGTTGCGTCCGCAGTCACCGAGGAAGAAGTCACGGCGGACTTCGATTCGTGGTGGGACTATCAGCCGCCGCGCGAGGCTGAGCCTGTGACTGCCTCTGACCGTCTGGATGCCCTTGAGGCAGCCGTTTATGATTTGGCGGAGGTGGTATACAATGGCTAAATTTTACGCGACACAAATCCGCATGGGCCGCACGACGCTGGAACAAGTTCCTGCCGTCTGGCGGGAAAAAACGGCGGCTTTGCTGTAAATCATGTATCCGCGAGCACCCTGCAAGGGGTGCTCTTTTCTTTGCACAAAAATGAGGTACACTCTATGGGAAAAAGCATTTTTGATGGCCGCGTGCAGATCAAGTACAGCTATGGCTGCTACGGCATGACACGCGGCGGCGGAAAGACATGGCACGGCGGCATGGACATCGTGGGCGTCGACAGCGACATTATCCTCATGCCGTACTATGAGATGCCCGACGGCACGCAGAAGCCCATCAAAGGCCGTGTGACGCGGGCGCGTATCGTGACCGACCATTCCGACAGAACGTGGGAGTGGGGGTATTATGTTTGTGTCCAGCTTGATGCCGACCAGACCCCCGATGCGGTCAATTTCATGTACTTCTGCCATTGCTCCCGCTTGCTTGTCGATGTCGGTGATCGCGTCATCAGCGGCCAGCAGCTTGCCATCATGGGCGAGACAGGCAATGCAGAGGGCACGCACCCACACTGTCATTTTGAAGTACGAGCCACGGCCAGCGGCAAGGGGCTTGACCCTACGGCCTATGCAGCTATCCCCAACAAGGCAGGCATCTATGGCGCTGCTCCGGCAGCGGACAAGCCTGCCGAAATCCCTGCCAACAGCGAAAAAGCTGCCACTTCTCTTTTGCAGAACATCACTGTTGGCCCTGTCAGCAGTGGCGATGCCGCCGCAGTTGTTGCGGTCTGCAAGGAACACGGCACGACTGCAGACAGCTACACTAATGCTGAGAATCACTTGCAGATCATCTGCATCCGCAGCGTGGTGCAGGCTGTTGCAGACGCTGTGCTGGCGGTTTGCAAGGAGCGCAAGCTGACTGACGCGAAACTCTACACGAGTCACTGGGCATAAAGGAGGCCTTTTATGAAGCAACTTTTGGAAGCCCTCACTGCGCTGTTGAAGGTGAAAACCATCGTCACGCTGGTTATTATCGTTGTGCTGGCCGTGCTGTCTCTCAACGGAAGCGTCGAGCCGGACAAGTTTCTCACCATCGCAACAATGGTCGTTGCGTTCTATTTTGGAACGCAGAATGAAAAAAAGTCGTAGTTTCCCCCCATAAAATCACCTTTTCGCCCCAGAAAGGATGATTTGCATGAATAGTTTTATCGGATGGATTGGCGGCAAGCGTGCCCTGCGCAATGAGATTCTGCAGCGTATGCCTGCGGACATCGGACGCTATATTGAGGTGTTCGGCGGCGCAGGCTGGGTGCTGTTTGGGCGAGAGCCGAGCAGCAAGGTTATGGAAGTGTTCAATGACTATGACGCAGAACTTGTCAACATCTACCGCTGCATCAAGTACCACTCGGACGCCCTGCAGCATGAACTCGATCTGCTCCCGGATGCGCGGGAAGTGTTCTTTGACTGTCTGGCACAGGAACAGGTACGCGGACTGACCGATATACAGCGGGCAGCCCGCAGCCTATATCTTATTAAGGCCAGTTTCGGTACAAACCGACACACATTTGCAACTGCACCGAAAGGCGTCTGCAACATTTCTGCATCGTTCCCCGCAGTGCAGGAACGGCTTCGCCGGGTCATAATTGAAAACCTTGACTTCGAGCATCTGATTAAAACCTATGACCGGGAAAACGCGCTGTTTTATTGCGATCCGCCATATTTTGAAACCGAAAAATACTACCGCGCCCGCTTTCAAGAAAGCGACCACAAACGGCTGGCCGACGCGCTTCACAGCATCAAGGGCCGTTTCCTGCTGTCCTACAATGATTGCCCACAGGTGCGGGAGTTGTATGCCGACTGCATTATTGAGCCTGTTTCGCGGCGTAATACGCTGTCTGCGCAAAGTGTGGACGGCTACAAAGAAGTCCTTGTTCGCAACTATGAATTGTAACGGAAAGCGTTATATCTTACCAAAATGAAGACGCCCCACTAAAGATTATTTTAGAATGGTCGCAGGGGCGATAAGGTGATAAAAAATCATCTCTCCCGCTTGTTAGGTGAAAGACGCTGGACACAGGCGCGACTTGCACGAGAAACAGGCATCCGTCCGTCGACCATTTCCGCCTACTATAACGAACTGGCGGAGCGCATCAGTTACGAGCACATGGATCGCATTTGCGAAGCTCTCGACTGTGATGTAAGTGATCTTCTGGAACGAGTGCCTTCTCGGCAGCGTAAAACGGGCAAAGACCTAATCTTAGAACAGCACGGAAACCGAAAAACTAAACAATAAGCGGGAAACGAAAAAGGCGTTTTAGAGGTATTTAAACACTTCTAAAACGCCTTTTTTGTTTCTCAAATTTGAGCGGAAATCCCGCTATTTCTTTTTCATTTTAAAATCAAAGTCTTTTCAATTTTTTTGCAAAGCAACAGCAGACTTCTACCCTACCCCCGCGGAACTGGGAAAAAGAATGTTGCAGGACGTTGACCTTAGATTTGTCACAACGGTTTTAGAACCCTCTGCCGGGAAAGGTGACTTGATTCGCTGTCTTGCCGAAGAAGTGATTGCACAAGAATACCGTTGCAATCCCCGTACATTAAATGTTGATGCTATTGAAATCGACCCTTATATCCGCAGTATTCTCAAGTATGAATTTGACGGTGCTAGGCAGCAGGAAATTCAGCACATTCTGCGTGAATTTGAAGATCGTACCCGTTACGATTACAAGCTCAACAAAGAGGTTGGTCTAAATGACGAAGAAAAGACCGCTCGTGCGCAATTAAAGTACGAATCTTCTTTGCGGGACAGAATAGATCTACATATCGTTCACGATGACTTCTTGACCTTCGTTTCCCGCAAAACCTATGACCTGATTCTGATGAACCCACCGTTTTCTGCCGGCTGTGAGCATCTTTTGAAGGCCATAGAGTTGCTAAAATGCTGCGGCGGTAAAATTCGCTGTCTGCTGAATGCCGAAACTGTGCGCAATCCTTATTCTGCCCAACGGCAACTCTTGCAGCAGTATCTGGAAGAATATGGAGCTGAAGTAGAAATCTTGGCGGACGCTTTCAAAGATGCAGAACGCCAGACTGATGTTACCGTAGCACTGGTGCGCATTGATATTCCGAGGCCAACATACCATAGTGAGATTTACTCCCGTTTGAAAGAAGCCTCCAATATAGAACAGCCACAGACTGAGGCAACGGAATTGACGCTGACAGATTTTCTCGAAAACATCGTGCAGCAGTTCAACTTTGAAACCGATGTAGGGATTGCTTTGATTCGGGAGTATCTGGGGATGCGTCCTTATTTGATGGAAAGTATCCCGCCTGGCCAATATAGTGACAGCACACTGGTGCTTTCTGTTGGCACAGACCATCGTTCAAGAGGGCCGCATATCAATGATTTTCTACATCTCACCCGCCGGAAATATTGGAACGCTCTGTTCCATAACGACAAATTCATGGGTAAGCTAACCAGTGAACTGCGCCAGAAATACTATGACATGGTCGGAAAGCTGGTAAACTACGATTTCACGCTGTTTAACATTCAGCAGATCTCACTGGAAATGAACGCAGAACTGTCACAGGGCATCCAAGATACCATCTTCAAACTGTTCGAGCGTTTTACGGTCGAGCATAGCTGGTACCCGGAGACATCGAAAAATGTTCATTACTTTAACGGCTGGAAAGCGAATAAAGCCCACAAAGTCAACAGCAAAATCATCCTGCCTGTGAATGGAATGTTCTCGGATTACTCTTGGTCTGATGCATTTGAAGTCAGCCATGCTGAAGCCTGCATCTCGGATATAGAAAAGGTGTTCGATTTTCTGGATGGCAACATGACAAGTTATGTGAATCTGCACGGTGTACTGGTGCGTGCTGCCAGAGCCGGACAGACGCGAAACATCCCCTGCAAGTATTTCGATGTGACCCTTTATAAAAAAGGTACGATGCACATTCGGTTCCACAATGAAGAACTGCTGGAGCGTTTCAACATCTATTGCAGCCGAGGCAAAAACTGGCTACCGCCGAACTACGGCAAACGCACCTACGCCGATATGCCGCAGGAGGAACAGGCGGTCATTGATTCTTTCCACGGCAACGGTGAACCCGCTTCCGGCAAAGAGCGATATGCCGAAATTCTCGCAAAGCGGGATTACTATTTACAGGCACCCAAGCAGGACTTTCCCCTGCTGACAAACTAAGAGGTAAAAAGCCTATGTATAAAGAAAAAGTATGCAAATTCAAGTGTTATTACTGCTCGGACTGTAAACTCTATGCCGGGTCTGAAACGAAAACGATTCACGGTCGGCGCATGAAGCCGAACACAAAATACTGCACCGGCGGCAAAAAGGTCATTATCTTTCGATCCGACGACCCAAAAGTAAATGTACCGAAATGGTGTCCTAAGCGGCGTATGCCTCCTGTGTTACAGATCTACCACTTCCGCTCTGTGGAAATTGAGTTGGGCGAAAGTATGCTTGCGGCCAACGGAATTTCGTTTTTCCCCTACCCCAGCCGCTATGCAGTGCGGTATGAGGGGGACTCCCCTTATACGGCGATGGAATTTGCAAAGCAAATCAAAAAGTGCTCTTTGGCCGAACTGCTCCCTATGCAGCTGCTGCCCTATGAAATTCTGGAAATCGACGATGGCATCCGCCCATACTGTTTCCTTGTAGAGCGTCTCGGTCGCGTGCGGTGCATCCGCTTCAAAAGCGACATTGCACGCGAAAACAAGTTCGATGAATCAGACAATAAGTCAATTTGATTTTACAGGACTCTCACAGGCGTTTCGTTCGTTGTTGATTGCATTGACAGCAAAGTACTCGACATTAAATGCCCTGTGTAATGTATGTTTCATTTGACTGTTGCAGTATGGTCATTGCTTGCATCAAAGCAATGTGTAGCACTTTATCTTTTTTCAAAAAATCTCCGTCACATCATAACGTGACGGAGATTTTTCCCTGTATCCTATGTGAATGTATCATTAATTTATTGTCTCTGCTTCCACATTCGTTCATCTTCTATTGTACGCAGTTTACTCAACGATAGAAGCATTTACACTAGTGCATGTTTAGAAATCATACGGTACATATACAACAATCGTTTTATTTTTCCCATCATAACTTCCCTCCTTTGTTCTACAGGAAATGTATTCTATTTTGTAATCCACATAAGACATCCTTTTCTCACAAACACGATTAGTTGACACATAGCATTTTTCGCAAAGTTCGTCCTCATGATGTTTTAATGCTGCTGGGTCATTGAATTCACGATCTTCCAAATAAATATTCTCGATATGACCACATTTTCGTTTTATCTGTTTCCTAGGCATTGTAACCGTCTCCTATTTATGTAAATCTTCCAGAGCATTCCTATGTGCAATTCTGTATTCACTCTATCATTTTTATTGTATCTAAAAATATTGCATGTCAAATGATTGTCAACGGATTCTCTTTATATAAATTATTTGCATAATAATTAAGCGCTTCCCTCAAGTTTTTGCTAATTTGGAACTCATCATCCGCTTTTTCCAAATGCTTTTTTATGTAATTCCCAAATACCAGACTAACCAAAATTAATATGCATACGCTGCTTACCATCGCACCTCTTCTTATCGCTTCATTCGTACCATCACCAATTGCATTTGTAACGCTGCTAAGAGTTATTGTAAGAAGTGTAACGACAATCTGTGTCAGAAGATTCTCTTTCTGCCGTTTCTCTTTTTCTTTCATGTACTGTTGATTTTCAAGGATCAGCCAAGGCACTGCATTTTTCAAATCAATTTTAAAGTCTTCTGCCGTGTTAATAAGTGCTTTTACTGAAACACTTTCAAAGTAATTTGTTATTTCTTCCATACTGTGCTTGTCCTTTATTGAACGCTTCTCATGCTTTTTCCGGTTATATGCCACCGTACTTGGCATCAGATTTAGAACCAGAAGGCCACTGACAAGATAAAGAGTCATACTCCATCTATACAATGTTGTTTCTGATGTCAATATGTTCCATCCCAATGACACAATCAAAAGAATTAGAGAAATTGAAAACACGATCATCGCTATTGCTAAAATCTCTGGAAATCGTGCTGCCTCAATCCTCATTTTTAAATTTTTCAACGCCCATTTTATTCTGAGCAGGATTGATGTTGTCGGACTGCTTTGTGCCTTTTCCACTTGCTTTGGCGACAAACTGTTCCTGTATCGTTCTTCTGTATACTGGTTATCTGCCATTTTCCAGTTGTATTTATATTCTTCCAAAAATTCATCAAACATATGCTACTCCTTTGCGCTTTATCGTCCTATCTGTTCTAATCATACAAATTATTATTTCTTTTGTGTTCATTATATCGACATATCGCCACAAAGTGAATACAAACAGATTAGAATTTATAAAAATTTAAAATATCCTTGAATGCCCACATTCTCTTATGCTTTTCCGCCAATCTGCACATAGTTTTTTGCGCGTCATATTGACTGTTAGCATTTGGCATTGCAGAGAAAAGTCTCCATACCTCAACGGCCGTGGAGACTTTTCTCTTCTTATTTTACTTCAAAAATTTCTATGCAATGTACAAATACCATGCATTGCTCTTGATAAAGGTCATCATCAAATATTCCATTTATCACAGAGTATTTCCGCAAAAGATTTTTGTATCGGCCAAACAACTCCTCGAATGCAGATTTGCTTCCACCTTTGGCCGCAAGTAACAGCTCAATAAATGTCATTTCTCTTTCTCAATTTTAATACGTAGTTTTTCAATGCTTCTATAATACGTAGAAGCTGCCGCTCTTTCTGTGAGTTTCGTTTCTTGAGCAAGTTCCTTAAATGTTTTCCCTTTTAGGACATACCCTGTTACAATAAACCGCGCTTTGGGCTTTAACTGCTGCACTGCAGCCACTAATTCTTCATTTTGAACCTCCAGTCTATCCCACACCGTATTCTCTTCGGCTCCAAAATTTGATTGTTCTTCCTCCCTTTTTGCCTGGTTCTCTTTATCTCTTATTTTCTTTTTTATGTAAGCCTGACGCTTTCGTTTTACCGCCAGAACCACATAAGCAGTAAACTGATTTTGACATATATCCTCTTTGGATGTTCCACTGTTCCTTTTTACCATTCTATTACTCCCATCATTTTTTCGATGGGAATAACGGAGGAGAACGGCAAAGTGGATCAATAATATTATATTGGAAAATAGCATACGTAAATTCTTCAGCACAGTTCCATTCAGACAGGATCTGCACTGTCAAAATTTGCGTATGATACTGACAATTCCATGTAGCAGTTCCTATCTTGGAATCGCCAGCACTAATCATCCAACACTCTCGCAAGTACGAAGCTCGATAGAGTTGCCCTTAATAAATTGGCTATCATCTATAGCTGTACTTCAAGAAACAGCTTTTTAGTTCGTTTTTCAATCTGGTATCCGTCTAATGATATTACAGAGAATCTTTTCGTTAATTTTCTTTCACCTCGCTATTTCTTTTTATTCCTTTGTGTTTGAACTGACCGTTCGTCTGCGTTTGTCTACCGTGCAGTTCATATTAAAAACGTTAATATTTTACAGACCACATATTTGTGTTCAAACAATCGAGGTTTTTGAACAAGTTCATCTTCTGCATGCAATTTCCTCACAAATATTTTTTCTATGTGCGCTATAAATGCGTCAAAATCGTCACAGCATCTCTGTTTATAGAGTGAAGCAGTTCTTCTATGACAAAGATAAGGAGCATTTATTATGTCTGCACACAATCAAAAATCCGCATTTTCCTCTTATTATCACGATACATGGACTCTTTTAAAAAATTATCGTAGCGTTTCATGGAGTATTGAAGTTTCCGATTATAATCTTCAGGCAGAATTTCGCACCGAGTATGGTTGTGCTTCCGAGGCCGTGCTGGATGGTCTTGAAGCATCAAATTCAAACACACATCTTGAATCTTATGTGCACTCACTGGAGCGGAGTAAACTGATGCTACAGCTTATAAATTCTGCGATTGATCTCATACGAAAAAAGCACGAAAAAGGGGAACTCTATTACTGGATTTTGTACTATACATATCTTGCCCCTCATCATTATGCGAACAACTATGAGATTCTGCATTTTCTTGAATTAAAAGGAATTCCTATGTCGATGCGCAACTACTATCTTCGTCGGGAAGAAGCGATTAACGTGCTGAGCTCTGTTTTGTGGGGTTATACCTCAACCGACTGCGAAGAACTTATCAATCGTCTACTTCCGGAATAATCACATAAATCCCCTTAGGCACCTTTTTATAGCTTAGAAAAGCAATTGGGATCAGCAAAATCGCCGACCCCAATTGCCATTTCTATTTAACAATAGAATTATCTATTTATAATATTGTGATTCTATTGCCTACAATATTGCCGTCATATAAAGCTCCTTATGGCTGAACTTTTCATCTGACTATGTACCGCATATACAGCAACAGTCCACGTCAATTACAAACGTGGACTGCGCATCGTGTACACGTTATCCAAAACGTGTATCATACAAACATTTTACTGTTCTTCTTTTACAGCAATCTTTTCAGTTTCTTCCGGGCGTGTAGGCTGAAACATGCCCCACGGCGAATCCGGCGGCCATCCGTAGCGTTCACGATGAACAACTGCCTGTGCCATTTCATGGGCAAGATGCTGTGTAAAGGTTTCTTTTGATGCCATAATTATTACCCCTTTCGTCCTTATATTTAAAATTTTTATCAATAGAATGCTTTATTGCATTCCAAAGCCGTGCTTAGAAATCAATAGTGCGACCGCAACAGCCAAAATCGCAGAAGTTACTCGATATGCTATCGGTTCTCTAAAAAATAGCAATAGGCACGCCGAAAGCATAACGATTGCTAATCTTAATTTCACTTCTTTGCGTACAGCAACAAGTTCTTCCGCGTTCAAATGAAGGGCAGCATTATTTGCTGGTGCTAATCTTAAAATCAAGATAGAAGCAGCAGCGAGACAAATGAAATTTGATACCGGATGCAATCTCTTTGCAAACTCTAGTGACACGATCATTGTAAATGTTGAACCTAAAAGGCATCCCGTCGGCGTTTTAGCATGGTATCCACCTGTACGCATACGAATGAAGCGGAAGACCAGCAGAAAAAGGAAAGTGCTCCCCCATCCGTCAAAAAATGCACCCACTGGAAGCAGAAGAAGAAATGTAACCATTCCCATTAGGCGGCGCATCAAACCATATTGCAGCCAAGCAATCTGATCTGGTTCGATATAGTGCTTTTGTAAACAAAAAGCCGCTATCCTTGCCGCCAATGCTTCCATTTACGTCAACTCCTTACGCTGTTCATTTTATCAGCAGAAAATGATTACCGCCACAAAAATGTCACAAACGCAAAAAATATGACATAAACGCAAAATTTGAAAGATGGAGAAGCACTCAGTACAAAATCTCAGCAATCAGCCGAGTGATCAATTCCGTTTCCTCGGTTGTTGGTTTCGGAGCATTTTTGTGTCCTTGAGATCTTCTTTTCTTGGTTCGAATGTACGCTGTCAAGTCCATAAGCAATTGCACTTGCTCTGGGCTTAATTCCTTAAGCGATAGGACATTGCATTTCTCACCGCTTGTCAAATAATCCAACGAAACATTTAGAACGTCTGCCAGTGCAGCTGCCTCCGTCAGTCGCGGAACGGCAAGATCACTTTCGTATTTCCCCAGCACTGAATCTGAAAGTCGCAGGTTCGGATCAAACCCTTTTGCACGTTCAACCACCATCTGCTGCGTAAGATTTTTGTCTTTTCGCAGTTTTAACAGGCGTGGCCCAAAATCATACAACATAAGCGTTTTACCCTCCTTGCACAATATAAATATTTTACAATTCGGCGCCGTTTTAATTACGGAATCCGCTTGATTAAATTCCACAAACGTGGTATATAAAAAGAAATCTATTGACAAAACCCGGAGGATTCGTTATTTTGAAAACATACCCCAAACAAAAGATTGGCAGTCGAGCCTATATAGGAGAGAGTATGGTCAAGATTCTTATTTGTGACGATGATCAAACATTCGCACAGTCAATGTTCAAAAGGATCCTATCATTGCCGGCCTATTCCAGCAAATCCATGAAATTGAGCTGCTTAACTGATATTGCTGAAATGAGTGCTAACACTATCACGCAATATGACATTCTATTTCTCGATATCGACCTCGGTAAAGAAAGCGGGATTGATCTTGCAAGAAAGATGCGCAAGATGAATCCGGAAGCTGTATTGATTTTCGTAACAAATTTCAGCGAATATGCCCCTGAAGGGTATGAAGTGGATGCCTTTCGCTATCTTGCCAAATCCGAGTTGGAAAAGAAGCTACCCACCTATTTTGAAGATGCACTGGCAATGTGCCGCACCCGTCAACGGAAAGTAGAGATTCTCTGTGAGGGTGAGAGTGTGCCTATCCCAGTCCAATCTCTTGCATGGATAGAAAGTCAGGGACGTGAACAGTATCTCCATTTGGTAGGCGGATGCCGTGAGCAGCTAATTACCCGATTAACTATAACGCAGCTTGAGGATTTGCTTGTTCCTCATGGATTTTTGCGTATCCACAAAAGTTATCTTGTAAATATGGCGTATTTACAGTCTTTTCAAAGCACAAGTGCAGTTCTGACAATCGGTCAAACGCTTCCTGTGGGGGCTCGTAGTTATCGCGACAATAAGCAAAAATTTGTAAGATGGCAGGCGCAGCAACTATGGTAGTAATTTGGGGAAATATTCTCAGCTTTATAGGCAATGTGGTTGCGCTGGCAGTCGAGGTTCTTGTATTTGACGCTTTTTTCCCTCGCAATGAAAGCAGAAAAAAGCGATGGCTTTGTATTCTTTTGTGCTGGGTCATTGCTACATTCTTATCTGTATCTGTTGGCACAAAATTCGGATATACACTTAAAATACTGCAAGAAGTCGCCTTAATATATCTGTTTTGTGTTTTTTTGTACCAAAGCCGCTGGGATCGGCGGTTGTTTGTCGTTGTAACGGTTTACTCTGTTCTGTTTTCTTACAGTCACTGGTTCGATGAATTTTGTATGTACCTGGGCAGATTTACCTACGAAGACTATGTATGGAATGTTCCTCTATACTCCGTGTTGTTCTTTGTTCGCGGGTTCATTTGCTTATTTGCTGCACTGATTATTAAAAGATATCATCATCCTCTGCACGCAAGGACCCATACAAGCGCTTGGATTCCCCTGTCTGCTGTCTTCCCTGTTTGCACACTGCTTGTGCTCAGGCAGGTATATACCTACCCGGAAGAGCAACGTGTATGGCAGATTTGTTTATTGATTCTCGATCTTGTTGATATTGCTGCATTGATTTTATTGGACTATCTTGAAGAAAACGCGGAAAATCGCGAGAAGCTGATTGCTGCCAACGAACGCGCCCACGTTCAGGACGAAAACATTCAGGCTTTGAGTCAGGCGTATGTAGGGCAAAGAAAAATGACGCACGACTTCCGAGCCAACCTCTCTACTTTATCTGAATTGCTGGAAAGTGAACGCATTGACGATGCCAAAGAATTTCTTTCAGAGTTGAATGTGCGCCAAAGTGAGCGGATTTTGCTTGTCAACAGCCATAATGCTGCTATTGATGCGGTTCTAAACCAAAAGGGATATATTGGGAAGAAGCAAGGCATTGATATGCGGTTTCGTGTCAATGATCTTTCCGCGCTGAGGCTTCCTCGTGTAGATGTGACTATTGTGCTGGGCAATTTGATTGATAATGCCATGGAAGCTTGTGCAGGCTTGTCCGAGCCAAACCGCTGGGTCAGCATTCAAATCCTTTACAGCGAGAATATGCTTTCTATTTTAATTATCAATCCCAGTAATATCGTTCAGATCCATGACGGTCATATTCCTACAACCAAGCAAGACCCCTTGCTTCATGGCTTTGGCATTGGGAACGTCAAAGACATTTTAGAGAAGTATCATGCCGAGTACCTTTTCACTTATGATGATGGACGATTTATTTTTAGTGCTGACTGGCCTGATATAGCTGAACCACCTATAAACACATCAATTCTCTCATAATCAATATTGCTTTTAATCCTCTGTGCAGAACGGCTTGCACAGAGGATTTTTGCATTCATGCACATTTTTTTGCGTATACGCAGGTTTAGTGGACTTTTGTAGAAAACTGTGCTATTTTGATGCCATGATAACGCACAGCTTACAACAGTTTCTTACTTAGTATTAGGCATCGGCGCGCAGATGCTGAAATATCGTCCGAACATCAACCCTATTAAATCCATTAGATTGGAGGCTTATCAAATGTCTACGATGAAGAAACGCATCCCCATGTTCCTGCTCGCTCTCGCAATGATGGTGGCAATGGCGCTGCCCACGTTCGCGGCATCACCTCCTTACAGCGCGCGTGTTTGGATTTACAACTGCGAAAATTCAATGCCCAACTTGAATGCAGCCTGTGAGTCTCAGCCGACCGACCATACAAACGTCACCATGTGGTCAAACACCAATTCCGACACCCAACGTTGGGATTTGCGTGCTATTGACACCACCAAAAACCTCTGCTACATCCGCAATTACGCCAATACCCAATATGCCCTAAACATCTATCGCGTAAACAATAACTGTGATTTGTTCCCCTTTGCAAACAACAGTGCTGATGACTGCACAATTAAATGTGTTGATGAGGGTAGTAGTCGCTTTGGTATTGTCCTTCCTGCATACGCGTTGTGCTTAACACCTACCGGATTTACTAATGGTAGCAACGTAAACTGGCAGTCCTCCACTGGGGAGACCAAACAGTTGTGGCGCATTTTTACTAATCGCTAATCTATCACAACTTCTATTTATAGTAAAAGCATTCTTATTTCCGTTCGAAAAGCAATAGTGCTTCTATAATATCGTAAATAGAAGCCACCCTAAAGCGATGCCATATCAAATTATCAACTACCTCCGCTAGCAGAAGCCGAACTTTTTTGCCCTGCTGCAAATCGTTTTTTGAAATGATTTTGGGATTGATCTTTTGGTATGGCTTTTTCCCATTGCATTTCACTTATTTCGCCCATCTACTATGATTAAATTGCTCATCCTCTATATTTCTCATCAAAACAAAGGAGAACAAATTGCTGTAGAAAGGACATTCCACTCTCATGAATACATTTAATAAGGCATCAAAAATCACTGTCACCATTTTATTGCTAGCACTGGCATTATCACTTGGTGCTTGTTCTTCCTCACAAAATAGCGTTTCACCAAAAGATGATTCTGTTACTTCCTCCCCCATTTCTGAAAGCGAGACTCTTCCAGCTGCCGAATCGCAACAGGGGGGTAATTTGTCCCTAATCACAGATCCATATGGAGGAATTTTCCGTAATGGAGCAGGAACGTCATTTGGTTATTATGAAATAATGAGTGCTCAGAATAACTCTCTCAATATTCTTTACACCGACTATGCTACTGATATTCGTACATATTTATGTGCTGATCCAGATTGCACACATAATAGCGATACATGCACCAGTTGGTTTTCTTTTTTAGGAAGCGCTTATCCCTTCACATCTGCTGATGGATCCAAAATTTATCTTGTTACAACTGGATATGCGGACAATGCTGGTTCCATTTCTGATGAGCAAAATTATGGAACGATTTACCAATTCGATGCAAATGGTGCAAATAGAAAAGTACTATATCGATTGCAGAGTAATGAAGAATTTTATGGTACAGCTGCCTCGGATGGCGAAAAATTATATGTAAGTATCCAAGTGGTTGATTCAAACACGAGTTCAAGTCATTGGGAAGTACGTTGTCTCGACCTTAGCAACGGTGAATCCAGTGTTATCTATACAACTGACCAATATGGAGAGCGCATTTTTGGTGCTTACGCTAACAATCTCGTTATAGAGGAGGTCACCGATACTAATAGAAGCTACTATACTCTCGATGTCATTACAAAGCAGAAAAGCGCCCCCATATACTCTTATAACTATAATGATGAGACGCGAACCGAACTTGTAAATAGCAAATATGTATATAGTCTTCGCTATGATCATGAAGATCTATTTTCTCTATTCAGCATAGATTTAGATACCGGCGTAGAAAAATGCATTGCTTCCAATATAGTTATATACAACACTGATTCGACAAACTTATCTGGTTTCTTTGATAATCATGCCATCATTGAGACTTCTGACACTCGGGACACATCAAACATTTCACATATACAATATAATATTGACCTGTCAACTGGTGACTGCGTCACTAATACCCTTCAGTATACTGTTGACGGCGATGAAAAAAATGTCTATATTTTAGCTGAAACAAGCGATGCTTTTCTTGTCCGTAATGGGGTAGAAGAGAAAGAAATTACCGTTGTTGACAACACCGGTGTACCCAGTAGCTTAATGGCTTCTATCCCTCAATATGCTCTTATTCAAAAAAGCGATTATTGGAATGGTGTCTCGGCTTATACCCCTATCAATGACGCTTTGTAAAAAACTCATGTACCATTATTTCCGTTTTTAATGATTTGTAATACCAAGGAGCTGTATGGTTTCGTTAAAAATCAGCGATCTAAGGAAGACATTCTTCACGCCCACAAAACTATCCCATCCTAAAAGCCGCTCAATCAACAAGAAAGCGTTAGCTGGAATTTCGATTGAACTTAATTCTGGTCTTTATGGTCTCCTCGGCCCTAATGGTGCGGGAAAATCCACCTTGATTCATATCATAACTGGCAGTCTTGCCCCAGATTCCGGAGAGGTTCTCTGGTGCGGCAAGCCAGCAATGGGTATAGGCTTCCGCCGCATTCTTGGCTATATGCCGCAGCAGCAGGGGCTGTATGATAGCTATACTGGGCGGCGTTTTCTTGCCTACATGGCCGCCTTGAAAGAAATTCCTCGAAAAGCTGTTGCAGCCGAGGTGGATCGCGTAGCAGCCGCCGTAAATTTAACCGCCGAGTTGGACAAGCGCCTTTCTGCTTATTCCGGCGGTATGAAGCAGCGCCTGCTGTTGGCATCCGCTCTGCTTGGAGATCCGAAGCTGTTGATTTTAGACGAACCAACGGCAGGCCTTGACCCTAAAGAGCGCGTCCGTCTGCGCGAACTGCTGGCAGATATGGCTAAGGATCGAATCATCCTTGTGGCAACACATGTTGTTTCGGATGTGGAAACGGTGGCAACCAAAGTTATTTTGCTGCGCGCCGGCAAGATTGTGGATGCTGCACCTGTGCCGGAGCTTATTGAAAAATACGCTCCCGGCCAAGGGCTTGAAGATGTGTACCTGAACGTGTTTGGTGAGGGAGACGGTAAATGAGCCTGTTTTTTGCTGAACTCCGCAAAGTCTGGGGCAGCCGAGTGTTCCCTGCCCTGTTGGCTATACTGGCGGCTGCCAATCTCCTACTGCTGTGGATGGGTACTCGCCCCACGGCCAAACAGCCTCCCGCATCAGCCTATCACGCAGTAGGTGCCGAGCTTTCCGATAAAACCCTGGAAGAAAAAGGGACCTTTCTTCACGACAAATACACTGAGATAGAAAGCCTTGTGAAAATCGGGCAGTATTATCGGGAACAGGCTTACGGCGGCTATGGACTCACTCAGTATCGGCAGGACAACGCCGCTATGTTCGATGCCTATGAACAAGAGTACACAGATAAGACCTATACTCTGTTCACGGATAACTTGAACACAGAGTACCGCCTGTTCAGCCAGCTGCAAAGCGAATATGACACCGTGGCGGCCTACAGCGACTTTCTGGATGGCGTTCAGACCAAGGCATCCCAACTGTCCGGCATCTCAATTTTTCAAAACGACCGTACCGGGTACGATTTGAAAAACATCGAATTGACCGCACAGGTTTACGCCGGACTAACCGAGACACCCATAGATTATTACCCGCAGAAAGGTCTGTACACGGCCATCAGCTATGCGTTCACCGACCTTATCCTGCTGGCATCTATGCTCTTACTTGCGTTGATTCTTGTGCGCCAAGAGCGCGACAGCGGTTTGTTGAGCCTGATTCGCAGCTTGCCCGGTGGACGGCTGAAAACGGCCATTGCAAAGCTGGCGGCATTTGCTGCCAGCTTATTGGTCGTTCTGATGGTGCTGTATGGGGTCAATCTTGCATATTGCTCGGCGTCGTTCAGTTTGGGGCCTATGAATCGCACGATTCAAAGTGTTCCCGCATTGATGCGTTGCACAATGCAGATTACAGTTGGGCAATACCTGCTTCGGTTTTTGCTTGCAAAATGGGCTGGTGCGTTTGTGATGGGGCTGTGGGTCATGCTGGCCGCCCTTATCGCCAAACGCGCTGCGGCCGGCTGGATTGGCGCGTTGGCGCTTCCTTTAGCGATGTACGGTATCCGTGCCGCGATTCCTGCCACGAGCCATTTGAATGTCATAAAGTATGCCAATATGGTAAGCCTACTGCAAACCAATGAATTGCTGGGGAATTATCGAAATCTGTTCTGGTTCGGCAGCCCCATCAGTCTCCCAATGGTAGAGTGGGTAACTGCCGCTGCTTTAGGCGGCATCTTGTCTGTGGCATTCTGCACTGTTTTTACAAAGGCACAGTTGCTGCCAGCTGCCAAACGTAGTCTGGCACTTCCATTCCGTCACAAAACACACGCAACCTCTGTCACTCGTGAGGAAGGCAGAAAACTGTTACTGATGAATGGTGCAGCGGTATTCTTGGCTGCATTTCTGGCATTCGGCATCTATCAAGGCGTAACGGCAGAAAGCTACATAGACGCGGACGAAATCTACTACGCCTATTATATGAAGCATATTTCCGGGCCGTGGAGCGAAGAAAGCCGCGACTGGCTGAAAGATCAGCGTAATGAGTTTGCTCCAATGTTGGAAGCACAGAAACGCGTCAACCGTGGTGAATTGAGCAGCGAAGCACTACTGGCCTACAATTCCTTGCAACAAAAATTTTCTGCCTATCAGCGTGTTCTTCAATCCAATATTAGTTACTACCTCAAGGAGAATCCAGGTGCGTGGCTTGTTTATGAGACCGGCTACAAGAAGCTGTTCGGCTTTACCGGCACAAGTGATGTGCAAGATACACTTTTAGCAGGATTGTTGTGCGCCCTATGCTTCAGCGGTCTATTTGCGATGGAGCGCAAGGGCGGCATGGATGAAATTCTGGCATCCACCCCTTTGGGCCGGAAATACACTGTGAAAGCAAAGCTGCGGCAAAGCACAGTGGTTGCGGCAGTAATAGCATTTGGAACGGTTTTGCCTCATCTATGGCAGGTTCTGCGCGACTATGGCCTTCCCTCTTTGCTGGGACCGGCAATGAGTATTTCTGACTTGCAGGCTGTTCCGAAGTTTATAACTTTATCGGATTTGCTGCTCTTTTGGCTGATTTGCCGTTTTGCTGCCTGCCTGTGCATGAGCCGAATTACTCTATGGCTGGGACAGAAATTGGGGAATCTGCTGCCTGCACTGTTTATCAGCGCTGTCTCGTATTGTCTGCCTGCGCTGCTTAGTCTCTCCGGGATGAAAAACGGGATTGAGTGGCTGGGGTTCTATCCACTATTCCATGCTGCAGCCCTCTGGCAAAACCAAGGATATACCGCTGACGGTGAAAGTTATAATGCAATGTGGATTCCGATTTTTCTGGTATGCGCAGCATTCTTCCTCGCATGGGCTATTGGTCAGGCCCTTATTGATGACTATGACATGATAGGTGTTCCAGATGAAGTACTATAAAAATCTGTCCATAGATGAATCTAACTGTACCGTTAAAAAAGAGGGCCAGCCGATTCACCTGACTGCCATGGAGTATCAGCTGTTTGTCACATTGCTCGACTATTCCGGGTGTGTCTGCTCCCGGAATCTTCTGCTGTCATCCGCTTGGCATATCACAGCACCGATTCAGACACGGACGGTCGATGTACATATCGCGAAATTACGGAAGAAGCTGGACTTGGGGCAAAATGAATTGAAAACCGTAACGAGGCATGGGTATGCACTTTCTACGCAAGAAAGCTGTAGAGTAAATCATTCAGCCTGAGATTTTTTATAATGTAAAGTAGCGCAATACATCCGCACGATTGCCGTCAACGCTCACCTCCAGATGCAAATGGTTGCCTGTTGCCCTTCCTGTATGCCCAACATATCCGATAACCTCTCCCGACTGCACCTGCTGACCGGTGGTGACGCAGATGGACGAACAGTGGGCGTACAATGTTTCCAGCCCGCCGCCGTGGTCGATTTGAATGTAGTAGCCGTAGCTGCCGCCCCAGCTGTCCAGACCGTTGGCAACGGTGACGGTGCCATCTGCGGCGGCGAGGATCGGCGTACCCTCGGCACAGGCAATGTCGGTGCCGGTGTGGGAGCTGACTTCGCCAGTAATCGGGTCCACGCGGTGGCCGAACTGTGAGGTGATTGCACCCGCAACCGGCAGCGGCCATTGCAGGTTGCCTGTCGGGATGCGGGTGCTGTCCGGGTTCATAAGTTCTCCGCTGCCCTGTGCAAAACCACCGAGCAACTCTGCCCACAGTTCCTCGTACTGCGGGTCTTGCAGGAGTTGCAGGTATGTGCTTTGGCGGGCGGTAAAGTGGTAATCTGCCGCCATTTCGCCCGGCGTTTTGTGGGTAAGACGTATTACAAGAACCGTTTCGGTTATGGTTGCGGTGGTAGGCTTTCCGTTCTTGTCCGTCGTTTCTATAACGGCGGTTTCCGCACGAGTGGAGTAGTCCACCGCGTTCATTGCCCACATAATTTCCCGCAGCTTGTCCACTTGATTTTTCGTCAGTGCCGCAACGGGCGCGCCTTGTTCATTTCCTGATACATACGAAGAAAAGACCGCCAGGACATCCTGCCAGCGGATGTAGTATACATCATCGTTGGCGGTAATGTCTTGGCGGTCGTGCTGTACGGTATCGGAGATTTTTTCCAGCCTGTCGCGGTATTCTTCTGTCAGTGTTTCTACTGCCTGCTGCACAGTAATTGTATCTGCACCGGGCGCATTGGCGGCAAAAAGATACCATAGGCTGAGCCGGACACAAACGCCACAAGGCTGATGACGATTATAATACTAAGCGCCACGCTGATGCCTGTGGCGATGGCTACAACTAGGCTGTGCAAATCGGCAAGGAAGTTCCGAATTGCCGAGCGCACCGCCACAGCCGTTTTGCCTGTGCCGCCCGCAACCTTTTGCGCGGCAAGCCGTATTTTTTGCGCATGGGTCTGCATCTGCGCTTGGGTCGTCACACTGCGCACAGTTTCATTTGCAGCGATGCGCAGTTGGCGCTGACCTTGGATCACACCGCGAATATCGCGCGGCGCGGTCTTGGCGGTGATGGCTTTTTCTTTCGCCCGCTGTCGGGGCAAATCTGCCCCACGGCGCGGGCGTTGCGCCGCATCGGGCAGCGTGCCGTGCCCGGTCTGTTTGGGACTGACACCGCGCTCACTGGCGGTGTAGGCACGGGTGGTCTTGCCCTGCTCTGCAGTGCGGCGCTCCCGGTATTTTTCTATCTGCTTGCGGGCAAGTTTGCGCCCCTGCTGCACGGTGAAATCGGTGTTTTTCTTGATAGCTGAATAGGATGTGTCGGCCAGCATCCCGCTGGTGCCGTTGGCTGTGGTATAATCGCCATCCTCCTGCGTGGAGGTGCTTTCCCGCAACTTAGTTCGGCTTTTCTCCTTGGCCTCCGTCCACGCCTTTTTCAGTGCCGCTTTTGGGATATTCCCTCTGGTATTGCTTCTTGGCACACGCTCGGTCGGCTTTTCTTTAATATCTTTCATGGCATCACCCCTGTCATAATTTCTTCAAAAGAAGTTTCAAAATCGTTCAAACGGCTTTTAAATTATGCACACAAGTCGCCGCTATAATGAATCTCGTAATCAAAACAAACGCGGGCAACATCCCGCACCCACACACTGTGCCTTAGACCATGCTAGAGCAATCGCTCGGTCAAGGCCAGACAACAAATCAGGCCAAAAGGCCATTACATATAAAAATTGCTCTGCATTGTATAGTGCAGAGTTTTTTGTTTGCAACTTACAGTCGAATTTGATATAATTTTTTTAAAGTTTCCATTTATAGGACGGCAGATGTATGTTACAAAATTTTCTAACAACGCTTTTTTCTACTCTTGGAGGCGCGGTAGGTACCGTAATCATTCTTCTCACCTTTGGAAAACAAGTTGTTTTGAAAGGACTTGAGGTAAAGCTAAAGCAGGGGGCCGATAAAAACGTACAAATTTTAAGCAACAAACTAGATCGAAAGACTCGTGCATTCCAGCTTTTACTGGATAACGAAATGAAATTCTATGAATCCATAGGGTCTTATCTTGCAGATTTGATTGTTGATATACAGGATTTTATATTCTATCTAGGGCTTGATGAAACGAACCCTCTTAGTAAATTTGAGTACGAATCAGTGCGAGACGTATTTGGAAGAATCGCAGAAACGAATAAACAGATAAAACGGAGTTTACTAATTTCACAAAACTATATTCCTCAAATTGTATTTGACGTAACAACTAATTTGATTTCTGATATTCAAAAAGGATTTACCCCTATGTATAATATAATTGAGCAACATGTATCTGATAAAGAAGATGTGATAACAAACGAAGAAATCAAAACCCTCAAGGACACTATTCTTATGGACTGTGCTTTAGTAAATCTAAAAATCAAGTTACGGCTAGAAGACTTAAGCAAAGAGAACTAGGTTAATCATCAAGTCTTATGAGGACTGCTTCGGCGGTCCTCTGTTTTTATAAGTCATTGACTTACTCCTTTCGTACCTCGTCCGGCTTGGTCGTCATCAAACCGTAGAGCTTAGTATTTTTTGGGAAACTGTTGGTGAAAGGCACGATATTGCCCGCGCAGCGAATCAGCCCGCAGCCTGCAGGGACGTTGGTGACATAGCCAAGCTGGTTGTCGGAGATGTTCAGCAGCTTCGCCAGTTCCGCGCGGTCTGTGGCGCTCTGGTTCAGCATTACCAGAAACTCCGAGTTTGCCAGCATCAGGCGGGCGGTGTCGGAGCGCAGCAGTTCGTCCACATTCTGCGTCA
>OKSA01000374.1_pt1 | contig 43328 bp, 41 predicted proteins | sample 1601181 | NCBI WGS metagenome assembly OKSA01 (sample SAMEA3541538, study PRJEB24748) | human gut metagenome | biome: human gut; feature: human-associated habitat; material: faeces | place: China | collected 2012
TTTTAATTTATGGAATTTTAGGCGGTGTGCCGGGGTATTTGGAACACTGGAATCCAAAAGAAAGTGTAAAACAAAATATTGTACGGCTGATTGTGGACAAAAAGGGGGTGCTTCATACGGAGGCACAGCGTTTTTTGAAAACTTCCCTGCGTGAACTTCCTTTTTACAGCACCATCTTATCGGTGCTTGCGGAAAATGAGCCAAAGTTGAATTATTTGTTTACAAGAACAGGATTTTCCAGAGCAAAAATTTCGGTTTATATTAAAAATCTGATACAGATTGATGTGGCGGAAAAAATCTTTTCCTATGAGCCGGAAAAGCGGGATTCTGTGCAGAAGGGGCTGTATGGTATTACGGATTCCTTTTTGCAGTTTTGGTATCAGTTAATTTATCCGAATTTTTCGGATTTTAGTATGCAGAGCCCGGGTGAATTTTATGAGGCTCATATTAAAAACGGCTTGGATGAATTGGCAGGAAAAGCTTATCAGAAGGTGTGCCGTGAATTTATGGAATTGATGAATCAGTATCATCATCTGCCGGCGCATTTTGAAAGGTTTGGTAGTCTTTACGGAAAGTCCGGTTTTGTTCCTCTGATTGCGAATACAAAAGAGGGAAAACTCCTTGTGGGAACCTGCAAATGGAGCAATGAGCCGATGACGACAGAAGAATTTGAAGAACTTTTGCATGACATTGAGCAGACGGGCAAAGAAGCCGATTATTATTACCTTTTTTCAAAAGAAGGATTTACGAATGAATTGTCTGTTATGGCTAAAAATATGGACAATATACAGTGTATTGATTTGGAGGCGATGTAGATGTATCGAGAAACAGCAGGGCTTGTAATGTATGGCCAACTTGGAAAAGACAGTATTTTGATGAAACTTGGCAGCTTAGTAGAAAAGATGGAGCACGATGATTCCTACAGCAGAGAAGAGCTGGTTCGTGCGATTTACGATGAGGTGTACAGGCTCCTTGATTTGTCAACGACGTATGGATTTGATAACAATTTATGGCAGTGTTACATTGCTTATCTTTTGGCAACAACAGAAAATCCATTTAGTATTCTCTGTGAGACGGTCGGAGCTTCCAAAGATGGTACGGTGAATGAAATTGTAAAACAGGATATGGAGCATTTTTATCGTTTGTTCCATTATGATTTTTCTGCGATGGAAAAGAAATTGGGAGTTGCATGCTTTGAGACATTGACCCATTATCATTCCATGGCAAAGGCAGAAAATACTTATAATAAAAGTGTCAGTGAAAAAGTCCGTGATTTGGCGTCACAGCTGTGTGAAGCGAAAAACGGTGAGGATTTCTTTGACATTGTGACCGCCTTTTATAAACGGTACGGTGTTGGAAAATTTGGATTAAATAAGGCATTTCGTGTTGTTCACACGGGGGATGAAATGGTGTTGTCACCAATTACTCATACTTCGGATGTGACGTTAGATGAGTTGATTGGCTATGAACTTCAGAAAAAGCAGCTTGTGGAAAATACGGAGGCATTTGTCGAGGGACGCCGTGCGAATAACTGTCTTCTTTTTGGCGACAGTGGAACCGGAAAATCGACATGTATCAAGGCAATCTTGAATCAATATTATGAAAAGGGACTCCGGTTAATTGAAGTTTATAAGCATCAGTTTCAGGATTTGTCCGCAATTATTGAGACGATTAAAAACCGCAATTACAAATTCATTATATACATGGATGATTTGTCATTTGAGGAATTTGAGATTGAGTACAAATATTTGAAGGCGGTCATTGAGGGCGGCATGGAAGTACGTCCGGATAATGTTTTGATTTATGCGACATCAAACCGTCGTCACCTGATTCGTGAGACATGGAGCGACCGCTCGGATATGTCAAATGATGAACTGCACCGCTCGGATACGATGCAGGAAAAACTTTCTCTGGTTGCTCGATTTGGTGTCAGCATCAATTTCAGCAAACCAAGCAAAAAAGATTTCGATGCGATTATTCTTGGTCTTGCCAAAGCGCATCCGGAGATTACTTTGTCAGAGGAAGAACTTTTGATGCAGGCGAATGCATGGAGCATAAGAAATGGTGGATATTCGGGTCGTGTGGCAGAACAGTTTATCATTCATTTGCAGTCGCTTGTAAAATAATTTGATGGAAGGAAGGATACCCGCTTATGTTTGAACGTTTTTTTCCGGATACAACGGTGTCGTCAACGTATGCCATTGATTATGAAAAGTTATATGAAGAAGGTTACCGGGGAATTCTCTTTGATATTGACAATACGCTTGTTGAACACGGAAAAGAGGCAACGGAGCAGGCAAAACGATTGTTTTCCCGTCTGAAAAAAATTGGATATGAGTGCTGTCTGATTTCCAATAATAAAAAGAAACGTGTTCATTCGTTTAATGAGAAAATTGGTGTTCACACGGTTTTTAATGCGCATAAGCCGGCAAAGAAAGGCTATTTTTATGCGATGGAACTGATGAATACAAGACCGGAAAACACGATTTTTGTCGGCGATCAGTTATTTACGGATATTTTTGGTGCTAAACGAATCGGTCTTAAGAATTTTCTGGTTAAACCGATTAACGAAAAGGAAGAAATCCAGATTGTATTAAAGCGCAAACTGGAGAAAATTGTTTTGCATGAATATCGTGCGAAAAAGCGCGAAGAAAAGAGGCAGAAACGATGCGAAAAGAAATGGAAGAAAAAATATTTCAATCCACCGAGGTAGATGCGATTCTTCTTACCTCACCGGCAAATATGCGGTTTGTGGCCGGCTTTACGGGGGAGGGGTATGTGTATTTTTCCCGCCGGCAAAAAGTGGTTGTCACGGATTCCAGATATGTGATCGCAGCAAAAAATGAGTGTCCGGGTTATGAAATTGAGACATGGACAAGCGATGGATATTTTTTAAATCTCTTGGCTCATTTAAAGGAAGAAGAGAGTGTGAAAAGGCTTGGCATCGAAGATGAGGTGATGACAGTATCCCTTTATCACAAATTGGAAAAACAGCTTCAGAAAAATGAGGGAAAGTCTCCTGACATGATTTCATTAGAAAATAAAATGAATCAATTCCGTCAGATAAAGACAGAGAAAGAGCAGGAAAGGATACGGCAGGCAGAGGCAATCGGTGACCGCGCTTTTACTAAGACAATTGCAAAAATTCATGAGGGCATGACAGAAAAACAGGTTGCTGCATGGCTGGAATTTTACATGAAAGAAGAAGGTGCGGAAGGTTTTAGTTTTGATACGATTGCCGCATCGGGAGAACATTCGGCGATGCCACATGCAATTCCAACGGATAAAAAGCTGGAAAACGGAGATTTCTTAACGATGGATTTTGGCTGTTTGTATCAGGGGTACTGTTCGGATATGACAAGAACGGTTGTCATTGGCAGTGCAAGTGAGAAGCAGCGTGAAATTTATGATACGGTGCTAAAAGCACAGGAGACGGCACTTTTAGGAATCCGTCCGGGAATGAAGGGAAGCCAGATTGATGCGATGGCAAGAGATGTGATAACAGATGCCGGCTATGGTAAATATTTTGGACATGCACTGGGACATTCGGTTGGACTTGAAATTCATGAAAGCCCAAATTTTTCACCGAGAGAAGAAACCGTGATTAAGCCCGGTATGGTAGTTACGGTGGAGCCTGGAATTTATATTGAGGGAATTGGCGGCGTTCGGATTGAGGACGTTGTGATTATTACAGAAGACGGATGTGAAAATATTACCCATTCGACAAAAAAACTGCTTGAGTTGACCGCACAGAAAGGATGAAGTGGATGAGGCCTAAAATTTGTGTACCAATTGTTGCCCCAATTCGTGATGGAATTATTCGCGAGGCAAAACAGATTGCAAAACTGCCGGTGGAAATGGTGGAGTGGCGCATTGATTTTTTTGCCGGTTATGAGCGAGAAATTCTTGATGTCATAACGGAGTTAAAGCGTGTGCTTAATGAAAAGGAGCTGTTAGTCACCATTCGCACGGTGGCAGAAGGCGGTGAGAAAAATGGCTCCCGCTTTGATTATTTTGAAACAATTCGAAAAATTCTTGAACAGCAGACGGCAGATTATGTGGATGTTGAGGCTGCGCGGGATGAAGAAAAGGTAAAGGCACTCTGTCAAAAATATTCAAACAGTAAGACCAAAGTAATTGGTTCTTATCATGATTTTTCCGAAACTCCGTCTGCGGATGAAATTAAGGAAAGACTCTGTAAGGCAAAAGAGTGTGGGTGCTACGCCGGAAAGTTAGCTTGTATGCCAAAGACAAGAGAAGATGTGGATACGCTGTTAAATGCAACCGCTGCCATGAAAGAGGAATTTCCGGATTTTCCATTGATTACGATGTCGATGGGGGAGCTTGGAAAAGTTTCGAGATTGTATGGCGGATTGTATGGCTCGTTTGTTTCATTTGGCTGTGTAAGTGAGGCTTCCGCACCCGGACAGGTCTATTATGAAACGATGTGTGAGGTGTTTGACAAAATTTACAAAGGAAACCGCCACATCATTTTGATTGGTTTTATGGGCGTTGGGAAATCAACCATTTCACATGAATTATCACGGCTTGCTTCGCGCATAGAAATCGACACTGACCAGTGGATTGAGGAAAAAGAAGGTCGTGCAATTTCGGATATTTTTGCAAAAGAAGGAGAAACTTATTTCCGTGATTTGGAAACATCCATGATTGATGAGTTAGGTATGATAAAACCGGCGATTATTTCCTGTGGTGGTGGTATGGCACTGCGGGAACTGAATGTGAGAAAGTTACAGGCAATCGGAACGGTTGTTTTACTCACGGCAAAGCCGGAGACAATTTTTGAGCGGGTTCGTTATAACACGAATCGCCCACTGTTGAAAGATAACATGAATGTGGACTACATACGACAGATGATGGAGAAGCGGAGAGTGTATTATGAGCGCGCCGCTACCGTGACGGTAAGCACGGATGGGAAAATCATTACCGAGATTGCAAAAGAAATACTTGAAAAATGCTTCTAAATATACTAAAATTATGAATAGATATGAATTTATTGTCGTTTTGTGCGACGGAAAGAGAGGAAACTATGGTATCAGCAGGAGATTTCAGAAACGGTTTGACAATTGAGATTGATGGAACCGTATATCAGGTTATTGAGTTCCAGCATGTAAAACCGGGTAAGGGTGCTGCATTTGTTCGTACCAAATTGAAAAACGTAGTAGATGGCGGTGTTGTGGAGAAGACATTCCGTCCGACAGAGAAGTATCCACAGGCACATATTGATAAAAAGGAAATGCAGTATTTGTACAATGATGGTGAGATGTACAACTTCATGGATAATGAAACATATGAGCAGATTGCATTGACAGAGGAAGCAGTTGGCGATTCCATGAAATTCGTAAAAGAGAATGATAATGTTAAGATGGTATCTTACAAAGGCAACATTTTCGCAATCGAGCCGCCGATGTTTGCTGAGTTGGAAGTAACTGAGACAGAGCCTGGTGTAAAAGGTGATACAGCAACAAACGTTACAAAACCGGCTACCGTTGAGACAGGTGCACAGGTTGCAGTTCCGATTTTTGTAAATCAGGGTGATAAAATCCAGATTGATACAAGAACTGGGGAATATCTGAAGAGATTATAGAGCATTTTTGTAAGTGCAGGATGAAAGAACTATCGCACTGAGATAGTTCCAAATATAAAGAAGTTTAATTTGTTTTGAGACGGGTAACACTTTGTGTTATAGTCTCTTGCAAATTAAACTTTTTTTGCTTAATGAGAAAAATTTCACTTGCAATATACCCCGTGGGGGTATATAATCGAACCGAAAATTATCGATAGGAGTGATTGCATGGAAGAAAAGAAAACGTGTCCGTGCTGTGAAGAACGGCACAAAGAACGATCAGATAAAGAGTATAAAGACTTAATCCATCGTTTAAACCGTATGGAAGGACAAATCCGCGGAATTAAAGGAATGGTTGAACGCGGTGTTTACTGTACGGATATTTTAGTCCAGGTGGCAGCGGTCAATGCGGCATTGAATAGTTTTAACCGAGTTTTGTTAGCAAACCACATTAAGACCTGTGTGACGGATGATATCCGGGCAGGAAAAGAAGAAACCGTAGATGAATTGATTGCGACTCTGCAAAAACTGATGCGGTAGGAAGTAGAGTACTTCGATAAGAAGAATATAAAAAAACAGGAAAGGCGGAATATACATGAAGCAGTATGCAGTGACAGGCATGGCATGTGCAGCATGCAGTGCCCGTGTGGAAAAAGCGGTAAGCCGTGTTGAGGGCGTAAGTTCATGCAGTGTAAATCTTTTGACAAATTCCATGGGTGTAGAGGGGGATGTGCCGGATTCCGTTATTATTCAGGCAGTTGTTGATGCCGGATATGGTGCCCACGTGATGGAACAGAAAAAGAACGGAGAAACGGAGACAGAAGATACATTAAAGGATACAGAGACAAAAAAGTTAAGGAAACGATTGATTGCTTCTTTGATTTTGCTTGTATTTTTGATGTATTTATCCATGGGACATATGATGTGGGGATGGCCCCTGCCGGGTGTCCTTGGTGTGAACCATGTAGCGATGGGACTTGCTCAGATGTTATTGACGATTGCGATTATGGTCATTAACCAGCGATTTTTTGTCAGTGGATATAAAAGTTTGTGGCGGCGTTCGCCAAATATGGACACGTTAGTTGCGCTTGGCGCCAGTGCAGCTTTTGGCTATAGTGTGTATGCGTTATTTGCGATGGCGGAGGCACAGAGGTTGATGGATGAGGCAAAAGTTATGGCATATATGCATGAGTTTTACTTCGAGTCGGCGGCAATGATTCTTACGCTGATTACTGTCGGGAAAATGCTGGAGGCGCGTTCTAGGGGAAAGACAACGGATGCGATAAAAGGCTTGATGAAGTTAGCTCCCCGGACGGCGGTTGTTGTTCGGGATGGAAAGGAAATTTCAGTGCCGGTAAAAGAGGTTCAAAAGGGAGAGATGTTCCTTGTCAAACCGGGGGAAAATATCCCCGTGGATGGCGTGATTTTAGAAGGAAGCAGTGCAGTCAATGAGGCGGCACTGACCGGAGAAAGTATTCCGGTAGATAAAAAAGAAGGAGAAATGGTTTCTGCCGCAACGCTGAATCAGACCGGTTTTCTTCGCTGCGAGGCAATCAGAGTAGGAGAAGATACCACTTTGTCGCAGATTATCCAGATGGTAAAAGATGCGGCGGCAACGAAAGCACCGATTGCCAAAATTGCAGATAGAGTTTCGGGCGTTTTTGTTCCTGTTGTTATTTCAATTGCAGTAGTTACTTTTCTTGTATGGTTTTTGTGTGGACAAAGTGTTGGTTATGCATTGGCACGTGCTATTTCGGTTCTAGTTATCAGCTGCCCGTGTGCCCTTGGTCTGGCAACGCCGGTTGCTATTATGGTAGGAAATGGTCTTGGCGCCAGACACGGAATTTTGTTTAAGACGGCAGCAGCTTTGGAAGAGACGGGTAAAATTGCAACCGTGGCACTGGATAAAACCGGAACGATTACGCGCGGTGAGCCGAAGGTAACTGATATGATTCCATTTTCCGGGTACTCCGAGAATGAACTTCTTTCGTATGCGTATGCGCTGGAGAAAAAGAGTGAGCATCCTCTGGCACGTGCTATTGTTTCCTATGCAGAGGAACTTGATACTTTAGCACCGGAACTTTCGGAATTTGAAATTATGCCGGGAAATGGTCTGAAAGGACAGATTAAAGAAAATGGTAAAACAGAAGTTCTGCTTGGTGGAAATCAGTCTGCGATTGAAAAGGTGACAGTGATTGATGACACGGTAAAAGGGCAGGCGAATCGATTGGCAGAAGAAGGAAAAACACCATTGTATTTTGCCAAAGATGACACGCTGCTTGGTATGATTGCCGTGGCGGATACGATGAAAGAAGACAGCGCCGATGCCGTCAGCCAGATGCAGAAAATGGGACTTCGCGTTGTGATGCTTACCGGAGATAATGAAAAAACAGCAAATGCGATTGGCCGGGAAGCCGGTGTAGATGAAGTGATTGCCGGTGTTCTGCCGGATGAAAAAGAGGCCGTGATTCGAAAATTGAAAGAAAACGGCAAGGTTGCCATGGTGGGCGATGGTATTAATGATGCGCCGGCTCTTACGCAGGCAGATATCGGAATTGCCATTGGAGCCGGAACAGATGTGGCAATGGATGCAGCGGATGTTGTATTGATGAAGAGTAAACTCAGTGATGTTCCGGCGGCAATCCGCTTAAGCCGTGCAACCAGAAAAAATATCCGTGAAAATTTATTCTGGGCATTTGTTTATAATATTATTGGTATTCCGTTGGCAGCCGGTGTGTGGATTCCGTTGTTTGGCTGGCAGTTAAATCCGATGTTTGGAGCGGCAGCAATGAGTTTGTCCAGTTTCTGTGTGGTGACAAATGCGCTGCGGTTGAATTTTAAGAAGATTTAAAGGTTATAGCGTATTCCTATACCTAGTAAAATATTTCTTGTATTAGACAATACCCTACCTATTTGGTATGATAACTACAGAACAAGAAAATAACACCTGTGCAGAGCACAATGAAAATGGAGGTATGAGAATATGAGTAAAAAAAGTTATGCAGAAAGAAATTTAAAATTTGAGACACTTCAGTTACATGTAGGACAGGAAAATCCGGACCCGGTTACCGATGCAAGAGCAGTTCCGATTTACGCTACTTCATCTTATGTGTTCCGCAACAGTGAACATGCAGCAGCACGTTTTGGACTTACGGATGCAGGAAATATTTACGGACGTTTGACAAATCCTACAGAAGATGTTTTTGAACAGCGTGTGGCAGCACTTGAAGGCGGCGTGGCAGCACTTGCCGTAGCGAGTGGTGCAGCAGCAATTTCCTATACGATTCAGAATCTTGCACAGGCAGGAGACCACATCGTAGCAGCAAAAAATATTTATGGTGGAACTTACAATTTGTTGGCTCACACATTAGTACAGTATGGTATTGAAACAACATTTGTTGATCCATTTAACTTTGACGAGGTTGAGGCTGCAATCAAAGATAATACAAAGGCTATATTTATTGAGACATTAGGAAATCCGAACTCAGATGTTGTGGATATTGAGAAATTGGCAGACATTGCACATGCTCACAAAATTCCACTGGCAATTGACAATACATTTGCTACTCCTTATCTGGTTCGCCCGATTGAATACGGTGCTGACATCGTGGTTCATTCCGCAACAAAATTCATCGGTGGACATGGTGCAGCAATCGGTGGTGTCATTGTAGACAGCGGTAAGTTTGACTGGGAAGCAAGCGGCAAATTCGCTTCTTTGACCGAGCCAAACCCAAGTTATCACGGAATCAGCTTTACAAAAGTGGTAGGACCGGCTGCTTTCGTTACGAAAATCCGTGCGATTCTGCTTCGTGATACCGGTGCGACACTTTCTCCGTTCCATGCATTTATGTTTTTGCAGGGGCTTGAAACTCTTTCCCTTAGAGTTGAGCGCCACGTAGAAAATGCATTGAAAGTAGTAGAGTATTTGAACAATCATCCACAAGTTGAAAAGGTAAATCATCCGGCTGTATCCGATGATCCTTCTCAGCAGGAATTGTACAAAAAGTACTTCCCAAATGGCGGCGGTTCAATCTTTACCTTTGAGATTAAAGGCGATGACAAGAAAGCAAAAGATTTCATTGATAATCTGGAGTTGTTCTCCCTGCTTGCCAATGTAGCAGATGTAAAATCGTTAGTTATTCATCCGGCAAGTACAACACATTCTCAGTTGAATGAGGAAGAATTGTTAGACCAGGGAATCAAACCAAATACCATTCGTCTGTCAATCGGAACAGAGAATGTAGATGATATTATTGAAGACTTGGAAGAAGCTTTTAAGGCAGTAAAATAAAAACGAAAAAGATGGGAAGCGGGATATCTGCGTGGCAGATATAGCTTCCCGTCTTTTTTTCGTTTTTATTTTGGCTTAGAGGGAAAGGGGAGAGTGGTGAGAGTTCTAGTGATAGGGGGATTGTGGAAAGCGTTTGTTGTGTGCCTTTCCAGGATTCCAGTAAAACATCAAGAAAAGTTAGTGATAAGTGGGTACAAACACGTGGGTATCAGGCATGTGTCGTTTACATGCCGATACCCTTACGCGTTTGTTTAGCGGGAGCGCCCACTTATCACTAACTTTTCTTGATGCTTTACGGAAACCGGAAAGCCAAACATCCCCATCACCTTGCATCCCCCCGGATAAAATGATATAATCCCAGTAAAAACAATCAGCAATGGAGAGAACATATGGCATTTACAGAGGAACAGATGCAGCGGTATTCGCGACATTTAATTTTAAAGGGCGTAGGAGTAAAGGGACAGCAAAAATTGTTAGAGAGCAAAGTGTTAGTGATTGGAGCTGGTGGACTTGGCTCGCCGGCTATTTTATATTTAGCGGCAAGTGGCGTGGGAACGATTGGCATTGTGGATGGTGACTGTGTGGATTTAACAAATCTGCAGAGACAGATTATTCATGACATGGATTCGCTTGGTGTGGAAAAAACGGAGTCGGCAGGAGAGCGGATTCGCAAATTAAATCCGGATGTCAAACTGCATCTGCATGCAGAGCGTGTTACCCCGGAAAACATTATGGCACTGATTGAGCCGTATGATTTTATTATTGATGCGGTAGATAATTTTTCGGCAAAATTTTTGATTAATGATGCCTGTGTATTGGCAAAGAAACCATTTTGTCATGCAGGAATCCGGCAGTTTTACGGACAGGTTCTTACGTATGTGCCGGGGGAGGGACCGTGCTATCGGTGTATTTTCGAAGAAATTCCAAAAGATGGAACAGTGGACAATTGTTCTTCCGCAGGGGTTATTGGTTCGATTCCTGGAATTATTGGAAGTATTCAGGCCTTGGAAGCGCAAAAATATATTACCGGGGCAGGCGAACTTCTTACCGGGAAAATGCTTACCTTCGATGGACTGACGATGAGATTTCGGACGGTGAATTTTGGAAGTCCGTCAAAAGGATGCCGTGTATGCGGAGAACATGCCGATATTCATGAACTGAGACCGGAGGAATATCCGATGCCGGGGTGCAGTATTTAGAGAATGGAGGGTAAATCATGACGTTACAACAGTTAAGATATGTAATTGCGGTAGCAGACCACGGTTCAATGAATGAGGCGGCAAAGGCTTTGTTTATTTCACAGCCAAGTTTGTCGGGGGCTGTAAAAGAACTGGAAAAAGAACTTGGCTTTGAACTTTTTTTGCGCACGAGCAGAGGTATTGTTGTGACGCCGGATGGTGAGGAATTTCTTGGATATGCAAGACAGGTGACGGAGCAGTACCGTCTGCTTCGAAATCGATATATTGAAAAAGAATCCCGAGAGAAATTCAGTGTTTCCATGCAGCATTATTCCTTTGCGGTAAAGGCATTTGTAGAGACAGTCAAACGTGCGGGAATGGAAAATTATGAATTTGCTGTATATGAGACGCGCACATACGAAATCATTGAAAATGTGCGGAATTTCAAAAGTGAGCTTGGCATTTTATATATGAATGACATGAATCGGAAGGTGTTAGAAAAAATTCTCAGGGAAAATCAGCTGAAATTCACCGAATTATTTTCCTGTGATACCTATGTATATCTGCGCTCCGGGCATCCGTTAGCCGGGCGGGAAATACTTTCGATGAAGGATTTAGAGCCGTATCCGTGTCTGGCTTTTGACCAGGGAAAAAACAATTCTTTTTATCTGGCAGAAGAGATGAAAAGCACCTATGATTATAAGCAGATCATTCATGCCAATGACCGGGCATGCGAAGCAGGCTGATCTTGTGCTGCAGCAGGGGATGCTCAACGATCATAGGGGTCATAATAAACGCTCCTTTTTTATTGGATAAAACCTCTCAGTCTCGCCTTCGGCTCGCCAGCGATGACGGAGAGGTCGAACGGACAGGTTACCGATTCTCGATCGCCATCAGCTTGGCGATGCGGTTGGCGTGGCGGCCGCCCTCGAACGGGGTGTTCAGGAACAGGTCCACCAGCTGGCAGGCCAGGCCGGGGCCGACGACGCGGCCACCCATGCACAGGGCATTGGCATCGTTGTGGCGGCGGGTGTACTCACAGCTGAAGCTGTCGGAGCAGCAGCAGGCGCGGATGCCCTTGACCTTGTTGGCGGCCATGCTGATGCCGACACCGGTGCCGCAGAACAGCAGGGCCTTGCTGCACTGGCCGCTCACAACGGCGTCGCAGGCGGGCAGGGCCATATCGGGATAATCCACGCTGGCGGTGCTGTGGGTGCCGAAGTCGATGTACTCCAGCCCCAGCTCGTCCAGATGAGCCTTGACGGCTTCTTTCAGTTCAAATCCGCCGTGGTCAGCGGCGAGAGCAATGGGTTTTGCCATGGTCTTAGTCCTTTCCATTATCCGTTTTGATGTTCTGGGCGGCTTCGGCGGCAAGGCGCTCGGCGCGTTCCCGCTCGGCCTGGCTCAGCCGGTGGTAATCCGGCAGAAGGGCTTCGGGCAGGACGGCTTCGCCCCGCTCGGCCATCTGCTTTGCCACCAGCGCAACGGCTGCGGCCCGCCCGCCCCGCAGGGCAGGCGGCACACAGAGCACACCCGGAACATTGCTGTATTTATTATAGCACAGAGATGCGCCATCACCAACAAAAAACAGGGGCTTTTTACAATTTTCTACAAATTGGGCAAGGTCGGCCACGGCGCGGGCGTCGTCGTCCAGCAGCCGCGCGTGGGTGGCCAGGTCGAACGCAGCGCTGTATACCTGTGCGCGGCGGGCATCCAGTGCGCAGAGCACGGTGCCCTCGCCGGTGTGGGCTGCGGCCAGCGCTTCCAGCGTCGAGACCGGGGCACAGAGCGTTTCACGCGGGAAGGCAAGGCCCTTGACCGCAGCCAGCCCGATGCGCAGGCCGGTGAAGCTGCCGGGGCCGGCATTGACGCCGAACAGGTCGATGTCCTTGCAGGTCAGGCCGCAGAGCCGGAGGCAGCCGTCGATGAGGGGCATCAGCGTCTCGCTGTGGGTCATCCCGGCATCCAGATAGCACTCATACAGCAGGCGGTCGCCCTGCATCAGGGCCACGCCGACGGTCTTTCCGGCAGTGTCCACGGCTAAAATGTTCATAGTTCGACCCCCTCGATCGTGATGCGGCGGGTGGTATCGTCCAGCCGCTCGATGTGGATGCGGATCGGGTCTTCCAGCGCCAGCAGGTCGGCGAAGTTCTCGCTCCACTCGGCGGCGACGATGGCCCCCTGATCCAGATAATCGTAGAACCCGGCCGCGCACAGGTCGTTCTCGGTGGAGATGCGGTAGAGGTCAAAATGTGCGAACGGGCGCGGGCCGCGGTAATAGTTCACGATGGCAAAGGTGGGGCTGCTGACCGGGTCGGTGCAGCCAAGGCCCTCGGCCAGGCCCTCGCAGAAAGCGGTCTTGCCTGCGCCGAGACCGCCGGTAAACGCGATGAGGGAGCCGTCCGGCAGGGCAGCGGCCAGCCGCCTGCCCAGTGCCACGGTCTCCTCCCGCGAAGTCGTGATGAATTGAGACATAAGATGCACTCCCATCTGGAGGCTCAATCCGCCCCGGCGGACCGAAGGCGGGACTGAGGGTTTGAAAAAGAGGATGGCAGATTTCTGCCATCCCCCAGTATACTATAAATCGCCTCAAAGTGCAACGCTTACGCGGCCTGCTGCACGGGCGTCTCGTCGGCAGGCTCTTCGATGATGGGCAGGGCCGCATCAGCATCGCCCAGCAGCATGGTGTAGGCCGCCGCCGCATGGGGGCGCTTGCCGCCCTGCGCGGTGTACCAGACGAGGTCGTCTGTGCCATAGGTCGCCTGCGCGTGTGCTACGGCCTGCCCGATGCTCTGCCCCAAGATGAGGTAGTTGACCGTGTCCCACAGCATACTGCGGGAGTAAACGGTGTAGACATTGTTGACATAGCCCACCACAGCGGAGGCTCCGCCTGCCAGCAGAGCGTTTGCCATCGAGAGGTCGATGCTGTCGTCCACACCCAGGAACTCGCAGGTTTCGGAGTAGACGAGGGTGTCCTTCAGCTGGCCGAAGCGGTAGGCATTCTTGAAGAAGCCCGCCGTGACGCAGTACCGGCCGTTGATCTTGATGACCCGGTGGGTCAGCAGGTCAAAGCCGTAGAAGAGATCCCGCGTCATGCTGGATTCCTCCGTCAGCAGGATGACCGGCTCGGTGCGCAGCTTCCGGAACAGGCCGCGCGCGTAGGTGTAGTAGGCACCATGGGCGCTCAGGATGCACAGGTCGTACCGGTCCATCCGGCGCAGGTCTGCCACTGTGACCATCGTGTCGATGCGGGTGTTCAGCCCCATGGCCGTCCAGAAGCCTTTCATATAAGAGTAATAAGGATAGCGGGAGCTGTTGACCGTGTTGTCGAAGGCATAGTAGATCATGGCCGAACCAAGATTTCCGCGGGGGGCATTGGACATCTCCTGCAGATCGGCCGAGGGCATCTGGGAGAGGGTCACGGCGGCGTTTTCCTCCTCCGGGTCATCCACGAGGATGCCGCCCTGCACACCGCAGCTGTAGGAGAAGCTGACCATGCCGTTCGCTTCGTCTATGTAGATCGAGCGCACCGAAACAAGGCCCTGTTCCGCCAGCTGCTGGAGCTGGGCCTGTGCGGCGGCAAAGCGCTCGGCGCGGGAGAGCGCAGCAAAATCGCCGCTGTCCGTCAGGGCCGCAACGGCGCTGTCCGCCTTTTGCATCTGGGCCGCCTCCTCGCGGGTCAGGGTGTTGGAAACGGCCAGGTCGTCCGCACCGGCTGCCAGTGCGGCAGTGGGGAAGAGGGCAGCGAGCAAAAAGCTCAATGCGCAGAGCGCAGATAAAAATCGTTGAACGGGTGCTTTCATGCAAAAAGTCCTCCAGAGGGCCTGCCCGTCGGCAGGGTTTCCACGTCCATTGTAGAGGGTCTGTTCCGCTTTGTCAAGGCCGGTCGGCAGGATTTTGCAAAGCTGTCACAGCCGCACGAAAAATCTGTGAAAAATACACCCCGTCTTGCGCAGAATCACGCATTGCTGTATAATACACTAAAATGGGGGAGCAGCGAAAAAAAGCTCCCCCTGCTGGAACACGAAAGGGCGGTGCTTCTTTGGAGAGCATTCAACGATATTTCAAACGAACGGATAAAGTGTACCTGCTGCTGTGCATTTTCAGCAGCGTAATGGCCTGCGTGGCGCTGTCGTCCTGGGCGGCGAAGCAGGGCAATGGATTTGCCGTGGATGAGCTTACGGGCCAGATCACCGGCATCGGCGACTACCGCCGCGCACTGGTGCAGGGTGTTTCGGCCCTCGTTGGCATCGCGGTGGCGCTGCTGCTGTCCAACGTCGACTACCGCAGCCTCGTCAAAGTGTGGCCGGTGCATGTGGCCCTGACCTGGGGCCTGGTGCTGCCGACGCTGTTCATCCGGAACGTGACCGTCGGCCCGCTGACCATCGGCTACAATGCAGGCGACACCGACAACTACTCCTGGTACAAGCTGGGCGGCTTCACCCTGCAGCCCACCGAGCTGGCCAAGATCAGCTTCATCCTGACCTTTGCGATGCAGCTGAACAATGTGCGGGGGCGTATCAACGAGCCGAAGGAGCTGGGCAAGCTGCTGCTGCATCTGGCCGTCCCCATCCTCATCATCCATGTGCAGGGCGACGACGGCACGGCCATCATCTATGCCATCATCGGGTGCAGCATGATGTTTGCGGCGGGCCTGAGCTGGAAGTATATCATCGGGGCGCTGGCGGCAGCGGGCATGGCAATGGCGGCGGCCTTTGCCTTTTTCAGCGATAAGATCGGCAAGGGCTACCAGTGGTACCGCATCCTGGCTGTGCTGGACCCGGAGAACAAGACCGGCTGGGCCCCCAGCGAGGCCGTCTGGAAGAATATCATCTACCAGCAGCAGCGCGGCGAGATCGCGCTGGGCAGCGGCGGCATCTTCGGCAACGGACTCTTTGGCGGCGGTTATTACAGTGTGCCCAACGCCCACAACGACTTCATCTTCAGCTGGATCGGCAACGTGACGGGCTTTGTGGGCTGCTGCGTGGTGCTGGGGGTGCTGTTCGCCATCGTCATCAAGACCTTTCTGACCGGTGCCCGCAGCGAAGATCTGCTGGGTACCTTCATCTGCGCCGGCATCGGCGGGGCGCTCATGGCCCAGATCGCGGTCAATGTGGGGATGAACCTGCGCGTCCTGCCCGTCATCGGCGTCACCCTGCCGTTCTATTCGGCGGGCGGCAGCTCGGTGATGATGCTGTATATCTGCGTCGGGCTGGTGCTGTCGGTCTATATCCACAATACGAAAAAACTGTTTGGTTGATCAGGAAAAAGGAAAAGGGAGTTTATGGAAACATCTGCGGAAATGACCCTGCGGGAAAAGGGGATGAAGTACGTCAAGCAGTACGTCCTCATCACACTGAGCATCTCCATCATGTCGGTGGGCGTGTACTTCTTCAAGTTCCCCAACAACTTCGTCTTTGGCGGCGTGACCGGTACGGCGGCTCTGGTGGCCAAACTGACCCCGATGTCGGCCTCGGCCTTCTCCTCGGCGGCGAACCTCGTGCTGCTGGTGGTGGGCCTCATCTTTCTGGGCAAAGAGTTCGCCATGACCACGGGCTATGCGACCTTTGTGATGTCGGCGGAGCTGATGGCTTTTGAAAAGATTTGCCCCCTCAGCGGCCCGCTGTCCGACCAGCCCATGCTGGACCTGCTCTTCGCCATTGCGCTGCCGGCCATCGCCTCGGCACTGCTGTTCAATGTGGGCGCGTCGTCCGGCGGCACCGACATCATCGCCCTCATCGTGGAGAAATACACCCACATCCACAGCATCGCGGTCGCGCTGTTCATCACCGACCTGTTCATGGTCATCGCGGCCTGCTTCGTCTTCGACCTGTACACGGCGCTCTATTCCTTCGTGGGTCTGACGGTCAAATCGCTGGTCATTGATGCTGTGCTGGAAAAGATCAAGATGTGCAAGGCCATCCTCATCGTCTGCGACGAAAAGCAACCCATCTGCGATTTCGTCATGCGCAAGCTGATGCGCGGCGCGACCTACACGCCCTGCTTCGGTGCCTACACCGATAAGCCCCACTACATCATCTACACCACCCTCACCCGCCACGAAGCCGACCAGCTGCAGGACTTCATCCACAAAGAGCATCTGAACGCCTTCATGTCCATGCTGAGCACCACAGAGGTCTTCGGCAAGGGCTTCAACCACGCATAAGAGAAAATGATCCTCCGGACGCTGATGCAGTGCGCTGCACCGGCGTCTTTTTTTTTGCCGGGAACCGGAAAAGGCCGCGCCGGGGCGGCAGAGTCGGCATATCTTGTGTACAAGCGAAGTTTTTTGTGATTCTTAACGAATATTAAGGCGAAAACTATGATTCCTGTAAGATTCCGGGACTAATATAGAACCATCAGGAGCGGCCGCGATCCGGTGGGCCGCTGAATCGGTATAAATGAAGAAGTGTAATGGACAATCAAGGAGGAAAAAGCATGGAGATCAAGAAAGCAGCCACTGCTGGAACTCTGGAATCCAGCGACTGCATGGTGACCGTTGAGCCCGGCGAGGGCAAGGTCGATTTCTCGCTGGAGAGCTCGGTCATCAACCAGTTTGGCAACCAGATCCGCAAGGTGGCTCTGGAGACCCTGGAGCGTCTGGACATCGACAATGTCCGCCTGACCATCGTGGACAAGGGTGCGCTGGACTGCACCATCAAGGCTCGCATCGAGGGCGCTGTCTACCGCTCCGTCGATCAGTATGAGAATCTGCCCTGGGGAGGTGCCATTCGATGAATCATCCGAACAAGAAGCGCCTGCGCCGCACGATGATGTTCCTGAATGCGCAGAAGCCCGGCCTCATCAAAGATCCGTACATCTACAAGCCCGACTCCATCATGCTGGACCTCGAAGACGCTGTTGCCGAGAACCAGAAGGATGTGGCCCGCTTCAGCCTCTACCACGCGCTGAAGACTATCAACTACCGCGGCTGCGAGCGCGTCGTCCGCATCAACGGTCTGGATACCCCCTACTGGCGGGAAGACATCCGCGCCTCCGTTGCAGGCGGCTGCGATGCCATCCGCATCCCCAAGACCGAGAGCCCCAAAGATGTGCAGATCGTTGAAGCTGCCATCGCAGAGGATGAGAAGACCTACGGCCGTGCCGAGGGCGAAGTCCTGATCATCGCGGCTCTGGAGTCTGCCCGCGGCATCATGCGCGCACTGGACATCTGCGAGTCTTCCGAGCGTCTGTTCGGCATCGCCCTGTCCGGCGGCGACTACACCAAGGACCTGCAGACCCACATCACCGGCACCGGCGTGGAGCTGATGGGCGCCCGCCAGAACATGATCATCGCAGCCCGCGCCGCTGGCGTGCAGTGCTTCGATACCATTTATACGGACCTGAAGAATATGGAAGGCTTCCGTGAGGATGTCGAGACCATCCACCTGATGGGCTTCGACGGCAAATCCATCATCAACCCCCGTCAGATTCCCATCGTGCATGAGATCTTCACCCCGACCCAGAAGGATATCATCTTCGCTGAGAAGGTCGTCAAGGAGATCGACTCCAAGAAGGCTCTGGGCATCGGCGTCTTCACCGTCGATGGCAAGATGATCGACATCGCCTTCTACGACGGTGCAAAGCGCACCATCGAGCTGGCCAAGGCATCCGGTGTGTATAAGGGGGATTTGTAATTATGATCAACGCTGTCGGCAGAGACATTCCCGAAGAGATCCTGAAGCAGACCGGCAAAGAGGTCTTTCAGGGCAATTACTACAAGGACGGCAAGCCCTTCAAGAAGGCTGGCCCCATGGTCACGCCCGTGATGAACCACGACCACGACAAGATGGTCAAGGACATCCACGAGGCCCTCGTCAAGTGCAACGCACACGACGGCATGACCGTTTCCTTCCATCATCACTTCCGTGACGGCGACCTCGTGGTCTGCATGGTCATGAAAGAGATCCACAAGATGGGCCTGAAGAACATCACCATCAGCGCCAGCTCTCTGGGCAAAGCCCACGATGATCTGGTCCCCATGATCGAGGACGGCACCATCACCAACATCGAGTCCTCCGGCGTCCGCGGCAAGATCGGCGAGGCCATCTCCCACGGCAAGCTGAAGGGTCTGGCGACCATGCGCAGCCACGGCGGCCGTGTCCGCGCCCTCGTCACCGGCGAGACCCATGTGGACATCGCCTTCATCGGCGCACCCACCTGCGATGAGTACGGCAACTGCCGCGGCATCGGCGGCAAGACCAACTGCGGCGTTCTGAGCTATTCCTACGTGGACGGCAATCAGGCCGACTATGTGGTCGCCATCACCGACTGCCTGGTGCCCTTCCCCAACTATCCCGCTCACATCTCCATGACCAAGGTGGATTACGTCTGCGTCGTGGACCAGATCGGTATCCCGGAGAAGATCGCCACCGGCGCAGCCAAGCCCACCACCGACCAGCGCAAGCTGATGATGGCCGAGTACTGCACCCAGGTCGTGGCGAATACCCCGTACTTCAAGGACGGCTTCTCCTATCAGACCGGTGTTGGCGGCGCATCCATCGCCTCCACCATCTCTCTGACCGAGATCATGAAGGAGCGGAACATCAAGATGGGCTTCGGCGTCGGCGGTCTGACCAAGCCCATGTGCGACCTGCTGGACAACGGCATGGTCCGTGTGCTGCTGGACACCCAGGACTTTGACCTGGATGCCGTCAACAACGTCAAAAACCCCAACCACCACCGCATCTCCGCAGGCGCTTATGCCAACCCCATGAACAAGGGCGCCTTTGTCAATAAACTGGACTACGTCATCCTGGCAGCTCTGGAAGTGGACGTCCACTTCAACTGCAACGTCGTCGTCGGTTCCGACGGCGTCATCACCGGCGCACAGGGCGGCCACCCCGATACGGCACAGGGCGCAAAGTGCACCATCGTCATCGCCCCGCTGCTGCAGGGCCGCATCCCCGCCATCTGCACCGACGTCACTACCGTCACCACCCCCGGTGAGAGCGTGGACATCGTCGTCACCGATTACGGTGTCGCCGTCAACCCCGCCCGCCCCGACCTGCTGGAAGCACTCCAGGACGCCGACTGTGTGCCTCTGAAGACCATCGAGGAGCTGCGTGATATCGCTTACTCCATCGTCGGCGAGCCGGAAAAGGTCCAGTTCGGCGACCGTGTGGTCGGCATCATCGAAGCCCGCGACGGCACCATCATGGACGTCGTCCGCGAAGTCAAGCCTTTCTCCTTCCGCGAGGATTGAGTGCCCTGCCCGGCGGCTCTCCTGTGACTTGCCAATCACAGATTCGGAATGATTTTCACGGAAATCCCACTTGCTCTTCTCATCCTCTCCGCCGGGTGATCCAGGCATTACAGTTCATGCGATTCTCCTTTTTCACGGTTTTATGTTTTATACCGGCATAAAACCAAAGGTCCGCTCCCTGCACCGCGCGCAGGAAGCGGACCTTCTTTTGTTGTGGGGAAGCGAAACGCTTATTTACGGCACGAACCGATAGCCGACGCCCCGGATGGTGATGATGTGCTGCGGGGTGCGGACGTTGTCCTCGATTTTGCTGCGCAGACGGTTGATGTAGACCATGATAGCGTTGTCGTCCACGGCGATGAGGTTGCCCCAGATCTGCTCGTAGATCATATCCTTGGTGAACACCTGCTGCGGGTGGCGGACAAAGAGCAGCAGCAGGCTGCGCTCCTTCTCGGAGAGGTTCAGCTCCACGTTGTTCTTGTAAAAGCGCATCGTGGTGGTGTCGCACAGGAACGGCCCGCAGGTGATCTGGCTGTTGTTCTCCTGCGAGAAGCTCTTGCTGCGGCGGATGAGGGCCTTGACCTTGGCACCCAGGATCTGGGGGCGGAAGGGCTTGGTCACATAGTCGTCTGCGCCCAGCGAGAGCCCGTACATGAAGTCGTAGTCCTCGCTGCGGCCGCTGATGATGATGACCGGCGTGGTGACGCCGTTCCGCCGGATGGTCTGGATGACGTCAAAGCCCTCCATGTCGCCCAGCGTGATGTCCATCAGGATCATGTCCAGCGTGTCGCTCTGCCGCGCAATGAGGTCCAGCGCTGCCGCACCGCTGTTCACTACAAGAGGCTCCATCTCGTTGCTGATCATCACTTTGGATAATAATTTGCAAATTGCGGGATCATCGTCTACAATAAGAACATGAAACGCCATCGTTACACCTTTTTTCCAGCCGCAAAATTCGTCGGGTTCTGTTGAGTTTGAAAAAAGTATAACATTTTTGAGCGTCAAGAGCAAGAAGACCAGCCGAATCTGCGGCATAAAATCCCTTTGAAAGGAGTTTTCTCCATGAAATTTCCGTTCCGGTGGAATCCTAAGACCTTCCGGGAGCGCATCCGGCTGCTTCTGCCGCCTGTTGCGGGTGGTGCCGTGCTGTTGGTGCTGCTGGGCATCGTGGCGAACATGACCTGGCAGGACTACAAAACGGCCCTGATGGACAGCCAGACCCGGCAGATGGAGCTGGTGGTGCAGAGCACGGCGGACAGCATCCAGTTTTCGCTGGCCGAATACGAAGACCGCCTGGATGCAGCAGCGGAAAAGCTGCGGATCGACCCGCTGAGCCATCCGGCCCTTTCCCGCAGCGATACCCTTGTAGACCTGTGGCTGGAAGATGCGGACGGCAACATCACCTACCGGTGTTACGGGGCCGCCCCGGTCTGCGATGTCCTGCTGACCCGCACCGAAAAGATCAGCTACTGGCAGTATCATCAGGGCGACCGCCACTATCTCGTGCTGAAAGAGCCGGTGGGGGAGCAGGCGGTCTGTCTGGTCGTGGATTCGGAGGCACTGTATGAACAGCTGGTGTCGGACATCCATGTGGGAACCAACGGCTACATCGTCGTCAAAAACGCAGACAACCGGGTGATCATGCACCCGGAGCGGAAGCAGTGGGGCCTGGACATTCTGGAGGGCCGTCAGGAGCTGTATTACAACAAGGAACTGGAGATGGGCAGCCTGAGCGACCTGCTGAAGGCGCAGCAGGAAGAGCTGTCCGGCATCATGGATTACTATTCCTATTGGTGGACGGACCCCAGCCTGCCCCGTGTGCATAAGATCAGCGCCTACCGGCAGCTGAGCCTGGGCGGCAGTTTCTGGATCGTGAGCGCTGTGGTGGACTACGACGACCTCTACCAGCCGGTGGCCGGCAGCTTCCGGAAGATGGCGGTCATGTGCGGCTCCATTGCGCTGGTCCTGGTGCTGCTGACCGTCTTCATCTTCCGCTTGCAGCAGAAGAACACCCGCAGTGCGGCCCGCATCACCTCGCTGCAGGAGGTCAACGACGCACTGGAGGAACTGCACCGCAGCGAGGAGTTCTTGCAGCACGGCCAGCGGCTCCAGCTGATGGGCACCCTGACCGGCGGCATCGCGCACGAGTTCAACAATTTCCTGACCCCCATCACCGGCTATGCCGACCTCATCATGGCCGATGCCGACCCGGAAAGCGAGATCTACGACAACGCACTGGAGATCAGCGAGGCCGCCGAAAAGGCGCGGGATGTGGTGAAGCAGATCTCCGCCATGAGCCGGAAGAACGTCGAGACCATCTACGATGCCATCCCGGTGGAACGGCTGCTGACCCAGACCCGGAAGCTGGTGGAGACCAACTGCCCCCGGCAGGTGCAGCTCGTGGAGAAGATGGACCTGAAGGGGGAAGAAGTGCTGGGCAACAGCACCCAATTGCAGCAGGTGCTGCTGAACATCTGTGTCAATGCCATCCACGCCATCGGCCCAGCGGAGGGCACCCTGACGCTGGAAGTCGACGTGGTGCCGCGCAGTGAGCTTCTGCTCCGCTTCCCGGATGAGCGTATCCCGGAGGTCTGGCCCAGCTATGTCCGCATCCGCATCACGGACACCGGCTCCGGCATGGACAAGGAGACCTTGCAGCGCATCTTTGAACCCTTCTTCACCACCAAAAAAACAGGGGAGGGCACCGGCCTGGGGCTGGCGCTGGCCGAACAGATCATCCACACCCACCGCGGCCAGATCTGCGCCGAAAGCACATTGGGCAAGGGCTCGACCTTCTTCATCTATCTGCCGGTCCTGGAACAGGAGCGGGAGCGCGAGCAGCTGCAATGGGGCCAGAACAGCAACCTGCGCATTCTGGCCGTAGATGACAACCAGAAGGTGCTGAGCATGCTGGAAAAGGAGCTGAGCCGCCTGGGCCTGGACGTTTCGACCTGTGCCCGCCGGGGCGATGTGCGCACCCTGCTGGACAGCCAGCCCTTTGATGTGCTCGCCATCGACGAGAGCGTGACGAAGGGCAGCGGCGTGGACTTCTGCATGTCCATCCAGGGCCGGTTCCCCGGCATGACCCGCATCGTGATGGCAAGCGCACTGACCCGCGAACTCATCGACGCCAAGAGCCACGGCGTCATGGACGGCTATATCCTAAAGCCGGTCGCAGCTTCCACTCTGCTCGAAGAGATCCGTGCCTACCGAAAAAAATAAGGCCGTGAAGGCCGGGATCTGTTGGGTGCTCGTGGATTTTGTTTTAGTGATGTTGCACAATGCGGAGACGAAAAATAGAACGAAGTGCTCAAATTTCTTGGATACATATCTGGTACAAGACGGATTTTATTGGTAAAATTGCACAAAACATTTTCTTCTATAACATCCGGTCATACAAACCGACTGAAATTGGCATTAGACATTTATAGTGGAGGCGCATATAATCGAAACATCAAAACAAACCGCGGTTTTTGATGGACGTATTTTCACCCCTGCTATTGGAGAAAGGAAGAAGTGTTATGTCGCTGCTCGGTATCGCAGGCTTTGTCCTGATGATCCTGATCGTTGCCCTGCTGCTGTGGGGCAAAAGTACACCTGCGGTCGTGTTTATTCTGCTGCCTATTATCGTAGGCTTCCTGGTCGGGTTCAGCCCGGCTGATATGAGCGAATATATCAAGTCCGGCGTTTCCAGTGTGTCTACTACCGCCATCCTGTTTATTTTCGCCGTGTTGTTCTTTGGTGTGATGAATGATGCGGGTGTGTTTGACCGCATCGTCAACAAGGTGCTGAAAGCGGTGGGCGGCAATGTCTTGCTGCTGATGTTTGCCACTGTCCTCATCGCGTTCATCGGCCACCTGGATGGCTCCGGTGCCACCACCCTGCTGATCGCCATCCCGCCGCTGCTCCCCATCTATAAAAAGATGAATGTCCGCCCCATCATCCTGCTCTGCATCACGACCCTGACCATGGGCGTGATGAACATCGTGCCCTGGGGCGGTCCCTGCGGCCGTACGGCAGCAGCTCTGGAAGTGGGCACCGCTGACCTGTGGCATTACTGCATTCCTGCACAGGTCTTTGGCATGCTCATGATCCTGGGTTACTGTGTGATCTTTGCCCGGTTGGAGAAAAAACGCGGCGCAGGGGCCAACCTCAATGCGCCGGTGGAGGAGACGCCTGAAGAGATCAAAGCGGAAAATGAACTCCACCGACCGAAGCTGTTCTGGTTCAACATTGCGCTGATCGTGGCGGTCGTTCTGATGCTTACCATGACCAGTGTGGCCACGCATGTTACCTTTATGATTGCTCTGGCCATTGCGCTGATGGTCAACTACCCCTCTCAGAAGATGCAGACGGAACGGGTCAAGGCCCACGCTACGGATGCACTGACCATGGCGTTCACAGCGCTGGCTTCCGGCGTTTTGATCGGCATTATGGGCAAGAGCCCCATGCTGGATGCAATGACCCAAATGGTCCTTTCTGCAATGCCCGCCAGCATGGCACCACATCTGCACATCCTGTTTGCTGCCATCAACAGCCCGCTGAGCATGGTCGTTCACGGTGACGCACTGACCTACGGCATTCTGCCCATCGTCAACCAGATCGTTTCTGCGTACGGCATTCCCGCTGCTGCGGTGGGTGCAGCCTTTCTTATCACCTTTGGCCCGGCTATCTACATCATGCCCATGACGGCTGCCACCTATATGGGCCTTGGCCTGACCAATGTAGAGCTGAAAGACCACATCGCCTTCTCGTACAAGTGGGCGTTCCTGCTGGCGGTTGGTATGCTGGCATTTGTTGTGGTCACCGGTGTGATCCCTTTCTAAATCGATAGATGGAGGCTTTTTATGAAAACGATCGATCTGACTTCTTTCGAGGCTCGTGTCAAGGCCGAAGATCTGGCTGTCCGGGGAATGCGGGTGTACCAGAACGGGGAGCTGGCGGCCAGCTATCAGCCCGGCCCGTTGGAGCGACAGAACCAGTATTCCGGAACCAAGAGCTTTACTTCTACGGCCTGTGCCTTTGCCATTCAGGAGGGCCTGTTCACGCTGGATGATTTTGTGCTGGACCACTTTGCTGCCGACGCGCCGGAGCATCCCTCTGAGAACCTGAAAAAGATGAAGCTGCGCCACCTCATCACGATGTCGATGGGCTTTGAAAGCCCCATGCTGATGGGTGCAATGCGGCCCAAAATGGTGGAAAAAGACTGGGTGAAGTTTGTGCTTCACGCCAATGTCGCCCATGAACCGGGCAGTGTATTCCAGTACAACAACGCAGGCCCGTATCTGCTGGGCATCCTGATCCAGCGCAAGACGGGGCAGTCCCTCGTGGATTATCTGATGCCACGCCTGTTCACCCCGCTGGGCATCGAGCGCCCGGTGTGTGAGAATGACCCGCTGGGCAACACCTTCGGTGCAGGCGGCCTGCAGCTGAATGTGGAAGAATTTGCAAAGCTCGGCCTGCTCTATCTGCAAAAGGGCCAGTGGAACGGCAGCCAGCTGATCCCGGCTTCCTGGGTGGAAGAAGCAGGCAGCGCCCACATCATCTCCGACCAGGGCGACGATGAGATCGGTCGGCACTATGGTTACCTCTTCTGGATGATGCCGGATGGTGCCTTCCGTGCCGACGGTAAATACGGCCAGTACTGCATCGTTCTGCCCAAAAAGAACGCTGTCGTGGCCATCAACTCGATGCAGATTGAGGATGAGAAAAAAGTGCTGCGGGCCGCTGTTCAAACCGTGCTGCCGCTGTTATAATAGAGAAAACAGCCGCCGGGAGGGGAACCAAAGATGGAACATCGGGAAATGGAATATGTCATCGTGATCGCACAGGAGAAGAATCTCTCGAAAGCGGCCGAGCGTTTGTTCATCTCCCAGCCTGCTCTGAGCCGGTTCCTCACCAAACTGGAAAACGAACTGGGGACCCCGCTGTTTGAGCGGAAGAACCGCCAGTATCTGCCGACCTACGCGGGGGAGCTGTATCTGGACACGGCGCGGCAGATTCTGCGTTTGCAGCAGCAGTTTGACGCCAGACTGAAAAGTCTGCTTCAGACGAATCGCGGCGTGATGAGCATGGGCATTACACCGGGGCGCGGGCATACCATCCTTCCGCTGGTGTTGCCTGCTTTTCAGGCGCAGTTCCCGGATTACGAGCTTCAGGTCTATGAAGAAGACGTCGAGACGCTGGAGCGGTATCTGCTGGATGGAACCATTGAAGTGGCGTTCTTCACCATGCTGGAACAGGCGCGCCTGGCCGAAAAACGGTATGTCTGTGAGCTGCTCTCACAGGAAGAACTGGTGATCTGCACACCTCGGCAGGGCAACTATGAGCTGCTGGCGCATGTTCGGCCCGGCCACCGCTACCCGTGGATCGATCTGAAAGATCTGGAGAATGAATGTTACCTGACGCTGAAAAAGAATATGCGGCTGGGGCAGTTCACGGCGGCACTGCTGGAAAAATACCAGCTTGCGCCGCGGGTGGTCGAGTTGAGCACCATTGATACGGCGCTGGCACTGGTGGCCCGGCAGTATGGCGTGGCGTTTGCCAGCAGCTACAAGATCGAAGAGCATAAGTGCGCCAGAGATATCTGTGTCTTTTCCTTTGGAGATCAGCCGGAGCTCTGGGATTTTGTGGCAGCCTACAAGGAAGAAGCACGGCTGAACCAGCCGCTGCGCCAGCTTATCAAGCTGGTGGAAAGTTTTTCATGATCCTGTCAGCCGGAGCGGAGACGTTCCGGCTGATTTTATCTCGATTGCCGGGAGGAAGAACGATGGATATTTTAACGATTGGTGAGATCCTCATTGACCTGACCCAGACCGCAGCGCTACGCTGGATGCCGTCCGCCGCCCTTGAGCCGGTGCTTGCGTTTGCCAATCGCGCTGCCAGTCTGACCGCCAGCCGCCATGGGGCCATTCCGGCCATGCCGACGCTCGAAGAGATCCGCGCCTGCCGGAAGAAATAAGACAGATCCGAGGACCCCAAAGCCCTCCCGGCCGCTGCCGGGAGGGCTTTTCTGCTGCCTGTGAGTTGTATCCAAGCATCCATCCAGAACCTTACAGGATATTAAGAACTTTCTTAACAAAGCGTAATCCAAAGCGCTTCGGCATGTAAGTTTACCGGCGTATACTGAAACCATCAAAAGCGGGAATGAACAGAGCAGACTTTGCGGAATGCTTCTCATCCCGTAAAAACGCGGATAAAAGGAAAGGAAGTACCAATCATGAGTGAAACTGTCCTCGCGCTGCTGGGCTTCGCTACGGTCATCACCGTTGTCTTGCTGCTGCTGCGCAATGTCACAGTCCCTGCACTGGGATTCGTCGGCGTCTCCACCATCACCTCCATCATCCTGGTGGCCACCGGCACCTTTACGCTGGATGATATGGCCGGCTTTATCAAGGCCGGTGTGTCCAGCGTCCACGGCACGGCGGTGCTGTTCATCTTCTCCGTCCTGTTCTTCGGCGTCATGACCGATGCAGGCATGTTCGACAAGATCATCAATGCCCTGATGAAGAAGGTCGGAAACAACGTCGTCGGCGTTGCCCTGATGACCTGTATCATCGCCATCATCGGCCATCTGGACGGCGGCGGAGCATCCACCTTCCTCATCACCATCCCCGCCATGCTGCCGGTCTACAAGCGCCTGCACATGCGCCGTGAGACTCTGCTGCTGATCTGCGTCACCGCCATGGGCGTTATGAACCTGATGCCCTGGGGCGGCCCCACCATGCGCGCTGCCAGCGTTCTGGAGATCGAAGCAAACGATCTGTGGAGCCAGCTGATGCCCATGCAGATCGTCGGCCTGATCCTGGCCTTTGCCACCGCCATCTTCTGGGGCTTCCAGGAGAAGAATCGCATCGCCAAGCTCGGCGACGCTGCTGCAGAGGAAGAGGGCAAGTACGATGACTCCGACAGCGGCGAGAAGGATACTTCTCTGGCTCGCCCGCAGTTCTTTGCATTCAACATCATCCTGACCCTGGCCGTTATCATCGTGCTGGTCATGGATATCTTCCCCTCGTACTTCCCGTTCATGGTCGGCTGTGTGCTGGCCATCCTGGTCAACTACCGCGGCAAGAAGCTGCAGAACTCCATCATCAAGAGCCACGCTGCTGCTGGCCTGAGCATGGCGTCCACCATCCTGTGCGCCGGTGTCTTCCTGGGCGTTCTGCAGAAGAGCGGCATCATGGATATGATGGCTACCGCGATGGCAAACTTCATCCCGACTTCGATGGGCCGGTTCCTGCCCGTTATCATCGGCGTCCTGAGTGTGCCTCTGGCTCTGCTGTTCGATACCGACTCTTACTTCTATGGCGTTCTGCCCGTCCTGATCGGTGTTGGCAACCAGTTCGGTGTCAACCCCGCTCACATCGCCATCGCCATGGTCGTCTGCCGCAACTGCGCTACCTTCATCAGCCCGGTTGCGCCCGCTACCTATCTGGGCGTCGGCCTGGCCGGTGTCGAGATCAAGGATCACATCAAGTACTGCTTCGGCTGGCAGTGGGCTGTGTCCATCATCTGCCTGGTCGCTGGCCTGATCCTCGGCGTCATCAACTTCTAATTGCATGAGAGCCGCCCGGCGTTTTCCCTGAACGGGAGGCCGGGCGGCTTTTTTGGAACAGGAATCAAAAAGGGAGGCTGTTTATGCAGGAAACCACTGTCTGTACTGCGGCGGATGCCATCTACAAACTGGCCGCAGGGAACCTGAAATACCTGAATGCGGAGAATGGAAGCGGCGATATCTCCCGCCGCATTCGGTTGTCCACCTGGACGAAGGGCCAGTCTCCCTATGCCATCATCGTCACCTGCTCGGACTCGCGGGTCATCCCGGAGAACATCTTCTCGGCAGGCATCGGGGAGCTGTTTGTTATCCGGCTGGCAGGCAACGTCATCGACGACCACCAGTTGGGCAGTATCGAGTATGCGGCCGGGCACCTGGGCTGCCGCCTGGTCGTGGTGCTGGGCCACACCCACTGCGGGGCCGTGGATGCCGCCATCCACCACCAGGCGGATGGCTACATCAAGTACATCACCGACGAGATCAAACAGGCCATCGGTGAGGAGACGGACCCCTACAAGGCCAGCTGTCTGAATGTGCGGCACAGCGTCCGCGAAATCGAAAAGAGCCTGTGCATCCACCACATCGAGGAGGAGACCGGCCTGCGGGTGGTCGGGGCCATGTACCACATCGAGGATGGAAGCGTAGAGTTTCTATAAGGACCAGACAAGGGGAGGGCCATGCGCCTTCCCCTTGCTTGTTTTTGCCGGTTATAGTATACTGACCCTGAAATCAAAACAGCGGAGGGGACAACGATGGTACAGGTAGATCTCATCACCGGCTTTCTGGGAGCCGGAAAGACCACATTTCTGCGCCGGTACGCGGCATATCTGGTGGCACAGGGGCACAATGTCTGCATTCTGGAAAACGACTTCGGCGCCGTGAACGTGGACGCCATGCTGGTGCAGGACCTTCTGGGCGACCACTGCGAGATCGAGACGATCAGCGGCGGGTGCGACTGCGACACCCACCAGCGCCGGATGCGCACCAAGCTCATCTCCATGGCAATGCGCGGCTTTGACCGGGTGCTCGTGGAGCCGAGCGGCATTTTTGACGTGGACGAGTTCTTCGATGTCCTGCGGGACGACCCGCTGGACCGGTGGTATCAGCTGGGCAATGTCATCGCCATCGTGGATGCGCTGCTGCCGGAGATCCTCTCGGCGCAGGCCGATTATATTCTGGCGTCCGAGGCGGCCAACGCAGGGAGGGTGGTGTTCAGCCGGAGCCAGCTGGCCGACGCTGCGGACATGCAGGCCGCACAGGAACATCTGCGCCGTGCATTGACCGCCTGCAAGTGCAGCCGGAGCTTCCAGCCCGGCGAGTTTCTGACCAAAGACTGGGCCGACCTGACGGATGCCGACTTCGCGGCCCTCGACCATTGCGGCTATCGGCAGGCCAGCTGCGAAAAGCTGCATTTTGATGAGCACAGGGCCTTTGGTTCGGCCTATTTTCTGGAATTGGGCCTGCCGCGGGAGCAGCTGGAACGGAACATCCCGTCGTTATTCACCGACCCCGCCTGCGGTCATGTGCTGCGGGTGAAGGGTTTCGTGCGGGATGCAAGCGGCTGGGTGGAGCTGAACGCTACCGCCGATGGCCTGACCGCTGCGGGCATTCCCAATGGGCAGGAGGTGCTCATCGTCATTGGCGAGGGACTGGAGAAGGAGAAGATCGAAGAAGAACTGAAACGGTGAGGTATGGCCCTCTCAGACGCTTCGCGCCAGCTCCCCCAGCGGGAGGCGGATGACCGCTCTGGCTCCATGGGGGTGGCTCTGTTCGAACACGGCAGTTCCGCCGTGAGCGGCGGCGATCTGCTCCACGACATGCAGGCCGAGGATGTGGGGAGCATCCTCAGAGGATTCCGGCTCTTTGAGCGCGGCCAGCACGGCGGGCGGGTAGCCGACGCCGTCGTCGGTGAAGGTCAGGCAGAGCTGACGGCTGCGGACCTCGGCACACAGGCAGACGGTCACCGGCTGCTGGTTGTGCCGGACGCTGTTGCTGAGCAGGTTTTCCACCAGCCGCCCCAGAAGGGCGGGGTCTGCAGAGATCTGGGCCTGTTCGGCATCGAGGGTCTGGGTCAGCGAGAGGTCGCACTGGTCGGCCAGGGGGCTGTCGCAGAACTGGGCCACCAGCTGCCGCAGCAGCGGGCCGACGGTCAGCAGCTCCCGCCGGAGGGGCTGGGCTCCATATTGGAGCTTGCTGGTCAGGTTCAGATCGTCGATGAGGGTGCGCAGCCGCTCGCTCTGGGTGCGGATGCCACCGGCTTTCTGCCGCGCCGGGGCGGGCAGGGCTGCATCCTGCTCCAGTTGCTCGGCCCAGCCTAAGATCAGCGCCAGCGGAGTGCGCACATCGTGGCTGACGCCCGCGATCCACTGGGTGCGGGCATTGTCCCGCCGGGCAAGGGTTAGCAGTTCTCTGGCACCCCGCCAGCTGAGCAGAAAGCAGACGGCCAGCCCGGCTGCCAGCATCCCAAGCAGGCAGGGGAGGAGGAACCCGGCAATGTCGGTCAGCATCCCCGGCGAGGTGTAGACCGTGTACTTCCACATGCTGCCCGGCTCCGTACCGGCCACGAACAGCCCGTAGTCCTCCGTCCAGCAGAAGACCGGGTAGTCGTCCAGATACCAGCGCGAGAACCGGGCCACATCGCTGGAGGTGTAGCGGCGGTCGAGCGTCCGGGGCAGTGCATAGCTCCAGATCACCCGGCCGTCGGTGTCCAGCACCATGGCCCAGGAGTAGCCGTCCATCCATTCTTCGGGGGTGTGCTGCGGGCCGAAGGCAAGGCCCTCGGCGGTCTGCACCATGGAATCGGCAATGTTGCTGTAAGAGTATTCCCGCTTGGGGCGCTGCCATTCCCGCCAGAGCACCCAGCCCAAAAAGCTGGTGCCCAGCACGAACATCAGCAGCACGATGCCCACCGCCGCCAGCAGATACCGCCGGAGAAGGCGCGAAAAGATTTTCATGAGCGTACCTCCCCGGCCAGTTTGTAGCCGATGCCCCGCACGGTGCGCAGAAACTGCGGCCTGCCGGGCAGGGGCTCCAGCTTTTCGCGCAGGTGGCGGATGTGGACGTTCAAACTGTTTTCACAGCCGTAGTAATCCGCGCCCCAGACGGCTTCGCACAGGGCGTCATAGGTCACGATGTGGCCCCGATTCTCGGCCAGCTTGCGCAGCAGAGCCAGTTCGGTGGCGGTCAGGGGCAGGGCGGAACCGTCCGGAAGCTGGACCAGCGCATCGTTGAGCTGGACGATACGGTCCCCCAGTGTCAGCTGCTGCGAAGCGCCCCGCGCCAGCTCGGTGCGGTAGACCCGCTGCAAAATGTGCTGTACCCGCAAGAGAAGCTCCTGCATGAGGAAAGGTTTGGTCAGATAATCGTCTGCGCCAAGGCCCAGCCCGAACAGCCGGTCTGCATCGGCATCCCGTGCGGAGAGGAACAGCGCCGGGACATCCGCTTTTGCCCGCAGCGCCCGGAACAGCGAAAACCCGTCGCCGTCCGGCAGGTTGATGTCCAGCACCATCAAGTGGGGCGGTGCGGCGTCGAAGGCAGCCCGCGCAGCGGCACAGGTGGCTGCGGTGCGGATGTGGTGATACCCGGCTCCGCTCAGCTGTTCGCAGAGCAGGCGGAGCAGGTCCGGGTTGTCGTCCACCAGAAGAAGTTCGGCATCATAGATGGAAGTCATAGCGTTCGTGTTCCTTTGTGCGTTTTTTCTTCACTATACCACAAATGGCCCGGCAGAGCAGCGCTTTGCCGAAAATTTAAGGCCAAATTAAGCTCAGCTTCCGGGTGGATTAAGGCAGCGGGTGTATCCTGAACGTGTTCCGAACAACAGGAAACACGAAAAGGAGCGGATAGCATGAAATCTGTGATCGAAACGCACGACCTTTGCAAAAGCTACCATGGTCACTCGGTGGTGGACCATTTGAACCTGACCGTCCCGCAAGGGTGTGTCTACGGCTTTTTAGGCCCCAACGGTGCGGGCAAATCCACCACCATGAAGATGCTGCTGGGGCTTGTGCACCCCACCGGCGGCAGCGTGGAGCTGCTGGGGCACACCCTGAACGAATCGAGCCGCATTGCCCTGCTGCGGCAGACCGGCAGTCTGATCGAATCACCGTCCGGCTATCTCCACCTGACGGCGCGGGAGAATCTGGCCATCGTGGCCGACCTGAAGGAGGTGGAGCGCCGGGACATCGACCGGGTGCTGGAGATCGTGCACCTGACCAAAGACGCTGACCGGAAGGTGGGGCAGTATTCCCTTGGCATGAAGCAGCGGCTGGGCATCGCCATGGCGCTGCTGGGCAGCCCCAAACTGCTGATCTTGGACGAGCCCACCAACGGTCTGGACCCGGCGGGCATTCAGGAGATGCGCAGTCTGATTGCTTCCATGCCGCAGACCACCGGAGCCACCGTGCTGATCTCCAGCCACCTGCTGGGCGAGATCGAGCAGATGGTGGATCAGGTGGGCATCCTGAACTACGGCAAACTGCTGTTCGAGGGTTCTTTGCAGCAGCTGCAAAAACACAGCCGGGGCGACATTCTGCTGCGGGTGCTGGATGTGTCAAAGGCCCTTGCCGTGCTGAACGAGCAGGGGATGCAGGCAGCAGCCCGGACGGAGGAGCCGGACGTCGTTCTGCTGCCGCCGCAGGACGATGCCGCGCTGGCGGCACTGGTCTGTGCGCTTGCCGAACGCGGGGCAGGTGTCGTGGGGCTGACGGCCCAGACAAAGAGCCTTGAGGATATCTTCCTCAGCCTGACCCAGAACAGCGGGGAGGTGGCGTAAGATGGCAGCTTTCCGTGCAGAACTGCAAAAAGCCCACCGTCGGCACGACCTTGCTCTCTGCCTGCTCATCCCCGGCATTGTCGTTCTGTGGGTGGGTGGCCTTGCCCCGGCAGACCCGGAGGAGCTTGCCAACGGTTACAGCGCCCTGCTTTACAGTCTGCCCGTCATTGAAGCCATTCTGATGCCGGTGATGATGGCAGTGCTGGCCTCCCGGCTGTGGGATATGGAGATCAAAGGCAATACCGCCAAGCTGCTCTACACCCTGCAGAGCCGCCGCAGCCTGTTTGCAGGCAAAGCGGTCTTTGGAGTGCTGGAAGTTCTGCTGGTCGCGGTGCTGGAGCTGGCTTGCGTTCCGGTGCTGGGGCGCATTCATGGTTATACCGAAGCCTTTCCCACCGGGCAGCTGGTCTATCTGTTCGTCTGCACGCTGACTGTGGACACAATGCTTTTCTTTGGGGAATTTCTGCTGATGCTGTGGATGGGCAACTCCCTGCCGGCGCTCTGCGTGGGCATCGTAGGGGCGCTGGTGGGGCTGTTCTCTGCTTTTATGCCGCCGCTTGCCAGTTATTTTGTGCCCTTTGGGTACTACATCCCTCTGAGCGCCTACGAAGTGGCGAACTGGGACAAGGCCACCCACACCGTCACCTACGGCACCCGCCCCTTCAACTGGGGGCTGCTGGTCTTCACCCTTGCGCTGGGCGCTGTGCTGTTTGCCCTTGCGTGGCGCAAGGTACAGGACGAGGAGGTATAAAACCATGCTGAAACGCTGCATTCTTGCGGAGAACCGCAAACTCCACGCATCCCCCATCTGGGCCATGTTCTTTGTGCTGCCCATTCTTTCCGCCACTTACGGCACATTCAATTATCTGCAAAATCTGGAGATCCTCACCGACGGCTGGTATAGCCTGTGGACTCAGCACACCCTGTTTTATTCCATGCTTTTCTTCCCTGCCATGGTGGCCACCTATGCTGCCTACTTGTGGCGGCTGGAGCATCTGGGGCACAACTGGAACCTTATCATGGCAAGCCCCGTACCGCCGCTGGACCTGTTTGCCGCAAAGTTTGCGGTGGTGACAAAGCTGGCGCTTCTGACCCATGGCTTTGTGTTCGCGCTGTTCGTGTTCTGCGGCAAGGTATTTGCCCATCTGCCCGGCTGGCCGCCGGTTCGGCTGCCGCTCTTTCTGCTGCGGGGGTTGCTGGGCGCACTGGCCGTCATTGCCGCACAGCTGGTGCTGGCCATGATCATCCGCAGCTTTGCCGTGCCCATTTTTCTGGGGCTGCTGGGCGGCATTACCGGCATCTTTATCAGCTCCAAGGGTCATGGGCTGTTGTGGCCCTATTCCCTGATGCAGCTCGGTATGAACTCCAACAAAAGTGCGGATGCTCTGGCTGGCAGCTACGGGCTGTTTGCAGCCAGCTGTCTGGGGTGGCTGGCGGTGTTCTTTCTGCTGGCACATCTTCTGCTGCGCAGAGGCGATGTCCGGGCCTGAGCGGTCTGCGGCGGAATGTTCACAAAATCTGCTTGAAAAGAACGGTGAAATCGGGTAGGATAATACCATTCAGAAGGTGAAAGGAGCGAACGCGATGCGGACACTGAAGGATCTCCTCAAACGGCTGCTGTGCTGGGCGCTGCTGCTGGCACTGCTGGTGCTGGCTGCGGCGGGGACTGTGCTGGGGGTACAGGGCTGGAAACTCTACCGTGCCACCCAGCCCGAACTCCCGGCGGCGCAGCTGTACGAGACCCTCTCGGCCCACCCCGGATTCACCACCTGCGATGCCATCCCCCAGACCTACATCGACGCCGTCATCGCCGTGGAGGACAGCCGGTTCGAGCTGCACCACGGCGTGGACCTGGTGGCCATCGTCCGGGCGCTGTGGACAGACCTGCGGACCCGCTCGCTGGCCGAAGGCGGCAGCACCCTGACCCAGCAGCTGGCAAAGAATATCTACTTCACGCAGGAGAAGCACTTTGCCCGCAAGGCGGCGGAACTTTTCGCGGCGCTGGACATCGAAAAGCACTGCTCCAAGCAGCAGATCTTTGAAATGTACGTGAATACGATCTATTTCGGCAGCGGATGCTACGGCATCGCCGAGGCGGCGGAAGGCTACTTCGGCAAGACGCCTGCGGAGCTGACCTCCGCCGAATGCGTCCTGCTGGCGGGCCTGCCCAATGCGCCGTCCGCCTACTCGCCGCATTCCAGCCCGGAGCTGGCGCTCAAGCGCTCGCAGGTGGTGCTGGACCGGATGGTCTCCTGCAAAAAGCTCACAAAGACCCAGGCCAGAGAGCTGCAGGATGAGATCGCCGCGCTGCCGGTGCTGGCAGGAACCTGACAAGCTACAAAAACTCCCCTCAGCCATCCACGGCCGAGGGGAGTTTTTTGCGGAGATGCTTTCTTATTCCGGTGCTTTCATGCTTTCGACCATGCTGATGTTCCGGACATGGCGGCGCATGAGGCGGCAGACGACGACGGTGAAGAAGAGGGTGAGGGCTACGCTGAACAGGTAGCTGCGGGGCGCGATGGAGCGGATGAACATCATCTGGTCCATCTCCACGGTGCGGACGATGAACTGATGCAGCGGCACACCCAGCGCAAGGCCCACCAGCGACCCGATGAGGGCCAGCAGGTCGATCTCGCGGAAGATGTAGCGGTAGACCTCGTTGTCAAAGAAGCCCAGCACCTTGATGGTGGCCAGCTCTTTTTTGCGCTCGCCAAGGTTCACGCTGATGAGGTTGTAGAGCACCACGGCGGCCAGCGCAGCGGCACAGACGATGATCAGGATGACCACATAGTTCAGGCAGCCGATGAGGTTGTCGAACATTTCGGTCGTGTCCTCCATGAAGGAGACGCCGCTGACGTAATTGCAGGCCAGCAGGTCGGTGCGCAGGGTGTTGCGGTCGTCCGAGGTGGGGCAGTCGGTCTGGCCGTAAACGGTGTTCCACTCCGGCAGGGTGCCGCCCGTCAGCGTCCGGAGCTGCGCCTGCGAGAGGTACAGCCGGGTGAAGACGTAGTTCTCGGTGATGCCGGTCAGGGTCAACGTTTTGCGGCTGCCGTCGCTGGTCTCCACCTCAAAGGTGTCGCCCACCGCAAGGCCCAGGCTCTCGGCGGTCTTCTCGGTCAGGATGGCACTGCTGTCGTCAAAGGGGATGGATTTGTGCCCCTGCCGGGTGCGGAAGGTGAAATATGCGGTCATCTGGCTCTCGTCTTCTGCCGTCACGATGCTTACGGTCTGCTTGTCGCCGCTGGCATTGTAGAGGGTCACGCTCTTGTTGTAGAAACGGCCCCAGCTGGTCACATCGGCGCTGGAATCCAGCACATCGCCCAGACCGTGTTCCACGGAAAAGGCTCTGGTGTCGCTGTACGAGATGGTCAGGTCGCTGTGGTTCAGCTCGGTGGTCTGGCGGTTGAGCATGGGCAGGATGGAATCCTGGATGCCAAAGCCGATGAGCAGCAGGGCCGTGCAGCCCGCCACGCCCAGCACGGTCATGAAGAAGCGCTTCTTATACCGGAACAGGTTGCGAGCCGTGGTCTTCTGGGAAAAGCTCATGTGCCTCCACAGCGGGGTGATGTATTCGAGGAGGATGCGCTTGCCGGCCACCGGTGCGCGGGGCAGGAGCAGGGCGGCGGTCTTCTCGCGCAGGCTGGCGCGGCAGGCCTCCCAGGTGGTGATACCGATGACGGCTGCACTGAGCAGGACGCTTCCCACGGCCATGCCGGGGTAGAATTGCAGGGTGAAGGTGGGCAGGCTGAACACCATGGTCTGATAGGCCTGCCAGATGATGGTGGGGAAGACGATGAAGCCCACCGCCATGCCCAGGATGCTGCCCAGGATGCTGGAGGCCAGGCCGTAGAACAGGTACTTGCCCGCAATGGCTGTGTTGGAGTAGCCCAGCGCTTTCAGGGTGCCCATCTGCAGGCGGTTCTCGTCCACCATGCGGGTCATGGTGGTGGAGGCCACCAGTGCCGCCACCAGGAAGAAGAACACGGGGAAGACCCGTGCGATGGCGTCCATCCGGTCGGCATACTGCTCAAAGGTGACGAAGCTCATGGTGCTGTTCCGGTCGAGGACGTACCACTCGCCGTTCTGGATGTCAGAGATCTGCTCTTCGGCATCGTCGATCTGCTTCTGGCCGTCCGCGAGCTTCTGCTCCGCCTCGGCTTTCTGCGTTGCGTATTCGGTGCGGGAGGCGTCCAGCTGCTCTTTGCCGGTATCGTATTCAGCCCAGCCGTCATCCAGCCGGGTGCGGGCATCGGCGAGCTGCTGTTCGGCGGCAGCAAAGGCGGAATAGGCAGAGGCGGTGCCGGTGGAAAGCCCCAGCTGGCCCTGCATCAGTTCCAGCTTCATCTTCCGCAGAGCGGCTTTGGCCTCGGTGACGAGTTCCGTATTGGAAAGGCTGGGCGAGGAGAGGAGCCCCTGGGCATACATCTGCCGCTTGCCCTCGTCCAGCTGCTGCTGGTAGCCGTTGAGCTGGGCGTAGATGCTGTCGTAGGCGGCCTGTGCCTTGGCGAGGGCATCCCGCAGCTCAGTGTATTCTTCGTCGGCGGGTTCGGCCTCGTCGAGCGCTTTCTGTGCGTTGTGGAGCGCGGCTTCGGCATAGGTCAGCAGCGGGTCGGCCACCTGCTTCAGGTTGACCAGAAGCTCGATCTGCTGGAGCTGGTCTTCAAATTCCAAGATCTGCTCCTCGCCGTCCAGCACTTTGTCCGCACCGCTCTGCATGGTGTCGGGCAGGGCGGCTTTCTGCTGGGCCAGCTGCTCTTTGCCGGAGGTGTACTCTGCTTCGCCCTGCTCCAGCTGCGCTTTGGCGGCGGTGAGCTGGGCTTCGGCCTCGTCGAGCTTCTGCTCGGCCTGTGCAAACTGGCGTTCGGCCTCCGCTTTTTGCTCGTCGTAGGTCTGTTTGGCATCGGCCAGTTTGGCAGTGGCGTCGTCGATGAGGGCTTCCCGGCGGGTGGTGCACTGTGCGCCGCTGATGGAGGTCAGCCGGTCGGCGACGGCATCCACAGCCGTCTGGTATTCATCGGAATAGTTGTTATACTGGTTAGCGTTTTTTGCCTTGATATAACAGACGGTGTAATAATCGGCAGTCAGCTGACCGTCCGAGACGTAGACGATGGCGTCCAGAACGCCGTCGCCGGCGGTGGAAGTCTCCTGGTCGGAGGAAAAATGCAGTGGGTCCTGCACCTGCCCCACCACGGTATAAGAGGTGCGGGCGAGGCCGTCGGTGCCGTCCGGCAAGGTCAGCGTGGTGCCGATGGGGATCTCTTCCCCGTGGCCCATGACATGCACGACGCATTCGTCGGCAGCTTCGGGCATCCGGCCTGCCAGCAGCAGCGGGCGGTTCATATTCTCGGCCGTGTCGGCATCGGGGTCTGCCGGGAGCTGCTGGATGCGCAGGACGGCGGGCTGGTCGGTGCTGGACCAGCGGCCCTCGGCGTCCAGATACTTCACCGGCTGGACTGCTGTGACGCCCTCGGTCGCGGCAATGGCGTCGATGTCGTCCTCGGAAAGGCCGAGGGTGGAGAGGACGCGCAGGTCGAATACGTTCTGCTGTACGTAATATTTCTGCCCGGCGATCCGCATACTGGGCGCAAAGCTGGCAAGGCCCGTCAGGATCATCACGCCCAGCGCCACGATGCCGAACAGGGACAAAAACCGGCTCAGGTTGCCCCTGAGATCCCGGAGGATGTTTTTTCGATAACTTTTCTGCACAAGAATCACCACTCGATCTGTTCCACGGGCACAGGGTGCTCGTTGACCTGGTTGGACAGGATCTGCCCGCTCTTCACCTGGATGATGCGGTCGGCCATAGCCGTCAGGGCTGTGTTGTGGGTGATGACGATGACGGTGCGGCCCGTCTCGCGGCAGGTGCGCTGCAGCAGGGCCAGCACCTGTTTGCCGGTCTTGTAGTCCAGCGCACCGGTCGGCTCATCGCAGAGCAGGAGCTTCGGATTTTTGGCGAGGGCGCGCGCAATGGAGACGCGCTGCTGTTCGCCGCCCGAAAGCTGGGCCGGGAAGTTGTTCAGCCGCTCGCCGAGGCCGACGCTTTCCAGCGTGGCTTTGGGGTCCAGCGGGTCGCGGCAGATCTCGCTGGCCAGTTCTACGTTTTCCAGCGCCGTCAGGTTCTGCACGAGGTTGTAGAACTGGAAGACGAATCCGACGTCATACCGCCGGTATTGGGTCAACTCTTTCTCGGAGAACCGACTGACATCCTGCCCGTCGAGCCAGACGTGGCCCTCGTCGCAGGTGTCCATGCCGCCGAGGATGTTCAGCAGGGTGGTCTTGCCTGCACCGGACGGCCCGACGATGATGCAGAACTCGCCCTTGTCCACGTAAAAATTCAGGCGGTCCGCTGCGGCGATGCGGACACTGCCTGTCTGGTAGTATTTGGAAACATTTTCAAATTCCACGAAGTGTTCCATAATGCTTCTCCTTGCCTTGGGAAATCAAGTTTATTCCAATATAACTATACCATAATTCCCACAAGTTGGCGGGAAAAATCGCCGCAAATTTTCAAAAACTTCATAAATTTGTAGTATCCCAGAGGAGGTCAGCCAGCGCTTCGATGCGGCACTGCGCAAAGTAGGCCTCTTCCAGAGGGATCCACCGACGGACAAAGTTTTCGTAGCGTTCGCCTTCCCGCGCCTGCAAACGGCGGGCCTGCTCTTCTTTGGAACAGGTGACGAACACTTTGAGGTCATAAAAGCCTGCAAGAATTGGGTGGTGGCTGTAGCTGCCCTCCAGGATATAGAGCGGTGCGGGCGGCACGCACTGCTCCGGCAGATAGGCACCCTCCCAGCAGGAGTACGCCCGGCTGCGCACCGCGGCCCCGGCCTGCGCCGGAACGAGCACTTCCTCCCGCAGGCGGATCAGGTCCATGTTGGCGCAGGGCGTTTCGGCCCAGTTCGGGATGCGCTGTGCCGGGGGAAGATAATAGTCGTCGGTATGGAAGACGGCGCTGCCCGGAAACTGTTCTGCCAGCTGTGCCGCCAGCGTCGTTTTGCCGCTGCCGCAGCGACCGTCCAGCGCGATGAGCACGGGCCGCTCCGGGTGGGCAGCCAATAGGGAGACGATGGTCTGGGTGAGAGATGAAAAATCCGAAGGGATCAAACGCATACCGAAATGCTCTCCTTGACAAATCGTAAGAAATTGACTATACTACAAATAGAAAAGGCGCTGTCTGCAAAGTGGTCAGCTCCTTTACCGGCAAGTGTTAAAAAGTAACGACCGCTCTAGTTGGGGAACTGTGAGGCGGTCGTTACTTTTTATTGCGTTTGGAATAGTGTTTGGCCTTGGGCCTGTCTCGAAAGACATCCTTTGAGATCATCCAGGTTACCTGCGTAACGCCAATGACAACATCTGCAATCAAATGCAGTATGTTCACAACAGTATTCAAAACATCCATGTTGGACTCCTCCGTTCAGGTTGGGTGTGGTTGACATGCAAACATCCCGGAGAAGATAAAAAGCAGACCTCCTCCGGATTTGACACCGGAAAGAAGCCCGACCACCTGCAATGCAGACAGCGCACCACTATTGCTAGTGGATTCTATCATTATAACACGGATTTCGACGTTTTTCAACGAGCGCGGCGCTCCGGCGGCGCGGCGCAACAAGAGGAAACGAAAAACTTTTCAAAAACCCTTGACACCTCTCCGAAGCTATGGTAAGATAATGCCACGTTAGAAATAACTAACCACAAGGCGGTCCGCAATAGGAACCGCGTTCTTTTTGAACTTGAGGTTAGATAAATCTAACTGTGAAGCTCTGCATAGTCTGGATGCACAGTGGGAATGCTTTTCTTAAACCAAGCAACGGAGGAAAACCGGCCATGGAGCGTAATTTTGAGACCGTGATGATCGAACAGTGCTCACCGGTGCTGGCAGGCCTGAAAGCCGCCGGGCTCTTCCGCTATGAGACGCAGGACTGCAAAGACCTTGCCGAGCGGGTGCGCGGCTGGAACGCACGGCTGGGTGAGAAGGGTCTCCGGGTCCGGGTTCTCAAGGGCTGTGCCCGCACCCACCGGTATCTGGTCTATGTCTACCGGGAGAATCGCCTGCGCGAAGTGCTTTCGGATGAGGATGTCCGCGCATTTCTGGTGCAGGAAGGCTACCGTCTGCCCGAAGGGGCGGACGACTGCGAACCGCTGCTGCGGCAGCTGTCGCGGCGGTTGTGCTGCGAGGCAGAGTTTCCGCATGAGATCGGCGTATTTCTGGGCTACCCGCTCACCGATGTGGTGGGCTTCATCGAGAATCAGGGCCGCAACTTTACCTGCTGCGGCTGCTGGAAGGCCTATGGCGACCGCGATGCCGCCGAGCGCCTGTTTGCCCAGCTGAACAAGTGCACCAGAGTATACCTGCGCCTGTTCCACAGCGGCACCCCGATTTTCCGCCTTGCCGTGGCGGCCTGAAACTGACATTTCCTACCAATACTCTCTTTTTATCCTGGCGCCTGCCGGAGACACCACGCCCCGGCGGGAAAGATCCTCCTTTTGACACGCGGCCGCCCGTTGCAGTCTGACCCCTGCACCGGGCGGCTGTGTCATATCCGGACAAGTGCGTCCGATGGACGGTGGTGCGTTGATTGCGGAGAGAAAACCTGACGCTCCGAAGAAACACGAACGGCTGGAATGTTCGCGATCGTTCTTGTTCAAAATAGCAAAAATTGAACAAAACAGAAGGAAACAATCTGTTTGTTCCTACGAACTAACTGTGAATTGTGAAAAAATTATTGACAAGAAAGGTTAGTAAGCGTAAACTATCTATGCTGATAGTCACGACTGACTAACCGGCATCGAAACTTCCCCCGACCGGAGGAACCTCACAGAACGCTGTGCGGGATGTGAAACATTGTGACATAAGGGAGTGGACGAAAGATGATGCCTTTGACGATGGCCAAGGCGGGCGAGACCGTCACCATTCAAAAGATCACCGGTAAGGACGAGGTGCGTCTGCATCTGGCAGAACTCGGCTTTGTGGTGGGCAGCGATGTGACTGTGGTCAACGAGATCGCGGGCAACCTGATCGTGCAGGTCAAGGAAAGCCGCCTGGCGCTCGATAAGACGATGGCCAACCGCATTCTGATCGGCTAAACAGCGGCAGCGCTGTTTGGGACCTGCTCCGACACTGGAATGGTCTCTGAATAAAAGACAAGTAGAGGAGGATTTACATGAAGACTCTGAAAGACGTCAAGGTCGGCGAAACGGCCACCGTGGCACGCCTGCACGGCGAAGGCCCGGTCAAGCGCCGCATCATGGACATGGGCATCACCAAGGGGGTCGAGATCTATGTCCGCAAGGTGGCACCTCTGGGTGACCCCATGGAACTGACCGTGCGCAACTACGAACTGAGCGTGCGCAAGGCCGACGCTGAAATGATCGAAGTGGTTTGATCCGAACAGAGAGGAAAGGAACACAATGAGCATTAAGATCGCATTGGCCGGCAACCCGAACTGTGGCAAAACGACCCTGTTCAACAATCTGACCGGCTCCAACCAGTACGTCGGCAACTGGCCCGGTGTTACTGTCGAAAAGAAGGAAGGCAAGCTGAAGGGCGAGAAAGACGTCATCATTCAGGACCTGCCCGGTATCTATTCGCTGTCTCCCTACACCCTGGAAGAGGTCGTCTCCCGTACCTATCTGGTCAAGGAGAAGCCCGACGCCATCCTGAACATCATCGACGGCACCAACATCGAGCGCAACCTGTACCTGACCACCCAGCTGATCGAGCTGGGCATCCCGGTGGTCATGGCTG
>OKSA01000412.1_pt1 | contig 41693 bp, 40 predicted proteins | sample 1601181 | NCBI WGS metagenome assembly OKSA01 (sample SAMEA3541538, study PRJEB24748) | human gut metagenome | biome: human gut; feature: human-associated habitat; material: faeces | place: China | collected 2012
AACATCCATAGTTATCAGTTTGCTATGGATGCTGCCGCATAATTTAATAGATTTTGTTGATTTAAATTATCACCAACGTTATTTGACATAGAGCCAATAGTTTTTATGGGTCAATTGACTTGTCGATTAGGGCAGTATTCAGGAGGATTTTCTTTTTGGATACTGCCTTTTCGATAGAGAAAGTAGTAATGATTTTCATAAAAGTATTGAAAAATATTTTCGTTTAGTTTATACTTATATTAATGAACAATGTTCACTAAGACATATTAATTTTAAGTAGCAAGTATAATCGGGTATCCTACCCGATTATACTTGTTTTGAGGCATTAGTGAACAAAAAAAGAATATGTTTATTTAATGAAAGGAAGATAAACTTGGCTAGGGATAAAGTTTTAAGTAGAAGTTTAATATTAAAAAATGCTAAGAAGGAATTTCTTAAAAAGGGCTTTGAAAAAGCCTCTATGAGAACTATAGCAAGCCTGTCTGGCCTAACTGTAGGGGCTATTTACAGGCATTTTACCTCTAAAGACGCACTTTTTGAGGCCCTTGTCCAACCGACTCTGGAAGGCGCAGTTAATTTATTTAAGATTGAACTGGAGCTAGCCTCAAAAAAATTGAAGGATATTAATATGAAGGATGGATCTTACATTGAATCTCCAGATGCAAATGTTGGAGTCCTAAAGATGCTAGATTACATATACGACAACTATGACGACTTTGTTCTTATGTTCAGGTGTGGTCAGGGAACAAAATATGAGAATATCCAGGAATTTTTTGTAGACATGGAGGTTGAAGGAAGTAAGGTCTACATAGAGGCAATGGAAGCTTGTGGTCTGGTTAAAAATCCATTTACAGAAACAGAGTTACACATTTTCTGCACAATGAGCATGACACCACTTTTTGAGGTCATAAACCACAAGTATGATTATGAAGAGGCTGTTAAGATGGTAAAAGTCATGTCCTATGGCCAATATTGGGCCTGGAACAAGATCTGCCTCTTAGGTAATTCTAGACAAGACTTACCGAGTAATAAATTTGAAGCAAGTAAGGAATTTGAAAGAAATGAACTTGCAGGAATGGGAGATGATATCGAGACTGGATGATTGTTAAGGAGATAAAACTTAGAATAAAAGAGTAGAGGGGGGGATTTTGTGAAAAGTTTTAGGTTTGATGCTCTAACAATAATTTTGATAAATGCTGTAATGCCGATAATGTGTGCTGTATTCCCATCCCAGAAGATGGTGGTCTTGACTTATTTTTTCGCCACTTTTATTTTAGTGGTTTCTGAAAATATAGGGCGAATTCTAAAAGTGGGTGGCTTTGTAGGAGTATTTTTGGCAATATATATCCTCAACGAATACTACAGCTTTAGTGCAATGATATCTGCCTGGGCTAGAATGTTGCTCTTATTTATGCCTTGTTTTATTCTAGCAGCAGTTTTGATAGGTAGCTATAAGTCTTCAGAGGTCTTGTCTGCCCTTCAAAGGCTAAGGCTTCCTAAGATTTTTATAATAGGTATTACTGTAACCATCAGGTATATACCTACTTTTTACAGGGAGTTCAAGATTATTAAAAAGGCCATGAATATCAGGGGGGTTGACTTCTCAGTCCTACACCCAATCAGGACCTTTGAATACCTGATGGTACCACAACTTTTTCGTTGTGTAGCCCTTAGTACTGAGCTTACCTGTGCAGGACTTACCAAGGGCATTAGTGCAAGCAATAAGAGGTCCAGTTATTTTAGCAGTGGATTTAATCTCATAGATTATGCGATTTTCCTTATGCTAATACTTGGATACATACTCATAATAGGAGGGCTAGTTTAATGGCTAGTAAGATAATTGATTTTAAGAATGTAAGTTTTAAATACATGGACAAGGAAGAATATGCCCTCAAAAATGTCAATTTCAATATTGAAGAAGCCAGTTTGGTTTTTATCAGTGGTAAGAGTGGGTCCGGCAAGTCTACCCTATTAAACCTCTTAAATGGGATTATTCCAGAGGTAGTAGAAGGCCAACTGGAGGGGAAGATCCTAATAGATGGCAAGGAAGACCTTCCAGTAACGGATAGGAGCCTCATTCTGGGAAACGTATTCCAAAATCCAAGAAGCCAGTTTTTTACAACTGATACTACTGCAGAACTGGTCTTTGCCCTGGAAAACTATGGTGTGGACAGGGAGGAAATAAAGAGGCGGTTGGATTTGATAATAGATGAATATAATGTAGCCTACCTAAAGGATAAGAACTTATTTGAGATATCATCCGGGGAGAGGCAGTTGATTGCCCTTTTGACAGTCCTAATAATGGATCCAAAAGTAGTAATATTTGATGAACCGTCAGCCAACTTAGACTATGGAAATTCTATGAGATTGAGGAGGCAAATAGAAAGCCTTAAAAGGCAGGGGAAAACTGTAATTGTTGCAGACCATAGAAATTTCTACCTAAAGGGAATAATAGATAAGGTTTTGCTGGTTGAGGATGAGACGGTAAAGTCCTTTGAATCAGAGGAAGAATTTTTGAAAGATGCCTATAATAACCGTAATTTTGATCTTTTTGAAGGAGATTATGGAAACTTATCCAGGCCTATGACTACTAGGAGGGGGGTTAGGATAGACGATATATCCTATGGCAATATCCTAAAGAAGATAAGCATTGACTTTGAGGAAAACGAAGTCACAACTGTAGTTGGTGTAAATGGGGTTGGCAAGACCACTCTTGCAGAACTAATAAGCAGGTCTATTAAGCCTGACAGGGGCCAGATAGATATAGGTGGGCAGGCCCTCTACCTTATGCAGGATGCAGACTTTCAATTATTTGGTGCCTCCTGTCTTAAGGAACTAGAGATTACCCAAAAAGATGAAAAGATTAATCTAGATGCCCTTGAAGATTTGGGCATAGGAAGACTAAAAGACGAGCATCCATAGAGTCTAAGTGGTGGTGAAAAGCAAAGGCTACAAATGGCCATTGCCAGGGTTAGCAGCAACAAGGTAATAATCTTGGACGAACCTACCAGCGGGCTTGATAAGGACTCAATGGAGCGGGTATGCTCAATGATAGGAGATTTGAAAAAAGATAGGACCATAATAGTAATTTCACATGATTATGAATTTATCCGGAGGGTGAGTGATTCTATTGCCTATCTTTCAGATGGGGTTATCAAGGAAAAATTCTATCTAACGGACAGCAATATAGAAAAGCTGAATAGTATTTATAAAGAAATGGAGGTTTATTATGAATAGAAGACTTAAAATAAAAGACATACTATTACTAGCATTATTAACAGCAATTTACATGATTATTTACATGGTTTGTATGGCCATAATCTCACCACTTGGTGCCTATGGACATGCAATAAGTCCAGGGATTTGTGGTATTTTCTCAGGAACTGTAATTTACTTTATGTCCAGAAAAGTTGGTAAGATGTGGCAGTTTACTATATTCACTCTTTTAGTTATGGGTGCATTTGCCCTAATGGGAGGAGGCTACCTTCCTTGGCTTATAACATCTGTATCTATGGCAATTGTTGCTGACATAATTGCTTCTAGAAAGGAAAAACCAAGTGTGGGCAAACTGGCTCTTGCATCCGGATTCCTTCATATGGGTCAGGCCTGGGGGGCAATTATACCATCAGTATTCTTCCTGGAAAGCTATAGGTCCACTTGGATTAGTCGTGGTCAAAAGGCTGCCGAAATGGATGAAATGATCAAGTATACAGCAGGGTCTTGGGCAGTGATAAATAGCATAGTAGTATTTGTCCTTGCAGCAATTGGGATTTACCTTGGTTACTTGATTTTGAGAAAGCACTTTAAAGAAAATTAAGGAGGGGAGAGTATGGATACCTTTAGACGATTATTTAGCTATGCAGAAGAGAAAAAAGGATTTATGATAGCAGCCCTTATTATATCAGCCCTAGCTACTATACTATCCTTCGTACCATATTATTATTTTCTCCAACTGTTAAGGGAAATTACTTCGAATACTAATCCAGATCTTATAACTTCATATTCATACAGAATACTGGGGGCAACTATAGCCTATGCCTTTGCATATTTATTGACCCTATCTTGCAGTCATATATTTGCCTTCAGGATAGAGACCAACATGAAAAAGCGTGGTCTAAATGAGTTGTTAAGGGCATCTTTTTCATTCTTTGATATGAATCCATCTGGAAAGACTAGAAAAATAATAGATGATAACTCAGTCAATACCCATACTATTATTGCCCATATATTGCCGGACTCGGTTAATGCAATCTTGTTTCCTATATGCCTGATAGTCCTTGCCTTTACTGCCAACGTATATATTGGTATATTGTTGATTTGTGCCATTATATTCGCTACAATATGCTTTAAATTTATGTATGCCGACCAGAATATGTTGAAGGACTATATGGATGCCCTTGATGATATAAACTCTGAGACAGTAGAGTATGTCAGGGGGATACAGGTTATAAAGATTTTTGATATGGTAATAGAATCTTTTGAGAAGCTTTACAGGTCTATCAAGCACTATTCAGAGGTGGTAAATAGGCAGTGCCAGATGTGTAGAATACCATTTGTAGCCTTCCAGTGTGGAATGATGTCTTTTGGGGCTATAGTAATTGCAATTGCTAGCAGGCAAATTGGAAGTGGAATGGCAACGGGAGAGGCTATAAGCATGGTTGTCTTTTTCATTGCATTTGTGGGCATGCTGAACAATGCCTTTATGAAGATTATGTTCTTTAGCAGGAACTTCCAGTTGGGAAAGGACGCTGTTGACAGGTTAGATGAACTATTTGATAAGATGGGAAAAAATAAACTTCAAAATGGTTCAATAGATAAGATAGATAGTTTTGATATCGAGTTTGATAAGGTAGGCTTTGAGTACGAAGAGGGAGTTAAGATCCTATCTGATTTTAGCCTAAAGTTAGATTCAGGCAAATTATATGCCCTTGTTGGATCATCTGGTAGTGGTAAGTCAACCATAGCCAAGTTGATATCAGGTTTTTATCCAGTGTCTTCAGGCCAGCTAAAAATTGGAGGCAGGGATATAAAAGAATATACCAACAAGGTCCTTGAAAAGAATATAGCCTTTGTATTCCAGAATTCAAAACTTTTCAAGACTAGTATCTACGAAAATGTAAGGCTTGCCAGGCCGGAAAGCTCCCATGAGGAAGTTATGAAGGCCCTGGAGATGGCTATGTGTGGAAATATTCTAGACAAGTTTGAAAGTCGTGAGAATACTATTATCGGTGCTTCTGGTGTCCATCTGTCTGGTGGTGAAATGCAGAGGATAGCAGTTGCCAGGGCTATATTAAAGGATGCCCCTATAGTTATACTTGATGAGGCAAGTGCTGCAAGTGACCCGGAAAACGAATATGAAATGCAGAGAGCCTTTAAGGCACTTATGAAGGATAAGACAGTTATAATGATTGCACATAGACTTTCAAGTATCAGGAATGTAGACGAAATCCTATTTGTAGAAGAAGGTCAGGTAGTTGAACGTGGTTCACATGATGAACTTATGGCTGGTCAAACAAAGTACAGGCATTTCCAAGACTTATTCAATAAGGCAAATGAATGGAGGTTGGCATAATGAAAGAAAAACTTAGAAACTATTTTGCTTTTAGTGAAGGGGGTATGAACAATACTCTTGCAGCGTCAAGGTGGTCATTTTTAAAGTTTTTATCCTTTGTATTTCCACCTATGCTAACTTTCTTTTTCCTACAAGATGTTTTGAATGGGAATATCAGACAGACATTTTTCTATATGGGAATTTTGATTGTAATTGCCTTGCTAATGTTCCTTATCCTGGCCAAGGAATACAAAATGACCTATGATGTAACCTACCAGGAAAGTACCCAGTTGAGGATTGACCTGGCAAACAAGCTAAAGGAATTACCACTTTCATACTTCTCTACCCATAATCTTTCTGACTTATCACAGACTGTTATGATGGATGTAAGTAATACTGAAATGGTAATATCACATGCAGTGCCAGCTGGTATTGGTTTTGCAGGATTCTTTACCCTGATGACAATTTTAATGTGTATGTCAAACCTGATTCTTGGTCTGACTGTTACAGTACCGATTTGGCTTGGAATAGCAACCATGTTCCTCTTAAAGAGAATCCAGCTAAGTGGGGTTAAAAAGTACTATAATAAGCTTTTGGATAATTCTAATGCCTTCCAGGAAGCCTTTGAAATGCAGCAGGAAATCAAGTCCTATTCAATGCAGGACCAGGTAAGGTCAGATGTTGAAGAAAAGCTTGAATCTACAGAGTGGATCCACCTAAAAGCAGAAGTAGGCTTAGGTCTTGTAAACTTTTTGATAGGTATACTACCCTATCTGGCCCCGGTTTTGACGGCTACAGTGGGTGCAGGCCTCTATCTTTCAGGTTCAATAAATATCCTATACTATGTAGGTTACCTTATGGCAGCTACAACTCTTTCAAGCCAGTTTTCGGCAGTATCAGAATATCTCTTAATGATATTCTTCTTTGAAACCAGCTTTAGGAGAATTGGTGAACTGAAAAACGAACCAATTCAAACAGGGGAAGACAAAGACCTTACAAGTTTTGATGTAAAATTTGACAATGTAGAGTTTCAGTATGGGGACAACAAGGTGATAAAGGGACTATCTTTTGTGGCAAAACAGAATGAAGTTACTGCGATAGTTGGTCCATCCGGTTGTGGAAAAACTACAGTTTTAAGGCTGATTTCCAGACTTTACGACTACGATAAGGGCAAGATAAGTATAGGCGGTCAGGACATAAAGGATATAAGTACCAAGTCCATGTTTAAAAAAATATCCATAGTATTCCAGGATGTAGACCTATTTGACTTTTCAATTATGGAAAACATCAGGATGGGAAGGAAAAGTGCCAGTGACGAAGAAGTAATTGCTGCGGCAAAACTTGCCAATGTAGATAAGATAGTGGCCAAACTTCCTAATGGATATGACACCCTTATAGGAGAAAACGGGTCCAAGTTATCAGGTGGAGAAAGGCAAAGAATTTCCATAGCCAGGGCCTTCCTAAAGGATGCCCCTATAGTTCTTCTTGATGAAATATCAGCATCTCTTGACGTGGAAAATGAAATGGAAATTCAGGAGAGTATCAACAGGCTAATTGAAGGCAAGACCATTATAATCATTTCACACAGGTTAAAGTCTATTGAAAAGGCAGATAAGATAGTGGTGATGAAGGAAGGTCTTCTAGACTCTGAAGGTAAACACGACAGCCTGTTGGAAAACTCTAAATTATATAAGTCAATGGTTGAAAAATCAAAGTTGACTGAGGAATATGTATACTAGGTCTATAAATTAGAGGTTTTCTACCATATCTCTTAGGAGATTGACCGATTAAATATAGGTATAGTAAAATAGAATATAGCAATAAGGATGACGCCTGTAGTCGTTGTACAATTCTAAGGAAGGGGACAATTGCTACAGGCCTTATTCTTAGCAAATTTTTTAGGAGAAAGAGTGGTTAGATGCCTAAGCGTATAAAAGAAAAGTGGAAGGAGAAGTCCTTGTTCATGTTTAAGGACAAGCTCCCCCAATTATTGGTATACCAGCTGGTTACAAAGGCCTTGCTCTTGGCCAGTCTGGTTGTCTTGAGGACTATAGCAGGTTCTCTTTTATGGGTAGCAGGTAAACCGGCTATCACCAGCAGTGATATACCATTTTTGATGAGGACATGGCAGGGCTGGTTGCTTTTGATAATTGCCCTAACAGGCCTATTTATATATACCATATTTGATATTAACGTTATGATACTCCTGAGTAGAAATGTACTATATTCGGAGCATAAAAAGATGAAGACCCTTATATATGAGGCATTTTTGGCTGGTAAAAAACTAGTTAGACCCAAGGGCATACTAGTGATTTTATATATATCATTTTTGGCCCCAGCCTGTTTTGCGACCCTGGGAATTTCCCTTAGTTATACTTTTGTATTGCCAGATTTTATCTTGTCTGTTATTACTTCGACCAGTATTAGGGCGGGTTTCTACTATATCCTGCTTATCCTATTGGGGATTTTAGGGCTTTATAGGGTCTTTACATTTCACTATATGATTTTGAAGGACCAGTCACTAAATGAAGCCCTGGCTTCTTCTGTTAACCTAATCAAGGTCCACAAGAGGAGTATTGCAGGCAGGTACTTTGGATTTTTACTTAGGACAGGTTTGGTCTTGGTGCTTATATTTGCAGTTTTTGGAATAGTACCATATATAATTCTAGAAATTGCAAGTCCACCCCAGTATATATATAGGTTTTTTCTCTTGCTTATAGTTTTTGTCACTACCTTGCTTGATGGTATATACGGTCTCCTATTTCTATCCTTTCAGTTCATGCGTTTGACCCAGATATTTGATGGATATGAATGTCCGGACCTGGTTCCAAGCAATGATAAAAAACATTTTTCAAGGAAGACCATTTTTATATCGGTTTTAGTTATAGTATTAATGTGTATTTTTAGTGCCATTGGTAGCTCGGTCTTTGATAGGTTATTTTCCGTGGAGAAGTCTACACAGATTATAGCCCACAGGGGTGGTGGCAGGCTTTCTACAGAAAATACCCTTGAATCAATTCAAGCAGCCATAGATAAAAAGGTTTATGCCTCGGAAATTGATGTGCAGAGGACCCGTGATGGCCACTATATAATCCACCATGATACTAATTTTTCTAGGCTCTATGGCGATATCCGTAGACCAGAGGATATGAAACTGGATGAGGTAAAGAGTCTGACTATGAAAGGTCTACATAATAAAATTGTCAACCCTGCAACTTTGGAAGAAGCCCTGGAGACGGCCAGGGACAAAATTCACCTATATATAGAGCTAAAGGGGAGGACTGCTGATAGGAAGATGGTAGAAGACCTCTACAGGATGGTCAAGGCCAAGGGTATGTTGGGCCAATGTGCCTTTATCAGTCTTGACTATGATATTATCAACTATATGGAAAGCAAGCATCCAGATGCAGAGACCATCTACCTTTGCTATTATAGTTTTGGTGATATAGGCAGGCTCAATGTAGATGGAATTGGTTTAGAAGCGGAGTCTGCAACAGATTCCAATATACGTAAGATTCACAAGTACGGTAAACGCGTAGATGTATGGACCTGCAATGTACACAATATAATAATGCAGTTTTTGATGAGTGATGTGGATGGGATTATAACCGACGAAGTTGAATCTACCCAGTTCCTAAAAAATACATTTAAAGACAGTACAGATATAAACAGGATTATAAATTGGTTGAGACCGGAGAGTTAATTTGAGGCTTATATTTAATTATTCCTTAAAGTAGGTAGGGTATAAGACCCTATATAAAGAAAAAGATATATAGACTAAGAGTGAGGAGAAAGAAATATGACTGATGAAAATATAGAAATAAAAGGGTTTGGGGGTGATAGTCAAAGGGCCAGCGACTCAAGTATTAAAAGCGATTTTGTAATTAAGACTAGTGATGAATTCAATAGGTGTATAGACCATATATATGACCTATTAAATAGCTCATATGTACTCTATGATAAGGGCCTTTTTCCATCATCTAGCTTCTTTTCGATAGCAGCTATTGAAGAGATAGTCAAGGTCTACAATAGTCTCTTTTCTAAGAATGTAGATGGACATGCAGCTAAGGGTACGGGCAAGAAGATATTTGGTCCAGACTACTATTTATGGATGGATGATCGTTTGACAGATGCCGTGGAAGAGGAAGACCTAAAGGGTATATTTGACCTTTATAATAGTGGTGGTATGACGAACTTGAAACTTGACTCAGTATATACCAATCGCAGGTCTGATAGGATGACAATACCAGTAGACCTTGTAGATAAAAAATATGCTAGAAATATGCTTTTATTTGCCATCCAGGCCTATGAGGATAATATAGCCGGCTATAGCCTGTACGCTATCAATATATCTAAAAAGACGGACAAGCTTTTTGAAGAAGTTGTGGGTCAGGTATAGGATAATAAGAAGCTGGGACTAGTAAATAATAAATAAAAAGTAAACCCTAATAGGGAATTTCAAGCATAGAAAAGATATAAGTAGTCGTAAGTTTAGGAGGAAACCATGAAGATATACAAGGAACTAGAAGCTATAAAAGAAGAAGAGTATGCAGCCTTTCAGGCCAGGCTAATACCTAGCATAGACCCGTCTACAATAATGGGGGTTAGGGTACCAAAACTTAGGGCATTGGCCAAGTCATATATAAAAGACCAGGAGTGTCAGGATTTTTTAGTTAATCTGCCACATGCCTACTATGATGAAAATATGCTACATGGGATCCTGGTATCAGAGATTAAAGATTTCGATACCTGCATAGAGAAGATAGAAGCCTTTTTGCCATATGTAGACAATTGGGCAGTATGTGATATTATGTCACCAAGGATCTTCAAAAAGCACAAGGAGGAATTACTGGATAGGATTAAGCTTTGGATTTCTTCTGATCAAACCTATACATGTAGGTTTGGTTTGGAGATGCTGATGACCCACTTTTTAGATGACGACTTCAAGCCTGATTATTTAGACTTGGTAGCAGGTCTTAGGTCCCAGGAATACTATGTTAATATGATGATTGCCTGGTTTTTTGCTACAGCCCTTGCCAAGCAGTGGGAGGCCAGCCTTCCATATATTGAGTCCAGGAGTTTAGATGACTGGACCCATAATAAGGCTATACAAAAGGCCCGTGAGAGTCTTCGTATAAGCAAGGAAAGGAAGGACTACCTTAAGGGATTAAAGTAGTTAGGATTTATGACCTAATATTATCCCACGAAGAAGGTGGGATAGAAAAGAAAAAAGTATTAACAACAAGTATATCTTGATGCTATTGAACCTGGGATATCCAGCAGAGGTGGCTGGTCCACTGGCAAACCATGGATCTCGTAAGGCAATAGAAGAAACTGTAAAATATATATAAAAATATATAATAAGAGATATGTAGTATAAAATATATAAGATATATACGATATATAAGATATATACGATAGGATAGATATAATAGCACTATAATAATTTATTTTGATGGAGGTGGATATATGAATACCCTGATATGCTATAAGAAATGTACTACTTGCAAGGGAGTCGAAAAGATAATGAAGGACCAGGGTCTTGCCTATGAACTTAGGGAGATAGACAAGGAAAATCCTAGTATAGAAGAATTAAAGGCTTGGAGGGAAAGGTCAGACCTGCCACTAAAGAGGTTCTTCAATACAAGTGGTAAAATCTACAAGGATATGGGCTTGTCTAAAAAACTGGCAGATATGTCAGAAGAAGACCAGTACAAGCTACTAGCTACAGATGGTATGTTGGTAAAGAGGCCAATTCTACTAGTAGGAGATGAAAAAATCCTGGTAGGTCCGGATGTAAAGAAATTCCTACTTGGTGAATAGGTATAGACCTATAAAAAATGAGGTCACACAGTCCGTTGAAAATACATTCTTTGGGCAGGTGACCTCATTATTTTTAACTCTAAGACATAGAGTCTATTTTTTTTGATTATTAACGAAAGTCCATTTATAGGTACTTATAATAACTAGGCCTGGATCTTTCTTTCCTCTATATAGGCATCAAGCATTTCAGAAACCTGGACTACCAGGTCCTTGCAAGGTGGCTTCTTAGTCATTATAGGCTTGCCTTCAGGTGTTTTTTCACCAGTTAGACCCAATAGTTCCTTACAAATTATAGATCCGTTTTCTTCCTGGAATTTCTCGGCAAGTTTTCTGATTACCTTATAGTGTTCGCTTTTTGCCCCCTTGTCTTTGGGGTCTGTAAAGCCATTCAGTAGGCCTACTACCATAAACATACCACTGACAGCCCCACATACTTCTCTAAGCTTAGCCATTCCTAGGCCAAAGGGTGATGCCATTTTTAAGGCTGTATCCCTGTCTAGACCGGTTTCGTCACTAAAGGCTAAAACTATAGCCTGTGAGCAATTATAGCCCTCTTTAAATAAATCTCTAGCTAGATCTGAATGCTTACTCAATTTAATTTACCTCCATATTTTTACAGATTACCATACTTTCACATATCCATATATTATCATATATAAGAGTAGATTTATAGTCTAATATACTAGATTTTTTATATGGAAAATCTAGTAATTTCTTACTCAGAGGTTAAATATTTAAGTACTACTTAACAGTTTTAGCCAGATCTACAAGACTCTGTCCAAAGAATGTAGAAGTTTTTGAACTTATATTGATTAGTAGCCCATCGTCTTCCCAATCAATACTCTTGTTATTGGACATTATGGCTTTTTTGCCATTTAGGTAAACATACTTAGCCTCATCTGTGCTTGTTTCATACCCATTTCCATCTCTTGCAAGTCTTTCCTGCATATAGATCTTTGCCCCATCTTTTTCAAGGATAAGGTCTGCTATATCTTTACCTGGAAGTCCATTTTCATCCTTGTAGATACCAACTTCTATCAGCTTGCAACCTGCTGGTAGCTTAGGCTTGAAAGCCAGGTACTTTTGTGCCTCCTCAAGTGTCTTGAACTTGACAATACCCTCGTCTATAACTTTATCAGCATCCTTTTCTAGGATATATGTTCCATTTTTTTCATCTATTTCTTTTATTTTATTTCCGTCCTTATCGAATACGCCAGTATTTTTAGCTTCCTTGTAGCTGATATCATCTACCTGTCTTCCCTGGGCATCATATATTTTTCCCTTTAAATTTTCTGGGAAGTGGTAGATTAGTTTACCCAGGTCAATAAGTGGTTTTTCCTCATGGATAGTTATATTTCCATTATCAGTCTTAAGGGTCTTAGTAGTTGTAAAAAATTCATTACCAATAACCGGTATGCCTATGCCTGCAACTATCAGTAAACCTGCTATTGATGCAGCTATTAACTTTCTAGACCAAGGTCTAGTCTTTTTCTTTCCAGCATTGTCTATATTTCTTACCTTATCTATTTTATTAGCCATAATATTACCTCCCTTTATATCATCTACTGGGCTTTCACTAGGTTCACCAAGCAAATTATCCTCAGAATTTGATTCAAGTAACCTGACCCTAATCCTATTTTTACTAGCCTGGCTAGGCGAGAATTCCAGGTTTAGCCTTTCCTTTAGTTCATCTTCAAACTTTAAGTCATGTAGGCTTTCGACATTCTGATCTGGTCCTTCAAGAATATTATCAATTTCTCTTTCCTGATTAGGGCCAAGATTGATGTCAAGGTCATTAGATCTATCTATATCTTTTTTATTCATAATAATCCCTCCTATTCTATGTTTTTTAATTTGTATATCCCTACTAAAGATTGTCTTTTTGGAGTTCCTTTTTTAGTTTTTTCAAGGCCCTAAATAGGACGACACCCACATTAGCACTGGATATACCTAAGAGGTCTCCTATATCAGTGTTCTTCATATCCGCCCCATACTTGTAGGCAATGATTGTACGTTCCTTGTCACTTAATTTAGCCAGGGCAAGCTTTAGGTCTGAGTTGATATCTGCCATTTCTACAATTTTTTCAGGTGACTGGCAGGTGTCAACCAGGGGTCCTGTAGCATCCATGCTTACAGTCTGAACCTGCTTTTTCCTATAGAAACTGGCTATTTCATTCCTGACTATTGAGAATAACCAGGTCTCAAAACTAGACTTGCTAGAAGAGTAGGTGTTTAGGTTGGCATGAACCTTCTCAAAGACAAGTAGGGCTATATCCTCAGCATCCATATGATTTAGAGTTTTCATATTTATGAATTTATATACTTTATCAAAATATTTTTCAAAGATATCTTCAAAATTCAAAGAACCACCTCCCATCCTTGTGAATTGAATTAATCTAGATTAATTATAACCTCTTTCACCTATATATACGCTTAAAATAGGTTTTTCATTAACAAAAATTTAAAAATTATAAAAAAGTCCTCCTAGATATTTCACTAGAAGGACCCTTATCATGTTTTCCTAATTTTCAATTTTATTCGACTAAGACTCTTTGCTTGGAAGAATAGTTATTTAAATACTATATACATGTTCTTGTCTCTATTTTCTATAAAGCTATATGGATTCTTTTCAAGGACTATAGGTTTTTGATACTTAACGCTCATAACAGAAGTAACTATATCCTTGACTATATATTTGTCGCTTATACAGATGTAGGAAGCAGATTCAGGATACAAGCCTTTAACTATCTTTACAGAAGTATCAAATCTATCTTTGCCTGCTATCTTGTCTACCTTTACCTTCTTTTTACTCAATTGACTATATACATCACTGGTTATAGTCTGGTCTCCACCTATGGCTAATATACTTGAATCCTTTTTCACTAAATCATAAGTATGACCAGGCATACTATTTTTCTTAGTTAGGAGTATAGGAATCTTCTTTTCATAGGAGTATGGAGAGATTGATGGTGTATCGTAAAAGTCTTGTCCACTAACCAGGATAAACTGCTTGTCTGCATTCATAAACCTGGCAATCTTACTCGATGTTTCATACCTATCCTGACCCGAATAGTCATACAAGTTATATCCTTTTGCCTTAAGTTGGTCCTTGACTTTTCTGGATATAAGCTTGTCTCCTGATAGGACATAGATGTTCTTTGCATGAAGTCTGCCTAGTTCACTTAAAAGTTTTTCGTCTAACTCGTCCTTGTCAGACAAAAGTATAGGTGCATCCAGATAACCAGCTATTGAAGCAGAGCACAGGGCATCTGGGATACTATCCTTGCCGACTAGAACGACATTGTCATTCCTTCCAAATGTAGACTCTGATATATGGGCTGACATCTCAACAGGACCACATGATTCTATATTTCTCGGATTATTCAAATTTTTAAGGTTGATACTTACGCCATCACTGGAGTTTAGGACCTTCATAAGCTCTGAATATATGTTAACTTTTGTTTTGTAGGTATTGAAATTATGTGGACTGTCTTTTCTGATAAAACTAAGGATATAGTAGCCATTATCATTGCCATCTTTAGTAAGTCCTATTTCATAATTGTCTATTTCAATTATAAAATCATAGGTCTTAATCCTGGACTCGCTATTATAGTAGTCTCCCTTTATTGAATCCAGTATTTCAGCAAGCTTCTTTTGTGCCTTCTTATCATTTAAAGTGTACTTAGGTCCAAAAAAATCACCGAAGATAAGGCTGTTGGATTCGTTAACTTCTTTATTGATATCAAGATCGATCTTATCAGCCGCGTTTACTGCGACTAGGGAAGAAGCTGAAACTGTAGCAGCTAAAAGAGAAATTATCACTTTTTTATTAGTCATATTATCACCCCTTTTGTATACTTTTCTATAAAAATTACCATCACAACAAAAATTATTTTATAAATACTTTCCCATAGGCATACCCCCTAAATATGATAATACATATAATAAACGTTTCCTATATATTTCATATTATCATGTTTTGTTAAAAAAATCAATTCTGGGGGGTTGCTGGATTTTATCGGATTAAAAATGATTTGTAGTGGATTCTGCCTTAAAACAGCTTGGAGTTTTAAAGGAGGAAGAAAAAAGATTTATAAATGAAAATGTAGTAATTTGGGAATTTATAAATATGCATGAAAGGGACATAAAAATAGGATAAAATATAATTATATAAAAAAATCTGAAAAATGAAAAATTTGTCTTTAAATATCCTTAGGAATAAGATATAATGAGGTTAAATTAGAATTTTTGGAGGGAATTATGTCGTTTTTAACAAATCACTATGTCTTGTCATTTATCAAATTTGCGATATTGGCAACTCTAGGCGAGGTAATAGCTAACAGCATCAGAAACAAGAAGCTGACTATACCTCATTCAATCGGATACAGGATGCTTATCTGGGGTCTTCTAGGTATATGGATAGCCTTCATGATGGGTATATTTGCCGAGGCTATGGGTGCTAAGTTGGCCAAGTCTAGCTCAACAATCCTGCATACAAAGCTTGCTTTTGCATTCTTAACTTCACTGGTAATGAATACATCATTTGGTCCAGTCTTCATGGTATTGCATAAGCACACAGATACCTTCTTAGACCTAAGGTATGAAACTAAGGGTGCTAAGGTATCTATCAAGGATATCTGCTCAAGGATTGACTACTTTGCCTATGGAAAAAATGTCCTATGGGGAACAATACCAACATTCTGGTTGCCAGCACATACGGTCACATTCTTGCTACCAGGTGAATTCAGAGTTATATTTGCAGCCCTATTGTCAATCTGCCTAGGTATCTTGCTTTCACTAAAATCATAATTAGAGTAAGCCAGTAACAGGTGATATGGGGTCATCCCAGTATCATAGTTGATGGAAAATAGGAAAAGAGCCTTTAATAACCTGGGTCAAAGCCAAGGACTTTCAGGGCTTATAAAAGAGAATATATGCCGACTTCAATAGTGGGATAAACCTGCTGGCTGGAGTCGGTTTTTCTTATGCAAGCCTGCCTTGAGAAAAAATTATAATTTTTTTGAAAAATTTTGAAGAAAATTGAATATATATGAAAATATTGGATATATATAAAAATGAATTAAGTTAAGTTGTAAATTTTAGTATCATTTAAATTAAATCCCCTGAGGTTTGCTTATCCTCAGGGGATTTTTTTATGCATTTATTTATATGTAAATTTTCAAGTAAAAGTTTTTTATATGTGGTATAATCCTTATTGTATAATTGAGAGTTTTGTATGTACTATAGGAAGTATATTAGTAAAATTAAGAGCGGTTGGATTGTAAATATCAGCAATAGTATTGAAAGTAAGGTGTTAGATTTTGAAGAAGATTTTTAATAAAGAATTTAAAGAAAAATATATGCCAGACCCATCCAAGGTCCATGAGATTTTATATAAGGACTGTCAAGAGGTTATGAAAAATCGTTTGATAACCATTATAGTAGTGGCCCTAATGATATTTCCATCCTTATATGCCTGGTTTAATATTGAGGCCTTTTGGGATCCATATGGTAATACAAAGAATTTAAGTGTGGCAATTGTAAATCAGGACAAGGACTACGAGTTTAAGAACCAGAAATTGAATTTTGGTAATGATATAGTTAAAAACCTCAAGGAAAATAGGAGTCTTGATTGGAATTTTGTAAACTCTAAAACAGCCATGGAGGGCCTTAATACCGGTAGGTATTATGCTATTTTAACAATACCTAAGGACTTTACAAAATCCCTGATGTCTGTTACCCAGGTAGATGTGAGGAAGGCTAGGATAATATATACAACAAATGAAAAAACCAATGCAATAGCAGAAAAAATAACTGACCAGGGGGCTAATAAGCTTCAGGTAAAGATTAGTAACCATCTTATTCAGGTTATAAGTAAGACCTCATTAGGTGCCATGGGTGGAATTTCAAATATGACTGATGATATAACACCAAAGTTGACAGAAATGAAGAAATCTTTACAGAGGCTAGATGCCCAGTTGGTAAATAGCAAGAAGTTGGCAGAGAATAATAAAAATATGATAGGTGACCTAGACAAGTCCCTGGCGAGTTCTAAGGCGAGTCTTGATGCTATTAAAAGGACTATGAATGGTGCGAAGAAGATCAATGATGATATTGGAAGCATGGCTACGGATGCGACTTCAGGTATACAGAACTCATCAGCCAGTCTAAAGTCTGCCTTAAGAGATGTGTCAAGAATCTTGGAATCATCAGTCAACTTGGCCCAGTCCCTAAACTCTATTGGTGACAAGGGGGCCCAGCAGGCAGTCATAAGTATTGGTAATATTAAAGATAAAATAGACCAGGCAGCTATAAGGGTCAACAATATTAGCCAGGTCCTAAATGATATAAATGTAGTAAATTCAAATGTATTAAATAATGCAGTTACCAGGTTGAATAATGAGTACAGGTCACTAATAGATGCTAGTTCTAGGCTAGCAGGTATTATAGACCAGGTAAACTCTACTAGTAGCTTGACATATTCTCAAGTTCAAGACATTGTAAATATTGTTGCAGACTCTAACAAGGGTATAAATGATATTATTTCGGATTTCGATGACTTGGTCACAAGGCCACTTAGCAGGGTGAATGGAAATGTATCTACAATTACCGGGGATATCAGGAGTATGGTAGACTCTACAGGCCAGTTGTACCCAAGTGTAAACAATTTTATTAATACGGCATCAACTTTAAATGGCAGGGTCGGTTCTAGTATAACAATTCTAGAAAGCTCGATAGATATATTGAGGGGCCAGGTTTCCGACTCTATAAAGATGATTGATGAAATACAGAACAACAAGGACCTAAAGGCCTTTAATAATGTAATTAAGTCAAATATACTTGAAAGGGCAGATTTTATTAAGAATCCAGTTGAAATCAAGGAAGAAAAGTTGTATAAGATGGCCAATTACGGTTCTTCTATGGCACCATTTTACAGTGTCTTGGCAGCTTGGGTAGGGGTTATTATCCTATCGACTATATTATCTACAGAGCCGAGTAAGCAGTATAGGAGTATTGATAGGTACTTGGGTCGTCTATCATTTTTCCTAATCCTGTCTCTTATCCAGTCGATAATAATATCGACAGGGGACCTCTTATTATTAGGGGTGACAGCGAAAGAACCAGTCTTGTTTATATTGATCTTGATGCTGTGCAGTATAGCCTTCTGTATCCTAATATTCACCCTGGTATCATGTTTCAAGACCCTGGGTAAGGGGATAGCCATGTTCTTGTTGGTTATCCAGATAGGTGGTTCTGGGGGAACCTTCCCAGTCCAGATGACACCTACCTTCTTTAGGACTATAAACTCAGTTATACCATTTACATATGGTATAAATGCCTGCAGGGAAGCTATAGGCGGAGTATATATGCAAAACCTGCTTGGAGATATAGGGGCCTTGCTATTATTTGCCATTATACCGCTGATATTCGGAATAATGTTCAAGGAAGATATAAACGACCTTTTAGAACCCCTATCAGAAAAGTTTGAGAAGAGTTTCTTAATGCACTAGCATATTTGCTAAAAGTGTTATATACTGTAGTGAAGTAGAAAAAATTTATTAGGGTAGTATGGAGGAAGTAATATGTTAACTGTATTTGTAAGAGTTAAGGTTAAGCCAAATTTTGAGGATGATTATGTGGTAGCTGCGAAGGCCTTGGTAAAGTCTTCCAGGAAAGAACTAGAAAATATCACATATGATTTTTGTAAGATTGACGGTTCAGACCATGAATATTGTTTTGTTGAAAGATGGGAGAGCTATTCTAGTTTGGAAAAGCACCAGGCCAGCCAGCACTATATAGATGCCAAGGCTGTCTTTGAAGAGTTAGTTGAAGACATCCAGACTACGATTGGGGAAATGATATAATAATAGATTGTTATAAAAAATAAAATTTCCTATTGACTTTTATAAATTCTAATCGTATAATTAGATACAACAAATAGATAAGAGCCGATGATAAAGAGAGTAGCTTAAATGAATTTACAGCGAGTCAGGGTTTGGTGTGAGCCTGATATTGGAGTTTAAAGTGAAGAGAACTTTGGAGGTTATTAGAGGAATTTTAGTATTCTAATAGGTTTCCCGCCTTAAGGGTTTGAGAGGACAAGTTTTAATTGTCAATAAGAGTGGTAACGCGGTATATTCGTCTCTTAGCTAGTATTAGCTAAGAGACTTTTTTATTTTATTTACTGGGGTTAACTGGCCAGTCCTGGTATATTGGATAAAATGGTTATATCAACCAAGACGATCGACTTGTCAATAAGAGTGGTAACGCGGTATATTCGTCTCTTAGCCAGTATTGGCTAAGGGACTTTTTTATTTTGAATTATTATATTATTTTTAAAGGAGAAGAAAAATGAAAGCAGGATTGAAAAAATTATTAGCATTAGGATTGGTAGCAGTTTTAGCAACAGGTCTAGTTGGTTGTGGCAACAAGTCATCTGACAATTCAGGTGGAAACCAGACAGCCCTTGAACAGATTAAGAAGAATAAGAAGCTGGTTGTAGCGACATCTCCTGACTACCCACCATTTGAGTTTATGGTATCAGAAAATGGTAAGAGTAAGATAGTGGGTGCTGACATAGACTTGGCCCAGAAGATAGCAGACATGCTAGGCGTGGAGCTAGAGCTAAAGGCTATGGACTTTGACGCCCTACTACCAGCCCTACAGGCAGGTAAGGTAGATATGGTAATCACAGGCATGACACCAAATGAAAAACGTAAGAAGGCTGTAGACTTCTCAGATATCTACTTCAAGGGTGAAAATGCAGTAATAGTAAATGCTAAGGATGCAGGTAAGTTTACTTCAGAAGACCAGCTTAAGAAGGCTAAATTAGGTGTCCAGAAGGGTTCTACTCAGGAAACATACGTTAAGGACAACCTAAAGGTTACAAATTATAAGGCCCTAGTAGCAGTTCCAGACTTGATTGCAGACATGAAGAATGGCAATATAGATGCAGTAGTATTGAACAGCAAGGTTGCCGGTATAAATGTTACTAAGTATGATGGTATAAAGGTTGTTGAAAACTTGAAGCTAACTAGCGGTGGAGATGAAGAGGCCATGGCAGTTGCTATTAAGAAAGGCGATAATGCAGACCTAATCAAGTTGACAAATGAAGTTATTAAGGAACTACAGGACAGTGGCGAATACGATAAGATATTAGCCAATGCAGTAGACCTAATTTCAAAAGAAACAAAGTAATTGTAGAAGGTATTTGTAATAGAGGAGTTTAGGATGGATTTTAGTTTTATAAATGATTACTACCTGTCATACATACAGGGTGCAGGAGTCACAGTTTTATTATCTTTTTTGGCCTTGCTATTCGGCTTTATAGTTGGTCTAGTAGCATGTGTATGTAAGATATCAAAGAATATAATATTAAGATGGATAGCAAATATATACATAGAGATTATCAGGGATACACCACTGCTTGTTCAGGTCATGATTATAGCCTTTGGTTTTCCAATGTTATTAGGTGTCAAATACCCGACTATGTTCGGTTATGACGACACATTTACAGGTGTAGTAATTGCCCTGATACTGAATTCAGGAGCCTATATAGCTGAGATACTAAGGTCAGGTATATCTTCAGTTGACAAGGGTCAGATGGAGGCCAGTAGGTCCCTAGGCTTGACATATATACAGTCAATGAGGTATATAATAGTTCCACAGGCTGTAAAGAATATTCTACCAGCCCTGGCTAACGAATTTATATCCCTTGTAAAGGAGTCTGCCATAGTAGCATTTGTAGGTGTAACGGATATTATGTTCGTAGCAAACTCAGTAAAGAACTCAACTTATAATGGATTTGGACCATACTTGTTTGCAGCATTGATTTACTTTGTAATTACCTTTACATTATCAAAATTAGTAGGCTTATTAGAAAAGAAAATGACTGTAGAAAGATAGGAGATTGTAATGAGTAATAAAGAAGTTTTATTAGAGCTAAAAGACCTGCACAAGTCTTTTGGAAACCTAGAGGTAATAAAGGGTATAGACCTTGAAATCGACAAGGGTGACATCATGGTAATAATTGGGCCATCAGGTTCTGGTAAGAGTACCGTACTAAGGTGTATGAACCTACTGGAAAAGCCTACATCAGGCCAGATTATTTTCGAGGGTCAGGATATACTTAAAAACCTAAAAACCATAGACAAGACTAGGGAGAAGATAGGTATGGTATTCCAAAACTTCAACCTTTTTCCAAACAAAACCATCCTAGACAACATAACTCTAGCCACAATGAAGGTGAAGGGTAAGACTAAGGAAGAGGCTGAAAAGAAGGCCAAGGAACTGCTTGAGAGGGTAGGCCTATTGGACAAGATTGATGCCTATCCAGTCCAGCTATCAGGTGGCCAGCAACAGCGTATAGCCATAGCAAGGGCCCTTGCCATGGAGCCGGACATGATGTTATTTGATGAGCCGACATCAGCCCTAGACCCGGAAATGGTAAAGGAAGTTCTAGACGTAATCAAGGAACTGGCAGATGAAGGTATGACCATGGCAATAGTTACACATGAGATGGGCTTTGCCAAGGAAGTTGCAGATAGGGTCATATTTGTGGATGAAGGCAAGATCGTAGAGGATGGAAGTCCAGAAGAAGTATTTAATAATCCTAAGAGCGATAGGGCAAAAGACTTCTTCGACAAGATCCTGGTATAGGTTAAAAGTATTTAATAGTTTGAAATTAATAGGGGTACAGCCATTTTTCCAATTTAAGAGGGGAGTTGGTTGTACCTTTTTGTTTATAGCTACATTTAGCACATATAAATATATAGGAATACATATAAATCATATTAATCAGGATAAATTATAAAAAGCATATAAATAGCTTTGGTCCAATCAAAGAAAAAACTTTACATCCAGGCAAGTCTGTAGTATAATATATGAGTCGTGTAATATTTACACAGTAAAGGCATAGCCTTTAAATGGACAATGTAGCGAAAATTCCTACTAAGGTGTGTTTGGTTTAGGAGTTTCACACATCCATTTTTTCAAGTGGACAATGCACAGGGGGTGCATCCATAGTTTATATTTAAAAAGGAGAAAAAATATGTCATCAATTACAAGAGGACCTAAGTTTAAGTTATCTAGAAGACTAGGACTTAACGTTTGTGGTCATCCAAAGGCAATGAACAGAGCTGGTAAGGGAACTGCAAGAAGTGATAAGAAGCTTACACCATATGGTCAGCAGTTACTTGAAAAGCAGAGACTAAGAGCTTACTACGGAGTATCAGAAAAGCAGATGAGAATCTACATGAAGAAGGCTCAGAAGGCTAAAATGACTACTGGTACTGCAGTTATAACGACTCTAGAATGTAGACTAGACAACCTAGTATACAGAATGGGTCTAGCTAACTCAATCAGACAGGCTAGACAGATGGTATCTCACGGTAACATCCACGTAAACGGAAGAAAGGTAGATATACCATCATATATCGTTAGTGTTGGAGATGAAATATCTCTAAGAGAAAAGTACAGAACTAACGAATTATTCAAGGCTAACTTTGAAGCAGCTGCTCTAAGCGAATATCCTTACTTAACTAAGGACCAGGCTAACTTCTCAGCTGTATTAACAAGATTACCTGAAAGAGAAGAAGTGCCAATCGAAATCAACGATGCACTAGTAGTCGAATTCTACTCTAAGTCTTCATTATAAGATTGATAAGAGGGACTATAATAATGTCCTTAGATGTACCGAGTGTGGTTATTCACATTCGGTACTTTTTTTGTAAATAAAGATAATAAAGGGATGGCAAACCATCCCTTTATTACAATTCTTTTAAACTAATTAATTCTATAGCCTTTCTAGGCCAGTATCCATGATAAAAGTAGCTACCTGGGCAGCCTTGTCCGGATCCATCGGATGGAGAGGTAGTCTAAAGTTACCAACTTCATAGCCAAGCATATTCATGGCAGTCTTGACCGGTATAGGATTGACATCCAAATTCATAAGGTCGATAGCCTTTAGGGAGTCATTGAAGACCTGTCTAGCCCCAGCAAGGTCACCCTCAATGAACTTGTCATATATATTAAAGATAAGCCTTGGGCATATATTTGCCAAGACAGATACATGGCCACTTGCACCCATAGCCAGGCTGGCCAGGATAGTTTTGTCATTGCCACTTATAAGGACAAAGTTGTCATTGATTAGTGGTGATAGGTCAGCCAAGTGGTTAAGGTCACTAGATGACTCTATAATACCTACTATATTTGGTATCTCTGCTAGCTTGGCAATAAGGTCAGGAGCAAGGTTTAAGCCAGTCCTGGCAGGGTCATTGTCAATATAGGCTGGCAGGCCACCAGCTATGGCTATCGACTTGAAGTGGCTGATTAGGCCCAACTTATTTCCCTGGCTATAGTATGGGGCAGATAGGATTAGACCATCTAATCCCAAGGCCTTGGCCCTTATAGATAGGATTACAGACCTGGAAGTATCATTTAGGCCAGTCTGGGCAAGGACAGGGACCTTCTTGTTGACCCTCTTTACCACAAAGTCTACTACTTCCAATATTTCATTATCGCTCATAGCATAAAATTCTCCAGTCGTTCTCCCCAAGATAATGGCCTGGGACCCTACTTTTAGGTAGGTATCCACTAGCCTTCCCAGACTATCAAAATCAACTTCGTTTGTATCTGTAAATGGTGTAACTATATTTATTCCACAACCCTTAAAAATCATATTATCTCCTCTTTTCCTTTTAAAATTCCTATATTATATCTTAGTCTTATTTTAAATTACCTAAATTTTATCCCACTGACATATATTAAGTCTTCCTGGATGGGACTTATATCTCTAATATAAATTAAAAATCTATTTTATACAATAGTTATTAAAATTATACCCACTAAGGCTATAAATATGCTTAATTTTTTAAGACAAGATGTATAGACCTAATATCTAGAGTATGATATAATAGGTGATGTTTTAAAGTTGAATTATGGAGGTAAATTATGGATACATTAAAAGAGTTATATAAAATAGGAAGTGGACCATCGAGTTCACATACAATGGGACCACAGAGGGCGGCCAAGAGATTTAAGGAAAAGAATCCTGATGCTGTTAGCTACAGGTGTACACTTTACGGCTCATTGGCAGCTACAGGTAAGGGCCACCTTACAGACTATATTATAGAAAAGACAATCGAGCCAAAGAAGGTGGAAATTATCTGGAGAGAGGACATCAATCCTGAATTCCATCCAAATGGTATGATGCTTGAAGCCCTAGATGAGTCAGGCAAGGCCTTTGATGAGTGGACTGTATTCTCAGTAGGTGGTGGAACCCTGGCAGAAGAGGGTAAGAGAAACCAGGTAGACGGCAAGGTCTATTATGAACACTCTAAACTAGATGATATAATCAAGTACTGCAAGGAGAACGACAAGTCACTTGTAGAATATGTATTAGATAGGGAAGATGATGACTTCCTGGAATATATGGGCAATATAGTTGATACTATGAAGGCAGCCATAGACAAGGGAATTGAAAGCAGGGAAATAATTCCTGGTGAACTAAAGTTGAAGAGAAGGGCATCAAGGTTCTACAATAAGTACCTGGCTACAAAGGACTACACTACTTTGGATTATGCATTTGCCCTGGCTGCATCCGAGGAAAATGCGTCAGGTGGTACTATCGTTACTGCCCCAACATGTGGTGCTGCAGGAGTAATACCAGGTGTATTCTTCTCATTGATGGTACACAATGGCTATACGAGACAGCATATAATAGAAGCTATAATAGTGGCTGGTCTAATAGGTAACCTAATCAAGACTAATGCATCTATATCTGGTGCAGAAGTAGGATGTCAGGGTGAAGTAGGTTCTGCCTGTTCAATGGCATCAGCAGGTGCTGCCTACCTATTTGGTGGTACTCTAGAGCAGATAGAATACGCTGCTGAAATAGGCCTAGAACACCACCTGGGTATGACATGTGACCCGGTATATGGATATGTTCAGATACCATGTATAGAAAGAAATGCAATGGCTGCTGAAAGAGCAATAGCTGCAGCTAAGTATGCCCTAAATACTGATGGTGCCCATACGATATCATTTGACCAGGTAACTATCACTATGAAGGAAACAGGAATTGACTTGATGGACAAGTATAGAGAAACAGCTAAGGGCGGACTTGCTAAGTGGTTCGAGTGCTAATTGATTTTAAAACCATAGCTAAGCTTTGACTTGGCTATGGTTTTGTTTTTAAGGAGGTATATAAATGTTTAGACCAGTTAGGAGAAAGAATAGGGAGATAAGTCTAGAAGCTGCAAAGGACCTGCTAAGAAATTCACGTCGTGGAGTTTTGGCGGTTAATGGTGACAATGGGTATCCTTATGCCCTGCCACTTAACTACTTATATGATGAGGACAGCAATACTATTATATTTCATGGGGCAAGGGCAGGCCACAAGCTAGACTCTATCAAGGCCTGCGACAAGGTTTGTTTTACGGTATACGGTAATGAAACTATAAAAGAAGAGGCATGGGCTCCATATATGCAGAGTGTAATTGTATTTGGAAGGTGCAAACTGGTAGATAACCAGGAAAGGTCAATGGATATACTAAGAAACCTAGCAAGGAAGTACTATCCAAGTGAAGATATAATAGATGAAGAGATTGCCAAGGCAGGTAAGGCCGTTCAGATGTTCCAGATAGATATTGAACATATCAGTGGCAAGGAGATTCAAGAAAAATAAATTTCAGCCAATATAAGTTTGTAGTTATAGATACAGAAACCTTTATAAGGAGAATATGCAATGAAAAGAACACTAATAAGAAGAATAATAGAGTGCTTGGTTATGTTAGCAATTTCAGCAGCCCTGTGGCAACTAACACTTATACCAATAGCGTCTACTATAAATAAAAAAGCACCATTGACTTTACCTCAAAATGTATTTGTAATAGCAGCATTTTCAGTCCTGGTAATTTTAATTAATTTATATGCCAAAAAACAAAGCTACATAAACTGGAAAGAGTTTTTTTCAGGAAATGCAACCATAAAATGGATACTGTTCGGCTTGCTCGCTACTCTTGTACTTCACTTTTTAGCAACATATGTAGGAAAAATAGAAGGGGTACCGTATTTAGACCCAAATGTAAGCACAGAGGGTCAGTACCTAGTAATAGAGTTTATGAGGACTTGTATTTTAAGTCCTGTTACTGAAGAACTTGTATTTAGAAGGATATTGACAAAGGTAATTTTCCCTGGAAACCTAAAAGTAAGTCTGCTTATTACCGGTCTTATATTTACGGCAATTCATATGCCGGTATCGGTTGGTGACTGGGTAAATCAATTGGGTGCAGCAGCCATACTTTCAGTTATATATTATAAGACTGAAAAGGTTGAAGCATGTATACTTGTGCATTCATTTATGAATTTATTTCTTAATATAATTTTGTGGTGGATTATATAATATATCCAGTGTGTATGCATAGATGTATGAAATATGATATGCTATTATCATAATAATAATATGCTTATGATAATTATGTTGAGTATACATATTCCAAGATGGATAAGATGTTTTATTAGTAAGAAAGACTTACATGAGATGAATAATGAAACTATAAAAGAGAAAAAGAGATACGAGAAAAGTAAGTAGGAGATTAAATCAAAAGGGGGATATTATGAACGCATTCGTTTTGGTTGCAATTAAATTATTAATAGGATTCTTGGCCTTGATTGCAATAATAAATATTTCGGGCAAGGGAAATCTGGCCCCATCATCTGCTAGTGACCAGGTACAAAACTATGTACTCGGTGGTATTATAGGTGGTGTAATTTACAATAATAGTATCAAAATACTAGACTATGTAGCTATTTTGTGTATATGGTGTGCCCTTGTACTTGGTTTAAAGTGGATAAAGAAACATAATGTTAGGGCTAAACAGCTGATAGATGGCAAGGCACTGATAATTATTGACAATGGCAAGGTAAATATAGATAATTGTAAGAAGGCAGGCCTATCTGCCCATGATGTATCTTTCAAGTTGAGAACAAACAATATATATTCAATAAGAGATGTAAAAAGGGCAGTTGTAGAACAAAATGGTCAGTTGATTATTATTCATCCAGGAGAAGAAAATCCAAAATTCCCATTGATAACAGATGGGCACTTGCAAATGGATATTTTAGAGGTAATCGGCAAGGATGAAGACTGGCTAATCGAAGAAATAGAAAAGCAAGGCCTAAATAAATATAGTGATGTATTTCTGGGAGAATATGTCGATGGAAAACTCATATTAGAAGCTTATTCTAAATAAATTTGACTATTATTATATTTGTTGTATAATTGTATCTATGGGAAACTGATGAAATAAAAAATATATATCAGAAATAAATAGTACCTATAGAGGATAGAAAGAAGGCGAAACTATGAGTCAGAAAACTTTTAGAATTTTGGGATGGATAGCAACATGTACGGCTATGCTTATGTATATATCATATTTCCCTCAGATTATTAATAACATACATGGTAATAAAAGTGGTTTCTTGCAACCAATGGTTGCGGCAATAAACTGTACTTTATGGGTAAGTTATGGATTTTTTCAAGACAAAAAAGACTGGCCTATTGTCATAGCAAATGTACCAGGTGTAATATTCGGAACTGTAGCTGCAATTACAGCCTTATAGGTTAATTTAAGTAATTTTAAAACCATAGCTAAGTATTAATTATGCTATGGTTTTATTTTTTATATAAGTGTATTTTAGGAATGGTAGGAGAAAATGTGTCAAGAATGTTATAGTAGAGAAAATAGGATTACTCCCCTCTTAAATCCACTAGAATGTCTAGAGAATCATAGGCAATATATTTGTGGAACCTGTGGAAGATGTATTTGTATTGAAGCTGATCCAAAGAGGGGGTTACAAAGATGGAATTTTCCTTTTAAATCTTTGGAAATAGCCAAACTATATTTAAGGACGGCTGACTACACGACTAAAAAGCCATGTGGGATTTATGAAATTAAAAATGAAAAAGGTAGCTTATCGTATAAGATTTTTCAAGATGGGCAAGAACTCTTAAAGTATCTCAAAAAGAACAAGGGTAAAACCTGTGAAAAAATGGAACCGGTTTTTAAGCTTGAAGAGTATAGGGAATATCCTAGTACAGAGGTAAGGAGATTAAGCCCTGATGAAATAAAGAAATATATGTCAGAAAGATAAAAAGGAGGGACTTGATAGATGCGACTGGTTGGAAGGCAAAAAAGTGTAAAAATTACAGCTGGGATTCTTATAATCAGCGTATTTATTTTGGCCCTATTAAGTCTGTTAGGATTTTTTAAGGATAGGGATAAAAAGAACGATTATGGGGTCTTCCTTGGAATTGAAAAAACTGAAATTCATAAATTAGATGGTTATAAGACTGTGGTAATAGACCCTTCCAACTTCACTAAGAGTGATATAGACCAGCTCCATAAGGAGAATAAACTTGTTTATGGATACCTAAACATAGGCTCTATTGAAAAGTTTAGGCCCTACTATAAAAATTATGAAAAACTAACCCTAGCCACCTATGAAAATTGGCCAGACGAACGTTGGATAGATGTTACATCAAACGATTGGCAAGAATTTGTTGTTAAAAATCTTGGAAAGAAGTATGCTGATAAGGGTATAGATGGTTTCTTCATAGACAATACAGATGTCTACTACCAATATCCAAGAGAAGAAATTTTTCAAGGCCTGACATCAATTATGAAGGGTCTTAGGGACTATAAGCTTAAAATTATTATAAATGGTGGTGACCCATTTGTTTCAAGGTGTATAGATGAAAATATAGCCAAGAATCTTTTCGATGGAATAAACCAAGAATGTGTCTTTACCAGTATAGACTTTGATAATAAGAGCTACGGTATACAGGCAAAGGATGAAACCAAACGATATAAGGAGTATTTATCCAAGGTAAAGAAGGCAGGCTTGGAAGTGTATCTTTTGGAATATGGGGCAGGTAGATCTATCCAAGAGATGATTGACGAATATTGTAAGCAAAATGATTTTAAGTACTATAATGCAGAAAGTTTAGAATTGAAATAAGAGGTAATTTCTTTGAATTTAGATTATGTTCTATCTCAAATATCAAATTGATGCTTTGGGATAGAACACAATCCGTTCTAATAGTTAAAATAAAAAAATGATAAAGATATGATTTTCTTATTAAATTGTATCTTTTTTTATACAGGTACAATCAGAAATAGAAGTTTTTTTAGAATTATATTTTCTAATATCCTTGGGATACATGCCCTTGTATTTTTTAAAACAAGTGCTGAATTTGCTATGAGAAGAATAGCCCACAGCTTCAGCTATATCTTGAATTTTAAGTGAGGAGTTCAATAAAAGTATCTCTGCCATATTCATTCGACGTCTTTGAGTGTATTCAGTAATTGTGCATTGATATTTTTGTTTAAACAATTTTTTAAGTTTAGTACCACTCATAGTGGATATTTTTTCCAAAGTTTTTTGTGAAATCAAGGTTGCATAATGATCATCTATATAATTAGCAACTATTTCTAGAGCTTCATCATCAGCAATGGATATAGGATTGCTATACTTATTTAAAAATGAGTCTATAGTTATACTCAGCCATTCTTTTGCCTTTGACTCAAAAAAAATTTCAGCAGCGGGGGACGTCATTTTACAATTTAGTATATCTTTTGCAATTCTTTCCAAGGGTTTGTTTATAATCGTACTAGTATTGAAAAATAAATTTTCATAGTCAGAAACCTTATTTTTATAAGAGGATAGACATTCGTCTATCATAGATTGTTTGAAATTTATACCTATCCCTAGATAGGGAGAGTTTTTGTGTAGTATAAACCTATAGTTTTTAGCGTTTTTAGTATTTATAACATAGAGTGAATTTGAAGAAAGATTTTGGTAAGGGTTAAAACTTTCTCCATTTGCTGTAACTAAATAAGATGAATAAAAGGAATAGAAATTATCCAAACCGGAAAAACTTGTGTGGATAATTTCTTTTTTTATGAATACATCATGAATATCAATTGTAAAATTTTCACCTTCATAAAACCAATATATACCTTCTGCATCATCTGTATTAAAACAGAATGTATGTCCTGCAGAAGAGTATTTTGTGTTATCAGTACATTCATTTGTAGAAAAATAGTTTTTAACAAAGTTGTAAAAATCGCTCATATATACCTCCGCTTATGATTTTATCCCAAATAGACAATAATCCCAATAGACATAGTTGAATATATCTAATTGATTGAACTCCTAGTATATTATATAATAAATAAAAGGTGAAAACAAGCGAAAAAATGAGCCTTTATTGATAAGTATTTAAAAGATGTCTCTTATCATTAGTCTAAATAGGATATTTATACAGCTGGTTAGATATAAGAAAAAGGAGGGGTTATTCATTGAAGAATAAGAAAAAATCAATACTAAAAAGACTGATGCCCTATGGTGGTAAAAAGAGGATTTTGCTTTATATAGCTATGATCATGTCTGCTATTTCGGGCATAATGGTCTTGATGCCGATGGTTTTTATTCATAGGATTGTAAACAATTTGATTTTAAATGAGATAGTGGATTTTTCCTATGTAAGGGTAAATGCTACTTATGCAGCAATATTTGCAGGTTTAGGCATATTTATATATCTTATAGGTCTTGTTCTTTCTCATATTTTTGCATTTGAAGTGGAAGATAATATTATAAAAACTTCGGTAAGAAAACTGATAAATAAACCATTAGGATATTTTGATGATAAAGAAAGTGGAAGAATAAGAAATGTAATTGTATCCGGAGCTTCTGAAACCCATTCATTTTTAGCCCACCAACTTCCTGATATGGCGATGACAGTTATATCACCCATAGTTCTGTTTGTATTTTTCTTTATGTTTAATTGGAAATTGGGGCTTGCAAGTATGGTGCCGATGATTATAGGTATGATATTAATGTCGGCAATGATGACATCTGAAAGCAAAAAAATGAAAGATGAATATTATGCAGGTCTTTCAGATTTGTCTTCTCAGACTGTGGAGTATGTAAGAGGAATTCCAGTGGTGAAAACATTTGCTCAAAGTATTGAAAGTTTTGACAAGTTATATTCATTAATTATAAAAATAAAGGATCTTGTTCTCAAGCTTACCATGAGTTATACGAACAAGATGTCATGGTTTGAGACTGTTTCTACATCTACAGCATTTTTCTTAGTACCTGTGGCCTTATTATTAATAAAATTTAATGGTAATTTAGCTAATGTGGTTGCAAATTCTGTTATTTATTTTCTGATAGGACCAACATTTGCCATTTTTATTATGAGAACAGCGACTATTACACAATTTAGCTATTTTGCAGAGCTTGCTTTGGACAAAATTGAAAATATACTTGAATTTGATGATTTTGTTTATGGAGATAAGACAAGCTCTGATGTCGGAATAGAGTTTAAAGATGTAAACTTTTCTTATGGGGACGAAAATGTCTTAGATAATATTTCCTTCAAGGTAAACAAGGGAGAAAGGGTTGCTTTGGTCGGAATGTCTGGTAGCGGTAAAACTACCATAGCAAGGCTAGCTGCAAGGTTTTATGATATCAAATCAGGAGAAATTTTAATTGGTGGAATTAATATAAAAGATTATGAAAAAGAATCTTTAATGAAAAAAATTGCTTTTGTTTTTCAAAATTCTAAACTGTTTAAAATGAGTATAAGGGATAATCTACTAATTGGAAAGAATGATGCAACTGATGCAGAAATAGATGACGCATTGATTAACTCAGGTTGCGAGGAGATAATTAAAGGATTAAAAAATGGGCTAGATACTATTTACGGGACTAAAGGTACATATTTTTCAGGCGGAGAAGGTCAAAGGCTCTCTATAGCAAGGGCATTTCTCAAGGATGCAGATATTATTATTTTAGACGAGGCTACAGCCTTTGCGGATCCTGAAAACGAACACTTGATTCAGGAATCTTTTAAGAAGCTGTCAAAGAACAAGACTACGCTGATGATTGCCCACAGGCTATCTACTGTAGTAGATGCAGACAAGATACTTGTTATAGATAAGGGCAGGATTGTAGAAGAAGGTAAACACCATGATTTGATAGAGATGAATGGTATTTATAAGAAACTTTGGGATGAGTACCAAAAATCTGTAAATTGGAAGATAGGAGGTTAGGATATGATTTCATATTTTATGAAACGATATGCCATGTCCGAAAAAGGGGCAATTAACTTAAAAAAGGCAATCATTTCACATACATTTGTTAATTTGACAAAATTATTTGCTCCAATGGTTGCCTTTATGTTTTTGTTCCAGTATATAGGTATTTTAAAGGGCATTAAAGCTTATAATTTCACTGTGCTTCATTATCTTATATTAATCGCAGTGATGATGATAGTGATGTTTTTAGTTGCCAGGTGGGACTATGTAAGACTCTATACTAATGTGTATAACGAGAGTGCAAATTCAAGGATTGATATAGCAGAAAGATTAAAAAAACTTCCCCTTTCTTATTTTGGAAAAAGAGATTTGGCAGATCTTGCAGAAACTATGATGAATGACATAAATTTATATGAAAACATATTTTCGCATGCTGTCCCACAAATATACTCAACTATTGTTTCCACAGCTGTAATTGCTTTAATGCTCCTTATATATAATTGGAAATTAGCTCTTGCAGCATTATGGGTAATTCCAATTTCAATCCTGATAATATTTTTATCAAGGAAAAGCCAGAAAAAAGTGGTGCAAGATTGGATAGATGACAATCGCAAAGTCTTTGATGACTTGCAGGAAAAGATTGAGCAGATAGAACAAATAAAATCATATAATTTAGAAGAGCGAATGTTAAATGATTTTTTTAGAAAATTAAATACATCCACAAAACAAAAAACTAAGGGTGAAATTATTGCAGGAACACTTACAGGAGTAGCTACTGCAATATTAAAGCTTGGCATTATAAGTGTTGCCATTATCGGTGTAAATATGCTAGTGGCAGGTGAGGTAAGCCTACTTGCATATATAGTGTTTTTAATGCTTACAACGAGTATTTATCTTCCTATAGAGGGGATAATTACCTTTATGTCGATGATAGTTATGCTTGACGCTGTAGTTGGAAGAATAAAGGAAATAAAAACCATGCCTATTCAAGAGGGTGAAAAGCATATGGAAATAACAAATTATGACATAGAATTTAAAGATGTATATTTTGGATATGATAATTATTCTGTAATAAATGGTGTGAGTTTTATTGCAAAGCAAGGGGAAATAACAGCCCTAATAGGTTCGAGTGGAAGCGGGAAAACAACTCTAACAAAACTTGCTGCAAGATTTTGGGATATAGATAGAGGAAAGATTTTGATAGGAGGAAAGGATATAAGTAAGGTTGATCCGGAAATTTTACTTAAAAATTTCTCTATAGTATTTCAAGACGTTATCCTCTTTAATTCAAGCATAAAAGACAATATCAAAATTGGTAAAAAGGATGCTACAGACGAGGAAATAGCAATGGCAGCTAGAATAGCAAGATGTTATGACTTTATAGATAAAATGCCGGAAGGAATGGATACGATAATAGGGGAAAATGGTCAAAGACTTTCTGGTGGAGAAAGGCAAAGAATATCAATAGCAAGGGCTATTTTAAAAAATGCACCGATTATACTGCTTGATGAAGCCACAGCATCTCTTGATGTTGAAAATGAAAGTCTCATTCAAGAAGCCCTATCTGAACTTATAAAAGATAAAACAGTTATAGTTATTGCCCATAGGTTGAGGACGATAAGAAATGCAAATAAAATTGTTTTACTAAATGCTGGAAAAATAGAGGCGGTAGGTACAGATGCCGAACTTTGCAAGAGTTCAGAATTTTATAAGGCAATGCTTGAAAGATCAAAAATTCAGTAAAAATATATTTGGGAGGAGATTATGGAAATGGAAAAATTAAAAATTAAGGATTTAGTTACAATAGGTGTATTTACAGTAATATATTTTGTACTTATGTTTCTTTCGGGAATGATTGGAATTGTACCGATTTTATACTTGGCCTATCCTACAGTGGCGGGGATTATAACAGGCATAGTTATTATGCTTTTTATGGCAAAAGTTCAAAAACCAGGCGGATTATTTATACTTGGTTTGATTTGTAGCCTTATTGTTATTGCAATGGGGAACACATATGTAATATTGGTGCATGCCCTAATCAGTATGGCGATTGCTGAAATTATAAGAAAAACTGGCGGGTATAAATCTTTCAAATATAACATGCTTTCTTTTGCTATATTCAACACTTGGATTTGTGGTTTTTTAATGCAAGTATTGTTAGCGAAAGATAAGGTTATTGAAATAGCTGAAACAAGGGGAATGGGCTATGCTTATATAATGAAACTTATAGCACTTTTAAATTTCTCTAGCATGATACTGGTATATATTGGCGCAATTGTAGGTGGGATAATAGGTGCTTATATTGGTAAAGCTTTTTTGAAAAAGCATTTTGAAAAGGCTGGTATCATATAATGCCAGTTTATTTGAATAATCCCTATAATCCGAATCCACTTAGCAAGCTCTTGGTGATTTTTTTACTTGGTTTTGCTGTATTTCATAAGGTAAACCTATATTTTGAATGGGGGATTATACTTTTTATTTCGTTTCTTTTCTATAAGAATGGAATAAAAAAGGCTGCATTGAAAAATATATTGTTTTTCAGTATTTTTTCTTTGGTAATACCCAGTTTAGATGTAATCAGAAATATGAATGTTATTTTTATGATGTTTTTTATGTTATTTGCCGTATGTAGGATGTTTTATCTTCCCTTTAGTGCTGGTAGTTTTTTTATAAAAACATCAGATGTAGGAAGCATAATATCTTCAATGGATAAAATTAAGTTACCTCAGACTGTTTCCATACCAGTCGCTGTAATTTTTAGATTCTTTCCATCATTTATAGAAGAAAGTCACAATATAAAACTTGCTATGAGGGTAAGAGGAATTACTTTTAGAAATCCTGTTTCATATATTGAGCATGTAATGGTACCCTTACTTGTCATATCATCTAATATTTCTGATGATATTGCAAAGGCAGCAGAGACGAAGTGTATTGAAAATCCTGTAAAAAAAACAAGGTATATATCAGTAAAGATAAAAATCATTGATTTTGCCTATGTGCTTTGTATACTGTTTATGATTATAGGAGGAATTTTATGGTAGAAATTGAAAATTTATCCCTATCTTACGGACAGAACAAAAAAGTGTTAAAAAATATTTCTTTAAATATAAAAAAGGGTGAATGCGTATTGTTCACCGGAAAAAGTGGCAGTGGAAAATCATCAATTATAAATTCTATCAATGGATTGGCTGTAAGATATGATGGAGCTTCCATAGATGGAAACATTAGGATAGATAATAAGAATATAAAAAATCTTAAACTCTATGAAATATCTATGCTTGTCTCAAGTGTGTTTCAAAATCCAAAAACCCATTTTTTTAATGTTAACACTAGTCTAGAATTGCTTTTTTATCTAGAAAATATAGGACTTTCAAGAGAGGAAATGGATATAAGATTAACTGAAATGCTGAATTTGTTTCCTATAGAACATCTTTTAAATAGAGACATTTTTAAGCTGTCAGGTGGGGAAAAACAAATTTTATGTATTGCTACTAGCTACATATCGGGAACGGAAATAATAGTTTTAGATGAACCTTCGTCAAATCTTGATGAAGAAAATATTATAATTATAAAGGAAATGCTTGTAAAACTTAAAAGTAAGGGAAAAACCCTTATAATTTCAGAACATAGAATATTTTATCTTATGGATATTATAGACAGAATATTTTTGATTGAAGATGGAAAAATAAAAAATGAGTATAAGCAAGCAGATTTTATTAAATTATCTGTCAAGAAGCTAAATGAGTTAGGCTTAAGGGATAAAACTAAAACAAAACTTACAGTACCTGAGATTCAAAGTGGTGGAAATTTAAATGTGAAAAATATTGAATTTAAATTTAATGGAATAGATAAGAGGTTTTTCTTTAAAAATATCTCCTTTGAAATGGGTAAAATATATGGTATAGTGGGAAAAAATGGTAAAGGAAAATCAACATTGCTACGATGTCTTGTAGGTTGTGAAAGAAAATCCAAGGATGAAATCTATTTGGATGGCAAAAGACTTTCAAAGGCAGATAGGATTAAAATATCATCACTTGTAATGCAAGACGTCAATCATCAGCTTTTTACAGATTCTGTTATAGGTGAAGTAAGTCTTGGTATAAAAAATGCTGAAATTGCTTATGTTGAAGATATCCTAAAAAAACTCGATTTGTATGAATTGAAAGATTGCCACCCAATGAGTTTGTCGGGTGGACAAAAGCAAAGGGTAGTAATAGCATCTATATTGTGTAAAGATTCCAAACTTTTATTTTTTGATGAACCGACAAGTGGTATGGATTTTTATAATATGATGAATATATCCAACCTAATCAATGAATGCAAAACTAACAATAAGATAATATTCATTGTTTCACACGATCAAGAATTTTTAAATTCGATAGCTGACTATATTATATATTTATAGATACCAGTAAAAAGACCGCTTAATGTGCTTAACCAGTATACATATGAAATCAAGATAATTATTTTAATAGAAATATATACAAAAACAGTAGATCAAATGATACCTACCGCTTTTACCGGACAAGAAGTTGAGGCTAGGAGTCAAATAGATTTACTGTTTTTTAAAATATTATAGATTTAGATAATCTTCTACTTGAAATGTGTAATAAAAAGGTGCTTGTAGACTGATTTTGTTATATAATGGATAGAGTGCTTGTATGTGTTTGCCAAGGCAAATACAATCTTTTGGTATAAGTATTCTAGTATATGAAATATGACAGAATACGAAGTTTTTGAGATAGACAATTGATAGGGTATAGAATTTGGGCTATACATTGTGATTTGAAGATATATTTAAGTAAGGTGGTAGTTAAATGAGCCAGTATGGTAATTTTGCCTATGTATACGACCAGTTGATGGATGACGTCGACTATGAGGCATGGGTTAGACATATAGAAAATTTGATAGAAAAAAGTGGCGCCAGTGTAAAGAATATCTTAGAACTGGCCTGTGGCACAGGTAATATTACAATACCCTTGGCCAAAAAGGGCTACGATATTGCAGGAATAGACATATCAGAGGACATGCTGGGCCTTGCCCTGGAAAAGTCAGAAGCTATGGGTGTACCCCTGGTTTTATTAGAGCAGGACATGGTTGAATTGGATTTTGACCTTTATGACCTGGATTGTGTCTTGTGTGCCTGTGATGGCTTTAATTATGTTACCAGTCTAGATGACCTAGACAAGGTTTTTGCCAAGATTTATGACCTACTAAAGCCAGGTGGAATTTTCGTATTTGATATTAGCTCATACTACAAGTTGAGTCAGGTCTTGGGCAATAACTTTATGGGTGAGTCTAGGGAAGATATTTCATATATGTGGACTAATTATTATGATGAAGCCAACCAGCTTTTGGAGATGAACCTGGACTTTTTCTTGAAACTTGAACCAGAAGATTACCAAGATGATTATTTAGAGGAAGGTTCACAAGATGAAGACAACCTGTATGAAAGATATAGGGAAGTCCACTTACAGAGGGCCCACAGGGAAGAGGAAATAGTAGATATCCTGAAGAAGCTTGGCTTTGCTAGGGTAGATTCCTATGGTGATTTTGGTATGGACAGGCCAAGTGACCAGTCGGAGAGGATATTTTTTACAGCAGTAAAATAAATATTTTGGGAAGAAAGGATCTATTTTAGTCAAAGACAAGATAAAGATAAGGGTTAATAAAGAGAGACTATAGAGTTAATAAAAAAAGAGGAGTAGCAAGAGTAAGAAGGTAGAAATAATAGATAGAATAGGTAAAAAATAGAATAATAGTTAAGAGAAAGAGGTTTAAATATGAAGGATTATTGTATAAGGGTAACAACTGGAAATAAAGAGGTCAGGGCATTTTTTGCCTCAACTAAAAATATGGTGGAAACTGCCAGGGGTTTTCACAATACGACAAAGGTTGCAACTGCAGCCCTAGGTAGGACCCTAACAGCTACATCAATGATGGGTCTCATGATGAAAAACAAGGGTGACAAGATTACAGTTATTATCAAGGGGGGTGGACCTATAGGTACTATCCTGACTAGCTCAAATGCCAATGGTATAGTAAAGGGCTATGTAACCAACCCTGATGTGGAAGTTGAAAACTATGCAAGTGGTAAGCTAAATGTGGCTGGGGCAGTTGGAAACCAGGGTACTATAAGGGTTATCAAGGACCTTGGCCTAAGAGAGCCATATAATGGGGAGTATGAAATGGTTAGCGGTGAAATTGCCGAGGACCTTACTTATTATTTTACTGTATCGGAGCAGACACCGTCAGCAGTATCTCTAGGAGTTTTGACTAGGGCTGATGAGGTGGAAGAGGCAGGGGGCTTTATAGTCCAAATGATGCCGGATGCAAGTGAAGAAACTATTTCAACAATAGAGAGAAACCTGACAGGAATCCAGTCTATAACTCAGATGTTGAGTCAGGGTTTGACACCTGAAGATATGATGAATATAGTGCTAAAGGACCTAGAACCAAGCATCCTGGACAAGCTAGAAGTAGGCTTTGAATGTGATTGTTCTAAAGACAGGGTGGCAGAGGTATTTGCAGCCATTGGTAAGCAAGAGTTGAAGGCTATAATAGATGAAGACAAGGGGGCTGAGGTAGGTTGCCAGTTCTGTGAATCTAAGTATAGCTTTAGCGAGGATGAATTAAAGGAAATATACGATAATATGTAGAATAAGAAGGCAGGAGGATTAGTATGAGGTTGGACAAGATGCTTAGCAACCTGGGTTATGGAACCAGGTCGGAAATTAAAAAAATGTGCAGGCAGGGCATGGTTACAGTAAACGGCCAGGAAGTCAAAAAACCGGACCACCACCTAGACCCCAACCAGGACCAGGTATGTCTAAATGGCCAAGCGGTCAGGTATAGGGAATATATATACCTGATGATGAACAAGCCGGCCGGTTATGTGTCTGCAACATATGACAAGTATGACCAGACTGTTATCGACCTTATAGACCCTGAATATCTAGCCTTTGAACCATTTCCTGTAGGTCGTCTTGACAAGGATACAGAGGGTCTCTTGGTGATTACAAATGATGGCCAGCTGAGTCATAGGGTCCTATCACCCAAAAAGCATGTACCCAAAACCTACTATGCTGAAATAGACCAGGAAGTCCTGGCAAGGGATATTGAAGCCTTTAGCAAGGGGGTATATATTGGGGACGACTGTACTACAAAACCTGCAAAGCTAGAAGTAATCAGAACCTTTGAGGCTGAGGATGGAGCTATACATTCTGAAATCTATGTGACTATCAGCGAGGGTAAGTTCCACCAGGTTAAGAGGATGTTTGAAGCAGTAGGAAAAAGTGTCCTATACTTAAAGAGGGTCCAGATGGGTGGCTTAAAGCTGGATGAGTCCCTAGAGTTAGGAGAGTACAGGGAGTTGACGGAAGAAGAAATCGACTTATTAGAGAAAAAAGACATCTGATATAGGAGAACAAGTAATTATGGTTGTATAAATACAACTTGTAAATTTAATATTGAAATAGAATAAAGAACACAAGAAAAATAAGGGAAGAAATTCAGTTAAATACTAATAGAAATAAATCTAGAAAGATAAAAAGAGACAATTTATAGGCCAGTTAGAAAGGTAAGTGTTGATGAAGAGGAAAGATATAATAGAATTTGAAGTAGGAAAGATGGAGTTTGGAGGTGTATCCCGCTCTATTTATGAAGATAAGAGAATAAAGATGAAGGGTGGTATCACAGGCCAGAAGGTAAGGGCAGTGGTAAAAAAATCCAGGTCAGACAGTGGTGAGGTAAAGCTATTAGAGCTACTTGAACCATCTGATATAGAAACTGCCCCAGTCTGTAAGCATTTTAGGCAGTGTGGAGGATGTTCAATCCTATCTATTCCCTACGAAAAACAATTAGAAATCAAGAAAAATCAGATACTAGAACTTTTCGACAAGGCTGGTATTAAAGACTATGACTTCTTGGGGATCCAGGGTAGCCCTAGCCAGTACGCCTATAGGAACAAGATGGAATTTACCTTTGGAGACGAGTATAAGGATGGTCCCCTATCACTTGGCATGCACAAGGTTGGCAGGTTTATAGACATAGTAACAGTTGATGATTGTAGGATAATAGATGAGGACTTTAGGAAGATAATGGTCGGAACCAGAGACTATTTTGAAGAAAAAGGCCTTCCATACTACAGGACCTTTAACCACCAGGGTTACTTGAGACACCTGGTAGTCAGGAGGGGTGAAAATACTGGTGAAATTATGGTCAACATAGTGACATCATCCCAGGTCGATTACAGGATGGAGGACTACAAGAACTTTTTATTGGGTCTAAACCTTGAAAATAAGCTAGTAGGAGTCCTACATACAATCAATGATGGACTTGCAGATGCTGTTAAATGTGATGAGCTAAGAGTCCTATATGGTAGGGACTACTTCTATGAAGAGGTACTTGGTCTTAAATTTAAGGTATCACCTTTTTCATTCTTCCAGACAAATACAAAGGGGGCAGAGGACCTATATACTATAGCCAGGGAATTTGCTGGTGATAAGGGGGATGGTAAGGTAGTATTTGACCTATACAGTGGAACCGGTACTATAGGCCAACTTATGGCTAAGACAGCCAAGAAGGTATATGGGATAGAATTGGTAGAAGAGGCAGTAGTGGCAGCCAACCAGAATGCAGGCCTTAATAACTTAGACAACTGTGAATTTATAGCTGGTGACGTGGCCAAGGTAGTGAGGTCTCTTCCTGAGAAACCAGACCTGATAATAGTGGATCCACCGAGGGCTGGAATACTGGGCAATGGTGTCAAGGACATAGCAGAATTTGGAGCAGGTGAGATAGTCTATGTCAGCTGTAACCCTAAGTCCTTGGTTGAAAATGTGGTTGAATTTGAGTCTAGGGGCTATAAGCTGGACAAATTGAAGCTTATGGATATGTTCCCGTCAGGACCTCATTGTGAGTGCATAGCGTTGATACAAAGAGTGGTTTAGGAGAGTCTATGTAAAAAAGTCTGTAAAATTGTAGGTCCTTCTATGGTAAAATTATTTGGTTGTATAATATTTAGCGTTGGTGAGAGAAATAACTTTCTCCCAACGCTAAATATTATACAACCAAAATCTAACGATTGGGAGGTCGGTTTTTTCATGGCAAAACATTCTTTTGAAATTAAGAAAAAAATAGTTTCTGAATACTTATTAAGGAATAAAAGTTCAAGCTATTTAGCAAGAAAATATGGTATTACTAACAAGAAC
>OKSA01000420.1_pt1 | contig 41410 bp, 31 predicted proteins | sample 1601181 | NCBI WGS metagenome assembly OKSA01 (sample SAMEA3541538, study PRJEB24748) | human gut metagenome | biome: human gut; feature: human-associated habitat; material: faeces | place: China | collected 2012
TAGTTCCGCTATTTTCTGTTCCGTCATTATCTGCAGAAACAAATGTTGTATGTTCTGGGATCTTATCAGTTATTGTTACAGTTTGCTTTGTTCCTGTTGTGTTTTTATAAGTAATTTTGTAAAGTAGTTCTTGTCCTGCTTTTACTTCGTTTCCATCGATACTTATTTTATCATTTTGACTATCAAAAACATCTTTTTTAGGTTTTGTTGATGTTGGATTTGTTGTTTCATTTGTATCGTAATTGTTGTTTCCATCAACTACATTTGCTTTATTTAATATCTTTTCGCCGTTTACATTATCGTTTACTTTTACCTTAAATGTAACTTCGAATGTTTCTCCATTAGCTACTTTTTCTTTAGTCCAAGTGATTTCACCGTCTTTGTAAACGCCTTTGTTGCTAGCTGATCCTTTTACATAAGTTGTATGTTCAGGAATTTTATCCTTTATTACAACCTTTTGGTCTTTGCCTGTAGTATTTTTGTAAGTTACTTTGTAAAGTAATTCTTGTCCTGCTTTTACTTCGTTTCCATCGATACTTATTTTATCATCTTTACTATCAAAAACATCTTTTTTAGGTTTTGTTGATGTTGGATTTGTTGTTTCGTTTGTATCAAACTTGTTATTTCCATCAACTACATTCGCTTTGTTTAGTATCTTTTGACCATTTACATCGTCATTTACTTTTACTTTAAAGCTAACTGTTATAGAGTCTCCATTTTCTACTTCTTTAACCCATTTAATAGTTCCGCTATTTTCTGTTCCGTCATTATCTGCAGAAACAAATGTTGTATGTTCCGGAATCTTATCAGTTATTGTTACAGTTTGCTTTGTTCCTGTTGTATTCTTGTAAGTTACTTTGTAAAGCAATTCTTGTCCTGCTTTTACTTCATTTCCATCGATACTTACTTTATCATTCTTACTGTCAAATACTTCTTTTTTAGGTTTTGTAGGTGTTGGATTATGAGTTTCATTTGTATCTGACTCATTAAATCCATCTTTAACATGAGATATATTGTCAATTGGTTTGCCATTTACGTCATCATCAACTTTTACTTTAAAACTAACAGTTATAGAGTTACCATCTTCTACTTCTTTAACCCATTTAACAGTACCGCCATTTTCTGTTCCGTCATTATCTGCAGAAACGAATTTTGTATACTGCGGAATTTTGTCAGTTATAGTTACGGTTTGTTTAGTTCCGGTAGTATTTTTGTAAGTGATTTCATAGCGCAATTCTTGTCCTGCTTCTACAATCTTACCGTCAATACTTGTAATATCACTACCTTTAAAAACATCTTTTTTCGGTTCAGTCGGTGTATAAACCTTAACAGGTTTTGACTCCACATTATAAACATTGTTTATAGTAACTTTAAATTTATTTTCGTATTTTGTTCCTTCTTTTGTTACTTTTCCTGTGATTTTAGGTGATGGAACTTTTGCATCTTTTGTAAGATCATTATTTATTTTTTCTAATAAACTTGTCTTTGCTGTGAATTTAAGAAGTCCGGTTTCCTTAGTATATTCTACATCATAATCGGAATTCTTTGCTTTTGTTCCATCTAGGTCTAATTCATAACCTTCAGGTAATGTATCAGTAAATACTAAGGATTCTATCTTTTCGTGTCCCTTTGGAAAATCAGATGTATTTAATTCAAAGTTTACTACTGATCCTGTTTTTACCGTACTATTGTCTATATCTTTATTATTTTCATTAAGCGCTTTCTTTTCTACTTGTGATTTTACATAAAATACACTGTGATGATAAGTTATTTTTGTTTCCGGCTTTTGCGGTTCTTCCGGTGGTGTAGGTTTAACCGGCTTATTAGGTTCCTTTGCTTTTATTTCAGGAATACCAACCGCACGAACTTTTCCGTTTAATGAATACCATATATTAGGTTTTTTACCTTCAGTATTATCTTTTCCATTAACTTTAGGACCATAATCTGGAGGATTTAAAATATTTGTAGCTGAAGTTGCTCCAAGTGTAATATAATTACTTTTACCTTGTAATCTAACTACACCTGCACCATACCATGAATTTGGTGCATCTGCTGTATCCCATCCTGAACCGGGTTCGCCTTCACGTTTATACATTGTATGTTTACAACCGCCTTCATCTTTTTTAAAGTTTAAGCTTTCAGTCGCATAAATCAAATTACGAGCTTTATCCTCACCTACTGTTGAGCCGGTAATCTTTACAAATTGTCCTGCCTTATAATCTTTGGCAAGCTCTATAGAATTGTGTTCACGGTTAAGAGATGCAACTGACATCAGTGCATCTTTAAAATCAACTTCTTTTCCGTCTTGATCATAAAATGTAAATTCGTTTTTAACAAAAATTGAAGTATTTTTTTCGTTTTCTCCCGTATATGCAGATGCAAACACTCCAAGTGTCGGATCTGTAAATATACCTAACCACGCCTTACCGTTTTTAAAAGCTGAATCTGAAGTTAAAGTATATTTAAAAACTATTTTTGAGATTTTTTTACCATTGTAATAAGTTTTTTGAAGGTTTGTATATGTGGCTGTTACACTTTGTCCCTTTTGTAATAGAACTGTTGCCCATTTTACAGTACCATTTTCACTAACATTAGTTTTCCATGAAGCTTTATCTCCAAAGTTACCATACAATTCCGCATTATTTATAATACCACCGGCATTTTCCAATTCTTTAACACTCATATCATCTAATTGCAACAAATTGCTGGCATATTTAGATGTCTTACTAAATGCAGTATTTACTGCATTTTTTGATACATACTTTCCTTGATTGTTAGATAAAGTTAGTTCTGCATCCGGTTCTGAATCATATACAAGAGTCTTAGCATAAGGAGAAGATAAGTATCCTTCGTCATTTTTATGCTTTTCATACTCCTTAATCTTATCTTCCATTTCCTTTTTTTCTTTTTCATATTGCTTTTGAAACTCTTCATACTCTTTTAGGTACTTTGCATAATCTTCATTATATTTAGCCAAGTCCTTGTCATACTTTTCTTTTTCTTTATCATATTTAGCTTTTTTGGCATTATAATCGTCCATTTTGACTTTTGCTGCTTTAATTTTTTGAACTTGAGCCTTATAGTCAGCGTTAATTTCAGCCAACTTTGCATCAGCTTCTGCATTTGAATTTACAGAACCCTTATCTTGTTTTGGGTCTTCTGTAATGTCAAGCCCGGAAGCCTTGCCGTCTTTTACAGCTTTATCCAATTCAGTACTATCTGCATTGACTTCTATCCCTTTAACAAGGTCAGCTGCTTTAACTTGAGATGCAATCGGTATAATCAATGCAAAAATAGTCAACATTGATATAATCTTATTAATGATTTCTTTTTTCTTCACTTTCTCGTTCTCCTTCCATAAGTAATAAATTTTCAATAAAAAAATCTTATATATATTTAATTATAATTCCCGCTCAATACCCCAATTAATCTTATGATTAAATATATATAATTTTATTCATAAAGTAAAAAATCATTTTCATTATACCATATTTGGCATTTAATGTCTACTCTAACCCTTAACAAAAATTTAAATTAATTTCAATTATCAATATATATGTTATATTTATAAAAAACAACTTGATTTAACTCAATTAATTAATAATTATAAAGAAATTTGATTTAAAATTACAAAAAACGAAATTTCAGCTATTTTAAAAAGAATTTTTTGCTCACAATAAAAAAGGTTAAAGAATACATTTTAAAATTTATTCTCTAACCTCAATTGCTGAATCTATTAACTACAATAATGAAAAATCTTCCATATTCCAAATCTCTGTCGCTATATCTGTGTAAAAGTCCTTTTCGTGAGAGATTAAAAAGATTCCACCCTTGTATTCCTTTAAGGCTCTTTTCAATTCCTCCTTTGACTCAGGATCAAGATGGTTTGTAGGTTCATCAAGCATTAGGATGTTTGTCTTTTCATTTAAAATCTTACAAAGTCTTACCTTTGCCTGTTCTCCACCACTTAAAACTTTCATCTGTGATTCGATATGCACATTTGTAAGTGAACATTTTGCAAGAGCAGCACGAATTTTAAATTGCTCCCAACTTGGAAATTTATCCCACATCTCATCAATAGGGGTATTGTTATTTTCGTAATGCTCTTCTTGTTTAAAATATCCTATTGCTAAATTTTGACCGAAAGAAACAGAACCTGAAATAGCTTTAATATTTCCAAGAATTGTATTTACAAGAGTTGTCTTACCAAGTCCGTTCGCTCCTACGATAGCAATTCTATCTCCTCTTTCCATACGAAGATTTAAAGGCTTACTAATCGGCTTATCATAACCTATTACCAAATCTTCTGTTTCAAAAATTAATCTACTTGTGGAAGGAGCTGTTTCAAAATAGAATTCAGGCTTTGGCTTTTCCCTTACAGGCTCAATCTTTTCCATTTTATCAAGTTTTTTCTGTCTTGACATCGCCATATTTCTAGTAGCAACTCTAGCCTTATTTCTTTGCACAAAATCTTCAAGTTCTTGAATTTCCTGTTGTTGTTTTTTATAAGCAGCTTCAATCTGTCTTTGTTTCAATTCTTTAAGTCTTAAAAACTCGTCATAATCTCCAACATATCTATTTACTTCACAATTTTCAACATGGTAAATCAAATTTATTACCGAATTTAAAAATGAAATATCATGAGAAATTAAAATAAAGGCATTTTCATAATTTTGTAAATATCTTCTAAGCCAATTTATATGCTCCTCGTCCAAATAGTTAGTAGGCTCGTCAAGAAGTAAAATATCAGGCTTTTCTAAAAGCAATTTTGCAAGTAAAATCTTTGAACGTTGTCCACCCGAAAGGTCAAAAGCAGGTCTATCAAGCCAATCTTTAATTCCCATATTATGAGCAATTTCATCAATTTTGGAATCAATCATATAAAAGTCATTCGTTTCAAGTAATTCTTGAAGCTCCGCTGCATCCAGCATTATATCATCAAGTTCTTGACCTGATAATTCACCCATTTTCATATAAATATCATTTAATTCACTTTCAACTTCAAAAAGATATGAAAAGGCCGATTTTAAAACATCACGAACTGTCATATTCTCACCAATTACAGAATGTTGATCAAGGTAGCCAATTCTTACTCTCTTTGCCCATTCGATACTTCCCTCTTCAGCTTCAAGTTTTCCTGTAACCAGATTTAAAAAGGTACTCTTACCCTCTCCATTTGGTCCAACAAGTCCTATATGTTCACCTTTTAAAAGTCTAAAATTTACATCTTTAAGTATTTGACGACCACCAAAGCTGTGGCTCAAATTTTTTACAGTTAAAATACTCATTTCTTCTCCTTTTAGTATAGCTCTACATATTTTACCATATTTTTCAATTTAAGTAAAAATTTTAAAGACTGATTTAAAAGGATAAATATTTCAACACAAAAAAGCCGTCATTTCTGACGGCAATTTAATCTTTTTTAAAGTCTTTTAAGCATCTGATCTTGAAAATCCGTTTTTCATTTCACAACTTGCTGTGAAAAGAGTTTTATCAAGTAAATCATTTGTTTGGTCTTTTACAAAATCTGTTATCTCATCATTTGCTTTTTCTAAAAATTCGTGAACATTCTTTATCTTTGATTTGTTTTTCAAAAATTCTTTATCATATTTATTCAAGAATGTACGACATTTTGATTGAACTGCATTTTGATATCTTTCAACATGAGAAGCAGTTGATGGAAAATGCGCATCGCAAAGTGCTCCAATAATACGATTTATCCAATAGAAATTATCTGTTGAAGGAGTAAGAGTTGTATTTTCCAAATATTCAGGTGTTTTTGTAATATTTGCATAATATGGAACTATTGCATTAAATACATTTGAACCGAAGGATAGCCACTCAATACTTCTAATTTCTTCAGGCATATAAGGTCTTATTTGAACCAAAGCCAAAACATCATTACGATTTATCCCTATAGGTCTAAATTTACCCTTTTGTGATAAATCTCCATTCTTTAGATATGGGTCATAAGGAGTTCCTTGATAGTGATTAGACATAATATATTTAACATCTTCTATTGTAATCTTCTTTTCAGGAATCATGCACCAAGGAAGATTATCACTATGTGGTTTAAACTCAGCGTCTTCGCCATCCCAATCAAAAGTATTTGGATTGAAATATCTTAGCATTACCCAAGCACGAGGTGTATTATAAGTATGATCCGCATCGGAATGACTTCCAAAAGCAACTCTCGGATTGAAAGGTTCTTTATAGTCTTCATCTTCATCATAGTCAAAACCTTCTTCAAAATCTTCAAGAATTTTTTCAAGAGAGATATCAGTAGATAAATCAAGGAAATTTTCTTCAACAAATTCTTTCAAATCTGATGAACACATAAATTCTTCCTTTGCTCCGTAAGCATCTTCAAAATCAAAATGATCAAGTCCGAATTGATTTGGCATTACAACATAAACCTCATCAGGAACTCTTCTTGCTATCCAGTGATGACCGCCAATTGTTTCAAACCACCAAATAGAATCAACATCTTGAAAAGCAATTCCGTTACTTTCATAAGTCCCATATTTTTCTATTAATGCACCAAGTCTTTCAACACCTTCTTTAGCACTATTTATATAAGGAAGAGTAATTACAACAAAATCTTCTTCACCTATTCCACCTTTTTTTATAATGCCCGGTTCAAATTCCACCAAAGGATCTACTCCCAAAACTCTTTCGTTTGTAGTAATAGTTTCTGTTGCAGTCATTGAAACATTTTTTTCATTAACACCACAAGCTCCCCAAACTCCACGCCATTTTTTTACATTTGGAAGACAAGTATAACGCATAGGATTTTTAGGCAATTCAATTTCACAATCTGTACGAACAGATTTATAATGAATTGGTTGATCCTTAGGCTCAACAACGATAAATTTTTTTGATTTAAACATTCCCGCTGAAGAATCTTCAATACGGGCAACCAAAGTTGAACCGTCATAACTTGCTTTTTTACCTATAAGAATTGTAGTACACATAACAAACCTCCTTAAATACATTTATGAATAATAATTATTATTACGTACATCTATATTATACATTAAATTTATAGAAAAGTAAAAATATTTTTGTTGTTTCGTAAAAAAGCTTAACCCTTTCTTGTATTCGAAATTATGGATATAATGAAAAACAAAATGTTTCACGTCATAGCGCTTTGCAAAGAGATAATCTCAACACGTCATCTCGACTATTTGTTTGTTTACAAGCAATAGTATTTCCGAAAGAAATCTAAACAAGATTTATTATGTATCTACGATACATTTACTTTTGCTTGTTTACAAGCAAAAGTATGAGATCTTTCGACTTCGTTACACTTCGCTCAAGATGACGTATAAAGAGAATATCTTTGTCCAATAGCCAGACGTTAATAGTAAATTAAACTCAATATATTTCACAATAAAAAAACAATTAATGATAACCCTCCATTAATTGTCTTTTATAATATAAAACTATTTACTTTTTAATAATCTATTGACTTCCTTTTGTACTTCCTCATAATTGTATCCTGCATTTTCAAGCCTTGCACGTCTTAATTCGCCATTGCCCCAGTTTCCCTGTATGACTTCTTTGGCAACTTCTCTTATCGCTTTTTCATTTATAAAAGCTCTGTAATCAACCCAGCCCTTTAATTCTTTTACATAATAGTAACTTCCCCATTTTCTAGTTAAAGTTACTTCTTCTCCTTGATGATTTTGAGTCGTTCCAATCATACTTTTATCTTCACAAAACCAAGGCAAACTATCGATTGAATAATAGCCTTTAATCTTGCTCTTTATATCCAAAAGCTCCATATATTCTCCTTCATCTTGAAATTCTTTTAATCTATATACAAAATAATGCGGTCTGCCTGCATAAACCCAGAGTTTATCGTGATTATCCACAGAAATTCCATTTGCAGAATAATTACAGTGAATAATTCTATTTTCGTCAATGAAAATTCCGGTATGTCCGTAACTTGAACTATTATTTTCCTTTTTTCCCCAGATAAAAATATCTCCTCTTTTGGCATTCCAAGGAAGATTGTCCGTAATCTTTTCAAAACCGTTCTCTGTAAGCCATGAATGTTCGTGTTTTGTATCAATAGTCCAACCATTGCTTTTCGCACCCGCACTCCTAAGTGCATAATATACGGAAGATGAACAATCATAACTGGAAGATCCATTCCTATTTTGCATGGAATAAGAAACCTTGCCTTTTCTGTTTTCAAACCACTTTATTGCCTTTTCAATATCTATCATAAAAACTCCTATTTAAGTTTAACAACTAATTCATTTATAGCCTTTGTAAGTTCGTCAATCTTCTTTTCAAACCTAAGCAATAAAAACACGGACAGCACAACAGGAAAACCTACATTTGAAATACTTGAAATTATATTTTCCATTTTTACCTCCTATCTTTAGCAAAAAAAGACCCAAAGGTCTTTTTCCACTAGATTACTGTTATTTCTTCATAGCTTGTTGAAATAATATTAGCCTTTTTAATTCCTGTAACTTTTAAATTATCTTTAGCCAAAACTGACTTATAATCAAAAGTTTTTATAATATCAGCCGCTTCATCAGCTGACATATTTTTAATATTTGAAATTGTAAATGCCATATTTTTCCCATCTTCTAATATTAGAGTCATACTCAATGTCTTTTTCATACTTTACCTCCTATTCTAAAGTTGTTTCTACGACTTTAATTGTTTCTTTTTTTGTACCATCAATAAATTTTTCAACGAATTCTCCTAATTTCTTTAAATTTTCATCAGAAGTTTCACTTTGAACGTTTTTAACAGTCACACTTCTCTTTTTAGAATTAGCAAGATTAAAACTAACCTTTAAATACTTTTTAGCCATATCTTTTCTCCTTTTTATTTATTTTGTAAGCCTTACACTTATATAATAAAAATTTTCTAAAAAAAGGGGGGATAAGGTTTATCTGTTATTCCTTTAACTTGTATGAAGTGGTATTTTGTGTTAAAATAGTTGACACTAAGAGATTTGGAGGCAATATGAACAACGGATTACTCGAAATTTTTTCGTACATAATTTTATTTATTTATACAATATTTACCATTGGTAATTTATATATGATATTACAAAAAAAGACTACGGAAAGAAATTTTTTCAATGTATTTTTAATGCCATTATTGGCATTATTCTATCTATTAAGATTTAAAAATCATAATATTTTAATATATCTTGCAATTTTTTCATTTTGGATTGGAGATATTTTGCTTACAAAAAAGAATAAAAGGAATGTAATTCTAGGTTTAAGTTTATCTTGTATAGGGATGATTTTCTATGTCATAAAACTTATAACATTTATAAAAATTGTAAACTTAAATTATTTGCTAACAATATTAATAATGATATTGTATTTTGGACTTGTATTTTTTGAAGTTATAATATCCTATGAATATGCAAGTGAATATTTCAAGAAAGATATAATTTTTCTCTATATCATTGCATTTTTAAATGCTTTACTTTGCATTTTAGCAATACTAACGGTAATTTCGAATTATAAAAGCGGAGTATGGTATTTAGTTTTTGGAAGTAATTTTTTCTTGATTTCAAATTCACTATTTTTCTTTGTATCATTTATAAAAAGCAACAGATTTTTCAATATCTGTACCACATTTACTTATGCAATTGCAAAACTGCTTTTAATAATAGGATTCGGACTATTTTTAATATAAACGGCTGATTTCAGTCGTTTTTTTGTTGGGGATTTTTATATTATAAGGATAAAGCTTCGATTAAAAGCCTAAAGTTAGTAGTAAATAAATATCATATATTATTAAAAATTATATACAAAACTAAATACTTCACGTCAGAATCTTTTGCAATGAAAAGCCTCTAGCACATCATCTTGAGCATAGCAAAGCGTAGTTAATCTAGCCCTAACTTTGTTTACTCGTAAACAAAAGTAGGTCTGACGGGGTTATTGCATCATTTGATGCAATAACTCTGAAAAACTCACACTATTATTTGCTTGCAAATAATAGTAAGTCCTGCAAAGGACTTATATAAAAATTATGTAATTATATACTAATAATACGAAAATTTTTTAAATTCTTTTTGCAAATGAAGTTTTTGTTGTATGTATCTTCGATACATTTACTTTTGCTAAAGCAAAAGTATGAGATCTTTCGACTACACTTCACGATGCTTCGTTCCGCTCAAGATGACGTATAAGGGGAATACTTCGCTTTATAGATAGACGTTAACAGTAAATAAACTTCAATGAAATATAAAAATTGTATATTAAATTGTATATTATAAAGAAATAACTCACGTTATGGCACTTTAAAAAACAAATCACTAATATGAGTAATCCACCTTATACATCAGTAAAAATAATCAATAAATATATCAAAAAACATTTAGTTAAAAAATTTTCAGAAAACTGTTTTTTCCATTGTTTTTTTATACCTTTTATGTTAAAATAACTTCAGTATTTATTTATCGGAGGTATATTGAATTGGAAGAAAAGAATATTGGAAGATTCAAAAAAGATATTGGATTAGAAAACTTCCTATGTCTCGGTTTATTTCTAACATTTTTTATTTTGATCGGTAGAAAAATGGGCGGAATAAATATGATTAAAACCATGATGAATACAGGTTTTGATTTACTTATGAATGTATGTCTTTATTTAATGGCAATTGCCGTATTGGCTGGAGCAATTTCAGGTCTATTCTCAGAATTCGGAGTAATAGCTCTTGTAAATAAGCTACTGTCAAAAATTATGAAACCTATTTATGACTTGCCGGGAGCATCCTCTTTAGGTATGTTAAATTGCTATCTTTCAGATAATCCGGCTATCTTAACATTAGCTCACGATGATAACTTTAGACGTTATTTCAAAAAATATCAGATGCCGGCTCTTACAAACCTTGGAACAGCATTCGGTATGGGACTTATCACTACAACTACAATGATGGGACTTAATGTTGAAGGTGCCGTTACAAGTGCCTTAATCGGTAACTTGGGAGCTGTTATAGGTAGTATCGTATCTGTTAGACTTATGATGCATGCTACTAAAAAAATGTACGGAACTACTGAATTTGTTGAAGTAAAATCAAGTGTTGAAATTCCGGAAAATTCAAGAGTAGTTAGAGAAGGAAGTGCCGGTTCAAGATTTATTCAAGCTATCCTTGATGGAGGAAAAGTTGGAGTTGATATGGGACTTTCAATTATTCCGGGAGTTGTAATAATCTGTACATTAGTTATTATACTTACAAATGGTCCGGGAGCTGAAGGGGTTTATACCGGAGCAGCTAACGAAGGTGTTGGTATTCTTCCTTGGATTGGGTCAAAGTTATCTTTCATACTTAGTCCATTATTCGGTTTCAGTTCTCCGGAAGCAATAGCAGTCCCAATAACTGCATTAGGCTCAACAGGAGCAGCAATCGGAACAGTTGCAAAAATGGCAGCAGTAGGAAAAGTTTCCGGAAACGACATAGCAGTATTCACTGCAATCTGCATGTGCTGGAGTGGATATATCTCAACTCACATCGCAATGATGGATGCACTTGGAACAAAAGAAGCAACAGGAAAAGCCTTAATCAGCCATACAATCGGTGGATTAGTTGCCGGAGTTGCAGCACATATTCTATATATGTTGTTCCATTTATTCTAAATAATACAAATTTTGGTAGCATTTTAATGCTACCTTTTTTATGCTCAAAATTCTATTTGATAAATTTTTCCTTTATGCTATAATAATTATGGGTTTATGCCTTATGATAAAGCTATAATTATTTCATCATAATAACCTAAATATAATTATCAAAATGGAATTATGATATAATAATCATATGTTTAAATGTTAAAAAATATTGTAAGGGAGAGAGTTATGGAAAAGGAAAAAAAGTATTTTAAAGATATAAGAAAAAAAGTAGATACATATTTTGTAATTATTATTTCTATACTATCATCATTAGCAGTTTATATGCTCTATGAAAGAAAAATTTTAAATCAAGAGAATATTTATGTACTTATGGCAATACTTACTATTAGTTTTATTGTTTATATTTTTAGTATTAGAAAAAACTTTAAATCAAAAAATATCAATGAACTTGATAAAGCTATATTATTTTCTAGTATTTTTTTAATAACTTCTTTTTTTATGATTATCGTAATAAAATCTATTAAAAATAGAGATTTACTTTTAATATATAATTTAACAAAAAAATTGATACAAAGAAATATTACTATAACTTTCCCAGTAATTAGTGCATCAATAATTATAGTTTTAACATTATTGTCACTCATTTCTATAATAATAAGATTCTTCTTATATAAAAATGAAAATAATTACAATAAATTGGAAGCAAACAAACAAATTGTTTATACTTTAGCGGATATTTATTATAGTTTTAGTTTTAATGATATGATTAAATTACAAAAGAAAGATAAAAATATGATACTAATTGAAGATAATATTAAAATACAAAAAGATTTATTTGGAAGAGATCAAATTATTAGTAACTTATCAAGCTCGATTTCTTCATCTATGAAATATAATAATTGTTTTACAATTGGAGTTGTTGGAGAATGGGGAAGTGGAAAAAGTACTATTATAGATTTAGCTATAAAAGAATTAAAAAGTAATAATAAATTCATTATAATCGATGATTTTGATCCATGGGTTATAAAATCGGAAGATGCACTAATTTTAACAATGTACAATACAATAACGGAAAACTTAGAAATGAATATTTCCTATTTTAAAAGAAAAAATATTCAAAATGCTCTTATTAATATAACAACAAATTTGCCATATATTGGCAAAGGTATTGGAAGATTTTTTGAAAATAAAATTGATGATTATACTGAATACAAAGAAATTAAAGCTGAATTAGAAGAAAATCTAGAAAAATCAGATAAACGTTTGATTTTTATTTTAGACAATTTAGATAGAATAAGTAAAAATAATATATTATTTTTACTTACCCTTATAGAAACTTTATTTAATTTACCAAATATAACTTATGTTGTTTCTTATGATAGGGATAGATTAAACAAAATAATTGATCCTTGTAAAATAAACCCAAAATATATTGAAAAAATAATAAATAAAGAAATTATAGTACCTAAAATACATAATTCCGTTAAACAAAATATATTTTATAATTGCTTAAAAAAATGTATAATATGGGAAGGTTGTGATCAATTTTCAGATGAAATACCAAAGAAAATTGCTACTAAATTTGATAACATAAGGTCTTTTATAAGATTTCTAAATTTAATAATATATGATGTTAATTATACCTCTTTAGAACAGTACGATTATATAATTATACGTACTATAGAATTTTTGGATTATAATTTATATCTAAAAATATATGATAATAAAGATTTTGTTACCAAAATAATAAAGGATGAAAAAGATTTAACTGAAAAAGATAAAAAATTTTTTAAATATATAAAAGCAAGTAATTATTATGATTTATTGAAGAAACTATCATTAGGAATGTCAAATTTTAATATTTTAGAAAATCTAAAAGAAAACAAGAACCTTTCAACTAATGAACACATCATCGAGAATTATAACTTTATCTGTAATAGTTTTTACTTTGAAAATTATTTTTCTTTTTCTAAATATACTAAAGAATATATAGATATAAAAAATCACTTTGAGTTGAAGTATTATATGAAATATAAAAAAACAAAGATTTTTTTTGATGAAAACAAAAAATATTTAGAAAAGGATTACCTTGATGCTTTGCAACTATATCTTGTTGATATAGAATCTATAAAAAATAATGATAAAATAGTAATTGCGAAATTATATATATTTATATATTTTTTAGAAAAAATAATAAATGACATTCTTGATGAGTATAATCATACTTTATTGAAAACTTATGCTAATAAATTTTGTAAACCTATTTATGAAGTTTATAACGAAATTTCAAATGAATTCTCTGAAGAATTTCAAACAGAATTAAAAGATTATTTAGAAAAAATAAGAAATATATTTATCTCAATACTTCAATCAGAAGAGCTTTTTTGCCAAAAAGATATTTTGAATAATTTCTATGACTTTAATAAATTTAATAACTTTAGAATGAAAATCTCAAGTACATCAAAAAAAGAATTTTATAATAAAAATTTTGAAAAATTTAATAATTTAGAAAGATATTGTATTTCTGCAAATGAAAAATCTGATTTATTCTTAGATATTTTTAAAAATTTATTTCAAAATAATATAAAATAAAGGAGTGAATTTCACTCCTTTATCTATTTCTATATTTATTTATTCCTATTTACCATTTCTTCTTTTAGAAATATACATTCCTAGAAGCCCAACTGTCAATAGCAATGTAGAAGATCCTGCAATTGCAGTTTTAGGTATTTTAGATGATTTTTCTTTATGAACTTTAGCCTTTTGATTTTTATTTACATCATTAGGTTTTTGTTTGTTATCTTCTTTATTATTATTATTTTCTTTTTTATTTCCTTCCGGTTTAGTATCTTCAACAGTTGTTAAGTCCTTTCCGTTAGGATAAGAGCCGCTTGATCCGCTTTGAGTATCTTCTGTTTCATCAACTACATTTGATTCAATAATGACATCTTGAAGTTTTAATAATAATTTTCCTGCAGCTTCACTTTTTTGTCTATCATCATTTATCTTATATTTTGCAGTAGATTCTGCTAATGTGATGTCAGCTGTGCCTACATCTTTTTTAGGTTTTAGTTTATAAACTAATTTTAAAGGTTTATCTTTTTCAAAAGCATTTTTTATATCTTCTGCATTTAAAGTCCAATTAACTTTAGGAGGATATGAAAATATAAAGCCTCCAGCTTTACTGAATGTAGCATTCCCGTCTTTTTCAAGGATTTCAGCTTCATAATCCTTATGAAGTTTATCTTCTATGGAAATTTCTTTTAATACGTCTTTAAATTTATCAGCTAATTTACTGTCATTAGTATCTAAAAATTTTCCGTTTTCAGACATATCTTTTAAATATTTTTCCAATTCCGCTTTTTTCTTATCACTTTTGTCAGTAACATTTACGGAATAAAAACTTATTTTTTTATTTTTAGCTATTTTCGCTTCGCCTTGTGCTGATAAATTGTGATTATAGAATACATATTCTCTTTGGTAGAAAATAGTATCTAACGCAGTTTCAATCACTTTTACAGTTGCTTTATTAAGTATTTTTTCAACTTCTCCGGCATTTTCTTTTTCTATTTTGCTTCTCAAAGCAGCCATAATAGTCTTTTTAAACGGAAATTCCTTACTTACAACATTAATTCTTTGATAACTGTGATTATGGTATCCCTCTCCAACAGTCTTAGAGTAATCAAAGTTTGAAGAATCAAAATTATTGCTTTCAAATTCTTTTAGTTTTATATAGTCAAAAACTGAATCCAATCCAAAAAGTTTTAAATAATCAGCTAGACCAAGGTTATCTTTTATATTATCAAAATTATGAATTCCAAGTCTGTTCAACAATTTTATAAAAGCTTTAAAATCTTTAATCATATTAGCTTTTTTAAATGTTTTTTCAACATAAAAAGGCCATGGGAAAAACGGACTTTCACCCACAACAGTATCCCCTTTGACTGTTGTAGTTCTAGCTTTTTCCTTGTCTTTTATATCATAACTGAAAGTTGCTTCTCCTTGAGACATAAGTACGATATGTTGACGTTTGCCGTTATTTTTCTCTTTATCAAAAATGCTTTCAGCTTTATGTATAGCCGCTTGCATACTTACACCATAGTTAGTGTTTTTCTTAGCTTCTTCAAATGCTTTTTCTACCATTTGTTCAACATTTGAAGGTTTTAACTCAACTGAATCTTTAACTTGACGATAAAAACTGATTAAACGTACTGAATTAAGATTTTTGTGCATATCATCTTCTAAAAGAGTCTTAACTATTTTTTTGATACTTTCTTTTGCTCTTTTTTTAGATTCTTCTGTCATTTTTTTAGATGTATCCAAAAGAATAATAACATCTGCACCATTGTAAATTTGCTTTGGTTTAATTGTTGTTGTAACAGTTATTGACTTATCTTTTTCGACAACAGCTGATTTCATAATATCAAATAATTTTGTTTGTTCAACATCTCTTCTTTTTACACTTTTTCCATTATCCGATATTTCTTTGTCGGTTCCCTCTTTTTTTACTACAAGTTCCTTTTTTTCTTCTACTACCTTATTTTTATTTTCCGGCGGTTTATCTTCATTTGCCAGAGCTTGTTTAGGTAAAAAATTGATTACAAAACTAAACAGTAAAATAAAGACTAATAATTTTGATTTTTTCATAAATTGTAGCTCTACTCCTTAAAAAATTTTTTATATAAAAAATGAGCTTAAAAACAATTAAAGGGTTATTTCGTAATAAATAATTAATTATAAACAAAAGCTCAAATTTTCTACACTTCATATAATATAATAATGTATTCGCCTATAAATCTCAAGCGATACCTGTCATATATACCCACTAATATGTAAAAAAATCACAAAAAAATGTATTTTTTGTGATTTTTCTATATCAATTTATTCTTTTTAGCGATTTTTTTGATTTTATCGAGGTCGCTTTTGTCGTATTCTTGTCTTAAGTCTCTAAAGATTTTAAAGTTTACCATTATGGTTTTTTCTTTTTTTTCAATAGAAAAACTTCTTATTCTATCCCATCTGTATAGCTTTGCAACTAATTGCCATGGGTGAATAATCCCTCTTTCACTTATTCCAGCACTTACAATGCTTGTAAAGAAAGCTAGCCACCAAGATAAAACAATTATATAGCCCACTAAGTCATTTTTTAATCTATATCCTGCAAATAGCAAAAGACCTAATGCGACTGTTAGAGTTATGACTGTAAATTTTGTAAACTTTACTTTTATGATACAGGTTAGTCTCCGATAGATGTTAAAAAGACATAAAAGTAAAGGAATTAAAATTAACGGTAACATAGTTTCTCCTTAAAATTCCATTTTTATACTTCTTTTAAAAAGATTGTCCAAAATTTCTTTTGGGTCTTTCTTATTATATATTATTTCATAAACTGCATTTGTTATTGGCAATTCAACGTCGTATTTTTCGGATAAGTCCATTAATGCCTTTGTTGTGTAATAACCCTCTGCAAGTTTTTCAAAACTTTCTCCTTTTACAAATTTTTCACCAAATTTTCTGTTATTACTAAATTCGGAAAAAACAGTAGCTTCATAATCTCCAAGATGACAAAGTCCATATGCACAGCTTTTATCTCCACCCATTTTTTCAATAAGTCTTGCAATTTCTCTTGTTCCTCTTGACATCAACGCTCCCTTTAATGAGCTTAAATTAAATCCGTCAAGCATTCCCGCAGCGATACCTATTACATTTTTTGAAGCTGCTCCGATTTCATTTCCCAAGAGATTAGTTCCATAGTAAAATCTAATTAAATTACTTGAAAAAGAATCAACTAATTTTTTAACCAATTCCCTATCGTCTGAGTCAATTACCATACAATTCGGAATTCCATTTGTAAAGTCTTGAACATGTCCCGGTCCAATCCAAGCACCACAAGAGTAATTTTCTCCTAGAATATCTTTTACAATCTTCGTAGGAGTAAAACCTGTCTTTATTTCAATTCCCTTCATACAGAGGATAATTGGAATATTTTTCTCTCTAAAAAGAACTCTATTTTCATTTAATAAATCCCTTAAACCCTGTGTTCCAACAGAAATGATAATTAAATCTTTATCGAAAACATCATTTATATTTGTTGTTAAAGAAATGGACTTTGGAAGTTCAAGAAAATTATTTTTCCTATTCTCTAAAAAGTTTTTCATCTTTTCTGAAGTTTCTCTTCCGTATAAAGTAACTTCATTTCCTATTTTATCTAAATACCAAGCTATGAAACTTCCCCATCTTCCACAGCCTATAACAGCAATTTTCATAAAATCTCCTATTTTTCTTCTAACATGTCTATTCTTTTTTGATGACGACCACCCTCGAAGTCCTCTTCAATAAAAGTTTTTACAATGTCTTTTGCAAGTTCAATTCCGGTAACTCTTGCACCCAAGCATAGAACATTTGCATTATTATGTTTTCTTGTCATTCTAGCTGAAAAACTTTCACTGCAAAGACCTGCACGAATTCCTTTAACCTTATTACAAGCTATTGAAATCCCAATTCCTGTTCCACAAATTGCAATTCCTAAAGAATTTTTATTTTCTAAAACTTTTTTACAAACTGCTTTTCCAAAAAGTGGATAATCCACACTTTCAGTTCCATCTGTTCCTACATTTATAACTTCATGTCCCATTTCTTCTAAAAATTTTACTAATTCATTTTTCATTTCAACTGCAGAGTGATCATTACCTATTATTATTTTCATACAACTCTCCTTACATACTATTTAATATAATTAATAATAATATATTTATGAATTATAGTCAAGTATTTAAGTAACTTATAAAGGGACTTAATAGTATTATTGTAAATTTTAGTAACTTTATAATTGACTTAAAGTTAAAATAGTAGTATAATTATATCAAGAATTAGCAAACTTAACCCAACTACTGTAAATACCGTCATATCTAGGTAATCAGGAGGAAATATGTACGATAGAGAGAAAATTATAGAAGATTTTAGCCCTTTGATTAAAGCGAGTATAAAAAAGTATTTTGCAAATTACATAAGTTATGAAGATGCGTATCAAGACGGAGTTGTAAAAATTTTGGAGCTTTTGGAGAGCTATAAAGGTGGTGGAAAAGTTTCACTTGAATGTTATTTAAAATATCAATTAAAATTTTTTTATATGCGAAAATTTTTTAAAAGAAAAAAAGAAACTGAAAAGACATATACTAAAATATATCAGTCAAAAGATGACGAGACAATCGAAATTTTGGAGCTTATTATTGATGAAAATACAGATATACAAAGAGATGTTGAAACAAATGAGTTGAATAAAAATATAAGAGAAATTGTGTCCACTCTCCCCAAAAAGCAAAGAGAGGTTATAGAATGCAAATTTTATGAAAATTTAAAAAATAAAGAAATTGCTGAGAAAATGAAAATAAAGGAAGACACCGTTAAGGAGTATTATAAAATAGCAAAGAAAAAACTTAAAGTTAAGTTTGTAGAAAATGAGCTAGATATTAGAGAGTTGTAGTGTTTAGATACCAATAGAATGTATCTACGATACATCAATTATTAAAAATCTAAATCATAAGCATAGAGCTTTATGAGATCTTTCGACTACACTACGTTTCGCTCAAGATGACGTATTTGGGGGCTTTACTCTTCTTGGTACTATGACGTGGGTCTTTTTGTTTAATATAAAATTTTTAAATACCATTTGAAGTTTATTTACTGTTAACGTCTAGCCATTAATCAAAGTGTTCATCCGTACACGTCATCTCGACTGTAACGAAGCGAAGCTGAGTGGAACGGAGAGATCTCACTACAATTATTTGTTACAAATAATTGTAAGTCCTGCTAAGGACTTGTATAAAAAACAATATATAACTGTACTAGATATTTCCTAAATCCATTTTACAATTATATTTTTCTCCCCTATTATTTCAAAAAGGACTCTTTGAGTTCTTTTTTTGTATATTTTTATGAAATTTTTACAATTTTGTGGTAAAATATAGTATGTATATTTATGTAGATTTTTATTAAGGAGAAAAAATGACAAATTTTATAGACGAAAAATATGATGTTGTTGTAATCGGAGCAGGTCATGCAGGTTGCGAAGCAGGTCTTGCAAGCGCTAGACTTGGATTAAAAACTGCAATTCTTACAATAAGCATGGATTCAGTCGCAGATATGCCCTGCAATCCAAATATAGGTGGTACGGGAAAAGGCCATTTGGTTCGTGAAATAGACGCTCTAGGCGGAGAAATGGCGATAAATATAGATAAGACTTTTATTCAATCCAGAATGCTAAATACTTCTAAAGGTCCAGCTGTTCACAGTTTACGTGTTCAAGCAGATAAAAAAATGTATCATACTGAAATGAAAAAAGTTTTAGAAAACGAAAAAAATATAGATTTAATTCAAGCAGAAGTTAAGGAGATTTTAACTGAAAATAATGAAATAACAGGAGTTTTAACAACTTCAAATGAAATCTTTCCTGCAAAAGCAGTTATTATATGTACGGGGACTTATCTTAAATCTATGATTTTAATTGGAGAAAACTGTTATGAAAGTGGTCCAAACAACTGGAAATGCTCTACTTATTTAAGTGATAGTTTGAGAAATTTAGGTATTCCACTTAGACGTTTCAAGACAGGTACTCCTGCAAGAGTTCATAGAGACTCCATTGACTATTCAAAAATGGATATCCAAAAAGGAGATGACAATATAATTCCATTTTCCTTTATGAATGAGGGAAAAGATATAGGAAATCATAAAGAAGATTGTTTTTTAACTTATACAACTTTGGAAACTAAAAAGATAATTGAGCAAAATCTTCATAGAAGTCCTATGTATGCAGGAATTGTAAAGGGTGTAGGTCCAAGATATTGTCCTTCTATTGAGGATAAAATTGTACGTTTTAATGAAAAAGACGAACATCAAGTTTTTATTGAACCGGAAGGTTTGGATACTTCTGAAATGTATGTTCAAGGTGTCAGCAGTACTCTTCCCCTTGAAGTTCAAAAGCAGATGTATAAAAGTATTTTAGGACTTGAAAATGTTAAGATAATGCGTCCTGCTTATGGAATTGAATATGATTGTATTGATCCGACTATTTTAAGGGCTACTTTAGAGCATAAGGATATTAAAAATCTATTCTTTGCAGGTCAAATTAATGGAAGCTCCGGTTATGAAGAAGCTGCAAGTCAAGGTATTATCGCAGGGATAAATTCAGCAATGAATATTTTAGGAAAAGAACCTTTTGTGCTTACCAGAAGTGATGCCTATATCGGCGTTTTAATCGACGATTTAATTACAAAAGGAACTGATGAGCCTTATAGAATGATGACTTCAAGAACTGAATATAGACTTTCTTTAAGACAGGATAATGCAGATTTAAGACTTACGGAAATGAGTTATAATATAGGTTTGGCAACTAAAGAACGTTACGAAAAATGCCTAAACAAAAAGACTTTAATTGAAAATGAAATAAATAGACTAAAATCTTCTATATTAACTCCAAAGGAAAATACAAATAAGGCTTTGGAAGACTTAAGAAGTATGAAACTTAAAACTGCAGTAAGCCTTTATGATTTAATAAAAAGACCTGAGCTTGACTATGAGATGATTAAGGATTTAGATACAACTCGTGAACCTTTGGATAGAGAGATAAAAATGCAAGTTCAAACGATGATTAAATATGAGGGTTATATAGAAAAACAAAGTCAACAAATAGAGGCATTTAAAAAACTTGAAAACAAAAAACTTGAAAATATCGACTATAATTCCCTATCTGGACTTAGAATTGAAGCAGTTCAAAAACTTGCAAAATTCAGACCTGAAACAGTAGGACAAGCAAGTAGAATTTCAGGAGTAAGTCCAGCAGATATAAATGTTTTGCTTATTCATCTTGAAACTCAAAGGAGAAAAAATGGATAATTTAAAAAGTTTAACTCAAAAAGAAAATATTATTTTAAGTGATATAGCTTTAGAAAAATTTGAAATTTACAGAAAATTAATTCTCGAATGGAATGAAAAAATTAATTTAACAGCTATTACTGATGAAGAAGCTATGAATACAAAACATTTTTTAGATTGTCTATTACTTACAAAAACAGGACTTTTTGATGATGATAAAAGTATTTTAGATGTAGGAACTGGTGCAGGTTTCCCTGCAATTCCACTTAAACTATATAATGAAAATTTAAAAATAACAATGTTAGATAGCTTAAATAAAAGGATTAAGTTTTTAAATATCGTAATTGAGGATTTGAATTTAAAAAATATAGAGGCTATTCATGGTCGTGCAGAAGAAGTCGGAAGAAAAGAAGGCTTTAGAGAAAGTTTTGATATAGTGAGTTCAAGAGCTGTCGCTTCCCTATCTTTACTTTTGGAATTTACAATTCCATTTTTAAAAGTAAATGGACTATTTCTTGCAATGAAAGGACCTTCATATCTTGAAGAAGTTGAAAATTCAAAAAATGCACTTAAAAAATTAAATTGCAAATTGGAGAATGTATTGAATTTTAAAATCAAGCAAAATGGAGAAATTTCAGAAAGAAATATTTTGATTATTAAAAAGGTAGGAAAAACTCCGAATAATTTTCCAAGAAATATGGGACAAATAAAGAAAAAACCATTATAAAAGAGTAAAAGAAGGTTGAAATACCTTCTTTTTTTATGTTTACTACGAAATAAAACATTTTACTTTTTATATAATTTTTAATAATATATAAAGTTTATTTCCCGTTCACGTCTAGCTATTGGACAAAGTATATTCCCTTATACGTCATTTCGACTGTAGCGTAAGCGAAACGGAGAAATCTCATACTTTTGCTTTAGCAAAAGTAAAATGTATCGTAGATACATCGATATGAAATTTTCATACTAAATGAAGCTTTAGAAAATTTACATAGTAATTATAATTAACATTTTTATTTTTTTAAGTCCTTTGCAGGACTTACTATTATTTGCAAGCAAATAATAGTGTGAGATCTCTCCGCTCCGTTACACTTCGGTCGAGATGACGTGTTGGGAGCTTCTCTTTGCAAAGTTCCATAACGTGAGTTATTTTATTTTTTATATAATTTAAAAACACTATGATGTAGATTTTTATTTTTTCTACCATATTTATAAAGATATTTTGAAGTTTTTTACTACTAACGCCTAGCCATTAAACAAAGTTCTTTCCTTATACGTCATTTCGACTGTAGCGTAAGCGAAACGAATCTAGCCCTAACTTTGTTTACAAATAAACAAAGTTAGGACTAGATTGACTACGCTCGAGATAACGTATTGAGGGTATTTATCTACAAAGTACTATGACATGAGTTATTTTGTTTAATATAAAATTTTTAAATACCATTTGAAGTTTATTTGTTTTTAACGTCTAGCCATTAATCAAAGTGTTCTCCGTACACGTCATCTTGAGCGAAGTCGAAAGATCTCATACTTTTGCTTTAGCAAAAGTAAATGTATCGCAGATACATCAACCAAGAAAACCTCGTTATAATGAGGCTTTAGGAGATTTACTTTATAAGTTGCTATGACGTAAAACATTTTGTTTTACACATAAGTCTTATTAATATTTGAAGTTTATTTTCAGAATTTTGACCCATTAGAGTATATCCAAAAACATGCAAAAAAAGATTGGGATTTTTACATCCCAATCTCTTTCATCAAATATTATTATATTTTAAGAATATAAATATTTCTAATCCACTTATCAAAATGAATCTACCAGTTTATAACTTATTTATTATTCTTTTTCTTGTATCTGATTCTAAATCCACCAAGTGCAACAGTTGATAATCCCAATAAAGCTGTGTATAATGCAGTATTTGCTCCAAATCCTGTTCTAGGTATTTCTTTTCCAGGTTTTTTAGGTGTAGGATTTGTTGTTTCGTTTGTTTCGTAATTATTGTTTCCTTCTAATACATTTGCCTTATTCTTAATTACTTCACCATTTACATTTTCATCTACTTTTACTTTAAATGTAAATTCAAATGTTTCTCCAGGTGCCACTTTTTCTTTTGTCCAAGTGATTACTCCATTTTCATAAACACCGTTATTATCAGCAGAACCTTCTACATATTTTGTATGTGCAGGTATAGCATCTTTAATTACAACTTTTTGTTCTTTTCCTGTTGTGTTCTTGTAAGTTACTTTGTAAAGTAGTTCTTGTCCGGCTTTTACTATTTGTCCGTCTATACTTACTTTATCATTTTTACTATCAAATACATCTTTAACAGGTTTTGTAGATACAGGATTTGTTGTTTCATTTGTTTCAAACTTGTTATTTCCTTCTAATACATTTGCTTTGTTCTTGACAGTATTTCCACCTGCGTTTTCATCTACTTTTACTTTGAAAGTAACTTCAAATGTTTCTCCTGCCGCTACTTTTTCTTTTGTCCAAGTGATTACTCCGTCTTTGTAAACTCCGCCATCACTAGCTGAACCTTCTACATATGTTGTATGTTCAGGTATAGTATCTTTTATTTCTACTTTTTGATCTTTTCCTGTTGTGTTCTTGTAAGTTACTTTGTAAAGTAATTCTTGTCCGGCTTTTACTATTTGTCCGTCTATACTTACTTGATCGTTTTGACTATCAAATACATCTTTCTTTGGCTTTGTAGAAGTTGGATTTGTTGTTTCATTTGTTTCAAACTTGTTATTTCCTTCTAATACATTTGCCTTATTCTTTATTACTTCGCCACTTACATCATCTTTTACTTTTACTTTGAAAGTAACTTCGAATGTTTCATCTGCCGCTACTTTTTCTTTTGTCCAAGTAATTTCTCCATCTTTGTAAACTCCACCATCACTTGCTGATCCGTCTACATAAGTTGTATATTCAGGAATCTTATCTTTTATTTCTACTTTTTGATCTTTTCCTGTTGTGTTCTTGTAAGTTACTTTGTAAAGTAATTCTTGTCCCGCTTTTACAATTTCACCATCTATACTTACTTGTGGTGCTGAACTGTCAAATACATTTTTTACAGGTTTTGTAGGTGTAAATACTCTAACCGGATCTGATTCCACATCATAGTTGTTATTAATACTAATTTTAAATTTGTTTTCGTATTTTGTTCCCTCTTTTGTTACCTTTCCAGTAATCTTTGGTGAAGGAACTTTCGCATCTTTTGTAAGATCTGCATTTATTTCATTTAATAAACTTGTTTTAGCTGTAAATTTAAGAAGTCTTGTACCTTCATTATATTCTACATCATAATCAGGACTGTTTGCTTTTGTTCCTTCCAAATCAAGTTTATAACCTTCAGGTAATGTATCAGTGAATACCAGTGATTTTATCTCTTCATGATATTTTGGAAAATCAGAAGCTTTTAATTCAAAGTTTACTACTGATCCTGTATCTACCACTTTATTATTTATATCTTGGTTATTTGCATTAGTTACCTTTTTCTCTACTTGTGATTTTACATAAAATACATCATAATGGTAACTAACATTTATTTCAGGCTTTTGTGGTTCTTTAGGTGGTGTTGGCTTTTCAGGTTCAGTTGGTTTGATTGGAACACCATAAGATTTGATATCAGAGTTGAATGCAAACCATATAGCTTTTCTGTTCATTGCTCCAAATGTAACTTTTACTGTTTTACCTTCAGCTTTTCCTACAATAGCTCCATACCAGCTTTTTGTAGAATTATGTTGATCCCATTCGCCAACTTCAAATCTTGACCCATGAGATTTATGCTCATTTGATGGTATACTTGATATTGCTTTACCATTATGAGCTTCTATTGAAGATCCATTAATTTTTATATATCTTCCGTTAAAACCTTGAACGTACTCACTTCTATCAACACCCTTATCTAAATCACGATTTAGAGAAGCAAAACTTATTAATGAGCCTGTCATATCAATTTTCTTTCCATCTTCATCATAGAAAGTAGCTTCCATATCTATTTCAACATTTGCTCCTAAATCAGAGTAATTGATCGTTTTTGTAGGTTCATAATAAAGAATTGCTGGTATTCTCTTCTTACCAGATGTATTTTTCTTTAAAGTAAACGTAAATTCAACTTTAAAAATCTTTTTGCCATTATATGTTGAATTTTTTAAGTGGGAATAAGTAATCTTCAAAGGTTTGTCATTTTCTAAATAAACACGCCAAGCACCTTCATCATTTGCGTAGCCATCATGTCTTTTAACAGCCTTATAAATATCACTATCCTTTGAAAATCCCATATATTCAAGTTCTTTTAACCATTCAGAACTTTGGTATACTTTCCCTGAAACTGAGCTATAAGCTTTTGGCTCATTTTTAAAAACAAGAGGTTGATCTATTGATTCTGGTAAATATCCTTCTTCAGCTTTATGCTTTTCCCATTCTTTCAAAGCCTTTTTATATGCTTCTAACTCCTTATCATATTTTTCCTTTGCGATTTTATAATTTGCTAAGTCTTCGTCATATTTTTTCTTTAATTTGTCATACTCTTTTTTCTTAGCATTGTAATTATCCATATCTAATTTTGCTGCTTTAATTTTTTGTATCTGATTTTCATAATCAGCCTTTACTTCTGCCAATTTTGCATCCGCTTCTGAATTTGAACTTGCAGTTCCTTTATCTTGAGTCGGTTCTTGTGGAACATCAACCCCTGAAGCTTTAGCTTCTTGTACAGCTTGATCTAATTTGGAGTGATCCGCATTTACTTCTACTCCTCTAGTCGGATCTGCTGCATAAGCTTGTGACGCAATCGGCACAACTAGGGCGAAGATCATTAACATAGATACAATCTTCTTAATAATTTCCCTTTTCTTCATTATACCTTGCTCCTTTCCATAATAAATACTAAAATTTTAAGTAAGATTTCCTTAAATTTTACTTAAATAAAAATCGTTTTAAATTTACATTGTAAATAAACACAGCTTAATATTTTCAATGTAAATCATAAAAAAGACCCTTAACTCTTATTGAAAAAAAGCCCAAAATTCCAATAAAAAGTCTCTTTATGATATTATATCATAATTAATATTTAATGTCTATAATTTATGATGAAAGTCAAAAAAAAAAAATACAAGTGCATTTCTAACGCTATAAAGTGTTCTCGTATAGAATAATTATTTTTTATTTTTAAATATACTTTTTTTATGTAACTTATATAATTAATTTATTAAAACCTACCTTATTAATAAGTGTAATTATCCCACCAGACCTATGTTTATAAATAAATGTAAATATATCGTTAGTACATCAAGTACGGAAATTTACATAGTAATTATATTTAACTGTTTTATTTTTTTTAGTCCTTTGCAGGACTTACTATTATTTACTTGCAAATAATAGTAATGAGATCTCCAGAGTCATTGTATCAAATGATACAATAACCCCGTCAGACCTACTTTTGTTTACAAGTAAATGTATGAGATTTCTCCACTCCGTTTCACTCCGGTCGAAATGACGTGTTGGGAGCATTTCTTTGCAAAATGCTAAGACGTGAGTTATTTCTTTATAATATACAATTTTTACATTTCATTGAAGTTTATTTACTGTTAACGTCTGGCTATTAGACAAAGATATTCTCTTTATACGTCATCTTGAGCGGAACGAAGCATTGCGAAGTGTAGTCGAAAGATCTCATAGTTTTGCTTGTAACCAAGCAAAACTGAATGTATCGTAGATACATACAACAAAAACTTCATTTGCAAAAAGAACTTAAAAAATTTTCGTACTATTAGTATATAATTACATAATTTTTATATAAGTTCTTTGCAGGACTTACTATTATTTGCTTGCAAATAATAGTGTGAGATCTCCAGAGTTATTGTATCAAATGATATAATAACCATGTCAGACCTATTTTTGTTTATAAGTAAATGTATGAGATTTCTCCACTACGTTTCACTCCGGTCGAAATGACGTATTGGGGGCATTTCTTTGCAAAAGATTCTGACGTGAAGTATTTAGTTTTATATATGTGTAAAGTTTATTTATGATAATAGAACTTTATGCATTTTTCAGAGATATTGTATCAAATAATACAATTACCCCGTCAGACTACTTTTGTTTACGAGTAAACAAAGTTAGAGCTAGATTGACTTCATTCACTTCGGTCGAGATGACGTGTTGGGGGCATTTCTCCATATCGTGCTATGACGTGAAACGTTTAGTTTTACATATAAGTTTTAATAATATATGAAGTTTTATTTACTGTTTAAGTTATGACGTTAATAGTAAATAAGTTTCAAAGATTACATAAAAATTTATTAAAACCAATAAGAACCCCACCCTTCCACGATGCTTCGCATCGGGTGGGTTCCCGGGAACCTTGTTGTTTCACAATAAAAAAAGACGGTATTTAAACCGTCTTTAAATTCATATAAACTATTTTATAAGTCTTGTTGCTCCAACGAAAGTTTTTCCGAAATAACTTCCGAAAAGTTTACTTACGATAACGCCTGTTCCAGGAGTTGAAGCGTGAACAAACTTGTTGTTTCCAATATAGATACCAACGTGGCTAATTCTACCTCCACCATTGTTAAAGAATACTAAATCACCTTTTCTTAACTCTGATGCTGAAACTCTAGTACCGTAATTAATTTGAGTATATGATGTTCTACTTAAGTTGATTCCAACTTGTTTGTATACATAGTATGTTAAACCTGAACAGTCAAAACCGATATTTGGATTAGCTGTTGCCCAAACATAAGGTTTACCAACTTGTGCTAAAGCTAAATCTACAACTGTGTCTATATCTGCATTATAAGTTTCATTTTCTTTTTTAGATGGAGTTGTAGTATTTGATGAGTTGTTTTTCTTATTAGGTTTTTCTTCTTTTTTAGGTTTCTCAACTTCAGGTTTTGTTTCAGAAAGGTATGCTTTTATAACGTAAGCTGTCTTTCCGTTAAATTCAAATTCTACCCATTCTCCTCTATCTATTCCGTTTACTTTTTCACCTTTTGATAAAATACCAAGTTTAGATGAAGTAGCAGATTGTTCTGATCTTACATTCAAGTTTTCTGTGGCATAAAGAGTTACTTTTTTAGCAGAAGCTTTCTTCTTGGCTTCAGCTTTTTCTTCTTCGGCTTTCTTTTCTGCCGCTTTCTTTTCTTCTTCTGCCTTCTTTTCTGCTGCTTTCTTTTCTTCCTCAGCCTTCTTTTCTTCTTCCGCTTTCTTCTTAGCTTCGGCTTTCTTTTCTTCTTCCGCTTTAATTTCTGTTTCAGATTTTTCAGGTTCAACTACATCTTTTGATAGCATTGAAACGTCAATAGTTGCAACTTTTCCATCTACAGAAACAGTTGCCATCTTATCTCCGCTCATTTCCATCTTAACAATTGAACCTTTTTGAACTTTAATAGTTTCATCTCCATTTCCATTCAAAACCGGTTTTAATTCAAGGGATTTTTTTACATAATAAGAATTTTCTTCTAATTCCGGCATTTTAGTATCTTCTTCAGTAACTAAAGAATATATATCATTTTCTTTTGACAATTTTTGTAATTCTAAAACGGAAGGAGTTGCCAATAACTTATTTGAATCACTAACTAAGGAATTATTTACTTCCTCAACACTTGTTCTTTGAACTTCAACTTTTTCTGTTTCATTTGCATAGGAAGTTGCTACCGGTAATGCAGCACAAACCAACGCACATAACATAGAAGTCGTTAAAACTTTTTTAATTTTCATAATTACCTCCTAACTCATAGACACATTTTACAACAAGTATTGAAAAAAGTCAACAAAAAGTTACAAAAAAATTACAAAAAGTTACAAAACGGTTACAAAAAGTTTTTTAACTCTTTTTATTGTTTCACGTGAAACAATAAATTTATCTGCTCAAGTGTTTCACGTGAAACATTTTAAAAATATTTTTATAATTTTAAAAATAATAGATAATTTTGTGATATAATAATTATAACAGTTTTATTCCTTATGATAAGACTGTTATAATTTCATTATAATTACCATTTACATTTATTTAAAATAGTTTATGGTTTAATTATACATAGAACATAACAAAGAAATAGTAAGGGAAATATTATGAAAATTTTTGATGCTTTTAAAAAGAAAAGAGAAATGAGGATGATTTCCGTATTTAATCAAAAAGGCGGTGTGGGAAAAACAACCACTGTTGTAAATTTGGCAGCTGCTTTGGGTTTTAATAAAAAGAAAGTATTAGTTATAGATATGGATCCTCAAGGAAATTCAACTTCCGGATTAGGTGTTGAAGATACAGAACTAAGTATTTATGAAGTTTTGACCCATGAAAAAGATATAAATGATACAATTCAAAAGACAAAATCTAAGAATGTAGATATAATTCCTGCAAATTCCGATCTTTGTGGTCTGGAAATTGAACTTTTAAGTGTAGATAAGAGAGAGTATTTGTTAAAGAGTGAAATAGATAAGATTCCACAAAATTATGATTTCATTCTTGTTGATTGTCCACCTTCATTAAGTATTTTGAGTATTAATGCTCTGGTTGCCTCTCAAAGTGTATTAATTCCAATTCAATGTGAATATTATGCACTAGAAGGTGTAAGTCAACTTATGAATACCGTTAATATAATAAGGAAGGGATTAAATCCTGAGCTTGAAGTTGAAGGAGTACTCCTTACAATGTATGATTCCAGAAATAATTTATCTTATGATGTAAAGAACGAAGCGGAAAATTATTTTAAAGATAAACTTTTTAATACAGTTATCCCAAGAAATATTCGACTTGCCGAGGCACCCAGTTTTGGAGAGAGTATAATATATTATGATAAGAATTCTAAAGGGGCTATTGCTTATTTATCTTTAGCTAAAGAATTAATTAAGAATAGGAGAAAATAATGAAAAAAAAAGGTTTGGGCAGAGGTCTTAGTTCTCTTTTAAAAGAAGACGACTTTATTACTGATGAAAATTTATTAACTGTTGACTTGGATAAGTTAAAAGCTAGAGAAGATCAACCGAGAAAGAACTTTGATGATGATAGTTTGGAAGAATTGGCAAATTCAATAAAGGCTGATGGAGTTATCCAACCGATAGTAGTTAGAAAAGTAGAGGATAAATATGAAATAATCGCCGGAGAGCGTAGATTTAGAGCTTCAAAATTGGCAGGATTAGAAAAAGTACCTATCGTTGTAAAAAATGTTTCTGATAGAAAAGCTAGAGAACTTGCATTGGTTGAGAATATTCAAAGAGAAGATCTGAATCCGATAGAGGAAGCAATCTCTTTGAAAACTCTAATGGAAGAGTATAAACTTACACAACAAGAACTTTCCGATATAGTAGGAAAGAGTAGATCCTATATTGCAAATAATCTAAGACTGTTAAATCTATCAGATTATATTAAAGAATATTTAATTCGCGGAGAGTTAAGTCCAAGTCAGGGAAGAACATTACTCTCCTTAGAAACTGAAGAAGAGAGAAAAAAATATCTTGATAAATTGCTTGTTAAGGAAGTAAATATCAGAGATGTAGAAAAAAAAGCAAAACAGAGCAAAAATAAAACTGAAGATATTTTTATAAAGGATATTTGTGAAAGGTTAACTGAAGTTTTAGATGCAAAAGTTAAAATTCACGAAAAGAAAAAAGGTGGACAAATAGAGATAAGCTATCTCAATGAGGCAGATTTACAAAGAATAATCGATAGTTTGATGAATATTTATAATTTGGAGTAATATTATGATTTATGTAGATAATGGAGCGACAACTTTCCCTAAACCTAAAACAGTAACCGATAAAATTATGGAATGTTCTTTAGGCTATGCAGGAAATCCGGGACGTAGCGGTCATAAACTTGCAATGAAGATGGATTCGGAAATTTACGAAGCAAGAGAAAAAATTTGTAAATTAATCAATGGGACAGAACCTCTTAATGTAATTTTTACTTTTAACGGCACGGACAGTTTAAACTTAGCCATAAAAGGAGTCTTAAAAAAGGGTGATCACGTAATTACGACGTCGATGGAGCATAATTCAGTTTTAAGACCTCTTAATCAAATGAAAAAAGATGGCATTATTGATTTAAGTATTGTCTATGCGGATAAACAAGGTTATGTAAATCCTCAAAAGGTATGCGAAGCAGTAGCTCCAAATACTAAAATGATTGTAACTACTCATGTATCCAATGTTTTTGGAACTATTGTAGATATAAAGAGTATCGGAACATTCTGCAAAGAAAATAATATACTTTTTCTTGTAGATGCTGCACAATCTATTGGAGTTTTGGATATTGACGTTCAAGATATGAATATAGATTTACTCGCTTTCCCCGGACATAAAGCTCTTTTTGGTACAATGGGAACAGGTGCTCTATATATAAAGGAAGGAATTACTGTTAAGCCATTAAAACAAGGGGGTACAGGAAGTTATTCTCATAGCATAGATCAACCTGATTTATATCCTGACAGTTTAGAAAGCGGAACTCCAAATGGTATTGGAATTGTAGCTTTGAGTAAAGGAATTGACTTTATAAATGAAGTAGGTCTTGAAAATATAAGAAATCATGAAATGCAATTAAAAAATCATTTTATAGATTTACTAAAAGATAATGAAGATATTATTTTGTATGGAACTTTAGATAATAGACAGAGCGCCGTTGTGAGCTTAAATGTGAAAGATATGGACAGCTCTGAAGTTTCCTATATCTTAAGTGACGAATTTGACATTTATACAAGACCGGGTTTTCATTGTGCTCCACTGGCACACAAGTCTTTAGGTACGGATGAACTTGGAGCAATTAGATTCAGTTTCGGTTATTTTAATACTATTGATGATGTTGAAAACTGTGTAAATGCTTTGATAAATATAATAGAAAGGAATAAAAAATAGTGAATGCAATATTAGAATTTTTAAATTCACATTCAGGAATACTCTTGTTATTAGTGTTATTTGTCTTGTTATTTATTTTATATCAATTCAATCAAATAAGTAAAAAACTAAGTCTTCAAAAGAAAAAATATGATATGCTTTTGAGAGGTAGAGGAGAATTGAATATGGGAGATTTAATTCAAGCTCACTCACAAGACATCTTTGAAATGGATAAAAAAGTAAATGAACTTGCATACGAAGTAGAAAAGGCAAAAAAAAGTTTTGCTTTCCCGATACAAAAAATCGGCTTCGTAAAGTATGATGCTTTCCACGATTTAAAAAACAAACTGTCTTACTCAATAGCCTTATTAGACGGCTTTAATAACGGTCTGTTATTAACAACCATCTATGGTAGAGAAAGCTGTATAACTTATGCAAAAGAAGTAAAATCCGGTTCTGTAAATCAAGAATTATCAAAAGAAGAGTTTGAGGCATTAAGGATGGCATTAGAAAAATAATGAGAAAATTGATGTTTATTTTAAATCCGAATGCATCAGGTTTTAAAAAATTTGATTTTAAAGATGCTATAGAAAATTATCTTAAGGATAAAAACTTAGATTTTGATTATGATATTAAATGCTCAACCAAAGAAGGTGAATCCGTTTTTATTGCTGAAAATGCAGTTAAAGACGGTTTTAATGAATTAATTGCAGTTGGTGGAGATGGAACTATAAACGAAGTTGGCGATGTGGCTATAAAAAACAATTTAAAACTTGGTGTAATTCCTGCGGGTACGGGAAATGACTATATGAACAGCCTAAACGAATCCTGTAATTTTATAATTTGTATGGAAAAAATAATTAGAGGCAATACAATATTTATTGATTACGGTTCATTTGCTGACAAGTCTTTTTTTAATGTAGCATGTGTCGGTTTTGGTGCAGAAGTTAATATCTATGCACATAAAGTTAAAAAGTTAATTCCAAGTGGATTAGCCTATAAAATAGCAATAGCTTTAGCTTTATTTGGACACAAAAGAAAGAGATATAAGATAATCGTTGACAATGTTGAATATGAGGATGATTATTTTTTAATAGCTATAGGTATCGGAAGTAAATTTGGAGGAAAATTAAATTTATTGCCGTCAGCTGATATGCAAGATGGACTTTTAGATATCTGTGCTATAAAATATAAATCAAAATTTGATATAATAAAAAAAATAAAGACAATCGTAAATGCAACTCACGTAAATGAAGATATAACTTCTTATTTTAAGGCAAAAAAAATAAAAATAATTTCAGATAATATCGAAATCAATTTTGACGGAGAAGATATGTCATGTGATGACGAAGTTGAATTTACCATAAATGATAAAAAAGTAGAATTGATAATGTAGGAGGTAATTATGAATATTTTTGAAGAATTAACAGGAAAAATTAAAGGAACAAACAAGAGAATTGTATTTCCTGAAGGAGAAGATAAGAGAGTTTTAGGTGCTTGTGTTAGATTAAAAAAAGACGGCTTATTAACTCCAATAGTTTTAGGAAATGTTGAAGAAATCAAAAAAACTGCAAAGGAATTAAATGTCTGTATTGATGATATTGAAATAATTGACCCGACAAAAGCAGAAGATTTTGATGAATTAGTTGAAAAATTTGTTGAACGTAGAAAAGGCAAAAATACAAAGGAAGAAGCCGAAACATTTTTAAAAGATGTAAATTACTATGGAACAATGATGGTACAAGTTGGAAAAGCTGACGGAATGGTTAGTGGTGCTGTTCACTCAACAGGAGATACAGTAAGACCTGCTCTACAAATTGTAAAGACTAAACCAAATGTTTCAAGAACAAGCGGAGCAATGGTAATGCTTGGAAAAAATGGCGAAAGATATGTATTTGCAGACATTGCTATCAATATCACTTTAGAAGCAAAAGAATTAGCTGAAATTGCCGTTGAAACTGCAAAAACTGCTGAATTATTTGGCATAGATCCAAAAGTGGCAATGCTTAGCTTCTCAACAAAAGGTTCTGCAAAACACGAACTTTCACAAAAAGTTGCAGATGCTACACAAATGGCTAAAGAATTGGCACCCGATTTGTCATTAGACGGAGAATTACAATTCGATGCTGCAATAGTTCCGTCAGTTGGGGAACAAAAGGCAAAAGGCTCAAAAGTTGCAGGACACGCAAATGTATTTATCTTCCCGGATTTACAATCAGGAAATATAGGATACAAAATTGCACAAAGACTTGGAGGTTTTGAAGCAATAGGACCAATCCTACAAGGACTTAACAAACCTATTTCAGACCTTTCAAGAGGTTGTAATGAAGAAGATGTTTACAAACTTGCAGTAATTACCGCTGCACAAAGTCTATAATAAATTTTTGAAAAACAAAACCGACGTGGTTTTGTTTTTTTGTGGAGAAAATTAGGAAAGAAATCTAGAGCTAGATTCACTTCGGTCAAAAATATTGTGATTTCCAAATTACTTTGACAAGCTTGGAGCTTTAGGAGATCTCTCGACTATGCTCGAGATGACGTATTAGGAAAACTTGCTTTTCAAAGTACTATGACGTGAGTTATTTCGTTTTATATATCTTTATAAATAAAGATTAGCGTTAGATTTATTCCGCTTATGCTCCAGTCGAAACGATGTGTTAGGGGGTATTTCTCTATGAAGTATTATGACGTGAAATATTTTGTTTTATATACAATTTTAATATTTTTTTGAAATTTATTACTTCTAACGTCTAGCTTTTAAACAAAGGACTTTCCTTATACGTCATTTCGACCGGAATGAGCGAAGCGAATGAAGTGGATCTAGCCCTAACTTTGTTTACTTGTAAACAAAAGTAGGTCTGACGCAAAGATTGTTCAAATCTTTGATTTGAGTACAATCGACTGCGAAAATCTCATACTTTTGCTTTAGCAAAAGTGAATGTATCGTAGATACATTAAAATTGAACTTATAAATATAAATCAAATATTTATATTAACAAGTGGAGATTTTCTTTAAAATTTGGTAAAATGTAATAAATCAATTTGGAGGTGCTTATGGAATTTTTAGATACTTCTTTTTTACAAAATGATGAAATAAAATTAGTTTTAGATAAATTTTATTCAGGAAATTTAGCTATCAATTGGGTTCCCGCCTATAGTTTTTATATATGCGACTTAAAAGGAAATAAAATGGGGAAATGTGATTTGAGAATTGGGCATAGTGAAGGTCTATATTATGGTGGAAATATAGGATACACAATTGACGAAAAATACAGAGGTAATCACTATTCTGCAAAAGCCTGTAAACTCCTTTTTGAACTGGCAAAAAAGCATGATATGGAATATTTGTATATCACTACAAATCCCGATAACCACGCTTCAAATAAGATATGTGAATATCTAAATGGAGAGTTTTTAGGCATCTTTGAGTTACCCGAAGATAATGATATGAGAATAAACGACAAAGAAACACATAAAAGCATCTATAAATTTGTATTGTAATATTTATTTAATTTCATAATCAATATGACGTTTTTTTAATTCTTTTAAAAAATAGTCATATTTTTTTTGCTCTTTATCCTCTGAGATATGTCCGATTCCAAAAGTATATCTAAAAAATCTACCTTTTAATTTGATAGCTACCTTATAAGCACGATTGCTTCTATATTTAGAAGTAGATATAATTTTTACACCTTCTATATTATCTGTATCAATAGGAAATAAATGATTTGAAGTGTATAACTTATTTTCTTTAAAATAACAAATAATTTCGTTGTGAAATTTTAATTTAAAAAGAATTCTAGTAAGAATAATATATGCTAAAATGAAATAACCTAAAATTGATAAAGAAAAAAATATATATGTACCAATGTATAAATCATTATAAGATAAGACAGTATAGGCTATATAAAAGCCTGAGCACAAAAACAATATAAAAATTATTCCTATCATTAAATATATTCCAAATTTATTTTTCATTTTTTACTCCTATTTCTAATTTAATTTTATTATAATAATTCTACCATATTTGCTTTTAGATGACTATATTTTACTTTAACTAAAATAATAATTATGCTATACTTATTTAAAGAAATTTAATTTTACGATAAAATACTCAAAGGAGTGATATTTTTGAAAATTTTAATTGTCGAAGATGATGAAAATATATTTGAAATGTTGAAAAGGGAACTTTTGCTTTGGAATTATGAAGTAAAGGGGATTTCAAATTTCAATCAAATAGTCGAGGAATTTGTCGAATACCAACCACATTTGGTTTTAATGGATATTATGTTGCCATATAATAATGGCTATTTTTGGTGTGAGGAAATACGTAAACATTCAAATGTTCCAATTATTTTCATTTCTTCAAAGAGTGAAAATATCGATATTGTAATGGGTATTCAATTCGGAGCTGACGACTATATAACTAAGCCGATAGATTTGAATGTAACTTTGGCAAAAATCAAAGCAATCTTAAGAAGAAGTTATGATTTTACAAAGGACTTTGAATTTTTAAGTTTTGCAAATGTGTTTCTATATATGGATAAAAATATCATTAAATATAATGACAACGAGATTTCCCTTACAAACACTGAAACAATGATTTTGGAAACTCTTTTTAAAGCCAAAGGCGGAGTTGCTTCAAGGGAGTCAATTATGGAAAAATGTTGGCATGGAGATGATTATATTGATGACAATACTTTAGCAGTCAATATAACAAGACTTAGAAAGAAATTTGCAGATATTAAACTAAATGATTTTATCCAAACCAAAAAGGGAAGTGGATATTATCTAAATTCTAAAACGGAGTAAAAATGGATAAGTTTAAAAATTATATTTCAAAAATTTTACCTGTAACGGTAACAACAATTTTTATATTATCAGTATTTTGGGTTGTTTTTTTACTTATGAATTTAAGCTTTGAAAGTTACTTCTTAGCTTTTGAAATAATAGTTTTTTTCTACTTGGTATATCTTGTATTTATGGCTTTCTTAAACAAAAAAGAGGAAAAACTAAAAAATCAGATACAAGAACTTGAAGAAGCTAATTTAAATTTAAGAAATGACTTTTTGGCAAAGGAAAAAGAATTACAAGAGTATTTTTTAATTTGGATTCATCAGATAAAAACACCGATAACTGCAGGTAAATTAATATGCGATGGCGATATTGAAAATGAAAATATAAAAAATATAAAAAAAGAGTTGATTTATATTGAAGACTATACCAATATGGCTTTAAGCTATCTTAAAATGTCTAATCACAATACGGATATGGACATATCCCTTGTGAATTTAGACGATATTATTAATCCTTTAATCAAAAAATACGCAATTCTATTTATTTCAAACAATATAAAACTTGAATATGAAAAGCTTAATGTAAAAGTAATTACAGATAGCAAATGGTGTATGGTAGTAATTGAACAACTTTTATCAAATGCAATAAAATATACTAAGAATGGGATTGTTTCAATATCTTTTAACGAAAAAGAAAATTATCTCGAAATAAAAGACAATGGAATTGGAATTAAGGATTCGGATCTTCCAAAAATTTTTGATAAGGGATATTCAGGATTTAACGGAAGACAAAATCAGAAATCAACAGGAATAGGGCTATTTTTAGTTAAACAAATTTTGGATAAACTAGGACAAAAAGTTAAATTGGAATCAAAATTAGATGATGGAACAAGCGTAAAAGTCTATTTTAATATAGATTAGGAGAAAATTATGTTTTATGTATATATAATTTCTAATAATTTTAGAAATGTTTTGTATATTGGTGTTACAAGAAATCTTGAAAGAAGATTATATGAACATAAAAATAAATTACTTGAGGGTTTTTCTAAAAAATACAATTTGAATGTATTATTATTTTACGAAACTACAGAATATGCTTTAGATGCAATCGCTCGAGAAAAACAATTGAAGAAGTGGAATAGAGATAAAAAATTTGCTTTAATTAAATCTATAAATCCTGAATTAAGAGATTTATCAGAAGATTGGTGATTTTGTTTGAGATTTCTTTCAGAAATACTATTGCTTGCAAACAAGCAATAGTTGAGATTTCTCCATTACGCTTACGCTCCAGTCGAAATGACGTATTGAGGGTATTCTTCTTCAAAGTACTATGACGTGAATTATTTTATTTTCTATACAACTTTTAAATAAATTTCGAAGTTTGTTTACTTTTAACGTCCAGCTACTAAACGAAGCTTTCTCCTTATACGTCATCTCGACCGAAATGAGTGAAACGAATGAAGCGGAGAGATCTCATACTTTTGCTTTAGCAAAATTAAATGTATCGAAGATACATTCAATACATAAATATCCTAATATTATTTGTATTTGAATAATATTATGTTTCTTAAAAATTTTTAAGAAATTTATTACTTGGTGAAAAAAATATATTAAAAAATAGAGATTTGCATATATAGGAAAAACAAATGGAAATTAAAAGAGTTACAGACTATAATAATCCCATATTTTCACAAATTGTTTTAAATCAAAGGGGAGCCTTTTTAATTGACGAAGAACCTTATGAAATTGAAATAATTTCTAGTGACAGTGCTTTTGTGAAAGGAAAAAATAGAAAAAATTTTAAAAAACTTATTGAGTATTTTAGATATTATTCTCCACATATATTAAATTTTTTTGATAAGAATAATAAAAAAATTTTTTCTTTTGAAAAGAAGCGAGTTTTAACTTTAGAAGTTGATAAAATCCAACCTTCTCAATTTTACATTGATGAAGATAAAGTAAATGCCCTTAAAAGTTTTATTAAAAATTCGAAGGATATTGTAATTCAAGTTGTAAAATCCGATGAGGGATATATCTGTGTTGATGGGCATACAAGGCTATTTATTGCTTTTTTAAATAATTTTAAAACTGTTCATGCCATAGAAACTGAGTTTGACGATGATACCAACTACTTTGTTTCTCAGACAAAGAAAAGAAATATCTTTACTATAAAAGATTTAAAACTTGTATCTCATAGTGATTATAAAAAATTGTGGTTAAACTTTTGTGATAGCTATTTTAATATAGATTAGGAGAATTTTATGTTTTATGTATATATAATTTCTAATAATTTTAGAAATGTTTTGTATATTGGTGTTACAAGAAATCTTGAAAGAAGATTATATGAACATAAAAATAAATTACTTGAGGGTTTTTCTAAAAAATACAATTTGAATGTATTATTATTTTACGAAACTACAGAATATGCTTTAGATGCTATTGCAAGAGAAAAACAGTTAAAAAAATGGAATAGAGAGAAAAAATTTGACTTGATTAAATCTTTAAATCCTGAATTAAGAGATTTATCAGAAGATTGGTGATTGTTATACGAGTCCTTTACAGGACTTACTATTGCTTGTGAACAAGCAATAGTTGAGATCTTTCGACTACGCTCAAGATGACGTGTCGGGAGCTTTACTTTTCAACGGGCTATGACGTGAATTGTTTTGTTTTCTATGCAACTTTTAAAGGAGTTTTGAATTTTTTTTACTTTTAACGTCTAGCTCTTAAACAACGATTAACCCCTATACGTCATTTCGACCGGAGTGTAACGGAGTGGAGAAATCTCATACTTTTGCTTTAGCAAAAGTAAATGTATCGTAGATACATTTAGAAATTTTAATTTTTATTTCTTTCAGAAATACTATTGCTTGTAAACAAGCAATAGTTGAGATCTCTCCATTCCGCTTACGCTACAGTCGAGATGACGTGTTAGGAGTGTTTCTATTCAAAATACTATGACGTGAATTAGTTTGTTTTCTATGCAAATTTTAAAAAATTTTGAAGTTTATTTACCATTTACGTTAAGCTATCAAACGAAGATATTTCCCTTATACGTCATCTCGACTGAAATGAGTGAAACGAATGAAGTGGAGAGATCTCATACTTATGCTTGTATACAAGCATAAGTGAATGTATCGTAGATACATTCGATATAAACATCTTATTGTTTTTAATTTATTTACTATTTAGGAGATTTTTATGTTTTATAATGAAATATTTGATAAAAATATTTTTAATTCTAAACTTGCAATTGCATATGGTTTTTCAAAGACTGGAGATTATTATATTTTACAATCAGATATTGATGTGGAAAACTTTAATGTGATTGTTAAAATAGGCAAGGACTCTTTTGAGGTAAATGTTATTGAATTACCTTTTAATGAAGAATATATTTTATTTAATGTTTTAGACAGCAAGGGTAAATTTGTTTCCAAAATTAGAAAAAAAGTTAATGAACTTATTGAGGATATTGTAAAAAGCTGTTTTACATCTTTGGATTATAGAAAAATATTACTAGACTATGTAAAGGAAAAATACGGAACAATTCCTGAAGAGCCTTGGAAAGATAATAATCATGCGACGATAAAGACTTCGAATAGTAAAAAATGGTATGGAATTTTTATGTCCATTCCATACAAGACTTTGGGAGTTGATAAAAGTGGAAAGATTGATGTTTTGAATGTAAAACTTAATCCTGAACTTATACAAAGTCTGATTGATAAAAAGCATTTTTTCCCTGCCTACCATATGAATAAAAAATACTGGATTACAATATTATTGGATTCAGATATGGATATGGATTTGGTCAAGAGCTTAATTGACGAGAGTTTTAAATTAGTTGAAAAATAATGTAAGACTAATAGGAATTTCATTCTTAACTAGGCTTTAGGAGATTTACATAGTAATTGTATTTAATTATTTTATTTTATAGAAGTCCTTTACAGGACTTACAATTATTTGTAAACAAATAATTGTAATGAGATCTCTCTGCTTCATTCGTTTCACTCATTTCAGTCGAGATGACGTGTCAGGAAGATTTCTTTACATAGTGCTATGACGTGAATTATTACTATAAATTTAAATTATATATCATATTAAAGAATATAAAGAATTTTTTTATTTAATATTTTATAAGAAAATTAAAGATTATTTACTTTTAACGTCTGGCTATTAAACGAAGCTTTCTCCTTATACGTCATCTCGACTGTAGCGTTAGCGGAATTAATCTAGCCCTAACTTAGATTATTTACTTGTAAATAATCTATAGTAGGTCTGACGCAAAGATT
>OKSA01000451.1_pt1 | contig 39867 bp, 23 predicted proteins | sample 1601181 | NCBI WGS metagenome assembly OKSA01 (sample SAMEA3541538, study PRJEB24748) | human gut metagenome | biome: human gut; feature: human-associated habitat; material: faeces | place: China | collected 2012
TTTGGCGGACAGGAAACACTGGTTCTGAATGCGAACGTTCCCGGCCGCCATGGCGGCGGAGATGGAGGGCGGCGCGGTCGCGCAGGCGGCGAGCATGAGCGGCGTGCCGTTTGCCGTGGTGCGTGCGATCTCGGATCTGGCCGACGGCACGGCCGCCGCGTCGTTCGAGCAGTTCGAGCAGCACGCGGCCGACGCATCGGCCGTGGCCGTTTTGCAGGCGCTCGCGCTGCTGGACTGAAAGCCCGCGAGACAGCAAAAGGCTCCCCCGTCAGAAGGTGCTAGTTCGGGATATGCAAAAAACATATTTTTAACTGGCATTCTTCAAGCGGGTTGCAAAAGAATAATGACCATATCGGGCTTCGTGCCTGGTATGGTCGTTTTCTCTATTGTTGAGTATCCAATTTATACTCGTTGTTAAGCGACTTCAAGTATAAAAAGTCTCCGTAACGGCGATATGCGGCGGCAAGGCGGCAACGAGCGCACATATAAAAACCGCCGACGCGATATTCTCGTCGCTCGGCAAGGTGTACCATATAGATGAAGACCTGTTTCCGGCATTCGGAGCTCTCGGCGGGGCATCGGGCGCGTTTGTTTTGATGTACATTGACGCTCTGGCGGAAGCGGGTGTCCGCGCGGAATTTGCAAGACCGATCGCCGAGGAGATCGCCACCGCGACGGTTATGGGCAGCGGCGCGCTTGCTATGAACAGCTCCGAGCACCCAATCGCACTCATGAACGCGGTGTGCTCCCCCGGCGGCACAACCATCGAGGGCGTGTGCAAGCTGCGTGAGCTCGGCTTCGACACCGCCGTGCAGCAGGCGCTCCAGGCGATAATCGACAAGGACTTCTTTTTGGAGACGAACTGACGCGCCTGCCAATACGGTTGTTGCGGCATCCCGACCGGTGATTGCCGACGAAACAATAAAAAACGGGCGACCATTGGTCGCCCGCATATTCGCGGTTTGTTATTGTCGAGATGACGCAGCTAAACCCACTACCAGTGTTGGTAACGCAATGCCCGCCACGGCGAGTGGCACAATCCCTCCGGCTTACCGCCATGCGGCAACCCACCTCCCTTTACACAAGGGAGCCAATGGGTGCGTCAATGTGCCTCTGAAAAAATAGCTGAACAGTTACTTAATTCCAATGCCAAATAATTGACAAAGCGTATAGTTTCATGATATAAATTATTGATAGACCTAAACTGCAAAATATATTTATAGGGGGAAAATTATACGGGGAAAAACAATGGCGAACAGACGCTATGTACATCCCGGTCAGTCGCAGGTCATCGGCCGTGACAGACGCGATTATAAGGCGATGAACACCGCCACCGCAGGCATTTCCATTGCGGGCTTCGACACTGCTCCCAGACAGCATGCCGCCGACGGCTCTGCCAAGGAAGCAAAGAAAACCTTCAAGGATCTGCGTGGTACCTTCACCGAGGAGCAGATGAAGATAGAGACCTCCCGCTGCCTCGGCTGCGGCGCAGCCGGCAATGCTCCGGCGGCAGTCGCAAAGCTCGTCACCAAGAAGATCGCAAGAAAGTAAGCAGCCGCTATGCACGAGATCGGAGTTGTCCGCTCAATGGTCAAAACCGTCACCGATTTTGCGAGCGAAACGACATTAAGGAGGTCGCGGAGATCGTCCTCGATATAGGCGAGCTGTCGCTGGTCATCCCCAAGTATGTTGAGGATATATATCCCGTCGTCGTTGGGGATACATGGCTCAAGGACACAAAGCTTGTGATAAATGTCATTCCCGGCATGGCTGAATGCGACGAATGCAACGAGCTGTTCCATGTCATTGAGCACGAGGGCTATTGCCCCAACTGCGGCAGCTTTGAAAAAACCATACTTTCGGGCAAGGATTTTCTCATCCGCGAGATACACATACCCGAAGGCTGAAAACATTTGGGCTCCATGTTTGCCATGGAGCCCCTCAGCGTACAAAAAGTCAGAGACTTTTTTATACGCTTCAAAAACGCCACATTTTTGTAAAAATAAATTTTCACAAAAAATCTCGCTGCGCTCGTCAAAAAGCCTGATAAAACTGATCAATCAGTTTTTCAGTCGTTTTTGATGGCTATGATCCAATTGCGAGCGGGGGCTTACCCCCCTCGCGCTCCCCCGCTGTACACTTGTCTTTACGAAACAGGCTGTAGTGCTCCATGTCTGCATGGAGCCCATTTTAGAAGTGAAAGGAATGAGGTTATGGAGCTTTATACGAACGCCAGGTTCATCTCCTGCGAAAAGGAAAACCGCATTTACACCGCGATGGCGGTAAAGGGCGGTCACATCGTGTGGCTCGGCGATGAAAGCAGCATCCCTCCGCGCTACGGCAAGGCAAAACGGGTCGATCTCGGCGGCGCGACGGTAACGCCCGCGTTCGGCGACACGCATATGCATTTCGGCTCGCTGTGCGTTTTCGAGAACACATTCTATCTCATGGATGTCAAAAATTTTGCCGAAGCAAAGGCGGCGGTCAGGCGCTATGCCGACAGTCACCGGAAAAACAAGGTGCTCATGGGCTACGGCTGCACCGCGAACACCGTTGCCGAGCATCGGCTGCCCGAAAAGCGCGATCTTGACGACTGGACGGAGCGTCCGCTCATGGTCATGAAGTACGACGGTCATGCTGCCGTGTGCAACAGCGCAATGCTGGCACTGCTGTCGGATAAGGTGAAATCCGATCCCGGCTGCAATACCGAGACCGGATGGCTGTACCAGTCGGCGTTTTATAACGGCGTGAATGAGGCGACGGCGTATATCCCCACGATGGATATTATACGCGGTCTCTCCGGAGGCGCGGAGTACCTTGCGTCGGTCGGCATCGGGCTCGTGCACACCGTTGAGGGCGTGGGCTTTGCAAACGATCTGGATATAGACATGATAAAAATACTCGCGCCCGGCCTGCCGCAGGCGTTCCGCATATTCTTCCAGACCATGGACCTCAAGGCCGTGAAAAAGCACGGCTTCAAGCGCGTCGGCGGCTGCTTCAAGCTTGCCCTCGACGGCTGCTTCGGCTCAGAGGACGCGGCGCTCAAGGAGCCGTACGCGAACGATCCGAACAACTACGGCGTTTTGAATTATCCGCAGGAGCGCGTGAACGAGTTCGCCATCGGCGCAAACCGCGAGGGCTGGCAGATAACCATGCACGCCATAGGCGATGCGGCGGTGGAGCAGTGCATAACGGCATATGAGGCGGCTTATGCCGATAAGCCGTGGGACGATGCGCGCCATGTGATGATCCATGTCTGCCTTGCAAGCGAGGAGCAGCTAAAGCGCGCGGCAAAGATAAAGCTGTGCATAGCCGCGCAGTCGCCGTTTATATATTGGAAGCAGGAGCCGGACGAGTATCTGTGCTCGGTGCTCGGCAGAGAGCGCACTGACAGACTAAACGCGCTGGGAACGATGCACCGCCTCGGACTTGTCGTAGGCGACGGCTCCGACGGACCGTGCACACGTCCAAAGCCCCTGTACGGTATGGCGTGCTCCGTAAATCATCCCAATCCGGACGAGCGCATATCGCGTCTCGACGCGCTGCGCATGATAACGGCAAATCCTGCGTATATGAGCCATGAGGAGAATAAACGCGGCACTCTTGCACCCGGTATGATTGCCGATTTCGTCGTTCTCGGCGATGATCCGCTCACCGCGGAGGATATAGCGGGCATCGAGGTCAAGGCACTCTATCTGCACGGCAAGAAGCATGTTGCAAAAAAGATAGGCGTCGCCGGACTTCTGGCTCGGGCGATCATAAAACGGATCACCCAAAGAGAATACATATGACAAAAAAGGCTCCCCCGGAATTCCGGGGGAGCCTTTGCGTTATTTCCGATCAGACCTCGATGAGCTCATAGTGCGTCGTGCCGAGACCGATGGCCTCGCCGTGCTCGACGGCGGCGCGCCAGTCGGTGTCCGGGTGCGCGGCCGTGAGGTGGTCGTGCGGATGGTCATGCTCATGCGCGATGACGCTGTTCGGGTTGACCGGCTGGGCGTTGATCATGTCGGCGCAGGCGGTGTCGAGCGCCACGGGGTCGAAGGACGCGAACATGCCCACATTCGGCACGATCGGCACGTCGCTGAAATTGTGGCAGTCGCAGCATGGCGACACGTCGAGCGCGAGCGCGATGTGGAACGACGGACGGCCGTCGACGACGGCTTTGGCGTACTCGGCGATCTTGCAGTTGAGCAGCTCGTTTGCGATCGCATAGTCCGCATGGATGGCGTGCATCGGGCAGACGTTGATGCAGCGGCCGCAGCCGGTGCACTTATATTTTAGGATGGTGCACTTGCCATTTTCGATGTGCGGGCCGTTGTGGGCGCAGTTTTCCACGCACTTGCCGCAGCCGATGCACTTATCCTGATCGACGACGGGCTTGCCGGAGCTGTGCATCTCCTCCTTGCCGGCGCGCGAGCCGCAGCCCATGCCGATGTTCTTGAGCGCGCCGCCGAAGCCGGCGGACACGTGTCCCTTGGCATGCGTGAGGGAGATGAAGATATCGGCATCCATGATGGCGCGGCCGATCTTCGCCGCGCGCAGATATTTGCCGCCGCGGATGGGCACGAGGTCGTAGTCCTCGCCCTTGAGCCCGTCGGCAATGATGCACTGCGCGCCGGTGGTCATGGGCGAGTAGCCGTTGCGCATGGCGCTGTCGAGATGGTCGAGCGCGTTGGCGCGGCCGCCGACATAGAGCGTGTTGCAGTCGGTGAGAAACGGCTTGCCGCCGAGCTCGCGCACATAGTCGCACACGACGCGCGCCCAGTTCGGGCGCAGATAGGCCATGTTGCCCGGCTCGCCGAAGTGGAGCTTGATGGCGACATACTTGTCCTTGAAATCGATCTGCTCAAAGCCGGCCGCCTTCATGAGCCGGTGCAGCTTCTCGAGCGTGCTGATCTCATCCGTGCGCAGATCGGAAAAATATACTTTTGCAGGTTCCATAGGAAACACCTCCGCGATCTAAAAAAACGTTCCCTTTCTCTGGCGGGCCCCCGCCCGTCCTTTTCATTTTACTGTTCCCGCCGGGCAGTGTCAACCGCAAAAAAGCACCGGGCACCTGACGCGGCGCCCGGTACATACGGGTTTTCAGGCCCGTGTCCGTGCCGGAGACCGGACGCGGACACGGATATTTGGAATCCACTGGACGGCTGGTAGGAGAGAAGATATATCCGTTGAAATCGCAAAAACAGAACAGAAAGAAGGGTAGAAAAAAGAAAATGGAAATTGGCTGCCCAGCGGAAACAAGCGGGAGAGTGCTCAGGCGTTGACGCCGTTGCGGATGGACTTGACCTTGTCGTACTCGCCGTTGACGTAGTACAGGGCGTTGTCCATGGACAGCTTTGCGACGAGATAGTTGGACGTGTCGGAGTAGTAGCCGCTGTGCGGGGTGAGCAGCACGTCGTCGCGGCCGACGAGCGGGCAGGTGTCCAGATCCGGATCCTCGCTCTCGACCATGTCGAGCGCGGCGCCGCGGATGTAGCCGTTGTCGAGCGCCCAGACGAGATCCTCGTCACAGATCAGCGGGCCGCGGCCTTCGTTGACGATGATGGGGTGCTTTTTGCACTTCATGAACGCTTCCTTGTTGAACATGTGGTAGTTCTCCTCGGTGAGGTTCATGTGCAGGCTCAGCACGTCGGACTCGGCCAGCAGCGTGTCGAAATCGACGAGCTTGACGCCGAGGTTCTCGGCAATGGCAGGCGGCAGGAACGGGTCGTAGGCAATGACCTCCATGTCGAACGCCTGCGCCTTGCGCGCGACGGACTGGCCGATGCGGCCGAGACCGGCGATGCCCATGACCTGACCGGCGATGCGCTTGAGGTGCGGCACGACCTGGTAATCCCAGACGTGATCCTGCTGGACGCTGCGGTCATACTGGCGGATGCCGCGCTGGAGGTTGAGCATGAGGGCCATGGCGCTCTCGGCGGTCTCCTGCGTGCAGTAGTCGAGGATGGAGCAGACGGCGATGCCCTTTTCCTTCGCGTAGTCGAGATCGGCCTCGTTGTAGCCGGTGGACTGGAAGGAGATGACCTTGCAGTGATCCATGGCGTCGATCTCCTTCTTGCCGAAGTGGACGTAGCCGTCGATGATGATGTCGGCGTCCTTGATCTCGGCGTAGAACGCATCGTTATTCTCAGCGTGCTCGTCGAACACGGCCATGGTCAGCTCCGCGCCTTCCGGCACGCAGGACTTTTCCACGCTGATATCTCTGTCTTTGGTGTAGGGCACTTCTGCCAGAACGATTTTCATATGCGCTTTCTCCTTTTATATTGTGTTACTGGATCGCGCCGCTGTCTTTCATGGCGGCAATTTCCGAATCGGTATACCCAAGATCGTGGAAAATGCTGTCCGTATCGGCGCCGAGGCGGCCGGCGGACGTGTAGGGGCGCGTGGCGTACTCCGTCAGCTGCATGGGCGGGCACGGCATCATGACCTCGAGATCGTCCTTGAAGGTGACCTTCTGGATATAGCCGTTGGCAATGGCCTGCTCGTCGGTGCTCACGTCGCGGATGGTGCGCATGCGCTCGCAGGAGACGTTGTTTTCCGAGAGGAAGGCTTCCCACTCGGCGACCGTCTTGGTCTTGAAAATGGCGTTGAGCCGCGTGACGATCTCGACGACGAAGTCGGTCTCGTGCAGCGCCTCGAGGCTGGCGGCGCGGGGATCGTCGGCGATCTCCGGCATGCCGAACAGGTTTGCAAACTTCGGCAGCTCGCGGCGGTACTCATTGTCGAACACACCGATCCACTTGCCGTCGCTGCACTCGTAGAAGTGGCAGAACGGGTCGGCCGGGCGCAGGGGGTCGTTCGGGCGCTCGCCGCCGAACTGCGGCTGGTGCGACACGACGCCGATGGCGTTGCACCAGATGCCGCTGGCAAACAGCGACGTGCTCACAAATGTGCCCATGCCGGTGCTCTTCTTGCCGATGATGGCCATGAGGATGCCGGACAGGAACGCCGAGCTCGTGGCCATGTCGCCGAAGGCGTAGGTGGGGGTAAACGGGAAGGAGCCGGCCACCTGCCAGTCGGCCATCGGGCCGCTGCGCAGCCAGAACGCCGTGCTGTCAAAGCCGGGCTTGGCAGCGTCGGGCCCCTTCGGGCCGAAGCCGGAAAAGTGCGCGTACACGAGGCCAGGGTAGGCCTTGTGCAGCGTCTCGTAATCGAGACCGAGGCGGCCCAGCGACGGCAGACGGACGTTCGTGAGGAACACGTCGGCCGTCTCGAGCAGCTTGAGGAAGGCGGCCTTGCCGTCCGGATTTTTCAGATCGATGCTCGTCAGGCGCTTGCCGCTGTTTTGGATGGTGAACAGCGGGTTTTTATCGTCCTCGCACACGACCATCTCGAACTCACCGGCGCGGCGCATCTCGTCGCCGATCTTGGTTTCCACTTTGATGACTTCTGCGCCGAACGCGCACAGCACGCGCGACGCGGTCGGGGCGGCAACGACCGTCGCCAGCTCCACGACACGAATCCCCTCGAGGGGCATCTTCTTCATTTGCTCCATTGTGACAATACTCCTATCTTGGGATGGGGGCTTTGCGGCTCACTTGGCCGCGTAGAATCTTTCCGCCTTTTTCTGCTCCGCCGGCGTCTGATGATGCGTCAGGCAGATAACGACGTACAGGATGGCCGACACGCCGAAGCTGGGCCAGAGCGCGTCGATGGAAAACAGCGGCAGCGAGCTGACCTTGCCGCCGATGAACCAGACGACGGCGATGACCGTCGCCGAGAGCATGGACGCGAATGCGCCCGCCGAGCACGACTTCTTCCAGAAGAACGCGCCGAGCGTCGGCAGAAACAGGCCGGCCGAGTTGATGGTGAACGTGATGAGCAGGATGTTCATGATGTCCTGCGTGAACCAGCCGAAGATCGCGCCGAGCACGCCCACGAACAGGGACGCGCCGAAGCCCACACGCAGCAGCGTCTTGTCCGATGCGTTGGGGTTGATGTAGCGCTGGTAGATATCCTTCGTCAGGCTGGCCGAACCGGTCAGGACGGAAATGTCCGCCGTGGACATGATGGCGCTGAGCACGCCGATGAGCACGAGGCCCTTGAGCCCGTGCGGGAAGAGCTCGACCACGAGCGCCGCAATGACGTTGTTGGACGACGACAGGCCGGGCAGGATGAGCTTGCCGGCCATGCCGAGGAACGTGCTGGTGCCGGCGATGATGAGCACGAGCACAGCCGCATAGATCGTGCCGGTGCGGGCGGTCCTGGCATCCTTGGCGGCGATGCAGCGGGTGTAGCTGTCCATGCTCGTGAAAAACGACATGATGGTCGACAGGCCGAGCGCGAGGATCGTCGGCCAGCCCCACGCGCCGAGGTCGAAGAAGCTCGCCGGCAGGTCGGTGACGAGGTTTGCGCCCATCTTGTGCAGCTGCGAGCCGACCAGCGGCACCGCCAGAACGACAATGCCGAGCAGCAGCAGCGCCATCTGCACGATGTCGGTATACGTCACGGCGAGCAGGCCGCCCGTCGAAACATAGAACACGATGACCACGGCCGCGAGAATGTAGCACACGCCGAGATTCCAGCCCGTGAGCACGTTCAGGATCGACGCGCCGGCAACAAACTGCGCCGCCGTGTAGCCGATCATCGCAAGGATGGTCGTGATGCTGGCCATGGTGCTGTTTTTCTGGTCATAGCGCGCGTGGATCAGCTCGGGGAACGTGACATTCCTCAGCTCGTCACTCACGCGCTTGATGGGCTTGGCCATGACGAGCGCGAAGAGCACGCATCCGATGGCGATCTCACCCACATACCAGATGCCGGTGATGCCCATGGAATAACTGTTTGAGGATGTACCGATGACGGACGAACCGCCGATCCAGCCGGCCATCCAGAGCGCGCCGATCTTCAGAGCGCCCATCGAGCGGCCGCCCAGATAATAGTCATCCACGCCGGTCTGTTTTTTGTTTGCGATCAGGCCGAGCACGATCATGCCGACAAAGTATGCCAGGATGATGATGACGTCTAGGACATTCAAAAAATTTACACCTCCAGAGCGGGATTTTCCCGGGGCGCTGCCGGGCAGCGCCCCGGGTGCTGATTTCATGAGCAAAGCCCCGTGGAGTTCGCCGGTTTAGTGGATCTGCGTGCCGGCGCGGAAGCAGAGGCTGTTTTTCGGGTTGATCTTGCCCTTCTTCTCGAAGAACTCGTTGGTCAGGCGCTCCAGATCGTCCTCGGTGAACAGATCGGAGTTGGCCGCCATGGCGCCCATCATGACGATGTTGGCGCCCTTCGGGTTTTCATGCTCCGCGGCGATCTCGGTCATGGGGACCTTGACGACCTTGATGTCGTCGCGGTATTCGCGCTCGTGCACGAGCGAGCTGTTGACCAGCAGCAGGCCGCCCGGGCGCAGGCTGCTCTCGAACTTGTCGATCGCCGGCGCGTTCATGGCCATGAGGATGTCGATCTTCTTGGCGCAGGGGCTGGCGATCTCCTTGTCGGAGAACTTTATGGTGCAGTTGGCCGTGCCGCCGCGCATCTCGGAGCCGTAGGACGGATACCACAGCACGTTCATGCCGAGCTTCATGCCGGCCTCTGCCAGGATCAGACCGGTGGTCAGGACACCCTGGCCGCCGAATCCGGCGCAAATCATTTCTACCATCATGCCTGATTACCACCCTTCTTGTCAATGTATTCGCCGATCGGGAAATACTTGGTCATTTCCGTGTGCACATGCTCGCGGGCCTTCACCGGCGGCATGTTCAGGTTGGTCGGGCAGGGGCTGAGCAGCTCGACGAGGCTGAAGCCGTCGCCGTTGAGCTGGTGCTCGAACGCCTTGCGGATGAGCTTCTTGCAGTTGTTCATGCCGGCAGGTCCGACCAGTTCACCGCGTGCCAGATAGGCAATGTCCATCTTGCCGAGCACGTCGACGACGTTGAGCGTGCCGTACTTGGCCGGATCCTTGCCCTTCGGGGAGGTCGCGGTCTTCTGGTGCGGCAGGGTGGTCGGGGCCATCTGGCCGCCGGTCATGCCGAAGACGCTGTTGTTGACGACGAACACGCAGATGTTGTCGTTGCGCAGCGCGGCGTGAATGGTCTCCGCCATGCCGATGGAGTAGGCAGCGCCGTCGCCCAGGTAAGCAAAGACCGGGTTCTCGGGGCGGATGTGCTTGACGCCGACGGCCGTCGGGATGTCGCGGCCGTGCGCCGCCATGATGGTATCGTAGCGCCAGTAGTCAATGTTGAACGAGCAGCAGGCAACGTCCACGACTGCCAGCATTTTTTCCTGAATGCCGAGTTCCTCGGAGACCTCGCCGATCAGTCGGGTGGCCAGGCCGTGGCCGCAGCCGGGGCAGAAGCCGGCGGAGGAAAAGACAGTTTCGGGTGCTTTGAGTTTCATTTATTTCCCCTCCTTTTCCAGCATGGCCTTGGCCTGCGCGACGATCTCTTCCGGTTCCGGCAGACCAAAGAACGTGCCATAGAAGCCGACCGGATACTTGTTTTCCACAGCCAGCTTCACATCGTCGACCATCTGGCCGAGGATGTTGATCTCGACCGTCATGAACGCCTTGGCGTTCTTGCAGGTCTCAAACGCCTTGACCGGGTACGGCCAGAGCGTGATCGGGCGGATCAGGCCGAGTTTGAAGCCCTCGGCGCGGGCCATGTTCACCGCTTCCTTCGAGATGCGGGAGCTGATGCCGTAAGCCACGAGCACCACGTCGGCGTCCTCCGCCTGGTAGGACTCCCAGCGCTGCTCGTTGTCCTCGATCGCCTGATACTTGCTGCGCAGGAACTCGGGGTACTGCGGGTTGGTGTAGTAGACGTTCTGGACCTTGCGGGGCGCCTGGCCGGCCTTGCAGCCGCGGATCGCCCAGTCATACTGGTTAATGTCGTGCTCGACGAAATCCTTGAGCTCAACGCCCTCGACCATCTGGCCGATGGCGGCGTCGGACGCGACCAACACGGGGTGGCGGTACTTCTCCGCCAGATCAAAGGCAGTGGTCATCATGTCGCAGTTTTCCTGCACGGAGGCCGGCGCCAGCACGATGGTGCGGTAGTCGCCGTGGCCGCCGCCGCGGGTCATCTGCCAGTAGTCGCCCTGGCCCTGCGCGATGTCGCCGAGGCCGGTGCCGATACGCATGACGTTGATGATGACAGCCGGAAGATCCGCCGCGACGAGATAGGAGATGCCCTCCTGGTTCAGGGAGAAGCCGGGGCCGGCGGAGCTGGTCAGCGCACGCGCGCCGGCCGCTGCCGCGCCGAGGAGCATGTTGATGCCCGCGAGTTCGGATTCGGTCTGCACGAACGTGCCGCCCACTTCGTCCATACGCTTGGCCAGGTACTCCAGGATCTCGGTCTGCGGGGTGATGGGATAGCCGCTGTAAAAACGGCAGCCGGCGCGCAGCGCCGCTTCTGCCAGGGCCTCATTGCCCTTCATAAGTTGTTTGCTCATGTTCTTACCTCTTATTCCAGGATTTCAAAAACACTGTCGGGGCACACGCGGTAGCACGTGCCGCAGGCGACGCACAGCGCGTCGTCGACCTGAACGGTGTCATAGCCCTTGTCGTTGATGTTGCCGGAGAACGACAGTGCCTTGCGCGGGCAGTCGTTCACGCAGTAACCACAGCCTTTGCAGCGGGCCGTGTTGATCTTGATTTTGCTCATGGATAAGCCTCCTTGTATTTTGCGGGGAATGTTACGCTGCGTTGGCAGCGGCCGCATTCCGCTTTGCAACCTTTTTCGCCTGCGCGATGGCCCAGACGGCCGCGATCACGCCCAGCACCGCCGTGCCGACGCCGTAGAAGAGGATCTTCGTGTAGCCCGCGTCGCCGTAGGCGTCGATCCAGTTGCCGAACATCGTGTGCACGAACATATCCGGAATGTAGCCGACAAACGTCGCGATGGCAACGGCCGTCGCGGAGATGTGCGTCGGAATGCCCATTTCCGGCTGGATGGAGAAATATGTGCCCTTGCACAGGAACATGGCGATGCCGACCAGCAGCAGCAAAACCACGAGCAGACCGCCGCTCGTGCCGCCGGGCAGGACCAGGAAGATGCCGATCGTCACCAGGCAGGCAAGCTGGCCGAGCAGCTGCTCCTTGGCGACAGACTTGAACGCCTTATCGGCCAGATAGCCGCCGAGCGGGCCGCCGATCAGGCGGCAGCCGTAAGTGCGGAACGTGCCGATGGTGGCCGCCAGCGTTGCGGACATGCCGAGCACGCCCGTGCTGTACGGCGTCAGGTAGCTGGCCACGGCGGAGATGGTCACATAGCACCAGACCAGGATGGCCATGATCCACACGCCGGGGATCTTAAAGGCGGACACATAGTCCTTGAAGGTGATCTTTTTCTGATTTTCTTTTTCTTCATCGCTCACGCCGTAAGCCGCGTCTTTCGGCATCAGGATCGCAACCAGGATGCCGGACACGATGGACAGACCGCCCATGAATGCCAGCGCGCTCTTGAAGCCGGTGATGAGGTCGCTGCCGCCGACGACGGCCATGACGCCGATCATGATGAAGCTCAGCAGCAGGGAAGCCAGACCGTTGAGGGCCTCGAAGATGCCGTACATACGGCCCTGCTCTTCGTCGGTGCCCGTCATGCGGATGCCCTTCATGATGGCCGGCCAGAAAGCAAAGCCGCCGGTCAGGCCCATGAGCAGCCAGATGATGACGGCCATGGTGTAGCTCTTATACGTGAACATGAACAGGAAGCTCAGCGCTGCCTGACCAAAGATGGAGATCAGCAGAACCGGCTTCGGGTTGAACTTGTCTCCGATCCAGCCGCCGGGCAGATAGGAGACGGTGCAGCAGATGCAGTAAGCGGTCATCAGAGAGCCGAGCTGGGCATTCGTGCAGCCCATGGCGGCAATCATCTGATCGTAGAAGCTGGACTTCATGTACGGCATGACGTACATAAAGCCGTAAGCGATCCCGAGTGCGAACAGCAGCAGGAAACGCTTGACATTTTTCGATGCGTTGCTCGTGTTTGACATGTTTCTTCTTCTCCTCTAAGTTACATTTTCATTCCAAATTCTCTGCTTTTGCGATACAGGGGGGAATGCTCTCCATTTCTCTCGATGGCTCACCTCACTCGGTCCGTATTGGTTTTTCCAACTCCGTGTCCCATTTCTCATCATTTGTCTGACAAATCATTGACTTAAAAAAAAGAATGTGCTAATGTAGACACAGATGGAAAACCTCCCGATAATTGTCAGACAACTTTCCGGCGAATAAGGAAAGGACCTGATGTAGGCCCTCGAATTTGTCTGACACATTTGATTATTTCAATCATACCATCGCTTTTTTTCTTTGTAAATAATCATAATGTTCAAAAAATCGACGCAATTTTTGTGAATATCGCTTAGCGAGGTGACAGCATGAAACCGAAGTCCAGCACAAACTATAAAAAAATCGTGGACGCCGTCCTCGACCAGATCAACCACGGCCAGCTCCAGAAAGGCGACAAATTGCCGACGGAGCTGTCTCTGGCGACGAAGTTTGACGTCAGCCGCACGTGCGTGCGCGAGGCGATCAAGAGTCTGGAGGTTGATTATTTTTTAGCCTTTTTTATTCTTTTAAAGCTTTAAGTTTGCAACGTGAAAAATAGATAAAACGAACTTTAAGTATAATGCTTATGAGGAATAAATCTGCCCCCGATTAATATTGGGAATGTGACAAAATTTAGCCCAAGGAGTTTCTAATCATAACTCTATTCGGATAATATTATTACCTATAATCTAATTTAATAAGAAAAACGATGAAATCAAACTCGTTCTTAAAAAATCGAAAGGCTTTGACAGCCTTATTGCTTTGCACAGGTTTCGTTGCGACTCAGCCGTTCAGTGTGATGGCCGAAGAAATTGTAACTGCCGTACAAACTGTCCAGCAACAGAAACAATCCGTATCAGGTACGATTAAAGATCCGGTAGGGGAACCGGTTATTGGTGCCAGTATTTTAGAGAAAGGTACTACCAATGGTACAATTACTGATTTCGATGGTAATTTTACATTGAATGTGGCTCCAGGAGCTACATTGGTTATTTCTTATATAGGATATAAGAATCAAGAGATGAAAGTTATTCCGGGAAAATCACTTAACATTATTTTGCAAGAGGATACAGAAACGTTGGAGGAAGTGGTGGTAGTCGGTTATGGTGTGCAGAAGAAATCAGATGTGACCGGTTCTGTTACTTCAGTAGGGAAGGAGCGTCTGGGAAAACTTCCGGTGACGAATGTATTACAAGCTGTTCAAGGTGCGGCGGCAGGTGTTACTATTACACAAACATCTTCCATTCCGGGCGATGCACCGGATGCTTTGGTGCGTGGCCAGAATTCCATCAATGCTAATTCCGGGCCATATATTGTTGTGGACGGTGTGCCTATCAGCAAGTCGGGAGGTACATTGAATGACATCAATCCGAATGATATTGAATCCATGGAAATTTTGAAGGATGCTTCGGCCACTGCCATTTATGGTACAAACGGTGCGAATGGTGTTATTTTGATAAAGACAAAGCGTGGTACTTCCGGCAAGCCGACTATTCGTTATAACGGATATTTCGGAGTGGAGGATTTTTCTCATAAACTAGATTTCTGTGATGGTGCGCAAATCACTCAACGTTATAGAGATTATGTGTCACAGAACCCCGGAGAAACCATGTATAATGATTATGTGAAGAATGCATACGAAGCGGAAAATCAGGCCAATGGTATAGAGAATGATTGGATTGATGCTGTATCGCAAACTGGTATCATCCAAGACCATAACGTAAGTATCGGCGGTGGGGCGGATAATGTGAAGTATTACGTTTCTGCCGACTATATGAGTCAGAAAGGTGTGTTGAAAGGGTTCAACTACAAACGTTACTCTATTCGTACGAATATTGATATGAATGTGACTGATTATATGAAGGTGGGAACTAATTCCTATATAGTATCTCATAACCGTGACGGTGGACGTGTTAACTTTCTGATGGCTGAGGCTATGTCTCCTTATGCAAAAATGTATGAAGAAGACGGCAGCTATTGCATTAATCCGATGTACAGTGAAACTTTGTTTACCAATCCGTTGATGTGGACTACTACTAATCCCGAGCGTCGTCAGTGGAATATCAATATAAACGGTTATGCCGAGATTGATTTCGGAAAGTTGATTTCTCCTCTTAAAGGACTGACTTATAAATTCAATGGCGGTTATGCATATATGCCCAAACGTTATAATAATTATGAAGGTAAGTCGGTGAATAATAAGACCGGTTATGCTGAAATAAAGAATGAAGAAACACAAAGTTATACCATAGAGAATATCCTTGCTTATAATCGTGATTTTGGAAAGCATCATTTGGATTTGACAGCTTTGTATGCCGCTTCACGTAAGAAATATCAACGTTCGCAAGCTATGGCCAGCAAATTTATTAATGACGACCAGCAGTGGCATAACATGGGTAGTGCGGAAACACCTAGCGTAGCTTCATATACCGACCTTTATACTACTGTTTCACAAATGGGACGAATTAATTATTCTTATGACAGCCGTTACTTGTTTACATTTACAGTGCGTCGGGACGGTTCTTCTGTTTTCGGTGATAATAACAAATACGGTGTATTCCCTTCTGTCGCTTTAGGTTGGAATATTGCCCGTGAATCATTTATGGAATCTTCCAGTAATTGGTTGAACACATTAAAGCTGCGTGCGTCTTATGGTAAAGCGGGTAATGAGGCCATCGGAGTATATCAGTCACGTGTGAAGATGGATTCAGGCATGTTGGCTTTAGGCGGAGCTTCGAATGCAGGTTTATGGCCCAATGATTTGATGGGGAATGCGGATCTGACTTGGGAAACCACAAAGAGTTTCAATGTCGGTCTGGACTTCGGACTTTGGAATAACCGTTTGACAGGTAATATTGATGTCTATTTCTCAAAGACCAACGATTTGCTTCTGAAACGTAATTTACCTAAAGTAACTGGTTACAATACCGTGTACTCCAATATGGGTGAAACAGCTAATAAAGGTGTGGAATTGACACTGAATTCCCGTAATATTGTTTCAGGCGATTTTACCTGGAGTTCCAATTTGGTATTTTCATGGAATAAGAATGAGATAAAAGACCTTTATGGAGACGGACAGAACGACTTGGGTAACCGTTGGTTCCTTGGACATCCGATAGGCGTGATTTATGATTATACAATGGTTGGAATCTGGCAGGAAGATGAGATAGCCCGTGGCGACCATTTGAATTGGGACCCGATTGCAGAAGCTGGTGATGTGAAGTTGGCGGATATCAGTGGCCCTGACGGAGTACCTGATGGCAAGATTGATGACAATGACCGTACCATCAAAGGGCAGACAACACCGAAATGGATTGGTGGTCTGACGAATACGTTCACTTATAAGGATTTTACATTGAGTATCTTTATCCAGACTACACAAGGATTGAAAAAGAACAATTCATTGATCGGTATGGCAGGTGATGAAATGGGACGTCGTAATACCACTACTGAAATAGGTTATTGGACTCCGGAAAACAAGAGTAACGAATGGCGTTCATTGCGTAAGAACTCAAACAAACATGGATATGGTTTCCCTTGTGATGCCAGTTATACACGTATCAAAGACATCACATTAAGTTATACTTTCCCACAGCGCATGATTCAGAAGATGGGTATCGGTGGTTTGCAGCTTTATGTGAGCGGACGTAACCTGTTTACTTTCACGGATTGGGTAGGTTGGGATCCTGAAGCTCGTCAGGTAGCTCGTGGTAATAGTTCATGGGATAGTACAAGAGGTGAAACTGTATATGACAGCAGTAACTACCCGATGACTAAGAGTTGTGTATTTGGAGTTAATTTAACATTCTAAAAAACGAAGAACTATGAAATTTAGAAATATATTATTAACAACTTTTGCTGCATCGGCATTTGTTATTGGGACTACATCATGCAGCGATAGTTTTCTGGATGAGAAAATGTACTCTAGTTATGGTCCGGAAGTATCAGATGTAAATGCGAAATTGGTAGGTCTGCACCGTCAATATGCTGCTATATGGGGAATGTCCAGTCAGCAGGGATTTGTAGGATGCTGGCAGGTAGGTACGGATGTAGGTGCTCCCGGTGACACTCAGGGGGTAGAGGTTCCTTTTTACAGATATCAGGAATTGAATGCAGAGAATGCAGGGGTAAGTTTCCTTTGGGAAAAATTATATGAGCTCATTAATAGTGCGAATCAGATTATCGCTTCACAAGCTGAAGGCGGTGATGCGGCGGCAACAGCCGAAGCCATGTTTTTTCGTGCTTATGCATACAATATGTTGGTGACATTATGGGGAGATGTACCTTTAGTGACAGAATCTACTAGTATTCCGCGTACAGATTATACCCGTAATGCGGTTGCCGAGGTGGATGGAGTCATTGATTCTGACTTGGTTTATGCCATGTCTAATCTTCCGGTAGTGGGAGCTGCCAAAAATGAAAGCCGTATAAATCAGGACATGGCAAGACAGTTGGCAGGAGAAGCCTATCTTCGGATGGGTATGCGTGATGCTTCCTATTTCAAGAAGGCGGAAGATGCGGTGACGCCTATTATAACAGGTGGTAAATATGAACTGATTTCAGCAAGATATGGTAAATATGCGGCCGAGCCGGGTGATTATTATCATGATATGTTCCGTTGGGGGAATCAGCGTCGTTCACAGGGGAATATGGAGGCTATCTGGACTTTCGAAATGGAGTATAACCGTGATGTGAATGGCGGTACAATTGATAATCCGCAACAACGTCGTAACTGGGTTCCTGCTTTCCATAAACTGGATGGTATGGTGAATGCGGATTCCATAGGCGGTCGTGGTAATGGCCGTTTGCGTATCAGCAATTTTGTGAAATACGGATTGTATGAGAAAGGTGATATCCGTAATTCTAATTATAATATCCGTCGTGTAATGTGGTATAACAAGCCCGGTTTTTCAAAAGAAGTTGGTATTGATGCTAAAGGGTTCTTGGTGGATAAAGACAAAGGTGTAAGAAATGTGACATTAAAAACGGGCGACCAGGTCATCCCTCACGAGGGAGATTCATTGAACGTATTTTATCCTCATCCCACTAAATGGGGGGCTTATGATGAAACCGATGATTTTGGTTATGCTGTAGTGAAGGACTGGCCTGTGATGCGTTTGGGAGAAACTTACTTGCTCCGTGCAGAGGCTCGTTTCCGTCAGGGGAATACACAGGGGGCGGCTGATGACATCAATGTGTTGCGCGACCGTGCCTTTAAAGACTATCGTGCGGTGGCTCCGGGTGCTGGTAAAGTAACGGCTGATCAGATTGACATTGACTTCATTTTGGATGAACGTGCCCGTGAATTGATTAGTGAGGAGAACCGTCGTATGACTTTAGTCCGGACCAATACGTTGGCCGAACGTATCAAACTGAATGGGGATATGGAACCTGCCGCACCAAGCAATAAGGTGATTACAGGTTTTGATGCCAATATCCATACACTGCTTCCGATACCTCTCACCGAGATTCAATTGAACAAAGACGGAGATTTGAAACAGAATCCGGGTTATTGATTCTGTCGGATATAAGTAAGAAGATAGATATATAAAATATTGAAAGAGCATGAAGGGCATATCTCTTAAAGAGAGTGCCCTTATTTTATTTCCTCTAGTTTGGTAAATCCGACGTGATTTATTTCTTTAGAAAGAATAAAAAGCGGCTTTTGGCTGATTTCTGTCCTATTTTGCACGAATTATACCCCCTTTTTTATTAGCAGAATATGTATTTTTGAGGAATAAAAAACAGCTGTATCGGGTTGGAACTCGATGACAGGTAATGAATAACCCCATAAAATACTATGATGCGACTTTTATTATCTCTTTTATTGCTTTTGTCATTTTTGCAGATGAATGCACAGACTTATCCTAAAGTGATTCTTCCGGGTGATTATCCTGACCCTTCCATTATGCGTGACGGCAAGGATTACTACATGACTCATTCTCCTTTCTATTACGCTCCCGGATTCTTAATCTGGCACTCGCAGGATTTAATGAACTGGGAGCCGTTATGTCGTGTCATGCCTCAATATGAAGGCTCTGCCATGGCACCTGATTTGTTGAAATACAAAGATACTTATTATATTTATTATCCTGCCGCAGGAACCAATTGGGTGATGTGGGCGAAAGATATTCGTGGGCCGTGGAGTCTTCCCGTAGACTTGAAGGTAGGAGGAATTGACCCTGGTCATGTCGTGGATAGGGAGGGAAATCGCTATCTTTATGTGGATAAAGGGGAGGTGATCCGGTTAACAGAAGACGGACTTGCTACCGTTGGGGAGAAGAAGAAAGTATATGACGGATGGAAATATCCTGATCATTGGGATACGGAATGCATGTGTCTGGAGTCCCCGAAACTGAATGAACACAATGGCTACTATTATCTCACTTCTGCTCAAGGAGGAACCGCAGGACCCGCAACCAGCCACATGGTTGTATCAGCCCGTTCAAAAAGTGTGACCGGCCCCTGGGAGAATTCACCTTACAATCCCATTGTGCATACATATAGTGCAACGGATAGTTGGTGGTCTAAAGGCCACGGCACGTTGATAGATGATGTGAACGGCAACTGGTGGATTGTTTATCATGCATATGCCAATGGCTATCATACATTAGGACGCTCCACCTTGATTGAACCGATAGAATGGACGGAAGACGGCTGGTATCGTACCGTATCTGCCGCTACCCCTGTCACTCCGGAGCAGGAAATCAAACATGGATTGGAACTGTCCGATGATTTCAAAGGTCCTCAATTGGGACTTCAGTGGACTTTTTGGAAAGAATATGCTCCCAAATCCCTGACTTTCAAGGAGGATATCTTATGGATGAAGGCCAAAGGTCGGACTTCTGCCGACGGACGGGTGTTGTTGACCACCGCTGAAGACAAAAATTACGAAACACAAGTGGAAATCCGGACAGGGAATGGAAACGTGGCCGGGCTTATCCTGTATTATAATGAAAAGGCTTATGCCGGAGTCGTTTCCGATGGAAAGAGATTCTATATTTACCGGAATGCGGAGCACAAGACGGAACTTCCCAATCGTATTGGGAAACATTTCTTTGCCAGACTGCACAATTGCGGTAACCGTCTGTCCGTCGAGGTGAGTAAAGACGGGGAAGAATGGACTGTCCTTGCCAGTGATATGGATGTTTCCTCCTTGCATCACAATAATTATGGTGGTTTTTATGCTTTGCGTGTTGGTCTGTTTTCCGCTGGAAAAGGAAGTTCGGGTTTCAGCCGCTTCCGTTATCGGAATGCAGTTCCGCGAGAGAAAGATATGAGCGCCTATCTGATGGTCTTCCACAAAGACGAGGACCATGGACTTCACATGGCAATCAGTCCCGACGGCTACACTTTTACCGCCTTGAACGAAGGAAAGCCCGTCATAGCCGGAGATACGATAGCTGAACAGAAAGGTATCCGCGATCCGCATATCTTCCGTGGTCCGGATGGAGCATTCTATCTGTCGATGACCGATTTGCATATTTATGCGCAGCGTGACGGATATCGTGATACAGAATGGGAACGCGATGGAAAAGAGTACGGATGGGGTAACAACCGGGGGCTGGTATTGATGAAATCTTGGGATCTGATTCACTGGAAGCGTACTAATCTGCGCTTTGACAAATTATCTGCTGCTTACACTGAGGTAGGTTGCGCTTGGGCTCCTGAAGTGACCTATGATGATAAAAAAGGAAAGTTGATGATGTATTTCACCATGCGCTTTAAGAATGAAGCGAACAAACTTTATTATGTATATGTCAATGACGACTTTGATAAGTTGGAAACTTTACCTCAGCTTCTTTTTCAATATCCCGATGAGAAGATTTCTGCTATCGATGCGGATATTACCCGTATAGAAGATAAATATCACATGTTTTACGTTTCGCACGATGGGGGCGCCGGTATCAAGCAGGCTGTTTCGGATAGGGTAAACAGTGATTACGAGTATAATGCCCGTTGGTATGATCCTGAACCCACGGCGTGCGAAGCTCCGAACTTGTGGAAACGCATTGGTGAGGATAGATGGGTGTTGATGTATGATGTGTACGGGCAGAAGGTTCATAATTTCGGATTCAGTGAAACTTCCGACTTCGTACATTTCACTCCTTTGGGACAGTTTAACCAAGGAGTGATGAGGACTACTAACTTTACTTCTCCCAAACATGGGGCAATCATTCATCTTACCCGCCAGGAAGCGGAACGCCTGGCAGAACATTGGGGGATGTCTTACGATGCTTTGCTTCCATCTGAATAAGAAACATTTTATATAAAATAATTCATGATGAGTAAACTGAGAAACAGCTTGTGTGAGTTGTGCACAGCTTTGATTTTCTTTTGCGGATGCAGCAATGAACCGTTGCAACCCATTCGTTCAGGTGAGATATGGCCTGATAACAACGGAGAGCATATCAATGCCCATGGGGGCGGAGTAATGTACCATGATGGAACATACTATTGGTTCGGTGAGAATAAATGCGATACTACCAGCAGTGCCATGGTGGGAGTAATGTGCTATTCTTCTCGGAATCTTACTGACTGGAAGAACGAAGGCGTAGCGCTTTCTGTTGTTGATAACGACAGCAGCGACATAGCGCGTGGATGTATATTGGAACGTCCTAAAGTGATATATAATGCGAAAACAGGGAAGTTTGTGATGTGGTTCCATCTGGAATTGAAAGGAAAAGGTTATGCAGCCGCCCGTGCCGGGGTAGCAGTCAGTGATACTCCTGCCGGTCCTTACCGTTTCATCCGTTCGGGACGTGTCAATGCTGGTAAGCTGCCTGTTGATATGGACGGACAGGCTGTTGCAGTGCTGGATACTCTGAATGCCAAGAATTATGAAAAATGGTGGACTCCCGAATGGACGGATGCTGTGAACAAAGGCTTGATAGTAAAGCGTGATTTGGATGGCGGACAGATGTCTCGCGATATGACTCTTTATGTAGATGAGGATGGTAAAGCCTACCATATTTACTCTTCCGAAGAAAACCTCACACTCCAAATAGCGGAATTGAGCGATGACTATCTTTCACACACAGGGAATTATGTGCGTGTGGCTCCGGCAGGACACAATGAGGCACCTGCTATCTTCAAAAAAGACGGAACCTACTGGATGATCACTTCCGGTTGTACCGGTTGGGCTCCCAATGAGGCTCGTATGTTCTCGTCTTCTTCCATCTTCGGACCGTGGTCTCAGCATCCCAACCCTTGTGTGGGACCTAAGTCGGAACTTACGTTTGGCGGACAGAGCACTTATATTCTGAAAGTGGGGGGGAAGAAAGACGCCTTTATATTTATGGCGGATATCTGGCGTCCGGAGCATCCCAGTGATGCCCGTTACATTTGGTTACCTGTTCAATTCAAGGAAGGAATTCCATACGTGGAGTGGATGGACAACTGGACACTGGATTTCTTTCAGTAATCCCTGTTGAAAATAGTCTGAAGGATGGAAAATAGTGCAATAGTCTGTTCTTGACTGATTATTGCATCCATCTTGCTCGATTTTACCCCTATGGTTGTCAATCAGATTTTTTATCTTTGCTATCGGTAAAAAGAGATAATAGGTATTAAAGATAGGTTTTTAGGAAGAAGGTTAACATACTGTGATGTGATAATAGAATTTTAGGTTAGGTTAAGTTAGAATTGAAGGCATATTTCGTGAGGAAATGTGCCTTTCTGTTTTCATTACCTTTCTAGGTTCGTATATTTGTAATGTCGAATTTGTGAAACTTAAAATAGAATATGCATGAAAAAGATTGGATTGTTTTTGTTGTTAGGTTTTTCTCTTTCGTGGCTGGTGTCTGCTTGCCAAGAACGTCAGCAGGAAAGACGGAAGGAAGTGCCTTTGGATTCTATTGTACTGAGTGACCCTTGCATTTTGGCAGACAGGAAGACGGCTATGTATTATATGACCGGAACCGGCGGTATGCTTTGGAAAAGCAAGGATTTGAAACTTTGGGAAGGACCGTTTCATGTGGCAAAGACTGATTCCGGTTCGTGGATGGGACCGAAACCAATGATTTGGGCTGCCGAGTTACATCCGTATAAGGGCAAGTATTATTATTTTGCCACTTTCACCAATCAGGCGGTGAAGATTGATACGGTACAAGGGAATGTAATAGAGCGCCGTGCCAGTCATGTTTTGGTGAGCGATAACCCGGACGGACCTTACGTTCCCATGAAGGATTCCACTTACCTGCCTGCTGATAAACCAACCTTGGATGGGACTTTCTGGGTGGATAAGGACGGAAAGCCTTATATGGTATATTGTTATGAATGGTTGCAAGCCTTGGACGGTACGATAGAGAAAATAGAACTGAAGCCTGACTTAAGTGGAACCATAGGCGAAGGGAAATTGCTGTTCCGTGCCAGCGAATCGCCGTGGAGCCGTGAAAAAGATGCGGATGGCAAGGACAAACCGAATAAAGTCACTGACGGTCCGTATCTATTCCGTACAGGAACAGGTAGACTCGGTATGATTTGGACTAGTTGGATTTATAATGTGTACACTCAGGGAGTGGCTTATTCTGAAAGCGGAACCTTGGATGGACCATGGATACAGGAGAAAGACCCGATTACTCCTCCCAATTTCGGTCATGGGATGTTGTTTCAGACCTTGGACGGTAAATGGTTGATGTCTGTACATAGTCATAAGGATGTAAACGGACGTTATATTCGTACTCCTCGCTTGTTTGAAGTCGATTTTTCCGGAGATAAATTGGTGGTGGGAAAACCATATATTCCTTGAAAGTGCTTTATCTTTTTTCGAGAGGAAAGGTAATTACTTTTGCTTTCAATGAAAAGAGATGTGTAGAAAGAGTTGGAAGGACAGCTTTATGAGTCTGTCCCTCCAAATAAATGACCGGGTTAATCCCAACCCGGATTCTGTTTCAGTGCACCCTGAGCCAGGTCTACCTCTTCCAAGGGGATAGCCCACAGATAGTCACGGTTGGTATTGAACTTGCGGGTTTCAATAAAAATGCTTTCTCCTTTTGCATTTACCCCGTATACTGGTTTAGTAACATCCTTTTCAGTTGTTTTATAGCTACGGGTATCAAACAGGTGCATTCCCTCGAAAGCAAATTCCAAACGACGTTCCAAACGGATAGCTTCGCGCATTTGATCTTTGGACAAGCCGGAAGGCAGAGGAGGAAGATTTACGCTGGGACGCTGACGGATTTGATTGACCGCATCATATACTTCCGTATCCGGAGCAGACAGATTTTCGTTACGAGCCTCGGCGAAGGTCAGCAGCACTTCTGCATAGCGGATATAGATAAAGTTGGTCCAGTCATAATTATTGATACCGTCATTGTCCGGATTGATATACTTTTTCATGCTATATCCTGTACGGGTATGGCTGCCATCTCCCATATTGTTCAGGTTGAAAGTCTTTTCTGCTATTTGTGACCCGTTCCACAGTACTGAGAAGCCTAGACGGGGGTCACGGTCGGCAAACGGGTCTTCCGGATTATAGAAAGGAGACTCTTTGATTGATTTGCCATCTTTGCATGGATAGGAGTCTATCAAGTCTTGAGTAGGTGATAAAGCTTCCCATCCTCCCATCATGACGGGAGCGAAGAACTGTCCTATATAACTGCCTTCATTAGAGTTTTTCGGGTTTTCCAGATATTCGCGATCAAAGATGATTTCGTTACATAACTCTGCTACAGGTTGGAACAAGTCACCATAGTTATCATACAGTCCATACACATTCATGCCCATTACTTTGCGTGCGGCAGCTTCCGCCACATCATATTTGTGTGCGTAGAAAGCAACTCTGGCTTTCAGTGCGTAGCAGGCTCCGGCACTCGGTTTTCCGTGGTCACTGTTGCTGCGGATATCGGGCAAGCTGGCTGCTGCTTTATCCAATAATCCTACTATATGATTATAAGTCTCCTCTTCAGAACTGCGTGAAGGAAGTTTCTCGTTCAGTTCCAACGGATGATCCAGCAGGGAGGCGCCACCCATATATTTTAATATGTTAGCGTATGAGAAAGCTTCGAGAAACTGTACTTCGGCTGTCAGTTGCGCTTTTTCTTTTTCATCCATCGGCACATCGCCTATATGCTCGTAAAATACCAGGCATCTGCGGATGCATTGATAGGCATTTTTCCATAATTGTAGGAAATGTGGGTTGCTGGAAGTTGCCGTACCAGCAGACAACTGTCCCTGTTCGGCTGTGACATGTACAGGAATAGCATTATCTGTGTAGCAGTCTGTCATGATAGTATGGTTTTCCGGTTCTATCAGATACAGATAGATTCCGGTTGCGAATTTCTGGGCATCTTCTGCGTTTTTCCAGAAAGATGCATCGGATAATTGGTCTTTAGGATTTCTGTCCAGAAAACTGTCATTGCAAGAGCTCAGACCAAGGCCGCATGCCAATATTAATCCTATAAAGTTATATTTTAGTCTCATAGTTGTCAGTGTTTAGAATGTTACATTCAGACCGAAGGAATAATTTCGGGTCAATGGATAATAGTTGCCGCTGATGGCTTCGGGGTCTACACCGTCGAAGCCGGAAATCATAAAGAGATTGTCGATACTGCAATACACTCTCAAACGGCTGATTCCGTATTTGGATATCAGCTGTTTGGGCAGGCTGTAACCTACTTGCAGGTTTCTCAGCTTGGCATAAGAGGCATCCTGCATCCAGAAACTGGAAGTCACGCGGTTTTTGGAGTCACTCATGGATAATCGGGGATAAGTGGCATTCGGGTTTTCCGGAGTCCAACGGTCCAGATGCTGTTCCGTTACTTTACCGCCATTGTAGAAGGCATATCTGATTTCGGCTACAGGAGCACTCTTTACATCAGCTGCACCTTGCAGCAGTGCACTTAGGTCGAAGTCTTTATATTGAACTGAAAGATTCAGACCGAAGTTGATTTTCGGGAAGTAAGAACCCAATACTTGCCGGTCTTTGCTGTCTACTACTTTGTCTCCGTTCAGGTCACGGTATTTTAAGTCACCCGGAACCGGAGTACCCATGCTCTGTGTAGGATGATTCTTGATCTCTTCTTCGTTTTGGAAGATGCCGTCGCATACGTAGCCGTAATATGCCCACAGTGGGTCGCCTACGGATTGCCCCGGTGTGTCCCCGCCTTTCAAATCCATGATTTTGGTAGTTACATAGCTGAAATTGGCTCCGATAGAATAGCTCCAATCATTGATACGGTTGTTATGTCCCAGTTGCAGTTCGATACCGGTATTACGCACTACGCCGGCATTTTGCATCGGAGCGCTGACTCCCATCATGTTGGGAACTGGAAGTTGCAGTAATATGTCCCGTGTTTCCTTGCGGAACCAGTCTGCGCCCAATGTCAGTTTATTGCCCAAAAAAGCGGCGTCCACACCTACGTTCCATTGATCGGTTTTCTCCCACGTAATATCTTGGTTAGCCATCGGGTTGGAAATGGAAATACCCGGAGTCAAAGTGTTGCCGAAACTATAGTCATAACCGAACAGATAGGTGTTCTGATACGGATAATAGTTAGAACTGTTGTCCGAGTTTACGGTTTCCTGATTACCTAGCAATCCCCATGATGCACGTAGTTTCAAATTATCCACCCAATCGGCTTTGAAGAACTCTTCTTCCGATATTCTCCATCCGATGGAGAAAGAGGGGAATGCGCCGAAGCGGTTGTTCTTGGGGAAGCGTGAAGTGCCGTCATAACGCAGGTTGGCTTCTAGCAGATAGCGGTCATCGTATGAATAATTCACGCGTCCGAAAGCTGAGCGGAGGGCGTATTCTATTTCTGTACCGTATGTTGTCTGTCCTGTCACTTCACCGGCGTTGATCTGGTCCAGTGAGTTGGAGTTGGGCAGGTTCTTACGGTAAGCTTGCAGATAGCGTGTCTGTTTATAAATTTGTGAGTAACCTAATAAGGCTCCTATTGTGTGTTTGCCGAAGGTTTTATTATAGTCCAGATAAGCTTGCAAGTTCAGTTCCATACTTTTGATGTCATATTCTGTGATGGAGTTAGTGGTTTTCTTTACCGGTGTGTCTGAACCTGCCTGATAGAATGTCATGGTATTTACGTGGGTGGGATTGTCGGTCAGGTTGAAAGTCGAGGCGGCGACTCCTCTCAGTTTCAGTCCGTCTATGATGTCCAGTTCCATTCCTACGTTACCTTGGAAATTGCTGTTTATCTCTTTGTAGGTTCCTCCTTCACGTGCATAGGCTACGGAGTTGTGCTCGTTTTTGAATAAAGCATAGTTGCCGTTGCTCAATTGGATGGGAGTAACCGGAGTCTCACGGAAAGCATAGTGCATCAGGTTGCTGATACCTGCCGCCGGAGCAGTCATATTACTGCGGTATACCGCCATATTTGTAGTCAGTTTCAGACGACTGTTTATCTGAGCGTCAATGTTGGCACGTACATTGAACTTGTTGTAGTTGGTATTGACTATCAATCCGTCTTTATCATGATAGTTGAATGCCAGCGAGTAAGTTACTTTGTCTCCACCGCCTTTGATACTCAAGTGATGGTTGTTGAACAGGCCGTTTTCACTTAATAGCGTACCCAGCCAGTCGGAATTGGGATAAAAGTCGGGATCACTTCCGTCTTTGAACTTTTGTAGGGCTGTTTCGTCATACGGACCTTTCAAACCGTCATTGGTGTAAGCTTCATTCATCAGCACTGCATAATTGTAAGAATCCAAAAATTTGGGCATACGTGAGGCACTTTGCCAGCCTACATATCCATCGTATGATACAATGGTACGTCCTTTGGTTCCCTTTTTGGTTGTGATAAGGATAACGCCATTGGCAGCACGTACACCATAAATGGCTGAGGCGGCTGCATCTTTTAATATAGAGATGTTTTCAATATCGTTGGGGTCCACGCTGCTCATGGTAGATTCTACACCATCCACCACAACCATGGCACTGGCATCTCCCATAGTTCCTAGACCACGCACACGCAGTACTCCGGCATCAGCTCCCGGCTGGCCGGTATTTTGGATAATGGTGACGCCTGGCATTTGTCCTGCCAGCATGTTGGTGACATTGGCACTGGTGCGGTTGACTAGCTTATCGGATGAGATGGTTGCCACAGAACCTGTCAGATTTACTTTTTTTTGAGTACCGTATCCTACTACTACCACTTCATCTAAAGATTCTGTATCTTCTTTCAAGATAATGGTGTAACTGTTGCTGTTGCCTACGGTAATTTGTTGGTCGTTGTAACCGATATACGAAACTTTCAGTTTAGCCCCTACGGATACATTTAATGTGAATTTGCCATCCACATCTGTAATAGTACCGTTGGTGCTTCCCACTTCTACTACATTGGCACCGATTACAGGAGCTCCGCTTGTATCATTTACGATACCCGTAATTTGTTTGACATGCTGTTGCACGATGGCAGTTGACTGCGAAGCCCACAAAGGCATTGGGAAAGCCATTCCGGCAAATAGTGTAAGACACGCATAAAAAGAGGCTTTTTTCAAAATTACGTGTGTCTTTACACAATTTTCCCTTCTTTTCTGGTAGAATTGCATAGATTAATAAGGTTAAATTAGTAAATAGTTTGGTTTAGGGATCTTATTCCCTTTCTATTTCAGTTGCTGCAAATGTATTATTTTATAAGAATATAACGCTATCTTTTCTTTTATTTTTTTTTGTTATTCTTAATAAATTACAGGCTATGAAACACTCATGGTGGCGATTTTAAGAGAGAATGCATGTTATTTTGTACGTTCCTTATAAATGGAATATCGCATATTGCTCAAAAAAACAAATAACATGATTCAATGAGATAAAGATGTTAAATATCAGTTTCAAGGATCATTTTTCCTAATCGGTTTATGAAAGACTCTTCCTTTCCCCTCCTTTTTCTTGTTAACCATTCACTATTATTTCATTTATTCACAAATCTCCTTATCATCTTTCTCATCCGGATAGTCACTTTTATGTAGCAAAACAAGTAAGTGTACTTACTTCGTCATTTTAAGTATACTTACTTGTTTCATGAAGTGCACTTACTTTTTGCAACTTCAATATGAGTGAAATTTATGCCGGTATATGTTTTTTATATGCTTCAAAGACAAAACGTATTTCATCGTAAGAAGTATATTCGCCTAACTTTTCTTTTATTTCCTTCACTCCTTGTGGCAGAGAGGAGAATTTCTGGAGATGAGCTGTAATATAATTTATTTTTTCTTGGTCGACTAATTCTTGTAGTTTGATATCTCCGGTCCGGACATAGTGTAAAAGGTGGTTGCTGATGGTACCGGTAGTCAATTCCCGGAATTCAGCGATTTCCTTTACCTTCATCCCTTCTTTAAATAATCTGAAACTGACCTTTTTGGTGTCTTCTTTATTTTTTTTTATTTTCCCGGGGAACAAATACGGTTCTTATTTCAGGGCGTTGCAGATTTTGTTCTTTCATATAATTCCGGATAATTCCCAGAAGTTCCAAACCATAATTCTCTACCCCCTTACGTCCGAAATAAGGGACAGCTTCCAATGATTCTGCATCATTAGGCAATAGATTGACCATTCCCAACAGAGCTTTTTGCTGGATAATGACATAGGCCGGCATACCGGTTTCTTTTGCTTTAGTTCCACGCCATTCGGTGATTTTCCGATAAAGTTCTGGATGGAGTATGTCGTTGGGAACTTCAATTCTCTTCCGTTCTCTGGATACGCGTTCTCTGGGGGTGCGCTCTTTTCTGTCGTGTGCCGTTGTACCTGAGGAGTTTTTATTATCGGTTTCGCTTAAAAGGATATACGCTTTTTTACGTAGATAGTCACTGGCGTGAAAACCATTATCTTCTACATATTGTAGCAAGGAAAGTTTCTGTGTCAAAGTGTTTAAGAACTCTTCCAAGGTGTTGTTCGTTTTCTTTCTTAGTTCTTTATTGTCCGTGGGAAGATTGGTCGCTTCAGCCAGTTTATGGAAAGGGCGTAGTTTTTGTTCAAAATAGGCGGCTCCTTTTATGATGCGTATTTGTAGGTCGTTATTCGTATTATAATCAGTAGATTGTGTTACCAGACGTTCATATTGTTTGTGAAAACGATAGGATACATCCACTATCTCAGTAGTAAATATTTGTATCTGCTTTTTATATTCTGCCAGTAACTGAGGGAAGAGCTTGTAGAAATGTTCGTCAATCAGTCGGGCTTGCTCATTGAATGAACGGGCTATCGGTGAGAAATCGAATAGCTCGCTAACGAGATTGAGAAAATAAGTTTGTTGCATGGCATGGAGTAATTCTTCATTGGGGGTATGTGTTTCTATATACTGATTATAGTCATCGATTATTGTATCGTTGATAATGGCGTTGACGGAAAGTGGGGAACTGAGAACCATCCCTTCCAATGTTTTGCATCGGCTCAGGGCAACGTATGCCTGTCCGTGGGCGAAAGCGGAGCGGGCGTCAATAATGGCGTGTTCAAAAGTCAGTCCTTGGCTTTTATGAATAGTGATGCCCCATGCCAGTTTTACAGGGTATTGCTTGAAGACTCCTTCTTGTTCCTCGGTTATTTCCTTTGTTTCTTCATTTAGCACATATTTGCTGTTTGTCCATTCCTCGGGTTGGACAATGATTTTTTCATTCTTTTCTTTGGTGCGGACGGTAAATCCATCCTCATCTATAGAAGTGATTTCGCCAATCATACCATTGTAATAACGTTTTTCCGGGGAAGGGTCATTTTTGACGAACATGATTTGCGCTCCTTTTTTCAGCATCAATGTTTCATCTGTAGGATAAGAATATTCAGGAAAAATTCCGGTGACTTCTGCCTTGTAACTGAAAACCGGTTCTTTGATGAGTGAAAGCTCGTGATCATTAATCTGTTGTGCTTGGTAATTGTGAGTGGTGAGTTGGATATATCCTTTTTCTTTGACAGGATGGAAATTGGGAATATATCTTTGGTTCAATTCTGCGAGTGTCTGTTCGTCGGCTTTATTCTCCCGGACTTTGTTCAGCAAGGAAAGGAAATAGGGGTCGTTCTGGCGGTAGACTTGTTTCAGTTCGATGGTGGCGTAGGTGGTTTCTTTCAAGGCGCGGCTTCCGAAGAAATAGGAGGTATCATAATAGTGACTCAGCATATTCCATTCCGTTTCTTTCACTACGGGGGCAAGCTGTTGCAGGTCACCAATCATCAGCAATTGTACGCCTCCAAAGGGTTTGTATCGGTCCCGATACCGGCGGAGTACGGAGTCGATGGCATCCAGCAGATCTGCCCTCACCATACTTATTTCATCAATGATCAGCAGATCCATGCTTCGGATGATGTTAATTTTTTCTTTGCTGAACCGGAAATGTTTTTGTTCGGTATTGAACGTGGTATCGGGGATGAAAGGTGCAAATGGCAGTTGGAAAAAGGAGTGGATGGTAACGCCTCCCGCATTGATGGCAGCTATTCCGGTGGGGGCGACTATGACTGTGCGTTTGGGAGATTCTTTCTTCAGATTGTGTAGGAAGGTTGTTTTTCCGGTTCCTGCTTTTCCGGTGAGGAAGAGATGGGTGCCAGTATTCTCTATTATTTGCCAGGCACGCTGTAGTTCTGGGTTGTTCATTATTTCCTAATGTTAGTATATTATTGGATAAAGTTACTGCTTTTATTTAAGGCGGGGAAACTTTGGAGGAATATTTTCTTTGTTTGGTGGATTACTATCGTTGTTGGAGGCATAAAATTTGAGGTAGCTTTCATTTGCTTTTAAAAGTAAAAGTGTATATTTGTACCATTATTCTCCTTTTATTTAATACGGTTTGATAGGCAATGAGCATTGATTTGAATGCATTTAATAAATTCTTTATAGACTACCAGCAACGTTTTGTCCACTTAGCCTGTACTTATGTGCATGATGAAGCTGTTGCCGAAGATTTTGTTGTGGAATCAATGATGTACTATTGGGAGAACAAAGATCGTTTGTCTGCTGATACTAATATTCCGGCTTATGTCTTGACCACGATAAAGCATAAGTGTATTGACTATTTGCGCCATCAACAAGTTTATCAGGATGCTTCTGACGAAATAGCCCGAATCTATGCATGGGAATTGTCGGGCAGAATCATGACTTTGGAAGATTTCGAGCCCTATGAGGTTTTTACAAAGGAAATACAGGAGATTGTTGATAGGACACTGGATGCTTTGCCCGAACAGACTCGGAAAATCTTTGTGATGAGTCGTAATGAAAATAAATCCCATAAAGAAATAGCAGAACTATTGGATATTACAACTAAGGGAGTGGAATTTCATATATCGAAAGCTACCAGGACGTTACGTCTTGCATTGAAGGATTATCTGCCGGTATCCTTACTTTTTTTCTATTTGCATTAAAAAAAACAGTTTTTCACTAGGGAATGTTCTTTCCCATCCGCTATTACTATAAATACGTAAAACAAAAGTATTTATGGATAAGGATTTGTTATACCGTTTTTTTGAAGGTCATGCTTCTTTAGAAGATATGAAAGTGGTTAAAGAATGGGCTGATGCTTCTGAGGAGAATGCCGGGCTGTTGCGTAGGGAACGCAAACTGTTTAATGCCATGATTCTTGCAGGTCATTCCCGACGGACTGATATACAGAGAATGAGGAACAGGAGGAACTATTTTATTAGGGAATTCCTGAAAATAGCTTCTGTAATAGTGATAACGGTGAGTGTGACGGCTGTATTATTTTCAATAGGTAAAGATAATGAAGATATGTATTTAGCGATGCAGACCATTACCGTGCCGGCCGGTCAGCGTGTGAACCTCGATTTGCCTGATGGTTCAAACGTTTGGCTGAATGCCGGAACTAAAATGCAATATCCTGTTTCTTTTATGACAGGCAAACGGGAGGTGATATTAGATGGAGAGGCTTACTTTGAGGTGGTTCATAATGAAAAGAGTCCGTTTGTGGTACATACAAGTACATTGGATGTAGAAGTATTGGGAACAAAATTTAATGTGGAAGCTTATTCAGCACGAAAAATATTCGAAACGTCTTTGATGGAGGGCAAAGTAAAGGTAAAATTACCTCACGATGACAAAAATTCCGTCGTCTTGGTACCCAATCAGAAAACGACTTTGATAGACGGCCGATTGGTGGTGAGTAAAATTGATGATTATAATGTATATCGTTGGAAAGAGGGGTTATATTGTTTTAGAAATAAACCTTTTGCTGATATTATAAAAGATTTGGAGAAATATTATGATCTGAGCATACAGATGGATAAAAAGGAAATAGCAAAGGTTGCATTAACTGGAAAATTCAGGATTTCTGATGGATTGGACTATGCGCTGCGTGTTCTGCAAAACGATGTAGCCTTTACTTATCAAAGAAATCGGGATAATGACGTCATTCATATAAAGTAAGAAATGTATTAACCTTCTAAAATGGAAAATCAGCCTATGAAGCAATCCTAATGAAAAACAACTAAAGAGCCGATGGGTGTTTGCACCACCCACCGACCCGACTAACACAATTATTTTTAATAAATCGTATTAATAACCATTTGCAAAGATATGAAAAACATTCCTTTGCCGGATCTTTATTATCTTGAAAATCCGGATTTAAAACAATTATTTAGAATTATGCGAATATCAATATTCTTATTGTTCTTCTGCCTGTTCAGCCTGATGGCCGAAAATAGTCACTCACAGAATGCGAGGGTAACTATCAATAGAAGCGATGCCCCGTTGGAATCTATATTGAATGAGATAGAGTCTCAAACGGACTATCTTTTTATATATAAGGAAGATGTGAACGTGAAGATGCGTAAAACCATACAGGTGAATGGTAAACCTGTGTCCGAGGTGCTGCCTATATTGCTGACCGGCTCTTCCATCGGTTATAAAATGGAGGGAAATCATATCATCCTTACTCGTGATGTTGCATTGGCAGCGCAGCAACAGGGGGTAACGGGAGTAGTGACCGATGTTTTGGGCGAACCGCTGATTGGTGTTACTGTGATGCTGAAAGGAGATATGCAAGGCACGGTGACAGATATAAACGGAAGATTCTCGCTGTCCGCTGAGCAAGGAGATGTAATAGTAGTAAGCTATATAGGCTATGCTTCACAGGAGATAAGATTGAAGGATACAAAGTTACTTCGTATTATGATGAAAGAAGATGTGGAGCTGTTGGATGAAGTGGTAGTAATAGGTTATGGTTCCATTTCAAAGAAGGAACTGACTAGTGCAGTTTCCCACATATCAGGTAAGGATATGTTGCAGATTGGGAGTGGTAATCCTGCCATGCAGATTCAGGGAAAGGTTTCAGGTCTTGCAGTAGAGAATTCTACTCCTTCTGATCCTAATTCTTCACCCAGTATTCAGGTACGTGGAGTATCCTCGCGTTCAGCCGGATTGGGGCCGCTGATTGTAATTGACGGTATACCAGGCGGTAGTCTTGATAATTTGAATGAAAATGATATTGAATCTATTGATGTCTTGAAAGATGGGGCAGCTTCGGCCATTTATGGAACCCGTGGATCGAATGGGGTGATTGTAGTTACTACCAAAAAAGGTACTATGGATGGAAAAATTCATACTTCGTATTCGGGATTTGTGAATATAACTACACCTGTCAGAGAGTTGAATGTATTGTCGGCTACAGATTTTAGAGAACAGAAACGGGGAGATGATTATGGCGCTGATACTGATTGGTTTGATGAACTGACTAAAGTGGCTGTATCTCATAGTCATACTTTGCAGGTTATGGGTGGTAATACTAAGACTAATTATAAAGCAACAGTGGATTATAAAAATACAGATGGTATAGACTTGCGTTCGGAAAGGCAGCAGGTAGGGGCCCGTTTGTCATTAAATCATACAGGAAAAAGTGACTTGTACAATGTCATTCTGAATGTGGCTCCGCGCACAGTGAAGTATCAGGATGCAGATTATGATACTTTTCGTTCTGCATTGTTGATAAATCCCACTATTCCAGTGATGGACCCGGAGCAACCGGGTAAATATACTCAGATAACTACTTATTCCACCAATAATCCGGTTGAAATCTTGAAGTTGGAGAAAAGTGGTGGTGAGCGTACTATCTTAAGTTGGGATGGTACGTTTAAGTTGAATTTGTTTCCGCTGTTGTGTAGAGATAAGAATCATTATTTAAGTACACAAATTACATTGGCTCAGCAGATTATAGAAACCGATTACAGTTGGTTTCGTCCTTCGATTTCTACCATAGAAGACAAAAGTGGATTTCAGGGAGAAGCTAGCCGTAAATATGACAAGAATAAACAAGAATCTTTGGAATGGTTGGTAAATTACGGTTATGACACTGGTAACCATCATGTAAAGTTTATGGGAGGATATTCTTATCAATACTTTGTAAATGACGGATTGAATGCTGAGAATAAGAACTTTGCTTCAGATTTGTTAGGACCTGACAACTTGGGTGCTGGAACTTACAATAGTGAAGTGGAGGGACGCCTAGGTATGGGGTCTTACAGGAATGATTCCAAATTAATTGCTTTCTTTGGTCGTCTGAGTTATAATTTTAGAGATAAATATTTTGCTACATTTTCTCTTCGTCATGAAGGCTCTTCCAAATTTGGTGTTAGTAACAAATGGGGATCGTTTCCAGCCGTTTCTGCTGGTTGGAGAATCAGTGAGGAGGATTTTATAAAAAATATCCAATGGATTAGTGATTTGAAATTGAGAGGTGATTTCGGAGTGACAGGTAATCAGGAATTTGATAGTTATAAGTCATTGGCCCTGATGCAGGCGTATGATTTGATTTATTATAATGGAACATATATTAAGGGTTGGGGATTCAGTTCCAATGCTAATCCTAATTTGAAATGGGAAAAAGGTAAAAATTGGAATGTAGGAATAGACTTCAGTCTGTTTAATTATCGTTTGAATGGTAGTGTAAATTATTATAGTCGGAAACAACAGGATCTATTGGGAGTTTATGATGTTGCATTGCCACCTAATGGTGCTTCGCAATCATTTGTTAATGTAGGTACAATGAAAAATACAGGTGTTGAAATCGAATTAGATTGGAATGCGGTAAAGAGCAAAAATTTTAATTATACAATTAGTTTTGTGGGCTCTACTTCAAATAATAAGTTTGTTTCATTCTCAAATCAGTTTTATGAAGGTCCTAAGTATTATTGGATGAGTAATTTTCCCTTGTACCCAGGAAATCCAGGGGTATTGCAACGTATTGAAGAAGGAGAACGCATTGGTAATTTTTACACATTCCAGTATGCGGGTTTGGATGATAACGGAGGTTGGTTGATTTACTCTAAAGATGGTGAAGTGATTCCTATAGATAAAGGTACGGATGAGGATAAACGGGTGGTAGGTAATGGATTGCCTAAGTTTACAATGTCTGTGACTCATACTTTCCGTTATAAAAATTTAGATTTGAATTTGTATTTCCGAGGTAATTTGGGTTATCAGATCTATGATGTCCATGATTTGTATTATGGCTTGCAGGATGCAGCTCCGAATACGAATGTGCTGGAGTCCGCTTACAAGGAAAATAGGAAAATTACTACAGGAAAAAATGTGCATAGCAGTTATTTTGTACATAATGGTGATTTTATGAAGTTGGATGTCGCTACATTGGGGTATACTTGGAATATAAATAATAAGTGGGTTGAAAAGGCACGTTTCTATATTACAGGACGTAATTTGTTCACTATTAGCGGATATCACAGAGGACTAGATAAGGATGCATATTGTGTAAATGGTATGGAACCCGGTCTACCTTACAGTAAGAATGGATATTATCCGTCTTCACGTCAATTCTTGTTTGGTATTCAACTTAACTTCTAAATTTATTACTTTATGAAAACGTTTAAATTAAAAAATATATTTCTGGGATTAGGAATGTTGGCATCAGTGGGATGTACGGATTTGTCGGAAACTACTTATGATATTGTACCTCAGGATGGATTCTATCAAACCAAGGAGAATGTTCTTCAGGCGTTTGTACGTCCTTTCGGACACGGATATTGGTTGTGTTGTAGGGCGATGTATTGGTTTGGCGAACTTTCTGCCGACCATTATATGACTGTGCAAAGAGAGGAACATTGGTATAATGGCGGTGAATATTTCCGTTATCATTATCATACTTGGACTGTTGATGATTGGTATGTTAATGCAATTTGGGAAGATACTTACAGAGGGATCATTCAGTGTAATGCCAGTATTTCTGATATAAGTAAGCTGAATCCTGCAAAGTTTGGCTTTTCACAGCAAGAGTTTGATGATTTTATTTCTCAAACACGTGTTTTACGTGCGTGGATGTATATGTCTATATTCGATTTAGTACATAATATACCAATTGTTACGGATTATCCAACTACAGAGTTGCCGGCACAATCAGAGCCAAAAGAAACTTTTGCTTTTATTGAACAAGAGCTGTTGGAATCATTGCCTGCGTTACAAAAAAAAGAAAGTAATAATGGAAATGGCTTAAAGCAGGGTCAATGGACCCAGGGAGCTTGTGCTGCCTTATTGGTAAGGTTGTATATGAACGCCAGTTGGTGGATTGATGAGGACAAGACGGTCGAAGCTGAAAAATACTGTGAAAAAATTATAGATGGTGAATACGGTTTCTATGATATAGATAATAGGTGGGATGCGCCGTTTGATTGGGATAACGATAAGTCTAATGAATTATTGTTTGGTTATCCATCCTCGTTTGGTGGTATGCATTGGCTTTATGATTATGAAATGTTTTGGCAGGTTGCTCCGTTCCTCTCTTCGAAATATTTCGGTTTTACAGATTGGGGGAATTGTAACCCCAAATATGCATTACAGCCAGGATTAGATTTAAATGGAAATGAATATTCCTTTGAAAATGGAAAACCGGTCCGTAAGTTTATGAAATATCCTGATGATGTGCGTCTGAAAAAGTATAAAAATTTAGGAAATAGCAAACGCGAAGGAATGTTTTTGTATGGCGACCTACCTTATGAAACGGCAAATGGAACGGAATATGTTACTTCGGACAATGGAGCTTACAAACTTTACATTCGTGATCAAGTAGGTATTTTCCGCGATACAGATCCTGCTAGTTTCTCTCCCAATCCTTCTAGTGGAACCCAAACTCCAAAATCGGCTATGGCTTACGGAGATCAGAATTCAGGTTGGTGTTTGATAAAATATCCTATTTATCGTTCGGATGATGCAGGTAAAATAGAATCGGATTATGCTTTGATCCGTTTAGCGGAAATATATTATTATTTGGCAGAAATTCGTTTTTATCAGGGTAGAAAGGCAGAAGCGGAAAAATTACTGAATTATGTACGGAAGCGTTATTATCCAGCAGGTTCTTCTAGTTTGTATCCTGAGAATGGGAGTGCATTGACAGAACAGGAATTATTGGATGAATGGGGACGGGAATTTTTAGGAGAAGGTTTACGTAGACAGACTTTATGCAGGTTCGGGATTTTTAATTCGGGAACTTGGTGGGATAAAGAACCGGATCCAGATAATCATACGATGTGGATACCTCTTTCACGTACTACATTGAATACGAATCCAAACTTGAAGCAGAATCCAGGTTATCCATCTGTTAATTAAAAAATTGATAATCTCATTTTTATCCGATAACTTGTATGTATATCTACATCTTGTTGTCGGATTGTTGAATAATTTTTGTATTTAAATAATTAGAACATTAATAGTATGAAAAAAAATAAATTCTTATTTTGTATCGGTCTGTTACTGACTGTTGCGACGATTGTAAATGCACAGTCTGTGACTTGGATTAGTAGTACCGAAGGCAATGTATGGCAAAAATCAAAAGTGAAGTTGCAGTCAAAATCAGAACAAAATCCTGTTTTACAGGTAGATGGAACAGAGAACGGTGTTGCTTTCAAGAATTGGGGAACTACTTTCAATGAACTTTGTTGGGATGCTCTTGGGTTATTAACTCGTACTGAACAAGATGAAATATTGTATAATATATTTTCTCCGCAAGGTGATTTACGGATTACGCGTGGACGAATTTCGATGGGAGCCAATGATTACGCTCGTTCTTGGTATAGTTGTGACGAAGTGGAGGGTGACTTTGAATTGAGATATTTTAATATTAATCGTGATAAACAGACTATTATTCCTTTCATACGTGCTGCACAAAAATATAATCCGAATCTTACATTTTGGATATCACCTTGGTGTCCTCCAAGCTGGATGAAAATAAATGGAGATTATCCGGTTTTAAGTAGTCCGTTTAATAGTTTGTCAGAGAAACAGAATTATTTATTATATGGTGCTACAGGCGGTCAGGTTGATGAGAATGAAATGAAGTTGACCGGTGCCCGTGATGGAGTTTTTCCTCGCCAACTTGCGACAACTGACTTTATGATTCAAGATCCACGTTATTTGCAGACTTATGCAGATTATTTTTGTCGGTTTATAGATGCCTATAAAGAACAAGGAATTCCCATTGATATGGTAATGTATCAGAATGAAGCGTACAGTTACACTCCTTATCCTGGTTGTGCTTGGACTGCCACCGGTACGATTCGTTTCAATAAAGAATATTTAGCTCCTACTTTGAGGCAAATGCATCCTGAGGTGAAGCTTTATTTAGGTACTTTTAATACGAATCGCCAAGATCATGTAGAAACAATTCTTGCTGATACGGCTTTATGTAATTGTATTCGTGGTATGGGATTTCAATGGGAAGGACGTGAAATACTTCCTTCCATAAGAAAACAGCATCCCGAATGGGAATATATCTGTTCGGAAAGCGAATGCGGTTGGGGTAGTTTTGATTGGAAGGCAGCAGAACATACATTTGAGTTGATAAATCATTATTTAGGGAATGGATGTTGTGAATAAAATTGCAGACACAGCCACAGACTACAGTGACAAGCCACTGGAGCCTCAGGTAATGTTTGTGCGCAGCGCCGTGGAAAACGGCGACCATTACATCCGCACGCTGGTGGG
>OKSA01000487.1_pt1 | contig 38830 bp, 54 predicted proteins | sample 1601181 | NCBI WGS metagenome assembly OKSA01 (sample SAMEA3541538, study PRJEB24748) | human gut metagenome | biome: human gut; feature: human-associated habitat; material: faeces | place: China | collected 2012
AGCCGATTGTCTTCTCTATCTGGGTTATCTGTTGGTTATTCATAGTTACTACTACAAATATTTTATAATATTCCTCTTGACATACCACTCATTGAGTGGTATTATAATATCAGAAACAAATAAGAACATAAAGTCAAGGAGGAAATAGAAATGAAGAAATACAATTTATCAAAAATCATGAAAAGAGCATGGGAACTGGTTAAAAAGTCAGCATTAACTATTTCCTCCGCATTAAAAGAAGCATGGAGGGAGGCAAAAGTTGTTAAAGAGAATTTAGTTGAAAAACTTACAGCAAACCTTGAAGAAATGCTGTACGGAAATAAGTACATCACAGCAGGTGTGAACCGTGTTGTAACTGTAAAAGAGTGGACGAAAGGTGGCGCCAAAAGAGCGTATCTTTCAATCAACTGCTACTCTTTAAACAGAGCCTTTAAGGGTTCTTATAAGTGTGGATATGTAGATCTTATAGCAAACAAGTATGTCTGCAGTAAATGGGACGATGTAAATGCATCCGAAAAAGAATATATTGCATAAAAGGAGATTGTATCATAAAAAAGAATTGCAGTAAGCGAATATGGAGCGACTATTGATTATGTACAAATCAGGAGGAAAAAGAATGAAAATTAAAATCTATTGTAATTATGGAGTGCTGGCAGCAGAAAAGAGAAAAGTTTACACATACGGAATGCCACATCCCACAGCTGCTTGTTGGGATGAAATGACAGTAGAAATCCCAGACGGCTGGGAAACGTTTGAAAATGCTATGGGAAAATTAATGGTAACAGCTCCTTGGGGTTTCGTTTATTCCATAAACGAAGTGCTTCAGGGCAACGAAAAACCATGCTTTTATGCGCTGGATAAAAACATGAACGGATGCCGCCAATATTTAAGAGTTTTAGACAAGGAGGAAAAGTAATTATGGAATTAAACACATTGTCATACGTCCTCGGAGCAGAGAACACAATTGAAGCTGGCAAAGAATATTATTTCGGTCAGCTCTGGGATGGAAACGGAGACGGGGAAGAGCTTCTCGATTCCGGAGCAATCGCCGTATATCAGGACGGCGAGGAATATATTGTTGACTTCGAGATTTCGGAGTCTGCGGAGGATATTTTACAAACCCGAGTTAAGGTTACCGGGATTAACTAGGAGGCAGAAAAATGAAGTATATAATTATGGATTATACAGACGGTGATTGTTTCACCGATGAATTTGAGGACAAAGAAGAAGCCATTCTGGAAGCGGAGGGAAAATGGTCAAATCTGACAAGGTTTGAAAAGAAACACAGATCGGAGTTTTACGTGCTGGAAAGTATCAATCCAGATGAAGACGCGCCCGATCACTACGACGGAGACATTGTGAAGCGTTGGAAATAAAAAGAAGAAAGAAAGGAACAATATGAACATCAAAGAAATTAGATTAATTTCCGGGTTAAGCCAGCAAGCTTTTTCCGATAAATACAAAATTCCCAAAAGGACAATCGAAAACTGGGAAGGCGGTAAAAGAAATCCGCCTGAATATGTTACTTTGTTGCTAGAAAGAGTTGTTTTAGAAGATGCTTCCGGGAATTAATCCCGGAAGTTTTTTGTTGTCTTTGTTTCTTTAAATTGCAATCAGATCTTCCCATGTTGCCGGTCCACATACTCCGTCAACCTCAAGGACTCCGTTTCTGTCTTTCTGATATGCCTTGAGTGCATAAATTGTATTGTCTCCGGCTTCTCTGTCTAAAGACAGTGGTTTGTTGTTTCTCCCTTTGTATCCTCTTGCAATAAGAATCTCCTGCAAGAGTAATACAGATGTTCCTTTGCTTCCTAACTGTACTGTTTCTGGTGTGAACATATATTTTCCCCCTGTCGGTGTCGTTTTGGTTGTTGATTTGTCGGTATCAGTAGTTAATGTAGTAAAGTCAATACCATTCCCCGTAAATCTCAAACGGTGAGTCCATCCGTGGCTATACAGATACCACGGCTGAGTTCTGATCTCATTACCACTGTTGTCTTTTGTGTCGGTTGTCCCCTCAGATGATCTGGCATGTACAATGTTGTCCTTATCAATAGCCACAGCAACATGATAAGTCGTATTCAGTTCAAGATCGCCTTTCTGCATCTGACTGTGTGCAGTCTGGTTTCTTGCTACAATCTCGAAACCGCAGTTGCACATATTCAGCATATTACCCGTATAACTACAATGTTCTTTCAGGTATCTTGCCTGCGCGGTCAGTCCGTTTTTCAGGAATGCATAGTAATATGCTGTACACGCCAAACTCGAACAGTCAAACGATTTAGGATCATTAATCTCATACAGACTTCTAATCCTCTGGCTGTAACCATGAGCATTATCATTGGCAATATTTACCGCAAATTCAATTGCATCATTGATGATATTCTGAATGATCTGTGCTTTTGTTTTCTTCACTGCACCTTCCACCTCACTTTCATTTTTTATATCAGCGGTATAGTCTTTATAAAAAATATTCCTGTCTACACTTCCGGTAATTCCTGGAATCTTTGCTTTGCTTGAATATTGCCAACCAGTCCCGGCAGATGGTTTTAATCTTTCCTGCATGGTTCCATCATCCTGTGATGGATATGCTGCCAGCCAACAGTCATATTTCTTTGCATCTTCCGGCAATTTCGTTTTGTACCAGTAATATCCACAATAAATTCCAAACTTGTACCCAGCTCTGATAACAATATCATGGAAAGTGTTAATCATCTGCATCATCAGATTCTGTGATAAATCTTCCTGGCATTTATCTTCAATATCTAAAAATATTGGATAATCCAGTTTTCTCTGTTTCAATACATTTATCACTGTTTCCGCTTCATATTTGATTTCAGAAATATTTGTAGCGTAACTGTATTTATATACACCCACAGGAATGTTATGAGTTATACAGCCTGCATAATTTCTTTCAAAAGAGCTGTCCGTTTTGTTACCTTTTTCTGTAATTCTAAGGATAGCAAAACCCATCCCATAATTTGCTACTTTCTGCCAGTCGATCACGCCATTCCACGACGAAACGTCAATTCCTTTGATTTTCATGTTTGTCTCCATAAAAAGCCCGACATTATACCAGGCTGTGCAAAATTATTTTGTTCCATCAGAAAACAAGTTGTTCAGGTTTTCGTCCGCCTCTACTTCCGGGATTCCTGCGACGCTTGTGAGCAGACTTACAACTCCGGCCACTACTGCAGACGATACAACCATCTTCCAGTCCACTGCAGAGATCACGCTTCCGGCTCCGATCACGCCCACTGCAGTCTGTGCCATTGTCTTTACTGCTCTGATTCCTGCTTTCTTCCACCATTTCACTGTGTCTACGCTTGGCTTAAATACGCAATTTTTAAACATTTTGCTCCTCCTTATAATCCAAACTGTTTTGCAATAATTCCAACTGCAATACCTAATATAGCTGTTAATAAGTAACTTGTTACTGTCCGCCACTTTTCCCCGTCTCTTGACTCAAGAGCTTCCAGTCTTGCGCTCTGCTGTCCCTGCTCTTTCACCATGTTCTCCATGTTGTTCGCAAGCGTCTGTACAGATGCAACTAATTCCTGGAGCTGTTGAACACTGTTTTCCAAAATTTCAATTCGCCTGTTCTGGCGATTATCTTCTGCTTCAATTCTTTTGCGAAACTCCTCATGCTCCGCCCTTGAAATCAGTTCATTTTCCATTTTTCTTTCCTCACATTTATATTATACAAAATAAAAAGAGCTGGTTAGGCTCTGCTCTGATTTTCTTCATATTTAATTATTCCTTTCAAACAAAAAGAGAGCATTTCTGCTCTCTAAATTGCCCTCTTTAGTTAATTAGTTTCCACTTTCGGTTCTTCTTCCTTATTAACATCCATCAGCTCATTATACTGTTCCTCAGTAATTCTGCCAGTTGCAAAGAAAATATCAATCTTATTCTTTAAATCATCTGTCAGACCGTTTCTCTCTTTAAGTTTCAGTAATGTTCTATATAACATAATCATACCTCCAATTCTGTTAATGCTACTGCGTATTCACTGTTGACGTAGGCTTCTGCCGCCTGCAAATCAGTATCCTGAGCACGTGCGTCCATGTCATAGATGTACTCCCTCGTATCGCCTATCTGCTGTTTTACATAGTTCCAACCGTTCTCCATTGAAATTGGATAGTTGAATACTGCATATCCGTCAAGCTGTTCTGAATTGATAGATATATTTGTGATTGGATAATATGTTGCAAGTGCTTTGAACGCAGCGATTTCTTCTGTGGTGAGGTCAGCTTCTTCGGGAGTGTTTAAAGGAACATATATATATGTTTGATTATTTTTCAGCCATTCTCTTTGCTCTTTGATGGTCGATAATTTTTGATTGTATAAACTCAAATAAATCTGTATGCTTCTAGGATTCCCTATATAAACGCAACTTTTTTTACCTAAACAGCCATCAAAACGTGTATATTCAAAATTATTCGACAGCAAATTATATTTGTTACACCATGTTTGCGCATTTTCTTCTATTGAAAATGGAGGAGATGCAAAATCCGTACGAATTAAATATTGTTTTCCGTCTGTTTCGCCTTCCCAATAATTGCGAAACATGTCAGCATTTGCACTGGCATCAAGAACATAAACCATCCTCACCAATTTCCCTCTCTCCACATCCACATAATCCGCAATATACTGCTGACCATCAATTGTGACGTTACCACCTGATTCTACTGGGATAGCATTTAATGTGTATGGGAGGGTGACGGTCTGTTCGTGGTAGGGTTCGAAATCGTCATAGGTGACGGTGGGATCGGTGGTGAGCATTGGTTTGAAAATCACATTGTTCAGTGTCGTTCCTTTGGTTATCCAGAATTCTATATGATCTGTGTGAATACCAGCATCAATTTTAGTATTTTTTCCGTCGGTGACTAAAATATTATCTCCATCGCGTCGCCCAAGTGCTAAATAAGAACCACATCCAGATGGAACTCCGGTTAAATACAATGGTTCATTTAATATATGATCAAATATTCCAATTTTTGAAAGTGCTGTACTCACAGTGCATGTTCCATTTAGTATATAAGTTCCGTCACTATTTGCAGTACAAGTAATACCATTCGCTGTAACATTCCCTAATGTAGCTTTAAACAGATTCTTCCCGCACACCTTCACTGTCGGATTCGCCACGCTTTTAATCTCCTGCGGATAGTCAGGGTTTGGGCTTGGGATACCACCGGTGTAGGGTTCGAAATCATCGTAGGTGGCGGTTAGGTCAGTGGTTATCATTGGTTTGAAGAGGAGGTTGTCTACTGTAGCCCCATTGAACACAACAATTCTGGCATTTCTTTTGTTTCCATCTCCGGAATATACAATCCCGTTTCCTGTATCTGAATTAGCATTCAGTGAACCGTCTAATCTATATAATGTGTTTAAGCTACCACCCTGAGGACATCCGACAATTTTATATTTTGTATCTTTTTCAAAAATGAAATATCCTATATGAAAGAGAGTATCCGACGTAGCTGTACCATTTATAGTATAAGTTCCATCGCCATTCGCGGTACAAGTAACACCATTCTGTGTAGTAGTCTGCAACGTAGCATTCAGCAAATTCTTCCCCGAATACCGTTTCTGCTCAGACTTCCCATACAGCATCATATCCATAATTTTGCCATTGTCAGAATCGGCAAGATGGGTTTCGCCTTGTGAACTTGCATAGAATTTGGTGATTTTGGTGGATATATCTTCCTTTAATGAATCAATCTTTTTTCCTGTGACTGCTGCATCTGCAGCCTTTCCGGAAACTGACAGGGTATCATCGATGCTTGTTTTTATATACTCCTGCTGTTTTGCGGCTTCTGCCTGCAGGTTGCTCATTGCCGTTTCACCTGTTGTCTGGATATCGGTTTTTACCTGAGTACCTTCTGCGATCTTATCTCCCAGAGATGTAACCAGACCGGCAGCTGTCTTATTTGTTGCATCTAATCCGGTTTTAGTTTCTGATGCTGTTGCGTTAGATGCGTCCAGATCCGCTTTGGTCTCGGCTGCTGTTGTGTTAGATGCATCAAGGGCGGTTTTGGTTTTGCCTGCTGTCGTGTTGGAAGCATCTAAGTTTTTCTTGCCGGTGTCTGCTGTGGAAATGGTTGTTTCCAGCTGGCTTTTTAAAGCAGTTCCCTGTGTAATATCAGAGTCAAGTCCCTGTTTTAATGTCGTTCCTTGAGAAATATCTGATTCCAGATTTCCTTTTAACGTCTGTGCGGTGCTTATGGATCCATCCAGATCAGTTTTTCTTTGTGCAGCCGTTGTATTTGTACTGTCCAGATTCTTTTTTGCTGTGTTCGCCGTTGAGACTGCGGTATCCAGCTGGCTTTTTAAAGCAGTTCCCTGCTCGATATTCGAATCAAGACCCTGTTTCAAGGTTTCCGCTTTCTTTACATCTGCTACAAATTTCTGTTCTGTATGTTCGTTTTTCGCTACTTTTTCGGTTATATCTGTCTGCGCTTCGAGAATGTCAGTTTTAACCTGATTGTATTCGTTGTTTTCATCCGAGACTGCATTTATCGCATCAACAATCGCATCTCTGACATCTCGCCCTTTTTGTGCTTTTGCAATCTGGTCTGTATATTTTTTTACATTTGCCACTTTTATTCCCCCTTATTTACAAGGCAGTCTGAATATTCTTTTGACTTTAAATCTCTTACTTCTGACAGAACAGAGGTAAGCATGTAATCCATTAATGACGCAGGGATTCCATACTGTGCCATTGCTCCGAATACTACGTTTCGAATTTCTTCTGTTCTTTTGTCCAAGATTGCTCCCAGTGGAGGAGCTTCTACTGCTTTCTCTACTGTATTATTATCCTCTTTCCGTTCCTGTGCGGTGCTTTCTTCTGTGTCCGACTCGGACACCTTTGTTTCTTCCTTAATAGTTTCTTTATTGTCCTTTTCTTTTACTTCATTCATTATGCTGTTTTCTCCTTTTCCTCATAGAGATTTTGAATCAGTTTAAGCATTAACGGAATAAGTATTCGGAAGTTCCAGTCTTCCGGCTTTCCTTCCTCATTCAGCTGTGCAGCTTCCGGAAAGATACTGTATACATCTTCCGCATAGAAGCCTGGCAATTTCTTTCCGTTTAGCCAGTCTGTCGGGCTTAAATAGTTTTCTTTGTACTTAAACCATATTACAGGCACATCCAGTATTTTTTTTGCTTCATTCAGCGTCATATCTGCAATATGATCTTTGTACCGTTTTGATGAAGACGACAAATAAGCTACTGTTGCTCCGTCGCTCGCAAATACCATATGTCCTCCAGACGTTACATGTTGCAAGTTATATATCTGAAACCTGTCCGTTCCATCTGAGAATGAACTGGTTCCGCAATATATCTTAACTCCACTTTTTATTGTAAAAGCATTTGATACTGATGATAAAGTGACGTTTCCTATCTGGATTACCCCTGTGCTTTTCAGGGTTATGTTTCCGGCTTTCAGATATGTTGAGGCTATTGTCCATCCGCCTATTGTTCCGCTTGTAGCTTTCATTGATCCATTTGTAAGAATTTGAAAGTAACTATTTGCCGTCACTAATCCGTTGAAATTAATCTTTGATGCTTTAATCGTTACAGATTCTGACGACTGGTTAATTTCAGATATTACGGATCCTTTTGATACTTTTGAGCTAATTGAATTTGCTGTTTGTGTGATTGAACTGCTCAGACTTTCTTCTGCAGCTTTCGCCCTGGATACTTCTGATGTGATTGACCCTTCTGCAACAGTAATTCTTGATATTGCAGTGTCAGCTGTATCTTTTGCAGTATCTGCAGTATCTTTCGCTGCATCTGCAGTGTTTTTTGCGGCATCCGCCTGTGCTTTTGCAACGCTAATGTCCTGATCCTGGATTCTTTCCCATGATGCTGTTTTACTTCCGGATGTCGTTCCTGAGCACTTCCAAAGCAAATTGATGTTGTTTCCGTAATTTCCATGGTTCGGACTCTCCGGATATGTTCCTTTTGACAATTCTGTCACTGTATAGTTTGGCAATGATTCCGCAGTTCCGGTTCCTTCTCCTGATGTACTTGTTACTGATGCTATGCTGAATCCGTAGAAGTTGCAGCTTGAGCTATCTGTGCGCCAATATACATAAAATTCTGATGCTGGAACAAAGACGGAAGCTCCTGCTATATCAGTCCCTCCGAATTTTCCTGCAAGTTTCATGGCTCCGTTATCGTTGTAATAAATCTTTACATAATCGCAATTTACACTCTCTGTCCTCGAATCGGATGAAAATGTGATTTTTAATCCCGGAGTTTTGTATGTGTATCTATACGCATATCCGGTTGTGATATCATAGTAAATATCCCCGACATGCAAAGATTTCAAATCATCAGTTGTCCAGGCTGAGGCTGGTTCATTTGATGTCGTCGGAATCTTACTTCCGTAGAAATTTCCGTTTTTTTCGGATACTGCCTGGCGTACTGTTGTCACCTCAAGAGTGATGTTGTCTACTGCCAGCTTTATAGCTGTATTCATTTGTTCTGTTGTAGAATAACTTTTCAGCTTTGTATCCGTATCAGCTTTTGCATTCTTTTCTGCCTGATCTGCCGCAGTCTGTCCGGCTTTTGTAGCATTTGTTTCGGCATTAGTTGCTGCTGTCTGCCCTGCCTTTACTGCATCTTTGTATTTTTCTTCCACCTGTACTGTTGTCGTATAGGTTTTTGACACCTCTAAAGAAATGCTATCCGCCGCCTGATTGATTGCGCTGTTCATTTCTACTGTCGTAGAATAGTTTTTCAGTTTTGTATCTGTATCGTCTTTTGCATTCTTTTCTGCCTGATCTGCCGCGTCCTGGCCTTCCTGTACTGCGTTTGCATAGAGTTTATTTGCCATCTCCTGTGTCGTATATGTCTTTGACACTGTTGAGAGGATATTTGTCTCGGTCAGTGTTATTGCTGATCTGAGTTTTTCTTCCTCTCCCTTTGCCCTGGATACTTCTGCAGTTATGAGTCCCTCCTGGACCTCGATTTTGGAAAGCGCAGATTCTGCTGTACTCTGAGCTGCTTCAATGTCCTTATCTTTTACCCTTACCCATCCATACTCATTACTACCATTTTTCTGATACTGATAAGCATAGCCAGTTGTGGTATTGAAAAAGAGATCTCTTTCATGCTCCTGTCTCAATTCATCAGTTGTCCAGGCTGAGGCCGGATTGTTTCCGGAGGTAGGTTCATAATTTCCATACCAGTTTCCGGATTTCCTTTCCAACTGCTGCTCCAGGCTTGATACAGAAAGAGTTATTTTCCCATCCATGGCTTTTATGGACGTTGTGACCTCTTTTAATATTGCTTTTTTGTTTTCTGAATCCCCGTCCGATATTTTTGTTTCAATGTAATTTTTGCATTCTGTTGACAGAGCTTCTGTTTTAATCGAACCGGCAAGGATTCTCTCTCCCAGAATGGTTCCGTCTAAAGTCATGCCGACGGTATACGGACCGGCATAACCATTGTGCGAACCTCCGATTCCATTTTTGTTTATCTGCAGTATATTTGTCGCCTGGTTTTTATCCGGTGCGTCCATGTACAGATCTCTGAGCCAGAGACCGTTTTCATCAAATTCGGTGAGCTTATATCCACCTTTCGCTCCCGTCATTTGCTTCGTAAGGTTATCAATTGCAGACTTCATCCATTCTGTCTGAACTCTGCCTGCGTCTGTTGTCTCTTGTCTGATCTGTGTGAATGTTCCGGATGTCTGATCTGTAAAAGACTGCTGCAGGTTTTCTCCAAGCGTCAGCTGCGCCTGATCTGGCTGTTGCAATGGTATTTTCATTTCCATAACCGGAAGAACTTTCTTCATTCCGTATGGAATTGCATTGCAAAGCACTCTGTCCCCTATGTCAAACGAATCGTAATCCTGTCCGAATAAAGACAGGTCTACGGCAGTCAGCGAAATAACAAGACTTTCATACTGGTTACTTGTCAGAAATTCAGTTGCTTTCTTTAACAGGTTTGCCGGAACTGATACGTCGTCCCATTTTTCTGTTCTCCATACCCATCCAAAATTTTCAACTGCTTCTTCACTGTATATGTAGTCTTTTCCATCATTTACTGATGTAATATCAACATTTTTTTCAAGTCGTTCAAATTCGGATGCGTTTTCGTCTGTTTCCTGTTCGATTGCTGCCCCCAGCGGAATCAGAGCTGTGATAACATCATCTGCTGTCATTGTCTCTGAATAATCCATCAGGTTTTCCCCGAATTGTATAGGCTGTTCGCAATATTTTCCGTATTCCTGAATAGTCAGCCAGTCAAGATACAGTTTATCGTTCTCGTGCCTGAGCCGCAGGTATCCTCCCAGGCGGTCAACTAATTTATCCCGGATTGCTTCCAGTGTGTTCTCTCTGTCTGTAATTCTGTACAAAGAATCATTACTGTCGTGGATCGTTACGACTCCTGTATATATCTTTTTTCTGTCTTCCACCTGATTATTGTGAAGTTGTAACCATGCGTCTAACAGATCTCGTGGGGATATATCGTGCCATTCCTGCTGTGGCAGTATGCTGTCAGCAAGGAAAGACAATGCTCCGGTTGCTTTCACCGGTTGGTTCTTAAATCGGTCTTTCTCGCGTGTGCGGACTTCTCCGTAAAAAATTTCTGTATTTCCTCTGTATACAGAAACCATACTTTTTCTGTTGTGGATTTCTCCGTATAGTGGATTTAACGGTGGAACCTTTAAAGTAAGTTCCCCCGCATATCCAGTCTGTAAATCCAGTTCTGGATTGATAACTGCTGCCTGCCGGTCCCCTGGATAATACAGGACTTTTCCATCTAATTTAATTTTATAAATCACAATGATCCCCTCCTGTAAACAATATCCAGTGTTCCGGATCCCGAAAATTCCAGGGTTTCATCTGTTCCAAATACAACAATATCCGGAAATCTGTTTCTTCCAAGCGTCAGTGTGTATGTTTCTCCGCATCCTGTAACCTTTAATCCGGTTGAACCTATGCTTTTCACATTCAGTACCGGCACTATTGCAATATCTCCGGCGCATACTGTGTATGATCCAGAGCCGGAAATTGTAATTCCGGCTCCCTGGTCTATTACACCTGTTTCAAAATCAAACGGGTCCCAGAGCCAGTCCTCTGTTGAATCCGCAAGGGAATATTTGTACGGATCTGCTTTTGGAATACTTAAATGAAATTGTCCCACCTCTCTGGAACGGTCAAAGTCTGTAATATATGCTCTGCCGGTCCAGAAATACGCCGGATCATTCGAAAACGTTACTCTCACATTCTTTCCATGCAGCTGTCCTCGAATGTTTGAGATAAAGCTGTCCCAATCTTCCCTTGGTTTCTTTCCACCAAGCAAAATATCAATTTCTCTTGATTTATAGATTGTTCTTCCTGTTATCGCTTCCGATCCATCCAAAAATCCGTCTGTACCTGGAATATCAATGTAATATGTTTCTACGTCCGGCTCTTTGATGTAATTGTTATTTCCAATCGCACATCCCCAGTCGTCCAGCGTATCAATGACTTTCCCTGTATTTTCAACTGTAATTGTTGCTTTTATTGTTAATACATTATTCATCTATACGCCGCCTCCTTTGCTATTCTTCCAAGCTCTGTATTTATTGCGGGTGCAAGTTTTCCAGCCCATTCTTTGTTGTCGAAATAGATTTCCTGTCCTGCGCTCATTACTTGGATCAGCTGTGCCAGCATTCCGGTTATTCCGGTAATATCTGTTTTGTTCAGATTATTAGCTGGTTTCATTGAACTTGTATCTAACTGCATATCCATCTGAACATCTTTCATTGCGTCAGCAACAAGTCCCTGGCTCTTTTCAATTCCTGTCGCAAGGCCTTTCATAAAGTCCGGCATCCATTCCTCATAGTAATGTAACGGACCCTCATCCGGTCTTGAGAAATGCAACCATGATCTTATTGTGTTTGCTACGTTCGATACTGCATTCGTTACGTTACCTATGCAGCTCCTGATTCCGTTTGCAATACCATTCACGAAATCCTGTCCCCAGCGAACCGCCTGCCCTGGTAATCCCGTAATATAACTGATCGCGCTGGAAAATCCATTTACAACAGCGGAATATACACCTGACAGTGCTCCAGATATTCCAGATACAACGCTGTTAAATGTATCAACAGCTCTGTCTTTCATATTTCCGGCGTATTGTATAACTGTTTCCTTTACGTTCTGCCACGTTTCGGACGTTCTCTCTCTGATGTTATCCCAGTATTCTGAGGCTCTGTCCTTCAAATTCTGGATTGCTTCTGTTGCACTTTCTTTCAGCTTTTTCGCATTGTTGACAACGATTCCTTTTATTGCTGTCCATGCTTTTGATGCTGCCTGAGAAGCAGAATCCCATATTTTTGACACTGTGTCCCGGAACCCTGTAAATAGTGTTGTGACTGCGGTAACAAGTCCTTTTGCCAGAGTGGAGACAACCTGCTTAATTCCGGTCCATATTGTTTGCGCTGCGTCTTTGATATTTGTCCAGATATTTGATGCGTCTGTTTTGAGTTTATCAAAGTTACCTGTTACCAGGTCGATCAGTAAGATCACCGGTGCAAGAATTGTATTTTTCAACAACTCCCATGCGCCCTGTGCAATCGTCACAAGTCCCTGCCAGATGTTCTGCAGTGTATTAACTGCATTCTGCCATAGCGTTGTGATCGTTGTCACAATTCCGGATATAACCGGATTCTGCATCATTGTCGTCCAGATATTTGCAAAGAAATCTGATACCTGCTGCCAGATACCGGACCACCACGCCGGAACACCTGCAAAAAATGTAACAACGCTGTTCCATGCCTGCGGTATTGTTACGGTAAAAAAATTTACAATTCCATTCCATATCTGCATGAAAAAGTCTGATACCTGCTGCCAGATTCCAGACCACCATTCCGGAACTCCTGAAAGGAAGTCCATCAGTGTGCTCCATGCCTGCGGTATTGTCTCTGTAAAAAATGACACAATTTTTTGTACAACTGCATTTACTACATCCCGGAACCATTCGCATTTTGTGTACAGCAATACCAGAGCTGCCACAATCGCGGCTATGACAGCAATAACCGGGTTTGCGGCTATTACTCCAAACAGTGCGGTAAAAGCACCTTTTAGCTTTCCAATAATACTCGTTATTGTTGTTAAAGTTTTCATCTTAGAAAACAGTCCTGTAATTGCAGATATTCCGGTTGCAACTTTTCCAACCATTATCAGCAACGGACCAATCGCGGCGACTATCAGTGCAATTGTGGCAACTACTTTCTTCTGTCCTTCGCTCATTCCATTGAGCTTTTCAACAAACCCTTGAATAACCTCTGCCGCTTTTCTGATATATGGCATCAGGATTTCTCCGAAGGCTATTGCCAACTCCTGCAAGGCACTCTGCAAAGTTGTAAGCTGTCCAGAAAGATTATCCTGCATGGTTTCAGCCATATTCTCCGCGGCTCCGTCGCAATTATCAATGTTCTTGATAAGTTTTTCGTAATCTGCATCTGATGCGTTGATGATCGCCAACATTCCGGACATGGCTTCTTTCCCGAAAATAGCTGTTGCGGCCTGGGTCTGCTCTGCTTCTGACATATTTCCCATTGCTTCTCTCAAGAAATCCATTGTCTCTTTAAGGGATTTCATGCTGCCATCTTCGTTCTGTAAAGCCTTGTTATACAGTCTTACGTTTTGCGTGGTTCCTTCCTGCAGCTGTGTCAGGGTTTCGTTTGCGCTTGCAAGCTCTGTCTGCTTTATTTCTAACGTTGCGGCAGCATTTGAGGCTTCTGTTGACTCGGCTCCGTATTTTGATACTGCGTCGTTGTAAGACTGCTGGGCTTTATCTGCAGCAAGAGATGCTTTCTGCACTCTAAGCATTTGCTTATCAACTTTCGCCTGATCTACGGCGGTTGCGGCTTCTGTTGCGTAAAAGCCCCACTTTTCCATTGCGTCTCCGACATCTTTTGACGGTTTTATCATGTTTGTCAGAGATGATCTCAACTGTGTTCCGGCTGACGACGCTTTGATTCCGCTGTTCGCCATGAGTCCAATTGCTACCGCCGCATCTTCTGCACTGTATCCCAGCGCGCCTGCTACCGGAGCGATGTACTTAAATGTTTCTCCCATCAAGCTGACGTTTGTATTTGCACTTGATGATGCCTGTGCAAGCACGTCTGCAAAGTGCGAACTGTCTTCTGCTTTCATGCCGAACGCCGTAAGCGCGTCCGTAACAATATCAGAAGTTGTTGCAAGATCTTCGCCAGATGCAGCTGCAAGGTTCATTATTCCCGGAAGACCATCATACATTTGCTGCGCGTCCCATCCGGCCATTGCCATGTATCCCATAGCATCTCCGGCTTCTTTTGCAGAGAATTTTGTCTGTGCTCCCATCTCTCTTGCGCGCTCTCGCAACTTATCCATGTCTTCCGCAGATGATCCGGATATTGCGGCCACATTGGACATAGAGCTGTCAAAATCTGCCGCAGTCTTTACTGCTGCTGTTCCAAGACCTGTCACTGCCGCCGTAACCGGAAGCATTTTTTCTCCGGCAGATGTCAGCGACTCCCCTATTTTCCCGGATGTTTCAGAAATCTCGGCCAGTTTTGCAGATCCTGATCCAACTTCATTCTCAAGTGATTGCAGGCTCTGTTCTGTTTCTATAATTGTCCTTTTCAGAGCGTCATACTGTTCCTGGGATACTTTTCCCTCCTGGAATTTCTGCTGTACTTCCCCTTCTTCGTTTTTCAGAAGTTCCAGTTTTTCTTTTGTGTTTCCAATTTCATCAGACAGTGCTCTCTGTTTCTGCTGTAATAGTTCCGTATTCGTAGGATCTAGTTTCAGCAACTTATCAATTTCTTTGAGTTCCGTCTGTGTAGTATTTATTTTTGCATTCAGACCATCAAGTGACTGCTGCATTTGAGTAGGCGCATTCTTTGCTTCATTCTCCAGAGACTTTAAGCTCTCCTCGGTTGCAATAATTTCTCTTTTCAGAGCGTCATACTGTTCCTGTGAGATCTTTCCCTCTGCGAACTGCTGCTGTGCCTGCTGCTCTGCAGTCTTTAAGGTTTCCAGCTTTTCTTTCGTGCTTTCGATTTCGTCAGCAAGTGCTTTCTGTTTCTGCTGCAACAGTTCTGTATTCGTAGGATCTAATTTCAGCAGATTGTTTATGTCTTTTAGCTGTGCCTGTGTGGTCTTTATCTGTGAATTTACATTTTTAAGTGAATTTTGTAGTCCTGTGGTATCGCCGCCAATTTCAATCGTAAGTCCCCTTATGTCGCGGCCTTTGGACAAAAATTATCACCTCCGTTTAGAATTTATCCATATCCTCCTGAGTTGCCATTTTCGGCCATTTGTAGTCGTCATTAATTTTTTCCACAAAAATATCCAGGACAAGGCCTACTGTCAGAAGGTCTAAATCCTGGATGCTTATTCCAACCTGTGCGCACCTTAGAAGGAATAGAGGTGTCGTCATTTCCCGGCTACTTGGTTGAAGTTTTTTTTTGCTTCTGCCTGTGTCTGCTGGTTCAGGTTCCAGAGTTTTACAATCTCCGGGAAAATTGTGTAAATCGAAAATGTATCAAACTGATCTAACCAGTCGTATACGTCTTCCGGGAAATCCTGTCCCTTTTTCTGTGCTGCGTGTTTTGCCATTACGAATGCGACATTTTCGAACATCTCCAAGTCCTCAATAGGAATGTCCGACTCGGACACCTTCTTTTCATTCTGCTTATTCTGTGATTTTTTTACGGACTTTTCAATTTTTGCCATGTCCTGAAAAATATCTCTCCGGAACTGAATCCGGTAGATCCTTGGAATTGCAGCAGAAGCGGCAAAAAGCACCTCTTTATCATCAATTTTAATTGTTTTTGTCAGCATTTTTATTCTCCCACAACTTTTTAATCTGCGTTAACAGCCTGTGCTGCTTCGGTGACTGTTTCCGGATAATACACTGCCTTATACCATCCGCTGTATACAGTGTCGTCTGTATCTACTGTGGTCTGAGCTTTTACACGTCCGTTTGGAAGCGGAGCATTGCTGATCGTAATTGTTTCTGTACCAGGTTCAATACTATCTTCTTTTGTCTGGGATTCGATTGACGGTCTGGTAGCTGTGCAATTGTAGAGAACTCGTCTGATTCCTTTCTGATCTCCGTCAAATTCAAACAGAAATGCAAATTTCTGTGTATCCGTAGAATCACTGATTTCATGCAGTACGCCTTTTTCGTCCTTCTTTTCTTTCAGGACATCCTGTCTGAAAGAATCCGGGATTAACGCAAATTCTGCATCTCCTTCATATCCGTTGTTTGCAGCTGACACATAATACTGGATTCCGTCTGCATAGAACGGTGAAATATCTCCATTTGCGTCAAGTGATAATGATACAGATCCCGGAATTGCTTTCGGGACTCCAAAAGTAATTGTTCCATCTTCTCCTTCGTTCTGTAATGCGTAATGTGCGTTTTTAAGATTGTACTTAACTTTGTTATCTTTTTTACCCATCTTTATACCTCCATTTCGTATAAAACTTCGTACATTTTTTCTGAATCAAGATATTCTCCTGTCTTATCGTATGTGATTCCATACTTATCCAGGATGTCCTCTATCTTCTTTTCATTGTTCCAGTCCTTTTCGTCTGAATACAATTCGATATTCAGAACGTCGATTTTCGCATATGTAATTCCGTCCGCATGAAAATTATCACTTTCCGGAATCCTCCATACGATAAAGGGCGGCTCTATCCAGTTATGAGTTGAAAAATGATCGTATTCATACGGCAAGCCGATTTCATTTAACATTTCTTTGATATTTTCAGCTGACATCATAGCCTTGACATGATCTCCTTTTCCAGCTCTGCTATTGCTGCCTGTTCTGCGGGTTCTACATGTTTGATTGCGGCTACCCTTCCGCCTCCTCTTTTCTGATGTCCTTTTTCAAGCAAATGCACCAGGGAGTATTTTGTATCGTGGATCGCAATAACTAAACTTGTAGAATTTTCTTTCACAACAGTTTTCTTCCATCCTTTTTTATACTTTCCGGTATTTACCGGGGATGTCTGTTTCAGCTTTGATACTGTCTTTTTTGCAACATTATTTACGCATTCCTTCGTTGTCTCAGCGCATTGTTTTCCATAGTCTTCAACAAGTCGATTTATTTCTGCTGCCAGATCATCAATTCTGATACTATCCGCCATTGTCGCCCCTCCTGTCTTTATACAACTGTACGATCTTTTCCAGTGACAGATATATTACAGGCGGTGTAGCGTCAAATTTCTCCTGAATCTGCACTATTTTGTATTGAGCTGGGTCATTTGATTTTTTTTGAGTATTCAGAATTACAATGTCAAGAGATTCTATGTCGTCCGCATTCAATGTTGCTGCCGGAATGCTCAATAGTTTTGTTATCTTGTTTCCTGCTGTCTGTGCATCAAAATAGCGTCTCTCTCCAATTGTGCGATTTCCGAAGCGAATGTCTTTGAGCTTGGTGTCTACAATCGTCCTTCCTTCTGTTTTGCAGATGCTCAGCATTCCGTCTGTAAACGTTTCAAACTGTTTACGCCTGGCTCTTGGCATATTCTTCCACCTTCTTTGCTATCTGCAGTCCAACGATCTCGCTTTTGTAGTTTTCCCAAAACTGCTGCAGTTCTCCGGAATACTCATACATTACAAGCTGAAAAATGAGTGTTCTTTCCTGGGTATCCCCCAGGAAATCGCACTCCCCTATTTTTCCGGCCAATGATGCCATGCCCCTTTTTATCATTCCAAGGAGTTTTTCGTCTCCTTTTGGATCGTCCCAGGTGATGTCCAGATAGTTTCTGACATCCTTCAGAAGTTTTGATAAATCATTTTCTGACATAGCACTCATTTTATCACTCCTTGGTTACAGTTACGGTATAAGTCTTTGTCTGCTCTCCGTCTGTGACTTTAACAGTTACAGTATTTGCTCCGGCGGTCCATGTGATCTTTCCACCGTTTGTTACTTTGCTGGATCCCGCAGTAATTTCAATCGCTGCTGTTCCTGATTTCGGAAACGCTGTGATTGTATTTGTTGCAGTTGTTGTTTTTGCTGTGTATGCGTCTGTGTCGCTATCAAATTTCGGTGAGAGAGTTAATCCTCCGATTCTCAGATCAGACAGCAGTGCATTATCTACGTGCTCCTCCTGTTTGCTTACGACCTCAAAGCGAACCGGATGCAGATCTGTAATATCCAGAACGACAAAAGCATTGTTGTCCAGTGCGAATCCGTGAGCGTATAACTTGATAAGGTATACTCTTTCATCTTCCAGGAATCTGTATTCATCTGAATACTCAATCTTTCCGTTTTTGGACATTCCTACGCCAAGGAAGTACTTTCCGGCCATTCCGTATACTGCAGTTCCTTCTGTAACTGCTGCCGACTGGATGATTTCCAGAGGAATCGGAAGTGTTGAAACATATACGCCGTCCGGAGACATTGCGCGTGTTGCCGGAAGGATTCTTTTCCAGTAATCTACCGGATTTACGATCATAATCAGGTTATCTACTGTTCTTGCCTGGCCTTTGCTGTTTCTTGCCATGATAGATGTTACATTTCCAAGCTGGATCATATCAAGAGCTGTCATTTTGATAGTCTCTTTTTCCGGATATTCTCCAGACACAACGTTCACTCCGTCTCCTACCTGGCGCGCCATTCCGATTGGCATGTCTTTTCCGGTACCATTTACGATTCCGTACTCAAGTCCATTCGCAAGAGCTTCTGTGAGCACCTGTCGCACATAGTTATCTAACCATGCAGGGCCTAAGTCAAGCATAGCTTTTGAAACTGGCAGGAATGCGCTCAGTTTATCCTGAGTTACGTCTACTTCTTTGAATCCAGATGTCAGTTCTTCAATGATCTTACTGCTGAGTTTGCCCCATGCTGCTTTCTGCTCTCCGTTTGTGTTCAACATCATTCTTGTGAGACCAGTTACAGTTGTCGCATTTAATTTTGACAGCAGCGGATGATTTGTTGTCAGTTCTTCAAATACAGAATCAATGATTGTCTCCGGGAAAACAGTCTCAATATTGTTGAGGGCCTGCTTTGGATCCGAAGATTTCATTGCGTCAATTACTTTTTCGTAATACTCTCTTTCTGCGCTTGTGAGCTGACGCACACCTCTCTGCGCAAGTACATTCATATCACTCTGATTTACAAGCTCTTTCGCCTGTTCAAGCACGTTCTCCTCAATATCCTGGCATAATTCCAGATATGCTTTTGAAAATGCTTCTGAATCATTCTCTGCAACAGCTGCGTTCATTCTGTTGAGGATTTCCGTTCTCTTTAATGCGGCAAAATCTTTATTTTTCATTTTACTCTCCTTTTTTGAATCCCTGCAGAAATCCCTGCAGTGTGTGTTTCTCTGGTTCTTCCGGTTTCTTTCCCGGTTCGGGTTTCTGTCCTTTCTGCATAAGCTCCAGCTGTTCTCTGAAAGACTTCGTATCTTTCATATGCTGCATAACTTCCTGGAGACGTTTCTGCATTCCTTCTTTTGTCGTGTCTCCCTCTGGCGCGTGTCCGTAATCCTCTACCTTGTCGATCAGACCATATTCCAGACAATCATCCGGAGTCAGGAAGGTTTCTGCCTCCATCATGTCTGCAAGCTGCTGTTCTTCCAGATTTGAACGCTCAAGGAAGATTTTCCGATTGCTTGCCGTAAGTACGTCAAGATCATCCGCTGTCTTTCTCAGCTCTCTTGCATTTCCGGATGCAGTTACCCATGGTTCGTGGATCAGTGCTGTTGTTCCTACGCCCATGATTCTTTCGTCACATGCCTGTAAAATCACAAAAGCTACGGAATACGCCACTCCATCAACGATTCCTTTTACATGGCTTCCGGACTGCTTCAAAAGGTTGTAGATAGTTACTCCCTCTTTTACAGATCCGCCATTTGAATTGATATGTAATTCAATCGTATGGTCTTCCGGGATTGCCGCAAGCTGATCGCGGAAATACTTTGCAGAAGTCTCGCTTTCGGTATATGACCATGTTTTCCAGTCAAATTCTCCATACGCCGATACATCATCATAGATGTATAGCAAATGTACCGTCGGATCTGCTGCCTGCTTAAAACAGTAATTTGTTTTATTCTGTGTTTTTTCCATTCCCGCCATTTTCTCCACCTCCTTCCAGGCTGTTCAATAAATCCTGTACTGTGCTGTAATTCTTTGTGATAAAATGCTGGTTCGCCCATTCTTCATTGATCTGCGGCTGTCCCATTGCACGCAAAATCATGTTAATCGTATGCGTTCCAGACTGTACCAGCTTGTCAATCTGCGTCGCATTGCTGAATATGTCAACATGCTTAACGTGTGACGTGTCTACCATGCAGCGGCTGCCCTTCAATACGGCTTTCCCGTATTTTTTACGGTTGATTTCGCTCTCTAAGGATCCGGCTAATGGATCCAGTGCAACAGTCAGCAGTTCGTCTATTGCCTTGCTGTTGTCCTGCACGTCCCCTTTCAGGATTGACGGAGGGATTCCTATTGCCCTCGCTGTAAAGTCGAATACATCATCATATAGTGCTTTTATGTCTCTTGTTGTTGTTTCATTGTAGTTCTTTGACCTGTTCGTTTCTGTGAAAGTATATCCTTCGAATAAGGGCAGAACTGCATTTTCGCTTTCAAAGAATGTCTTAAAATAATCATTCAGCAACTTTTTGAGAGTATCATCAAAGTTTTTGCTGTTCTGGGCTACGGCTGATATGTCCAGAGTTCCTTTTGAGCCATGTGACTGCATAAAGGTCTTTGCTCCGTACTGGATCAGCTTCGCATAGGAACCATATAGCCCCTGTAGTATCGTATTTACATTTTTCCAGTTCGGTTTTAGATACAGAACATCTGTGGATCTAAACGACCTCTGAAAAGTGTAATCATCAATCTGTACCTGGCTGTATGTGTTCCCGTACAGTGCGCTTCTGGTTGTGCAAAATGAATCTGCTACATAGAGCTGTCCATCTATTCCAGCAACAACCAACGCCTCTCCGTTTCTGAACATCTTTTCGATTAACTTATCAAAAAACTGCTGTTTATTCTGGTTTCTGTTTGGTTCGTAGTTCCAGGTATAATATTCATCCCGGAATATTTCGTCACCATTCAGGAATGTACGAATCTCGCATTTTCCTAACATTTTTGCAAGAATCTGAATTGCTCTCTGAAAAGCCAATTCCCTCAGATAAATTTCTGTCATTATGCTCTCAATCGGATTGTCTGCAATCTCAATTCGAGACACATTTTCAACTGACTGCTCTGGTTCTGACTGCTCTGGTTCTGACTGCTCTGGTTCTGGCTTCCCCCGTATCAGATTCCTGAATGAAAATCCCAACCTTTCTCACCCCCTTTCAGTAAGTCATTACTCCAATATCAGGCACTGCTGCCGTTTGTGCGTATGGGATCATGTCCTCTATTGTCATTGACGCGACAAGTGCCATAAACGGGTCAGTTTTTCTGCTTTTCGCTTCAATTTTCCCGTAAACATAGTTTCCTATGTCTGCATCATCTTTCTTTCCCGGTTTTCTCCCGTATGGGATCATTTTTGTATTGTTCGTCCCCCAGCGGAGCACTGGATTGTCTCCCCAGATAAAATTGTCATTTGCGAAACAGCTGTCTATCACTGTCGCAACTCTCATTATGTCTGAGGGACGTACAAGCTTTAAATTTTTATATACTTTTGCGTCGAATCCAATTTCCCGGAGTGCTGCTGCCAGCAGAGCATAGCGGAAATCGTCAATCGCAATTCCTTTTATGCAATATTTCATCATTGCTGCTTGAATATAATCAGTGATGATCTCCGGATGTATCTCCACATCATCCACCATTGTCAGCAGTCCTCTCCGTCTCCATTCTTCCAGAGGAGCTTTTATCCTTGGAATATCTTTTGACTGGCTGCACAACCATGAATGATTGATGTCATACCGGATATTTTCATCTCTGAAATGCAGATTTACGGAAACAAGGTCCGTAATCTTCGAGAAGTCAATCCCGCAGGTGCATGTCCACCCTGACAGATCCGGTATTTCTCTGTTCGTGAGCTTTATTTTCTCATACGAACACACTTTTATGTCTGCGGATCCGCTTGGGATATTCATTCTCTTTGTCATAAATGCAGTGAGACGTTCAGGATGCGCTAACCAGTCATTGTACTCTTTTCGCATTTCTCCCATTAACGTCGGGAGATATGGCAAGGACGGATTTGCTTTTTCCCAGTTCTTTTCGTCGTATACTTCTTCTTTGTTGTCCAGTCTGCAGATAAATGGCAGCATACCATTGTCCGGAAGATCATCAAAAAGAATATCCGTCGCTGTCCCAAGCATATCGTCAAGTGGTCCTTCTCTTATATCTCCCTGGGTGGTGTAGTAGGACCGGCGCGGATGTGGTTTCTTTCCAAGTCCGGTTGTGAACACTTCAATGTTCTTGTAGTCCTGATATTGATGTATCTCATTGAACACCACCATACCGGAGCGCATTCCGTCTTTTCCGGATGGGTTGTTTGTACGTCCCAGAATCGTTGATTTCGTTTCTGTTCCTACTACCTTCTCAGATGTCCAGTAATAGAATTTTTTTAATTTTTTCGTATGTTCAGGCGTTTCAAGAGCTTCCACCACGTCTTTGACGGGTCTTAGTGCCTGATCTTCGTTATTTGCACAAATATCTACGTCATACGCCCTGATTCCGTTATACGGACTTACCAGGCAGGCAGATTCCCACGCTATTGTTCCGTCCTTCCCCGCGCCCCTTCCGAGCATACAGAAAAGATCCGGCCAGCGCGGAGTCTTTGATACCCTCCAGTATGTGCAATCGTGCAGTCCCACGACAAAGACCTGCCAGGGAAATAGCTTTTCAAACGGGAAATATTTTGCAATCCCGATATATTTCGTCAGCTGTTCGCTGTCTGTGTATATGTCTTCGTTTTTGAAACAACTTCTGACGTGTGATACCAGTGCTTTGACTTCCCTGGAAGCTCTGATTTTCTCAGACTCTACGGCCTCCATGAACTCCTCTATGCGTGGATCACAATTCGTCATCATCATCCCCCTTTATTGTTTCTTTCGTTGTCAACTCCAGCTTGTCCAGAATCATCAGCATCTGTTTGTTGACAGCAACCAGATCTTTGACCGACTGGTTCTGTTTTACAATCGTTGCTTTCCCGCTTGCGGATGTGGTCTCAAAGGTCACTCCGCGCTTTTTTATATCTGTTTTTAGCTTCTTTTTGACATCATAGAGGGTCATATAGTCGTCCAAAAGGTCTTTGAAGACGGAAATATCTGCCTGTTTTTTTCTCAGCTGCTCTTTTAAGCTTTCTAGTATATCCGCTTTTTTTTCGGCCATTTTTTCACCCCTATTTTTTTATTTTTTCATCATGTGCGACCTTTCGCAGATTTGTCGAGGCCACCCACCGGTCTCCGACCGGCCGCCAAAAATCGCAATTTTTTCGACCGGGGGTATCAGTCCCAGCGTTCCTCTGTCAGTGGTTCCTGCTTCTGTGGTTTTCTGTAACCATGCACTGCTTCATGGCACTCATGGCAAAGGCTTATAAGGTTTCTTTTCTTCACTCCATGCCACTCGTACCATATGTCCAGAGCCATCTCTGGATGTCTTTTCACGTAGTTTACATGGTGTACTGTCGTGGCTGCTGTGTATCTGTGATGCTCTCTGCATCTCTGGCATTCATTGTGATCCATCTTCAACACCTGCTGCCTGACCTGCTTCCACCTGGTCCACACATAGAACCTGTGTATATCGTTCGCTACGCACCAGCGCACGAACTCTGTTTCCTGTTGCGTCATATTCCTCCTAACTCAAAAGAGGGCCTGCATATAGCAAGCCCTCTCTCGCGGGGAACGATTATTCGTGGCTTTCCTGAATACCACGTTATCAATATATCACTTATTTTGTCCTTCGAGTACCGTATTACAGATACTCCTTTATCTTGTCTTTGTTATTGTTTCTCAGCTGTGCCTGGTACTTCTGTATTGCTTTCTGGAAGTTCTCCATACTCTTTCTGTACGTTTCTACTTCCGCAATGTTCTTTTTACCGAACATACGTCTGTACCTTGCCTGCATGTTCCTGATCCGTATCAGCATTCCTTTCGTCTTGTTATCCTTTAACAGTACAATATACTTTTTTCCGCACTGTTTGCACTGAATGTATTGGATGTCCAGTTCTGTCTCTGGTATATGTTCTTCCTTTACGGTCTGCTCCATCTGGGCTTTGCATTTATCGCATTCTATCATTTAATCCTCCTTGCTATGATGCTGTAAAACCTCCTACGCATTTCATAGAAGTATGATCTCTCGCATGGAATGCCTCTGGCTTTCATGGTCTGAAATGTGCAGTATTCTGTTGTCACGTAATACAGCAGATATGGATATAGCTCTTTTTCTTTTCCGACTGCTTCCATGGCTGCGTCTTCAATCTTCTTTATCTTGTGTGTGATCTCGGCCGCTTCCATGGCTGCGTCAGCAGTTGAGTCAGAACAGTTATGTGATCCCGGCTGTCCAGTCAGATTCTGTCCGGCTCTTGTGTCTCTCTTTACGGCCAGCTCCTCTTTCCACTCTGTATACTGCAAGCAATAGTTGTATGCGGTCTGAAAAGCTCTTTTTGATATATTATATTTCTTTCTGTTCAGCGGTCTCACGTTTGGCATTTCTACTCTCCTTTATTTCTCTGCTTTTATATCTGGTCTTCCCATCCCAGTCTCTGTCCGCACTGATCGCAGTAGTTATGTCCATGCTGGTCTGTTGCTCCGCATACCGGACACTCCCAGAGGCCGTCCTCTCTCTGTGAAACTCTGCAAGGGGTTTCTTTTCCTTTCGCAATCAGAAGTTCCTCATAATGTGCTTTTGTTGTGATTATGTATTCGTTCTGTGTCTCAATCTCAGTGTCGCTGCAAAGGAATGGCTTCTGTGCTACGTTATCAATAACTTTCTTTACGTCTCCTATGTCCATCATGGCTTTAATCCTCCATTATAAAATTTTTTCCGAAGATCTTCATAAACTCTGTTCTGCTTCCCCAGTTTTCCTCAAAAGCTCTCTGTCCATCTTCATGCAGCATGGCCATGATCTTCTTATTTGCGTGTACAGCTTCCGGTCCTGTTCCTGCAAGATGATGTATATTGCAGAGATACACCTTTAACCCGTAATGTCCTGAATGTGTCCGATTCGGACACCCTCCAAATATGTGATGTTCCTGGAGTGCCTGGTATCGTCTGTAATTGTTATGCAGTTTCATACAAAGATAGCAAGTGCCACTTTCTTTGCTGTGCATGATACTCGGTCTTTCCGGCTCTTTCTTTTTACTCCTTTTTTTCTTTTTCTGTTTCGGAAACGACTGCATTCTTTCTCTCCTCCAGCTTTTTCCTGTAACTTTCGTGATAATCTTTCAACCAGCGTGTCTGTCTTCTCTGATTAACGATCACTTTTACTTCAATAGTGTCCATTATTGCTCCTTTCTCAGCTAAACGGCAGTTCTTCCTCTATTCCATCCGGAATGTTCATAAATCCATCTGCATCATCCGCAGGAGCTGGCGGCGGTGTCTGTTTTGGCGGATAGTAAGTCGCTCCGTTGTCTCCAGATGATTTACTTTCAGCAAATTCCTGTTCCTCTACTACAATCTCTGTCGTATATACCTTCTGTCCTTCTTTGTTCGTGTAACTTCCTGTCTGTATACGCCCAGAGATTGTAATTTTCAATCCCTGTCTGAAATATTTCTCTACAAACTCTGCTGCACGTCCGAAAACGACACATGAAATAAAATCTGCCGTTGCTTCCCCGTCTTTGTGAAATCTTCTGTCTACTGCAAGCGTGTATCTGGCTATTGCCAGCGGATTCTCTCCGGTTGTATATCTTACGTCTGGATCTCTGGTTAATCGTCCCATTAAAATTACTTTATTCATCACATTCTCCTCTTGAATCTATTTCTTGGAGGTCTTGCCTCCCCCCCGTTTCGTTTTTGTTACATACGCTGTGCGGCGTGAGTTCATTTCCATGTCGATCAAATTTCCACACTGTAAGCATTCCTGCGTCAGTTCTGCAGTGTTTCTGTTTGTCATGTACTTCCATGAACTTCCGCAGGCTTTGCACTCTGCATACATTGGTTTTAAAGCTCTAAGCTGTGTTACGTGTCCGCATTTCTTACATTTGTGCTGTGTCTCTGGCTCTTTTGCGTTGTACGAGATTGTCTCTCCACATTCTTCGCAACGAATATGTAAAAATCCTTTGTATTCTTCTGCAGCTTCGCTAATCGTTGTCTCCGGTACCTGATCTGTTTCCTTTTCCGGATCTTCAATCTCAAAATCATCATTTTCGAAATCATACTTTCGTGCCAGTTCTGTCACATCCTTGAGGAAATCATATTCTTTCGAGTCTGAGATCCGTACATGCAACGTAAAATTACCGGTTTCATTTTGAATTATCATTTCCATTTGTCTTTTTCTCCTTTACCATTACTATTTTTGTATCTTTGATGCGATACGCTCTTGAATCTCCCGGATGTTCTGTCTCAAGGATGCGATCCTCCAGCAACATTGCTATATGTCGTCTAACTGTTGCTTTTGACAGTCCTGTATCTGCCGCAATCTCATAAGTAGCCGGTGGATAACAGTGCTGCTTTATGTATTTAACAATGAATTTCAGGATCTTCTCTCTGTTGTCCTCCGCCTCTGCTGTTGCATAGTTCAATTCCATTCACCTCTTTTTCTGGACGCCACTGAAAAACTGTTTTTTCATACTATATACAGTGTCTCAAAGTTGATTGATGTACTTTATTTTGTGTTAATTTATACGCAAAAAGGACTTTTTCAGTGGCCTTCTTTTTCTGCGGTGTGCTGTCAATGTTTTTGTTGTATTTACCACATTTCTCGTATTTACTGCGTATGAACTTTCCGGAACTTCGGAAATGTTGATTCCTATGCCTGCAAACAGTTTTATCAGTGCATCCGCTGCCTTTCTTATCGTTACCCTGTTACCGGCCCATGCTTTTGTGAATTGTGTTACAATTTCTTTCAGCTTCTCGCAGTCCCAGGAGTAGTTTACTACCGTTTTCTTTCCTCCCCATGGCTTGTTTATTGCCATGTGATAGCTTTTCCCGGAATATTTCATTTTCTTCGGCGGATTTTTGCCGGTTTCCTGCTTGTATAACTTCTTTTTCTGTCTTTTATTCATTTATTCCTCCTTGTATGGAGCTGGATAGCTTCTCCAAGCAATTACTTTTCCGTTATCCGGCAAAACATTCATTTTCCATTTTCCGTCGGTTGTATGCGCTACTTCTACGAGTCTCTTTTTTCCCGGATATTCAACTGTTACAAGTACAGCTCTTGACACTTTTTCGAACATTCCAGGCTTCCATTCGTCTGTTCCTTTAATTTTTGCAAAAATTGAATCCCGTTCCTCCGGCAACCTTTCCGCAACAGGTATCCAGTCATTGTCTCCTGATTCGCCGTAAGCGTTCATAACTTTCTGTATTACGCAACTTGAACACTGTTCACGGCAATCTACTCCACACGGTAGATTTACATCGTCTACTTCAAGACATCTATTTATCGTGCAGCATTCTTTCGGAATATAATTTCCGTCTTCAAGTTTAACCATTTTTACTTTTTCCATATCTTTTTCTCCTAATGTCCGGCCAGAAATGTATTCATCATCCTTGATTTCCATTCAGACGGATTTTTGTTTTTCCACTTTTCGCATTTATCGTCGTCTTCTACCAGACGGCCGGTGCGATCGCAGAGACCGCAATCATTCTCTCTGCAACTTTTACATGTCTTTTCCATGCTTATCCCTCCTTTACCAACTCTGGATTATCAAAGATATTTCCAATAACCTCAATGGAATTTCTTTCCCGCACGTAAAATCCAAGATTGCGGTAACAGTACCCATAATCTTTTCCATGTGAGTAACTGCAATCCAAAACCCAGTCTCCATCGTGCATTCTTACGATTTCCGGAAATCTTTCTTTTGGATTGCAAATATCATTTTCCCAAATCTTATTCCCGTTCTTGTCGCAAAGTCCCGTGAACTGGCAGAGTGTTTCTGGATTAATTTCAATCTGTACCATCTGATTTGGGAGTCCCCAGTCAGTCATTCTCTCTTGCAAAATATAGTGATGTTCTGGTACTGGTTTCCGTTCATAGTCCTCTTTAAAACAATAGGTTGTTTCAGACATTTTGTAATAATGTCCCTCAACCCAATCTCCGTTATCTATCTTTTTTCCCTTAAATATAATTTCTCTAGTCATATCTCTCCATTTCAATTCCATTGTCAATAAGTTCCTGCATTTCTGCGTCCAGAATGCGGACGTAAGTTCCTCTTACCATCCGCATTACTTCCGGGCTTAATTCTTTTGTGTTCTTTTCTGATACCAGGCTTTTAGCCAGGGCGAATACATACGCAATGCTTTCATCCTCTGTAACTGTGTCTTGAAATTCGATCACAAGAATTTTTCTTCCCTCATGACTTATGATCCATGCGTTCTTTACAATTTCTTTGTGCAATTCAACATGAACATAAAACGGTTTTTCCTGCAATTTCTAATCCTCCTGTTATTTCTGCAGTTCTTTTAGGAACTCAACCAATTCAGTCTCTGAATTAGGGAATTTATTATACCGTGTATGATACGTCCATTTCGGCACGCCACCATCCCGATCTGGTTCAGGTCCTCCTACTAAGTGCATGTAATATGATTCCGTTGTAGCAGATACCCACCAGCTTTTTTTATTCCCTAAATCCGGCGTGTATTCTTCTACTATCAGTCGCGCTCCATTATTGAAATCATATTTATAATATTTCACGTCGGTGTGATTATCGGTGTACCAGAGTCCCCAACTTTTATAGTTTCTCAACCATTCTTTGCGTTGGTCATTATTCTTCATGATTGGCAATCCTGGCTGTTCCGGTTCCTCCTGACAGTCTTCTACAATATTTTTGAGAATCCTGAGTCCTGCTACAAGCATTTGTTGTTTTTTAATCACCAACTCTGGAAATCCTGCTTCTTCTTTCTCAACTTCCGTCATCTGTTTTAACAGGTCTTCTTGTTTTTGCAGATATATTGATAGATTGCCCGTTGATGGAATCGGGATATCTTTTAATTTCTCCGGCCAGGCAGTAGGGATTTTGTCTGTATTTCTCGGATCTTCTGCTATCTCGGTAGATTCACTACAATTGTCTTCCTGCTGCTTTTCGTCCGGTGTTTCTGCTGCCGACTGGCAGCTCTTTTCCAGAATCCACTCACAACGACTGTTGCAATCATCCGGGCACTGAGAACAACAGGTATATTTTTCGTCACAATAAGCAGCTGCTCCACACAATCCAGATCCGGATTGACCTGTGATACATTTTGCCGGTCCTTCATCCTCTTTTGTTTTGGGTTTCTTTGGCTCCGCATCAAATTCCGGGGATAATGGATCATAGAGGTTCTTTGCTTCTACAATCAATCGTCCGTATTTCATGGATACTTTTTCATTGTTCACTTCAATTTCAAGTCCTGCAGAGAATGACATAAAGCTATAATTTACTTTGCCCCCGCCTACCGCACTAAATCCACCTGGTGCAAATTCCAGTTGTACGGCTTTAGCAGCTTCTCCATTATTTTCGCATCTTCGGCATATCCTCATGATTGTTTTTAATTTCTCTGGGTAAGCTTCACAAAACGCTTTGACTGCCTCCGACTCTGTAAGTGTGCTCTGCGGCTTCTCCGGAGCGTCTACGGATACTATGCGGACCGGCTTCTGTTTCTTTCCGTATCTTTTCACCAGTTCCTCAGACAATTCATTCCATGTCAGGCTGCTCTGCATTATACTGTCAGGATTGAATGTTATCCCCTCTTTGCTGGCCTGATAATTGAAATGTCCGTTTCTGATCCTGACATCCCGGTACCGGATGCTGATTAAATATGCGGCCATTCTAGTGTCGCATTTGAGGACTCTTTCTCTCTCACCTTTGTTTAAGGCTTCGAACAGCCTTTCTATCTGCAGCTCTGGTTGTACCGGTGTGTCGTTCTCTGGCGGTCGCTGCTGCCCTGTCGCCTGTTCAATCGTGAATTGTCCAGGAATGTCTCTGTTATTCTCCTGCAGGCTCTTAAATGCTTTGATCTCTGCTCCTGTAATCCCGTCGTGGTCCTCATAGTGTTCCATTGCCTTTTTCTGGTATGTTTCGTCCAGATCTGCAAGTTCACGAGCTACTGTGATGTTGATTTTTGCGGATTGAAACTCTTTCATCCATTCCGGGCTGAGTTTTTTCTGGACTGCATGGTATCTTTCCATCTGCGTTCCGGATACTCCGATTGTCTCCCGCACCATGTCCCTTGTCTTGCCTTTCAACTCTGTGAGTTCTCGCAAGCCTTTTATAATTTCTTCTGTCTCAAGAGCTTCTTTCATCTTCTCCCAGTCCGTTTTTTCTCTGAACCGGTTCGCCTGGATAACTGCCAGTTTTTCAAGAAGCTGCGTTGTCTCATGGTCTTCTTCGCCATCCTCCAGAAACATTTTTCTGGTATCAGCCTTAACTGTCGTGTATTTGCAGTTAATTTTTCTAAATTCCTCATGTCCTTCTTCTACCAGCATTCTGCAACACATCGTTCTGCAGTGTCCGGAAATTATGTGATCCTCTCCGTTTACATCCTCGATCAGGACATCCTGCATTACTCCGAATAGCTGAATTGAATTTTTCAAACCTTGGATCCGGTCCGGGCCTGTCCCGTAGAAATTTTCTTTCGACGGGACAAGTTCGAATACGTCTCTGTATACGGTATCGCTTGTATTTTCCTGTTGCACCTGCTTCGGACGTTTGTTCACCATATCGGCAAGGTTAAAAGCCATCAGTCCTCCTCTCCTTCCTTTGCGTATTTCACTGCAGTTATGTATTCATTTACAAGGTCCTCGTAGTCTTTCGCCGCCAGAGAGCGCGGAGAGTACAGTGGAATCGGTATCCTTGCATACGTGCTTTCAGATACCTTTCTGGAATATCTTATTTTTGTCTGGAGCATTGGATAGCCTGCTGCCTGGATCATTTCCAGTCCCTGTCTCTGGGCTTCGTTTCTTCTGTCGTATTTCGTGATAAAGATCCAGAAATTTTCCAGATCTTTGTTCAGGTCTTCTTTTGTGTATCCGATCTGACTCACCAGCTCCGGCAAGCCTTCGGTTGTGTTGTCGTCGATTTCAACCGGAATCAGTACATCATCACACGCTGTCAGAGCGTTGATTGTTGATACATTAATATCCGGAGCGTTGTCAATGATACAGAAATCGTACTGATCTTTCACGCATTCAAGAGCGTCCCTGATACGGAATTGCTGTGGACGCGTCTGATCTAACATAACCGCTTGGTTTGCGCTGAGCAGGCGCATATTTGCCGGAAGTACATCCAGATTCTCAAAGTCTGTGTGCTTAATTAGTTTATCCATCCAGTCCTCCGGATGCCTGGCTGTCATAATTCGGTCAATTCCTTCCCCGTCCTGGGTGCGGCGGTTTAATCCACGTGACGCGTCTCCCTGCTTGTCATTATCCACCAGGAGAACTCTGTTCCCCTGGCTTGCAAGAATATATGCGACACTGTTTGATGTAATTGTCTTTGCAACTCCACCTTTTAAATTTATTACTGCGATTGTTCTCATAATCGTTTCCCCTTTTTGTTATTCTCTTTCTTTTCCTCTGCTGCAGCCTTCGAACGCTTCTAGCCTTCCTCTTAATCCACGATCTGTTCTGCAGTAGCACATCGTTTTATCATCACATGCTCTATATTCGCACTCTCTGCAAAGTACAATTCTTCTGTACTTTTTCAGCAACTTCCAGGCCTCACTCTGGCTGAAAGAATTGATTTTGTCATATTCTGTCTTTATTTTGCTTATGTGCTTACTCATTTCGCACGAACTGCAGAAATAATACTCAAGTGCTTCCTGGCTTGTTGTCTTTTCTCTATACTGACAGATATTGTCGCAGATGTAAGTCTCCAGGGCTTCAATGTCTGTGTCTATTCCTTCGCTTTCGGTCTTCGTCGGCGCGGCGCATCCATTCAGGTTTTCCTCCTTCTGGTTCGCTTTCAAAGTAAATCCCTCCTTTCCGGTCTTTGTAGTATGTGAATCTGTATCCGGATTTAATGATCTCACCCAGATACTCCATTTCTGCCGGGTTCTGTTCCGGTCTCAGGCTCCATCCCTTTCCCCATATTTCCTCCGGCTTCACGTTTCTTCATTTCCTCCTGTAACCATGCTGAATATGTATGTTTCCCAGTCTGTGAGGATATTGTGATATTGCACTCCTGCAGCTTCTTGCAGGCTGTCTCCCACTCCTGTGCGTTCTTTATCGGTTTTCCTTTTGTGTCCTTGAATCCTGCTGCCATCATGTCGTCAGTTTTCAGAATCCGCGTTGCAACAAATGCGTCTCTTGTATATACGCATACTTCACATTCTTTGCGAAAATGTCCCAGGGCTTTTATAAGGGCTTGCAGGTTCGTCTTGTGATATGTTCCCTCAATGTTTCCGAATCCCTCTCTGGTTATCGGTGCGCCTTTGAATATCGTTTCGATCACATACCCGTATTTACGCTGCATACATTCCTGGGACTGTTTATCTGTCTCCAGATATATGTTTACCTTCATGCCCTTTCCCTCTTTTTCTTTGCTTTCTTCTTTTCCTGCTTTGGCAGTCGAACTGTTCTAATCAGGGTATAAGATCGGTACTGGTAGCCTGTCAGATCATTCACGCCTTCATGTAGAGAGTCTTTTTCCACTTCCCAGCCCTTTGGCACTCTGACTTTTCCCCATGTTTTCCAGTGTTTATACACTTTTTTCTCTGGCTCCGGAACTGGAAGGTTGCGTGATGCGGAATAGTTTGCCTCTCTCAGTCTCTTGTCCGTCTCCGGTGTCTTCGTTATGTAGTTAGCCAGTTTCTCAAACTCACCTTTTTGATACAAAAGCTGGTTCTGTATCTGTCCATGTTTCCATGCCTTCGCAAGAATAACGTCTGTATCAGGGATTCTGTTCACAATGATGTGAATGTGCCAGGCTCCCCTTGTGCCGACTTCTATATTCCGCATCCATTTCAGTTCTGCTCCTCTTTTTTTGTATTCCCTTCTGAGTATCTGCAGGAATGCTTTCCAGTCTTCCTTTGCTTCTTCCATGGATTCCGGTCTTTTGTCCTTCTCGTATGATAATCTTGTAAAATAATCATCTACGTCGAAGTTGTTCCGGAGCTTCCACCTTGCCAGTCTCTCCCTGTTGTATCGATTCCTCTTTGCCATCTGTTCCGGAGTGGCTTTCTTTTTCTCCTGCCTCTCCTGTCCTGGTGCTCCATACTTTGCTGTGTGATATTCATACACCTCTATGGCATTCCGGAACCTCATTCTTTTACACATGTAGCTCATTATCGTATCCCCTGTTTTGAATCCATCTTTAATACTCTTAGCAAGTAAGCAACAGGGGCTTTCGTTCCCCTGCTTTTTCGACTTACTTTCATTTATTTTTCAAGGATCCGGTGTTGCCTTTTTGGTTTACATAATACCTTTGTTATTCTTAACTGATTCGCGCCATGCTTTTGCAGCCGCTTCGCTCATGTTCTTGTTGATTGTACTCGCCTGCACTTCCCAGTCAGTTCCGTTAATAATTTTTCTCGCGCAATCTTTCGCTTCCGGATTCGTTTTTTTAATTGTCTGCGCCAATATCTCCAACGCATTGATTAAGAACGGAAGATCTCCCGCCGGAGTTGGAAAAATAAAATCGGAAATTTCGTTCAGCCACATCTGCTGTCGTATTCCGCATAGTGTTCTTGTTTCTTCTTCTCCTGCTGTTTTGATTTTTTTCCATAAATTCTCCGAATCCTTTATAGTCTGTTTTTAACATCTTCAATCCTCCTTGACATTTCCCCGTATTTTCTTTATACTATTTGAAAAGGTTGTTTTTTCTTTTTGCTCTCACGTTGGCGGACGTGAGGGCTTTTTTCATGTCCTGCATCCTCTCCTCAATCCAGATCAGGCCGGAGAGGACGCAGAAAGATACTGCGAATATCAGGATGATTTCCTGCATTCTGCTGTCGATCATCCAGATCGGCAGCATAGAAACCAGGTACCCGGATACCAATGAAATTATTATTTTTCGTTCCATTTCTTATCTCCTTATGTAGTTGTCATAGTTCAAGCTGTTTCCTCTTTTTCTTTTGGCTTTTCCTTCACCTTTACGGTGATCTCAACGCCATGCTTCTTTGAGAGGATCGCGGCAAGAGTTTCATAGAACCTTACCGCGTTAAATGTTCCTTGTGTCTCCACTTTCATTCCCTCCCTCATGCGGACTGTTTTTCAGTCGCCATGCACATTCCCACCTTAACGCCTTTCAAAAATGTATTCATCAGTGTCTGCTTACTGATGTTTAAGGACTGCAGGAACGCTGTAAAGTCTTCCGCTTCTGCTTTATCTTCCTGTCTCAGCATGTTTTCCATGTTCTTCTGTGACATATCTTTCATCTCCTCTTCTTTATAAATTTTTAATCAGATTGTCGAACGAATCTGATTGATTATTTTGACTTCCACCCCTATTCTGTAAATACAGGATGTTTTTACATCCGAGTACATAGAAAGGAGCAAACAGATGTTACTTACAAAACAGGACAAACAGATTTTATACAAACTGTATTCTGAATATCTGAACCGCAGAAAAACCGGTTTATCAATTTCAGAATCCAGCAACTTTGTTTCCGGAAGATCTATCCATGAAAATTTCTTCCCTGAAATGCCTTATGAGGATATAGATCATTCTTTAAGACAGCTCGGCAAGAACAATTATTTGAAAAACACGTACGCAGACAACGAAGTCTATCATTGTGTTCTTTCAAATGATGCAATTGCTTACATGGAAGATCTTCCCAAAGAAACTTTTTTATCTGTAGCTGACTTTGTTTCCAAGTTTATTCCTTGGTAACTAATTCCCAATCGTCAGCCAGCAGATCATTGGCCGTTGGGTTCCAGCATCTTGCAGGCTGCTGTTTTTCATTTACGATGTAACAGCAGTCGCTGGAATCTGTTGGAAAAACCTTGAAGCCGAAATCACGTAAACTAGCTCTTGTAATTGGGCTTTTTTCTTTCAGTGCTTTTTCTACTGCTTCATGGATTCTCATTATTTTCGCCTCCTCTCTTTAACCTGCCATCATCAGAGCCGGGTGGTTAATCTCCGGCTGACGGTTATTACTGACCGTTTCGGCTTGTGCTTTTCTTTCTTCTCTCCTATACTTTAGCTATCAGTCTGGACCAGAGACTGAAAACTAAAGAAAGGAGACCACTACATGAGCGAAAAAGAAATTGCAATTCATAATATTGCTCTGCTTTACAGTATTCATAAGGAACTGCACCCTGATGATACTGAAATGACTCTTGAAATGATCGCTGCTAACTACAGCAGAACTGTTTCAGAAGTCAAGGAGATTCTTCTGTAATCTCACAAATAGCGAATGGTTTCAGCTTTCTGATCCGTTCGCTATTTTGTTTTATCGCAGATTCTAAATACTTCGGAAGTAACTCAGCTTCTCCCTGAGTCCATCCGCACTCCTGCATTTCTTTTAAAATCTGCCTTGCTGTTCGTTGGATCATAAATTCGTCTATTCCTCCAACTCTTCTCCTGGGTCTCTCCAACATTCCGCATCCCCTTTCTTTTGTTCGTTCTAAAAACATGATAGTTGTTTTAAAGAATTTTGTCAAGTCATTTTTGTTCGTTTAAAAAACTTTTTCCGTTGACATTCCGTTTTTTCAGTGCTATGCTATTTTTATAATAAAAAGGAGGTGAACACATGACTCGCGGTGAACGTGTTAGAATGGCACGTAAAACTCTCGGTCTCACACTTGAAAAATTCGGCGCCAAAATTGGTCTGAAAAAGAGTTCTCTCAGTCAAGTTGAAACCGGCGTTAATGATCTTACAGAATCAAATATAAAAGCTATTTGTCGTGAATTTAATATTGATGAAAAATGGCTCAGAGATGGCGTTGGCTCCATGTTTATAGAGTCAGAGACATTCAGTCTTGATGAATTTGCTGCGCAGCATAATGCGACAGATCTTGAAAAGGAAATCATTAAGACTTATTTTGAAATCGATCCAGCGATCCGGAGACAGATCCTGAATCACTTTAAAGAGAATCTTATGGGTGCTGGTGGTGCTCCAGACAGCCCAGAAGAATTAGAAATTATGCACCCACCTGTTACAGGTGATGAAAAAACAAATGCTGGATAATAAAACACCCAGCTGCAACTAACTATTTATTTAAGTATTATGATTTGAGTTCCCCCATTAAAGTCAAGATTAATATATATAGTATTGTTGCTGTGATAATACAAAGCGTATATTTTGCAGTTGCCGTAATGTATGTATTTTCTTTTCACCATTGTTTCCACACCTTCCCGTTAGTAAGTAACAGCTGGGTGCAGGAAACATTATAAGAGGGAAACTCATCATAATACTACCGGTAAGTTTTTCCAATCAAGGAGGTATAAATGATGGGTCTTTTTAATAATAGTGGTGAAACCAAAGAAGAAAAGAAAGCCCGTAAGCAGGCAGAAGCCGAGGCAAAACAGGCAGAAAAGGATCTTGCAGCTCTCCGTAAATTCGGAATGGAAAATTTAAAAGATCCTAATGATATTGAATCTGTCAAAAGTATTCTTAATGAACTAAGTGGTACCGGTCTTACAGAGCTTGGAATCTCTTTGGGTGCCGGAAGTGATCGTGATATTCAGAAAAATATTATGAACTATCAGCGTGCAGTCCTTGAACAGAATTTTATTATCATTCGTCAGCTTGACAGAATCGCTAAATTACTGTCCGACAAATAATTATCTAGGGGTGGAACGAACATGAACAAGAAAAAGAAATTATTGTCTTTGATTCTTTCTATGGTTATGATATTGTCTCTCTTTACAGTTCCCGTTCAGGCAGCAACCAAAAAGGTCGCAAATCAAACCAAATCTATTACTATGGTTGTGAACCAAAAGAAAGCCATTAAAGCTCCGGTTAAAATGACTTACAAAAGTAGCAATCCCAAAATTGCTACCGTAAGCTCCAAAGGAGTTATCACTGCCAAGTCAAAAGGTTCTGTTGTTGTTACAGGCAAATATAAATCTGTAAAATGGACTTACAAAATCAAAGTAATTGCAAAGAAGGCTCCTCTAGGAACCTATGTATGGATCTGCGATACAGGAAAAAAATATCATCTCAGTAAAGACTGCAGTAAAATGAATAATCCGTACAGAGTGACGATCAGTGAAGCCAAAGCGCGCGGATATGATGCGTGCAAGAAATGTTATAGATAAATAAAAATCGCCCCAGTGTTGGCGCACCAGGACGACTTTGTGAAAACTCTGCAGCTATCAGTTGATGCTACAATTCTTTTCCAGACAATTAGAATTATAGCACGAACTGATACGCCTGCATAGGTGTATTTTTTATACCCATTTTTTAAGGAGTGATACTATGAGTATAACAAATGTTGCTATATATGTACGTGTCTCCACAGACCGGCAGGCAAAAAAGGGAGACAGTATTGATGAACAGCTCTCCACCTGCAAAGCCTATATTGCATCTAAAGAGAACATGGTTCTGGCCGGAACCTACATTGACGATGGAATCTCCGGCAGGAAAATCAAACGTGGAGATTTTGAGCAGTTGCTTGATGATGTCCGGCTCGGACGCGTGAATCTGATTATTTTCACTAAACTCGACCGCTGGTTCCGCAGCCTGCGACACTATCTGAATACGCAGGCGGTTCTCGAAGCGAACCATTGTGACTGGCTCGCTGTCGATCAGCCGTACTTTGATACGACCACACCGCATGGCCGGGCTTTCGTCGCACAGTCTATGACCTTTGCAGAGCTGGAAGCAGAGAACGATTCTGTCCGGATCCGGGATGTGTTTGACTATAAATACCGGCAGGGTGAAGTTCTGGCCGGAAAAGCACCTCTCGGATTTTCCATTGAAAACAAACATCTTGTACCTAATCAGGACGCTGAAAAGGTGCTGCATATCTTCCAGTTTTATGCTGCTTGTAATTCCCTGAATCAGACAATCACGCATCTGGAATCTGATATGGGTATCGTTATGACTCAAAGCAATCTTAAAACTGCAATCTTAAAAAATAAAAAATATATTGGTGTGTTCCGTGATAACGATCATTATTGTCCTGCCATCATTCCATTGGATCTGTTTGAGCGTGTACAGGAGCTGCTTGCTATTAATGTCAAAATCAGTCAGAAATATAACTATATATTTAGTGGTTTACTCCGCTGCGCTCACTGCGGTCATTCATTTTCTGGTGCTACACGAAAAATAAAGAAAAAGGCTGGTGGCTTTTACAAATATCCTCTCTACAAATGTCATGGCGCCTATCCAAGCAAGCGTTGCAGCAATCGCAAAGTTATATTCGAATCATGTATAGAAAGGTACCTGATTGCAAATATCAAGCCTCTCCTGCAGGAGCATATTGCAGAATATGAAATTACAAGTGCTAAAGTGATTGATTATGATTCCCGGAGAGCAGCACTCCTGAGAAAAATTGATAAGTTGAAAGATCTGTACGTAAATGACATAATTACTATGGATGAACTAAAAAGAGATAAAGAGAAATATATAAAAGAATTGGAGAATCTCCCACGTAACCAGGAGCAGAAAGATCTGGCTCCGATCCAGAAGCTCTTAAAGATGGATCTGGATTCTATATATCAGACATTGGAACCAGCAGAACGCCGTCAGCTCTGGAGATCAGTCATTAAAGAAATCCAGATTGACGATCACAAGAATTTAAAGGTCATTTTTTTATGACCTTTTTGTAGTAGTAACCGATAGTAACCTGTTCTTTATTTGGATAGATCCTTATTTTTACTGCCCGGTTTATCTTTCTCACC
>OKSA01000501.1_pt1 | contig 38069 bp, 30 predicted proteins | sample 1601181 | NCBI WGS metagenome assembly OKSA01 (sample SAMEA3541538, study PRJEB24748) | human gut metagenome | biome: human gut; feature: human-associated habitat; material: faeces | place: China | collected 2012
AACGAGCATTTTAAACACAGCGACTATAGAGCAGATGGGATATGGCAGTATTTCTTTTTTCGTCTACACGAAATCTACAAATTATTATTTAATAACTAAGTTTACGATTCTTCCCGGTACATAGATTTCTTTGCGGATTGTTCCATTGACTTTATCCCCCAGTGCTTCTTTTGCTTTTGCGAGGATTTCGTCCTTATCTCCATCTGGATTGATGGCGATTGTACATTTGGTCTTTCCGTTAATCTGTACTGGAATTTCGATTTCATCGTCTTTCATAGCTTCCTCATCGTATTCTGGCCATGTTGCGTGGAATACGGAATCGGTATGTCCAAACTGTTCCCAGAGTTCTTCGGAAACGTGTGGAGCAAATGGTGCTAATAAGATAATGTATGTTTCTAATGTTTCTTTATCTACACCGCCTTTTTTCGACAATTCCATCAGTTTATTGTTGTATTCCATAAATCCACTGATTACTGTATTTAAGCTGAAGGTATTCAGACGGTTTGTGATGTCATGAACAAGTTTATGACGTACTTTGACTAATTCCGGTGTTGCTTTGATATCTTTATCTTTGTTATCAAGAGCGAGTTTCCAGAAACGTTTCAGAAAACGGTTTACACCTTCGATTCCTTTGTCATCCCATTCGGAATCAAGTTCTGGTGGTCCTACGAAAAGTTCGTAAATTCTTAAGGAGTCACATCCGTAATCTCTTACAAGATCATCTGGAGATACGACATTTCCTTTGGATTTACTCATCTTGATACCGTTTTTACCAGTGATCATTCCCTGGTTGAAGAGCTTCTTGAATGGCTCATCAAAGTCGATTACTCCGATATCATTAAGGAACTTTGTATAGAATCTGGAGTATAACAGATGTAATACAGCATGTTCTACACCACCGATATACATATCGACCGGAAGGTATTTATCTGCTTTTTCTCTGTTTACTAATTCTTCATTATTCTTGCTGTCAATATAACGTAAGAAATACCAGGAAGATCCTGCCCACTGAGGCATGGTGTTTGTTTCTCTCTTTGCCGGAGCGCCACAGCATGGACATGTTGTATTTACCCATTCTGTAATGTCAGCAAGTGGAGATTCTCCGGTTCCGGTTGGCTGGTATTTTTCTACTTCTGGTAAAAGTAACGGAAGGTCTTCTTCTGGAACCGGTACTGCACCACACTTTGGACAGTGTACGATTGGAATTGGCTCACCCCAGTAACGCTGACGGCTGAATACCCAGTCACGAAGCTTGTAGTTTACTGTTTTCTTTCCGATTCCCATCTTCTCGATCATAAGAGGAGCTTCTTTTTTAAGTACAGAGGATTCCATTCCGTTCCACTCGCCGGAATTGATCATTGTTCCTGCTGCTTCGGTATAAGCTTCTGTCATATTTTCGATTTCTTTTCCGTCTTTGGCAATTACCTGAATAATCGGAATATTGAACTTAGTAGCGAACTCAAAGTCACGATCATCATGGGCAGGTACGCACATGATTGCTCCGGTACCGTAATCAGCAAGTACATAATCGGATAACCAGATTGGTACTTTTGCTCCGTTTAATGGGTTAATCGCATAAGAGCCTGTAAATACACCAGTCTTCTCTTTATCCTGAAGACGGTCTATATTCGACTTCATAGAAGCGTTAAAGATATATTTCTCTACGTCTTCTCTTGTTTCATCTGTAGCAAGTTCTTTCGCCATGGCATGTTCTGGAGCTAATACCATAAATGTTGCTCCATGAAGAGTATCTGGTCTTGTTGTATATACGGTAATCTTTTCATCTTTTCCTTCTACAGGGAAATCCACTTCTGCACCATAACTCTTACCGATCCATTCTGTCTGCATCTTTTTAACTTTTTCCGGCCAGTCAAGCTTATCAAGATCATTTAAAAGACGGTCCGCATACTTTGTAATACGAAGCATCCACTGTTTTAAGTTCTTCTTTGTTACCGGAGAACCACAACGCTCACAGCATCCGTCTACTACTTCTTCATTCGCAAGACCTGTCTTACAGGAAGGACACCAGTTAATCGGCATCTCTTTTTCATAAGCAAGACCTGCTTTGAACATTTTTACGAAAATCCACTGTGTCCATTTATAAAAGTTTGGATCTGTTGTATTTACTTCCATATCCCAGTCATAAATGGCAGCGATTTCATTGATCTGTCTTTTGATATTCTTAATGTTGGATGCTGTTGTAATCTTAGGGTGTGTTCCCATCTTGATCGCATAGTTCTCTGCTGGAAGACCAAATGCATCCCATCCCATTGGATGAATCAGATAATATCCCTGAAGCATTTTGTAACGGCTCCATACATCACTGATTACATATCCTCTCCAATGTCCTACATGAAGTCCACTTCCTGATGGATATGGGAACATATCAAGACAATAGTATTTCGGTTTCTTTCCATCATTTACGTTAATCGGGTTCTCTTCCCATTTCTGGCGCCATTTTTGCTCAACGGCTCTATGGTTATAAGGTTCTGCCATAGGTTTTTCCTCCTGCATCATAAAATATAATATAATTATATCCAATTCCTTCTGCTCTTATCTTAATCTTAACAAAAGGGGTGGATGATAGTTAGCTACTTCTGTGTTTTTATCTGCGTACTGTCCTTTTCCGGCACTTTCTCTTCTGTTGTTGTATTCACTGGTTTTTTGCCAACTTTAAACTTAAAAGTCTTCGTTACGCTTACGGCTGTATATGGGTCTGTAATCGTACAGCTCACTTTATATGTCCCAGCCTTTTTTGTATTTACACTTCCTTTTACACTTAACGTCTCAAGTAAAGCGGATGCGGATGCATACGGTGAACTTACTTTTAACACATCTTTTATATCAAATGTACTTCCGTAAGCAATCGTTCTTTTTCCTTTTTTCTTTAATGTCAGCTTCGGACGATATGGATTACGTGTATCCGGATCGGTTGGATCCCACCATGCTTTACGCTTTGTTGATACCTTTACTTTAGGGCGTGCCGGTTTCTTTAAAGTACGGCTCTCGCCTATAACAACCTTTGTTCCGATCCTGCAATTATCATATATCCACTTTGCATCAGTAACAGCCAGGCGGATACATCCTGCCGATGCCTGCACCCCTAACTTATTATATTCCTTCGTGGATACCTTACTCTTATTCACACTATAATACGGTACAGAATGGAATAAATAAGGACCATGTATTCTTGTACTGTACTGTCCATATACACCATGTATCAATGCACGCCACTTATACTTTGCTGTTGTGTTATATGTACCGCTTATCGTTCTGTAATTCTTTCCTGTTGAACAATACATTGCTTTTACAAGCTTACCAGTTCTTGAATCTGTTACATTCACGAGATTTGTCTTTCGATTTACATAAATAGTATATTTACTTGCAGCCTGCGCATCAATCGTATTAAATCGAAAGAATGCAAATGCAAACATAAGCATCGCTGTCAGTAAAAGTATTCTTTTTTGCTTGTTTCTTTGCTTCATCTCTTCTCCTTCCTCTCATTATGAAATCTTTCTATTCAGGTAATTACGCAAAACTCCATTTTTATTATATAATCTTTCTGGTTTTTGTAAAGAAGAAGTTTGTAAATTTGTAAATTTGCCCTGTACGTTCTTCTATGTTATAATACAAAACATAGCAAATATATGTTAAAGGAGGCTCACTATGATTGAATTTAACCATTTTAATTTTAATGTTTTAGACCTTGAAAAAAGTATTGCTTTTTATAAGGAAGCAATCGGTCTTTCCGTTGTCCGCGAAAAAGATTCCAGTGATGGCAGTTTCAAAATCGTCTATCTCGGTGACGGTCGAACAGGATTCAATCTGGAACTTACATGGATGAGAGACAGAAAGGAACCTTATAACCTTGGAGATGAAGAATTCCATCTTGCATTTAAAACAGATGACTATGATGCATTCCACAAGAAGCATGAAGAGATGGGCTGTATCTGCTACGAAAACCCTTCTATGGGAATTTACTTTATTAATGACCCTGACGGATACTGGATTGAAATTGTTCCTGTAAGATAGGAGTTTCATCCAATAATAGGATATACTTATGAATTATAATGAACCATCTATAAAAAAGAAAAGAGAAGAAGTATTCTCCAAAAAGAAGCGAAAGCAAACTACTGCTTCTGCAATTATTTTTCGGATTGTTTTGATTTTGATCTGCGCTGTGATCGTCAGTGGAGCCGGTTTACTATACGGCTCCTTTCGAGGGATCATTGACAGTGCACCAAAAGAGTTTTCTCTCGCACCGAAGTATTCTGCCACCATTGTTTACGATGATGACAATAAGCAAGTGCAGCAACTTTCTGATTATTCTTCTAACAGAATTCCTGTTGCCTATGAACAGATTCCCGATAATTTAAAGAATGCATTTATCTCTATTGAGGATGAACGTTTTTACGAGCATGATGGCATTGATTTCAAGGGAATCCTTCGTGCTTTGTGGACAGATATCCGAAACGGATCTACTTCACAGGGTGCTAGTACCCTTACCCAGCAGCTCATTAAGAATAATGTATTTGAAGCTGGCGGAGAGACTAATATTATCGCAAAAGTAAAGAGAAAGATTCAGGAACAATATCTTGCTATAATCGCTGAGAAAAAGTACAACAAAGAAGATATTCTGACTAATTACCTGAACACAATTAATCTTGGTAAGGGAAATCTTGGAGTGGAAGCCGCTTCAAAGTATTATTTTGGCAAGTCTGTAAATGAACTTACGTTGTCAGAATGTGCTGTATTAGCTGGCATCACAAAGAATCCAACTTTCTTAAACCCTGTTGATTATCCGGAAGATAATGATGCCAGACGTAAACTGATCTTGAAAAAAATGTACCAGTTAAACTACATTTCAGATACGGAGTACCAATCTGCTCTTGAAGATAAAGTATATGCAAGAATTGCGAATAAAACAGCACAAGGACGAAAGAATTCTGTATATTCCTATTTTACAGATGCTGTAATCACTAAAGTAGTTTCTGATCTACAGGAACAAAAAGGATATACACAGTCTCAGGCTTATCAGCTTGTTTATCGTGGAGGACTTCGTATTTATTCCACGCAAAATACCAAGCTGCAAAAGATTGCGGATTCTGTAATTAACAATCCTGATAATTATCCGGTAGATACAAAGTTTTCCCTGGAGTATAAGCTTCAAGTTACACATGAAGACGGTACTACCAGTACTTATACAGAATCTAATGTAGCTGCCTATTTCCGTAAGAAGAAAAAGGATCCAGGTTATAAAACAATTTATAATTCCAAAAAAGAAATGAAGGCTGCCGTAAAGACATTTAGAAAGTCTGTCATAAAAAAAGGGGATGCAAAGAAGTCGCAATCCATACACTATTCTATGGAACCGCAGCTTTCTTATTCTTTAATCGACCAGAAAACCGGTCAGGTAAAAGTTCTCGTAGGGGGACGTGGTCAAAAACAAGATGATCTTGCCTTAAACAGGGCAACTTCTGTAAAGCGCCAGCCAGGATCTACTTTTAAGATTTTATCGACGTATGCCCCTGGCATTGATACCGGAAGTATGACACTCGCAACCGTATTTGATGATGCACCTTACCGCTATGAAAATGGTCAGAAAGTTACAAACTATGTACCTACCAGCTACAAGGGACTCACGACACTTCGTGATGCCATTATCGATTCTAATAACATTGTGGCTGTAAAGGCAATCACAGCTCTTACCCCACAGGTTGGATTTGACTTTCTTCAAAAGCTTGGATTTACAACGTTAGTAAATAATCGTGTAAATACAAATGGTGCTTATGAAAGTGATGTGAACCAGTCACTCTCTCTTGGAGGAATCACCGATGGCGTAACGAATGTTGAACTGACTGCTGCCTATGCTGCAATTGCTAATCAGGGAACTTATAACAAACCTGTTCTTTACACTACAGTAAAAGACAGTAATGGTAATGTTCTCCTCAGTAATAAAACTTCTTCCCGAAAGGTAATGAAAAAGTCAACTGCATGGCTTCTTACAAATGCCATGGAAGATGTTATAAAGAAGGGAACCGGCAGGGAAGCGCAGCTTGATTCTGATATGGCAACTGCTGGAAAGACCGGTACTACATCTAATAATTACGATTACTGGTTTTGCGGATATACCCCTTACTACACAGCTTCTGTGTGGACCGGGTACGACTACAATACTTCGTTTGATAATGATAAAGATTATCATAAAGTAATCTGGAAAAAGATTATGGACCGTATCATCAAAGAAACGAAACAGTCTGCAAAAAGCTTTCCTGCATGCAAAAGCATTAAAAAGGCTTCTATCTGTATGAAATCAGGTAAAAAGCCTCTTCCTGATATATGTGCAAAGGATCCTCAAAAATCTATGGTTCGTACAGAATACTTTGCATCCGGCACTGTACCAAAAGACAGTTGTGATGCACATGTTGCTGTCACCTTCTGTTCCAAATCTCATTTGGCTGCACAGAAGTTCTGTCCTGAAAAGTTCCGATATACTAAGATTTTCCGCGTAAGACCAAAACATTCTACCGGTAAAACAGAGGATGAACCTTACTTCCTGAATATTGATATTAACAAAAATAAATGCAATATCCATACCAATGAATGGTATTTAAAGAAGCAGGAAAAGAAAAAGAAAAAACAAGAAGATAAATTAAAAAAACAGCAGGAACAGCAGAATAACAATAATATCACTACTCCAGATGATATAAGTAACCAGATTAAAAAAATACTTAATCAATAACCTATATCCTATCCGGCATTTTATGATTCGGATAGGATATTTTTTTACTTTTTCATTTTAGGCTGGAAAATAAGTGCTGCCAGATAAGAAAAAATCAATGCAGAACTCGTACCGGCAGCGGCGGCTTTTAATCCTCCTTTAAATAAACCAATGGTCCCTTCCTCTTTTACTGCCTCTATCACACCTTTGGACAGATTATATCCAAATCCGGACAGCGGAACACTTGCTCCGCATCCTGCCCATTTTATTAAAGGCTCATAGATGCCTGCCGCTCCAAGGATTACTCCTGTTATTACAAGTAACACCATCACTCTTCCCGGCATTAACTTTGTATGATCCAAAAAGATTTGTACTAATGTGCAGATAATTCCTCCTACTACAAACGCTTTTACATATATCATTTTTTCTCCTTTCCGGATTCCAGCCATACTGCATGTGCAATTGCCGGAATTGTCCGTCCTTCATTTGCAGAAACCTGAGACAGTAACGCTCCTGTAGGAACAAAAAGAACTTTTTTCCATTCTCCACTGGCTATTTTAGGTAAAATCACTGCTGATAACATCAGCGCAGAGCAGGCACACCCGCTGCCACCTGCATGTGTATCCTGGCTGCCTGCATCAAAAATCTGCATTCCACAGTCCATATGGTTTTTCTTAATATCTTTATGATTTTCATCAAGAAGTTCAAATAACAACTTCTGACCTACACTTCCTAAATCTCCTGTAATAATCTGATCAAAATCTTCTGGTTTCATCTCAAAATCCAACAGACTCTGATAAATAGTATCTGCTGCAGCCGGAGCCATACATGCTCCCATATTAAATGGGTCTTGCACACCGTAATCTTTAATCTTCCCTGTTGTTATCCCCCGAATCTGTACGTCACCTTTTTGTGTATTCAGTAAAAAAGCTCCTGCTCCGGTCACCGTCCAGGTCGCACTGTACGGCCGCTGACTTCCATATCCAAGAGGAAAACGAAACTCTTTTTCCGCACTGGCGAAATGACTGGAACAACCGGTCAATACCAAATCTGCGAATCCTCCATTTACCGTCATCGCACCAATAGATAAGGCTGCCCCTATACTAGAACAGGCTCCATACACTCCGTAATAAGGGATTCCCAGTTCAGCAATTCCAAAAGAAGAAGCAATAAGCTGTCCTAATAAATCCCCACAAAAGGCCATTCTCACATCTTCCTTTTTCTTTTTTCCTTTTCGAATAGCAATTTCACCTGCTGTTTTCAAAAAACTGCTTTCACTTTCTTCCCAGTTTTCTTTTCCAAACATCGGGTCATCTACAATTAAATCTAAATGCTTCCCTATGGGTCCTTCCCCTTCTTTTTTTCCGCCCACACACGCATGACTCATTATTTTCACCGGTTCTTGAAATAAAACACTCTGTTTTCCTTTCATTTGCAGCATATAATACCACCTCTCCATAGAAATTTCAGGAATAGTATTTTCCCTTTTCCATAAATTTATGTATGATATTTTCATTAGAAAAACAAAAAAACGGAATAAAGTATCGTCATAATTATACGTTTCCTATACTTTATCCCGTTTCATCTGTTTTTCTTAATTAATAATCCACTTTAATTAGACATAATCCCTGTGGAGGAGCTGTCGGTCCGGCCATCTGCCGGTTCTTTGCCTCAAGTATGTCCGGAATCTGTTCTGGTTTTATCTTTCCTTTTCCTACTTCTAAAAGTGTTCCAACAAGAATCCGCACCATATTTTGAAGGAAACCTGTTCCATGAAAATCAAAGTAAATAAAACTTCCCTTTCTTGTAATTTCGATTTTGTCAACAACTCGTACTGTTGACTTCTTCATCCGAGGATTTCCACAAAAACTTTTATAATCATGTTTTCCTTCAAGATAGGCTGCCGCCTGCTGCATCTTTTCTAAATCTGGTCTTTTTTCTAAAACCGTTACATACTTTCTCTGAAATACTGGTTTTACCGGACCATCATAACAAGTGTAACGATATAACTTACCAACCGCTTTATATCTTGCATGAAATCGTTCGGATGCCTCTTTCACTTCCTTTACCGCAATATCATCCGGAAGATAGCGATTCATATAATCACGAATTTCATCTGGTGTCCGTTCCCTGCCGCCTCTTTCCTTATCTGCTGCATCAAATACTGCATTCGCAACCATTCCTCTTGCATGCACTCCTGCATCCGTTCTGCCGGCACCAAGTACATCTATGAATTCTCCACACATTTTCGTTAATACATTCTCTAACTTTCCCTGTATCGTATCTCTGTCCGGCTGGTGTTCCCATCCATAATACCTGCTGCCATCATAGCATATTGTTAATTTATAATTCTTTTTCACTATGTACCTCGTCTTTCTTTTTGCCTGACTCCAGGCTTTTCTCTATTTTACCTGTCTCATTATTTATATCTCAGTCTACACCAAATCAAAATATATCGCTGATAAAATAATATCTACCTCTTGTTTCATACCGGTAAAAAGGTTACTTCCATTCAGACTAATCTCTTCTTCCTGATGATATTCTTTACTATAATCAAAGTCCGATGCCGTAACATTCTTTTCGCCTGTCAACATCTTGTAACTTGTTCTCTCCAGCTTATTTATACGTTCTTCTTCCTGCCTTTGTAACTGTTTGATAAATTGACAGGCTTCTTCAAAAAAGATTGTTTCTTTGTCTGCTGTACTTTCTTCTTTTGTGTTCTGTTCAATCTTCTCTGTTATTTTGCTTAGCATCTTTTTCCCTAGGATATTTGGTGAAGAGATTACCGCTAATATTCCAAGCAGCCTTGCCATACGTTCATTATTCATATCGTACTGATTCTTCATCAAAAACATATACCACTGAATCGCCTTGGCTACTTCTGCCGGTCCTCCGTCAGCAATCATAATACTTCCCGTAAGCGCTTCTACACACTTTTGGTCTGTATATAAATTCCTTACTCCCTCTTCTAAAATTGTAAGACGCATAGAAAGTTCTTCTATACCATAATAGGATGCTGATAATACTGCACCACTTATCATATCCTCCCGACTTTCCATTACTTTTTTAAGTCTTCGTAATAATGGGCCGATGGTCTCATCTGGCTTACCTGTAAAATACGCTGCTACAAGAAACAACGCATCCCCGTCCCTAAAGCCTTCCCTGAACATTTCCTCATAATTATCAAATACTTTTTGATGTAACTCTTTCTTCAAATCCATTGATAGGATGATTTTTTCCAAACGTTCTTTCCCTGTCATTTCATTCTCCAAATGTTTATCTCAGTCGAGAAGACTCCCACATCTTTCAGGTGGTGAGTGACAGCAAATTTGTCTCAGTGGGAGTCCAATCTCCGACTGAGATAAACGCTCCGCGAGGATGCGCAGTGATTCTGTAAAGAATATGTCAGCTTACGCTGACCAGAATCACGCGCCAAGTCTCGCGGCTGCTCGACTTGAAATTCAGGGAATCCTTTTCCCTGTTATTTTCAGAATTACGGTAGTCTAGTTAGCTACGGAGTAATTCGTGGCATCAAGTTAGGGGCAAAATATCTTTTGACCCTAATATCATTATATATTACTGGGAATTACTTTGCAAAATATTTTATCTAGAAAAGAGCCAATAGATTACTCCTACTACCCAACTGCTAAATACACCATATAAAATGACGGGTCCCGCTATTGTAAAAATCTTTACACCGATTCCAAAAACCTGTCCTTCTTTTTGATATTCAATCGCTGGTGAGGCAACCGAGTTCGCAAATCCTGTAATTGGAACTAACGTTCCGGCTCCACACCATTTTGCCAGTGGCTCATAAACTTGAAACCCAGTAAGAATCACACTCAAAAATACCAGGCAGATACTGACTACAATATATGAATTTTCCTCATTTACTCCCACTTTATTATATGCAATCTGACGTATGATTTCCCCCAGAACACAGATGGCACCTCCTGATACAAATGCATGCCAACAATTTGAAAAGGAGCTAAACTTTGGTGTTAACTTCTTTACTCTCTTGGCATACTCCTGATTTGTAAGTTCCTTTTTCATATATTTCCTCCCCTTTAAAGCTCTTGTCATTTTTTCATGAATACCTCTTGAAAGTATCTCCTGATTTTATAAAAGTATTCTTATTTTTGTATTCATTTTTGCAGATGATGCCAGGGCAAAAGTATTTTGACTCTGATAGCTTACAGATTAAAAAGATAAAATTGAATCAGACAGCCTATACATTTCCCAAGCGCTGCCGCTTTTACCATATAAGGAAATCCTTTTCTTAATTTTATCCTGCGTGAAAAGATAGGAATAATATTTACCACTTCTGCCAATGCCCCGGCAAGACATCCTGCAAAAATCCCTGTAAACAAACTTGACAGATACATAATGCTGTATCCGGTCACAGGAAAAATCCAGGAAAATACCGGTTGATACAAGGATAATAAATTAAATAGAAGGATTCCCATAGCCATACTATTTTCATAGACTGGGATATGATCTGCTGTTTTTGTAATCCCGGCAAGCCTTGTTACGATTCCGATCAGACTGATAAAGGCAATAAAACCTCCTGCTACCGCAAAACCAGCACCAAAGGCAACCCAGCCTAAAAGAATCTTATTGATCACGACTGTTACCGGCGACATCTAGTTCTTCCCCTTTCCTTGAAGCACCCAGTAAAAAAGTCTGGTTTACATCCTGCTCATAAAGCCGCATTTGCACTTGTATCGGTGTTGGCTCATTTGTAACTTTTTTTCCTGGAACATGATTGAAGAACAAAAAAACTCCCAATGCCAGTCCTATGGAATAAAACAATTCCACAAAAGTAGGACCATCTGGTTTCTGCCCCACAAATGTTCTGTACAGTTGCCCAAACACTTTTGCCATATCCACATCGTTATTATATCCCATCACCGTAATTCCAGTTCCAAAAAAGCATGTGGCACCGATAAATAAAATTTTCGCTGTCTGTACCCATTTCTTATTCTCTGCATTTTTAGACTTATAATACACAACCATATCCAATTCTCCCACATTGCGAACTTCACCACATGGAATCTGCTTAGATATTTTTTCGATTACGAACAAAATAGAGAGAAAAATCCGTCCTTCTTTTTCTTTGTTCCCATCAAACTCGTACAAAATAATATTTCTAATCTCCTCTTCCTTCTTCTTATCCCCACAATAGACAGAAGCAATATCTCCAATATGAATCGTTTCATGATCCACATAAGAACTTTGCTCCGCTTTTAAATAAATAATTGTTTTCTCCATGATTATTTTTCATCCTCATTTCGATATAAAGATGTCACTAAGTCAAACTCCTTATCGTGTAAACTGACCTTTTGATACCAGATTGCTACGTGCTTTGCACTCTCGCAATCTTCAAAAATATTCATTGTCCTATATTATACCAATCTTACGCATTTTCATTCCTCGCTCTGACCATATCTAAACAGAATTTATTCCTTGTGGTATTCACAAACAAAAAAGAATTTCAGATTGCAGCCACAATACAGCTATAATCTGAAATTCTTTTTCTCTGTTTAATTTAAGGAATGCATTCGTAATTTTTCTAATATCTTCTTTTCCATTCTTGATACTTGTACCTGAGATATCCCCATGATTCCGGCAATAACAGCCTGCGTCTGATTTTGAAAATACCGAAGTTCAATTAGTTTCCTTTCCTGTTCATTTAATTTCTGCAGTAGTTCCTGTATGTATATATTATCTACAGTCTGCTCAATTAAGTCCGACTGTTGTTCCAATTTATCTTCTAAATGAATTTCATCTCCTTCATTCTGGTAAATAACCTGATGAAGTGAACATACATCCTGACCGGATTCCATAGCCATAAGGATATCGGATTCATCCATATCTAAGGTTGCTGCGATTTCTTTTAATGTTGGTTCTCTATTATATAATTTTTCATAATGTTCTTTCTCTCTTTTTATTTTATAGGAAGCTTCTTTCAGACTTCTACTTACTTTTACAAGACCATCGTCTCTTAAAAACCGTTTGATTTCTCCCATAATTAACGGAACAGCATATGTGGAAAACTTTACTTTTCTCTCAAGATCAAAGTTGTCAATACATTTTAAAAGACCAATACTTCCAATCTGAAACAAATCTTCTTTATCATACCCTCGCCCCTGAAAACGTTTTACTACACTCCATATCAATCCTGTATTTTCTTCTACTAATATTTCCTGTGCCTTTTTATTTCCTTCTTTTGCCTGCCTGATCAATTCACAGGTCCTCTCCACACTCTTCCCCCTTTCCCATGGTTTTTATGAGTTTTACAGTTGTCCCCTTCCCCGGTTCACTTTTTACGGTTATCTCATCTGAGAAAGCTTCCATGAATGTAAATCCCATACCAGAGCGTTCTTGTGTATGTAACGTTGTATACAATGGCTGCATTGATTTTTTCACATCTTTGATTCCCACACCATAATCTGTGATGATCACTGTAATCTTTTTATTTTCCCGCTTAAAATACGCCTCGATATCTCCACCGGACTCTGGATATGCGTGAATAATAGCATTGGTAACTGCTTCTGAAACTGCTGTTTTAAAATCTGAGATTTCTTCTAGTGTCGGATCTAAGATAGATACGAAAACGGCTGCCGTTGTCCGGACAATTCTTTCATTTTCCGGATGATTTCGGAACACCATTTTTAAGCTGTTTCCTGTTTCTCCTGCCTGTCTCATTCGTATACCTCCTTTACTTCTTCAATCGTGTCTAAAACGGTAACTACATTTTGTATTCCGGACATTTCCAGCATCTTTCGAACAATTTCATTCCCGCCAAACAAATATACTTTTCCATTAATCGGATGAATCTGTCTCACCCTTCCAAGTATTAATCCGATTCCTGAACTATCCATAAATGAGGTATCCGAAAAATCAAAAATAATATCCCGGATAATAAAGTTCATAAAACTTCTCTCACATTCCTGCCTTATTTGTTCTGCTTGACAATGATCAATTTCTTTTGGCAGACGAATGACCAGACATTGATTTTTTACATGACAACAATTCATTTTGACACTGCCTCCCTTTCTGACTTTTTGGTCCTGGTATCATTCTATAAAAAACAAAAAAATAAGTCCAACATATTCTGTCGAACTTATTTTTATTTATAATGTTTTTAAAAATAGCAATAATTATTCGTTATCATCAGCAGTATCTGTACTAAAGTCCTCTTCTGTTGTACTCTTTGAACTGCTCTTCTTGGATTCAGAAGAATCTGTGCTGTCATCATCACTGTCTGACTTTGAATCAGAAGACTTCGTGCTGCCACCCTTTGCTTTGGCTGCTGCTTCTTTTGCAGAATTCACTGTCATTCCAAGACCATAGTTCGCAGCTTTTCGAATCAGATCACTATCTCCGGAATTATTAATAATATCATAGAAATATTCTTTCGCTTTTTCTGTATTCTTATTCAGCTTTGTATAACATCTTGCGATCTGATACTGTGTACTGTAACTCTTATCATACTTATAAGATAACTCAAAATCTTCTAAGGCATCTTCATACTTATAAGACTTATAAGATGCGTCTCCACTGTTATATAACTGTGTAGCTGCATTCTGGAATGCCTTATCTTTCATGGATGTATATAACTTCTTTGCCGTAGATGATGGTAAAGAGTCTTTATCTACTTTTAAAAGATGTTTTGCACATTCTACATAGTTACCGCTTGAGTATGCCTGACTTGCCTTTAAGATGCTGTCATACATACTGTCCTCACCATTAGAACCTTCATATACTTTAAGACGCTTTGTAAGCTTCTTATTCTTCTTCTGAAGACTCTTCTTATCATCCTTTAATGTATTGATCTCTGCATCTTTTTTATTGGTTGTCTGGCTATATTCCTTCTTTAAGTTATTATAGTCAACACTTACACTTGCCTTAACGCTTGGAATAACAAGCACAAACATGGCAACAACGCCGATTGCAAGACCAATTAACATATAAACAAACTGTTTCCATGTTTCTTTATTCGGATCTTCATAATGGTCTACTGGACGAACATTTTTAAGATTCTCATTATCTGGCTTTAAAGCATCTGCAGGAATCTTCTCTGCCACTGTTTCCGGATTCTCTCCGATTTCTTTTAAATACCGACGAGCTGTCGTATTATATCTGTCAATCGCAAGGACATTATTTAAATCTGCCTGTGCAGAGGCATTATCACCTGCACGCATATGAAGTAAAGCAAATAATAAATGTGCATTCACGAAGTTCGGAGTGACACTAAGTACCTTCTTTACCTGAATCATCGCAAGATCATCACTTCCCTGCTTTGCATAGGAAAGTGCTGCATTATACTTCTTTGCTGTTTCATTAATCTCTTCAAATACTGCTGGATGCTCTTCCATCTGTTTGATATAAAGATTCGCGATGTTCTCTTCTACGGAAGAAAGCTTCGCACTAACTTTCCATTGGATATATGCCTTGCCGCCTTCACCCATCTCATTATAAACAAGACCGAGAAGATTTCTTGCATTCTTATGAGACTTATTATAAGTAAGAGCCTTCTTTAAATACATCTCCGCTCCACTTAAATCATGCATCTGTGCCTTTTCAAGACCGATGTTATAATAATAATCTGCAGTATTTAACGCTTTCGCTATGTGTTTATTGTCAAAGCCGCAGGCATTACAGTATCTTCCCACACCAACTGGCCGACCACATTTAATACACTTCATTGAATTCCTCCTAGATCAGACTGTTGTTTCTATAAACCAGCTATTACTTATATTTCTATCAGATGAGCTTACTTAGAAGCTTTCTTTCCTTCACGCTCTGATACCAGTTCTTCTACAAGATCAGTGATATCTTTAACGTCATCACTAAAAAGTTCATCTTCTCCAATCTCAACACCTACTGCTGGTTTAAATTTCTTTAATTCTAAATCAAAATCAAACATGATATATCCTCACTTTCAAAAAATTGTTGTCGCAAAATCTTTAATCTCTCCTGCCAAATACAGTGATCCGAGACATAAAAGATTCTCATATTCTCTATCCTTTAAAGCTGTCTCAAATGCTGTCCTTGCATTATCGTATTCGTATATCGGACACCCTGCTGTCTCTTCTTTAAAACACTGTTTTACTGCAGCAGTATCCGCTCCTCTTGCGCTGTCAATCTTTGTAATGTATATTCTCTTCCAGGGAAGCCTGCCTAGTACACGAATCATCTCAGAATAATCTTTATCTGAACAAACTGCAAATAATAAGAGCCACTCCTTATCAGAATCAGTCAAACTGTTATAAATCTGATGAACCGCTCCCGGATTATGTGCCCCATCCACATAAACATTCTCTGCAATCTCTTCCATCCTTCCAGACCAATACATCTTTACAATTCCTTCTCTTATCACATCCTGTGATACTTCCGGTAAAAGAACCTTTACGGCAAGTACTGCTAAGGCAGCATTCTGCACCTGATAGGAAGCATAACTTTTTACTTTTAAGTTGCTTATCTTATAATAACGGCTATTGATAGAAAAATCAATCGTATTCTCACATTTTTTTAAAATTGTAAGCTCTTGCGATTTCAGCCCATAAACAGGCGCATTTTTTTCTTTCGCAGTTCTTTCGATCACTGAAAAAGCACCATTTTCTTCATCAATCGCGACAACCGGAATCCCCTCTTTTATGATTCCTGCTTTTTCCGCTGCAATCTTCTCTATCGTATCGCCAAGAATCTCTGTGTGATCATAACTAATGGAAGTTATAACAGAAAGTACCGGATTTGAAAGAACGGTTGCATCCAGTCTTCCTCCAAGTCCTGTCTCCAAAATACAATAATCTATTGCTTTTTCTGAAAAAATAAGCATGCCCATAAAAAAAAGTATTTCAAAGAACGTAAGCGACTGCAAACCTTTCTCCTCGCCCTTCACCATATAGTCTTTTACACTGCACCAGGCGTTGATCAGCTCTTCATCGGAACATTCTTTAAAATTAATACGAAATCTTTCATTAATTTTTATTAAATGAGGCGAAGTAAACAATGCAGTCGTATACCCTGCCTGCCGTAAAATCGAATCAATATACGCACTGACGGAGCCCTTACCATTTGTCCCTGCAATATGAATCACCCGGAGATTCCTTTCCGGGTGATTCGCCAGTTCAAGATAAGCGGAAAGATTAGACAGGCTTGCTTTTGCACCGAACTTCGGAATCTCGTTGAGCTCCCGTTCCATTTCGCTGTATGTCATCATTCCTAAATCCTTCTTATCGCTATTTATTTCTTAAGCTGAGAAAGACGTTCCGCAACCTGTGCTGCCATTGCAGTATACTTCTCTAACTTTTCTTTTTCTGCCTCTACCTTTGCTGCCGGTGCTTTGCTTACAAATCTCTCATTAGAAAGCATTCCCTTTGCACGCTTAATTTCTCCTTCGAGACGTCCTGCTTCTTTTTCAAGACGGGCAATTTCCTTTTCAACATCAACAAGTTCTGCAAACGGCATATAAATAACTGCATCAGGAATCACTGTAGATACTGCATCCTCTGCAATGCCTGCTTTATCTGCCTGTACATGAACTTCACTTGCATATCCAAGTGTTGCAAAGAATACTTTAGAATCCTCAAATACTCTGCGAACTTCTTCTTTTTCAGATACAACATAGACACTTGCTTTCTTGCTCGGTGGTACATTCATATCTGCACGAAGATTACGAATATTTCTTACAGCATTCTTAATCATCTCTACTTCATTTTCTTCAGCCTTGAAGTCAAACTCTTCTTCAAAAACAGGCCATTCAGAAACCATAATGGACTCTTCTTCATCCTGAAGACTGCAGAAAATTTCTTCTGTGATAAAAGGCATATATGGATGTAACAACTTCAGAGAAATCGTTAATACTTTCTTTAATGTAAAGAGTGCTGCTGCTTTTGTTGTATCTTCCTCATTATAGAGTCTTGGTTTTACCATCTCGATATACCAGTCACAGAACTCTTCCCAGATAAAGTCATTTAACTTGGCAACAGCAACACCGAAATCGTACTTTTCCATATTGTCTGTCACTTCTTTTACCAGAGAATTCGCTTTGGATAAAATCCATTTATCAGCCGGTGTCAGGTCTGCAAGAGATACGTTGCTTAAGTCCGCTTTTTCAATATTCATCAACATGAACCTGGAAGCATTCCATACTTTATTAGCGAAGTTTCTGCTTGCAATAATCTTCTTCTCTGAATAACGCATATCATTACCCGGAGCATTACCTGTTACTAATGTAAGGCGAAGTGCATCGGCACCATACTGTTCAATGATCTCTAATGGATCGATACCATTTCCAAGAGACTTACTCATCTTACGGCCCTGTTCATCACGAACCAGTCCATGAATAAGTACATCACTAAATGGACATTTACCTGTCTGTTCATATCCTGAGAATACCATACGGATTACCCAGAAGAAAATGATATCGTATCCCGTTACAAGAACATTTGTAGGATAGAAATAATCAAGATCTTCTGTCTTTTCCGGCCAGCCTAATGTGGAAAATGGCCATAAAGCAGAACTAAACCATGTATCTAATGTATCCTCATCCTGTGTAAAATGAGTACATCCACACTTTGGACATACGGATGGCATTTCTTTTGCTACAACAATCTCTCCACATTCGTCACAGTAATATGCAGGAATTCTGTGTCCCCACCATAACTGTCTTGAAATACACCAGTCGCGAATATTCTCTAACCAGTGCAGATACGTACGGTCAAAATGACCCGGTACAAAACGAAGATCTCCGTTCTTTACTGCTTCGATCGCAGGCTTTGCCATCTCGCTCATCTTTACGAACCACTGTTTTTTCACCATTGGTTCCACTGTAGTATGACAGCGGTCATGAGTTCCTACGTTATGTTCATGCGCTTCAATACGTACAAGATATCCTTCTTCTTCTAACTCTTTTACGATAGCCTTTCTTGCCTCGTAACGATCCATTCCTGCGAACTTTCCACCATTTTCGTTAATCGTTCCGTCATCATTTAAAATATTGATTTCTTCTAAGTTGTGACGCTTTCCAACTTCAAAGTCGTTAGGATCATGTGCTGGTGTGATCTTTACTGCACCTGTACCAAATTCTTTATCTACATAGGAATCCGCAACAATCGGAATCTCTTTATTTACGATTGGAAGAAGTACCATCTTTCCAACTAAATCTTTATATCTCTCATCATCCGGATGTACTGCGATTGCAGTATCTCCAAGCATTGTCTCCGGACGGGTTGTTGCGATCTCAATACATTTATCTGTTCCAACGATCGGATAGTTAATATGCCAGAAATGTCCTGCCTGATCCTCGTATTCTACCTCTGCATCAGAAATAGATGTCTGACATACCGGACACCAGTTGATAATTCTTGAGCCCTGATAAATATATCCCTTTTCGTAAAGGCGGATAAATACTTCCTGTACTGCTTTAGAACAGCCTTCATCCATTGTAAAACGTTCTCTGTCCCAATCAGCAGAAGAACCAAGCTTCTTTAACTGGCTGACAATACGTCCGCCGTACTCTTCTTTCCACTCCCAGGTACGCTTTAAGAATCCTTCACGTCCAAGTTCTTCTTTATCAATGCCTTCTTCTTTTAATTTGTTTGTAACCTTTACCTCGGTTGCGATACTTGCATGGTCTGTTCCTGGCTGCCATAAAGCATTATATCCCTGCATTCTCTTAAATCGAATGAGAATATCCTGCAGTGTATTATCTAACGCATGTCCCATATGCAGCTGTCCTGTAATATTTGGCGGCGGCATTACAATTGTAAATGGTTTCTTGCTGCGATCCACTTCTGCATGGAAATACTTCTTATCCATCCATTTTTTATAAAGTCTGTCCTCAATCTCTGATGGATTGTAGGTTTTGTTCATTTCTGTTGCCATGTTGTGGTTTCCTCCTAGTTTTTATCATATATGCCAGGTATTTCTTATTGGCATGTCCCTATAAATCTCCTGACATTCTAACTCTGATGTTATATCGTAAATAACGTACCAGCTACCATAGTATAACTTATTTGCGCATTTGTCACTAATATTTTTTATTTAAATTTCTATTTCTTTGCGAAAATCTTTCTGCAGGCTTCGAACCAGACGCTTTTTCTTTATTTTAGCCTCTTCTTCTTTTCCATTTTCATTTAAAAATACTATTTTTTTATAGATTTCCGATACCGCATTATATTGAAAATCTTCCTGATATTCTGCAAACTTTTCCTCAAATGCATCAAGCAACATATCGGAATCCTCAAATTCCTTCAATTCTTCTCCGGCTGCTTCGATTCCTTCTAACAATGCCGTAATCGCATAATAATAAAAAAGAGATTTCTCCTCGCCTAAATGCTGATACGCCTTGATAAAAGCAATCTTTGCATTCTGAAAACGAAAAAGCTTTGATTCCGCGATTCCAATATTATGATAGATCCGCCCAATCTCATTTTTTTCCAAGTCTTCTTCTGCAAGAGCTTCCTGATAACTTTCCAGCGCTCTTGCCGATCTGCCTGATCTTACAAGCAGGTCTCCCATCCATTTTTTCTGCCGGTAAACCGGAGCATTCATAAGGCTTCGATACTCATCTAAAATATCTCTTATCTCATCTTCATTAAAATAATGCCCTTCTCGAAATAATGCAGAAAAGTACTTCATCTGGTCCTTTTCCGGATCTGTCAGACGAATCAGCTGCTTATATAACTTTTCCAACCCCAGTTCATCCCTGAGATATACGAGCAGATCCTCTCCGGGAAGTGTATGGATATAGCAGATCATATGTCTTTTTAAATAATAACAAAGTTCCTCATAGGAAAAAATCTGTATTCCGGTATCTTCAAAATAATATCCTTTTTTTCCAATCTTACCAATACAGATAAGTGACTCTCTCATCTTCCTTACCTCTTTCCCTCCGTAATGATCTTTTATTACGAAATTAATTTAAATGGAAAGACTGTAATCTTTCCTGTTGCCGGAAACATTTCTCCAAACCCCATGTCTTTCAGTAAAATCACTCCCTCCACCGAAGAAGTAAACCGAACTTCTATGCGGATTCTCGTCGTTTTAGGCGGACGCTTCGGCAATCCTTTTATATCACAGGCAGCTCCCTCGATTTCATTTTCCTTCGTATTATGATAGAAAAAATCTACCCGCTGGCTTTTATCAAGAATAATATCCACACTGCCATGCGTATTATACCACTCTCTTCCTATGGATGTTATCGGTACATACTGCGGCTTCCCTGCCTCTGTTGTAATCACTCCCACCGTATGGTAGACCATATCCGGTCCATCCATGAGAATCATTCCCTCATCCATAAGCTCGATCGGGTGGATTCCCAAAAGACAGGCTCCGTTCGCATACAGATTCTGTCCTAGAAATACTCTTCTTCCGGCACAAAGATAGGTCAGCGTTTTTTTCATCCAGTTTCCTTCAAATCCACTTCCTGTAAGGAAAATAATATTTGCCGGGTTCTTTACAAGAAAACGCTTCACCATCTGTCCAAAATTCGCATCCTGTTCCGGTGTTCCTTCCACTACCCGATATTCATTAAGATCAATCTGTTTTTCTACTGCCCGATAGGCCTTCTGTCTTGAACGGCGTATCTGATCGATCAATACATAACTCAGCTGGTTATCATGATAATCTAATAAAAGCGTATTCCGATCCCACATAATTCGTTCCTGATGGAATACATATTCTGCAAATGCTCTGAAATGTGTGATGACCTTTACTGTATGAAACTTTAAAAACTCTTCACTTACACTTTCTTTTAATTTATCTCTGTTTTCTTCGGATGGATCTTGCATGGAAAAATGAACTGCCTGATAATCAGACCATTGATATTCTTTTTCCTTCATATACTCTTCCACCAGATGGATTCCTGTCTCTATATATGCCTCTTGCTGCTCTTTTGCTATTGGGAAACTTTCTTCGGACATTTCTTCTTGTCCTTCCCTGTATATGCTAAACTGTACGGAAGTTTTCCCCAGATCAATTCCCGCATATTTTTTTGTATCCAGTTCTTCCATTTATATTATAAACCTCTCAATCTGTTTTTCTGAACCACTATACACTGGTTTATCTACAAAAGCTTCATACACTGGTCTGCAAAAAAAGTTTTTAAAAGATATTCTTTTAACTCTGGCAGTGATGCTTCTTCCGTATCTAAATAATTCAATGTAAAGAAACGGCTTTCCTCTCCATCTTCATATTCAAATGTTTCAAATTCCAGGGCATTCTCATCCGCAACCAGCTTTCCGTCTGCTTCCAGACGATACTTTACATGATCTCTCTGGAAGAAATTCATATGACAGACATACATTCCCGGAAGAACTTCTTCCAGATTCAGATTACGGAAAGAATATTGTTCTCCATCAATCTGATAATTCAATATAACATGCTGCCCCGCACGTCCTCTATATGTCAGGAATGTCAATTCTCTGTAATAGATTGGAAAATGAACCCACTGTGCATACGCATGGTAAATCGGAAGATAAAACTTTTCCTGCAAAAAGCCTTCTATAATGTATACTGCCGTATCTTTAATGGTATCGTACCATTCTTCTCTTCCGGCAAAATAATACAGGAAATGAATTCTGGAATGTCGGTTTTCCATGCGGCCATTTACAATCTCCTGACCAATTGCCATATGCATAAAATCATTCAGCTCCATGGAACTTTCTAATTCTTTCATCGATGCATATTCCAGATAACGGTCAATCAGATCATCTCCCTCATTGGTCTGATAGAACGATTCAAATACCGGAAATACACCTTCTGTATCATTACCAGTAAACATGACCTGTTCAAGAATCTTTCGCTCAAAATCAGCCGTTTCAAGGCCAAAGCGCCTGCCTCTTTCCCAAATATCCAAAAGCACTGCTGTTTCACCCTGAAAATGCTTCATCAGATACGTCAGTGTATCTTTGTTACACTTCTTTCGAATAAATGCCGCATACGCTAAGGAAAGTGTTTCCTCATCCTTCTTTCCCTGATAATATTGCGCACCAAAGGATGCCAGACGAAGAATCTTTGCAGAACCCATTATATCACATCCATATAATTCGATTCCAAAGAAAGCCTCCTCCATCATGCCGACTTCCATATAATAATCCATTAATGTCTTTCTAAATTCTACAGAAATATTCGAGTAATCAATCTTTCCAAGCCATCTGGCCAGGCTTCGCTTTTCCTGATGATTCTCATAATAGGTAAGTAGCTTCTCAACTGCCTCTGTCTGAATCCAACGTACAAAATCATCGTTAAATGTAAGCTGCTGAAGAACGGCTATGCCATTTTCTTTGATTCCCTCGTTCATCTTTTCTGATTCCATTAATAAAATCTTCTTATTAGAAAGGTTACGGCGAATCCATTCTTTTTCAAACTGTTCTGTTGATAAGAATGGCTTTAACTGATATTGAATATCTCTGACATATCTCTGCTCATTATTATCTACAAAATAAAATACAGCTCTGCTATTATATACTTCTACATTGCTTACCCCCGCCGAAAGTGGATAGTATCTTTCCTGTTCTGTTTCCGGACAGGAAACATAGACGCCACTGATATGCGGATTATTACAGATCAGCTTATGATAAAATAAAATATCACATACTGACTTCCAGTTATCCGGCTTTTCAAGAACTTCTTTTTGAAAACAAGTATACAGATATGCCAGATGTTCATTAATTCTTCCTTTTAACAGCTGTTCTTCCACAAATGGAAGCATTTTGGAATAATATGCACCATATACTTCTTCATAACTTTCTTTATTACGCAGTACATTACTATAAAGATATGCCTTTTCCAGATAATCAAGGCTGTTACTATAAGTAAAATAAATAAGCACTCTCTGCGGAATGATATCATATGTTGTAAAGTCCATACTGCGGATAAAGAATTCATTCAATCCTATGATCTTAAGATTTGCCTCCACCGCAAGACGGAAGTATTCATGGTATTCCTTCCCTGTTCGATTCCCCTTTATAAGAAGGGAACAGATTACCTGTAAAAACTGCTCATCTGGTTCAACACCATATAACTTCTGTGCAATATAAAATACTGCCTTATTGTAAAACTTCATCTTTAAAGCAAGCCGGGCAAACTGATAGGAAAGTGCCAGTGAAATATAGCCGTATCTTACTCCCCATCGGAAAATACTGATTTCAAACTTGCCAAGCTCTTCCATATAATTTGGATTCTCATTTAAAATATCACAAGCTTCAAAGTATAATAAGCTGCTGTTATTTCCATCTTCAAATAATTGTCGTATCGTATCATACTGAAGCCGCTTATTATACACATATTCTCTGTCAAGATAAATGAGCATCCACAGCGCCTCTGCCTTATATTCTGATAATTCGTAAAACTCTCTTATTCCGGTAACCGCCTTGCTGATCACCTCCGGAGTCCGGTAATACATTGCTTTAAGATAAAGAAAATAATTCGCTTCTAACGGTTTAAAACCGCCTTTTTTTGCAATCTCTTCTAAAGCTTCCATCGCCGCCTTCGCCTCTTCCTGCTGTTCTTCCATTAACAGGAAATGCATTCGGTAAAGCTTCCATTCATTCTCTTCAGTAGAACGATACAATTCTTTTAAAACCTGTCCGGAATCTTCCGCAAAATCTTCAAATCCAATACTTCCTGTCCTAAAATACAGATAATTATGCATAAGTTCCGCCCGCTTCTTCTTTAATAAAAGCTTCTGTTCTTTATCCTTTATCAAAGCAGAAGACTCTGTCCACCATTCAACCGGAATCTTTATATCCTGCCGAACTGTATCGATTCGTATAACATCGCTTCCATTCCGAAGATTCTGTTTCTTCTCTATCGTAAACGAAAACGTTCCTTCTGTAAAATCATCACTGGAAAAACGGCTGACAGATGGCTGAACCTGTCCCTTTTCACTGTAAATTCTTCCTTCTACATACCCTGCTGAAGTAAGTGCTATTGACAAAGTAGTCTGTGTATCGCTCTCTTCCATTACAATCTTTTCACCAGCTACTTCAAGAAACGTCGGTTCTTTATATCCTGCCGCTGTAAGAAATTCTTCTAAGATAAGACTTCTTGATCTGCTCTTCATGAGACTGTGATATAAGCTCTTTTGTTCTGGAAGATGTTCCAGAAATACTTTTTCAAAATTCGGCAGGAAAAATAATTCCATCGCCTCTTTTCGATTCTCTCTATAAATATCTACGAATTCTTCCATCGTAGATATTCTTCCCTTTGAAGTTTCTATATATTTATGTATGACCTTGACAGAGTAAGGAATCGTATATTCGCCCCCATTGGTAATGAGAACTATGTCTCCTTCAAAACTGCTATCCGCCGTCGCCAGCTTGCCTTTAAAATAAAAAGGAATCTCCTGACGGATTCCCTCAAGCCGCTCTACTTCTACTGCCATCTTATCGCTGGTTGTACATACATATCCTTCTATCGGAATCTTATTCTCACTCTCAATGAAAAAGGAATCTTTGTAAACTCGTCCCTCTTCCACCTCAATATCCAGACTCGTAATGGAAAGGCTTACGATTGGCGTTGTATCGTTATTCACCTGGTTTATTATATTAATTTCTTCTTTCACGTCCTATATCCTTCCCTTTTCCATGATATGTCATATTATAGCAAACATTGCTCTATTTTTAAACAGATACAAAAGGTTTTTCCTAATTTATTTTTAAATAAATTTCTAACATTTTTCATAACTTTTTGTGCTATTTTAGACAAATCCAAATGATTGTCCTTTGACATTAAAAAGGCTTCGTCTTAGTATTGATTTAGTTATTTTATTATTTTGGTGAAGTGCGCCCATAATAAGATTATGGCAGTTTCACAATACCGTTTCATACGAAGGTGTACCGTATTAGTGAAGCTACAATAAGTACCAAGCCAAGATACGGGAGGTTGAACAAATGAAAAAACTATTGACCGGACTTTCTGCTTTTCTGCTGTTTAGTCCACTCCATGTATTTGCTGCTGACGGAGCGCTCTCTGATACTGCACTTGGAACAACACTTCCTCTTTGGAGTTGTATTCCTTTTGCTGGAATGCTCCTGAGTATTGCCATATTTCCTCTGATAAAAGAAGAATGGTGGGAAAAGCATAAACCCTGGGTCGTTGCTTTCTGGTCTCTTTTATTTCTCATTCCATTCGCTGTAATCTTCGGTGGACATATTGCATTAGAACATTTAATAGAAGTAACACTCGGTGATTATCTTACCTTTATTGTTCTTCTGTTTGGTCTGTTCTGTGTTGCCGGTAACATCAGTTTACAAGGTGATCTGACCGGTAACCCAAAAGTAAATGTTGTATTACTACTCATCGGAACCCTGCTTTCGAGCTGGATTGGAACAACCGGAGCAAGTATGCTCATGATCCGCCCGATCATAAGAGCAAATAAATGGCGGCAGCGCAAAGTACAGATTATGGTATTTTTCATTTTCCTTATTTCTAATATCGGTGGCTGTCTCACACCAGTAGGTGATCCACCTCTTTTAATGGGATTTATGAACGGTGTTGGATTCTTCTGGAGTCTTGATCTGCTTCCTGTAATGCTCTTGAATGTTCTTATCCTGCTTACTCTGTTTTTCCTGATTGATACAAAGGCATACAAGAAGGATATCGCTGATGGTTTTAAACCAGAGATTCGTCCGGAACGCGAGCGTGTTAAACTTCACTTAGATGGTGCTCACAACATTGCCTTTATGCTTATCATTGTTGCAGCAGTTATTTTAAGCGGTGTCCTTCCTACAACATTTCCTGTTTTCAGTGAAGGACTTACGATCATGGGAGTAACCTTATCCTATGCTTCCATTATCGAAATTATAATGATACTTGCTTCCGCCTATCTTTCTTTTAAAACAACAAAGAAAGAAATCCGAGACAGCAACCACTTTACCTGGGATGCCATCGAAGAAGTTGCCATTCTTTTCATCGGTATCTTTATCACCATGATCCCGGCACTTCTTATTCTGAAAGCACGAGGTGCTGATCTTGGACTGACACAGCCATGGCAGTTCTTCTGGATAACCGGAGCACTATCAAGCTTCCTTGATAACACGCCAACTTACCTGGTATTCTTTACTACCGCAGCTTCTCTTGGATTTACCTCCGGTGTACAAACGCTAACCAGTTTTATTCCGAAGGCGATTCTGATGGCGATTTCCTGCGGTGCCGTATTTATGGGTGCCAATACCTATATCGGTAATGCTCCAAACTTTATGGTACGCTCTATTGCAGAAGAAAACGGTATCAAGATGCCATCCTTCTTTGGATATATGTTCTGGTCACTCAGTTGTCTGATTCCGGTATTTTTAATCGATATGCTGATTTTCTTCCTATAATATTTTAAGTAAGATTTTAGGCAGGCTTTTAAAATATAAAAAATATAAAAAATATAAAAATAAAAATCTCAGTATAGTCTCTGTGGTGATGCTCATCACAAATACTATACTGAGATTTTTTATTTACAATCCTTCTTCTTATTAACACGAAAGCTACTTACCTTACATTATTATTCCCGAAGAGAATCATCTTTTATCGTACCGTTTTTCAAAAATGGTTCTACAAGCTTCTCCCACTCGTACTGCCATAATACCTCAGAACCCTTTGGTGTATCTTCCTGTCGCCCCATAAACTGGCTGAGATATACTCCATGTTCCTTCCAGGCTTTCCCATTTGTCGCAGCATTTAGTATAACTGGCTGCAAGTTATCCATCGTATGTGCAAATCTGGATTCCGGTGTATTCTTTGCCTCAAATTCTTCCCAGATTGCTTTTAACTTTGCTCCCTGATCTTCCGGCAAAAGACCATACAGCCTTTTGGCTGCCTTCTGTTCTCTTTGAGCCTGAGTCTTCTTTCCTTCTTCATCATAAGCATATGTATCACCGGCATCAATTTCAACCACATCATGAAACAGTACCATAACCATTGTTTTTAATACATCAATCGGTTCATTGGCATATTCTGATAGGAGGAACGTCATTAATGCCAGATGCCATGCATGTTCTGCATCATTCTCTTTCCTCTTTCCATCTGATAAATAAGTCTGTCTGCCAATAAACTTTTCTTTATCCATTTCGCGGATAAAGCTGATCTGCTGTTCTAATCGTTTTGTCTGTTCTGAAAATGTATTTGTATTGTCCGATTGTTTTTTTGTATTCATTCTTACTCTTTTACTCTCTTCTAAGGTTTTCTTAACGTATTCTTATCTTTCGGATTTCTGACCAGCCAGACCAGGATTTCACCCCAGCCTTTTTATAAGAATAGCGCACCCGAAAATAATATACTTTCTTTTTTAACTGTTTAGTAATAAGGCTCCCATTTTTACGGCTTACCGATACTTTTTTTGCCTTTTTAAAACGAGCGTTTGTCGCATACTGAACCTGATACGTTGTTGTGTATGTTCTTTTTTTCCAGAAAACCTTTGCTTTTCTTTTGGTGTTGCGCCGTACCTTTACTTCTTTCAGTGGCTTTAAGAAATATGCTTTCTTTACTGAGCTGAATCCTCCAAACACGCCCCCGTTATATGCCCGTACTTTATAAGAATACTTCTTACCCTGCTTAACCTTTTTATCAATGTAAAAATCTTTTGAAGAAGACACGACCGCTACCTTTTTCCATGGTCCCTTATTCTTTCTTCTATAAACATAATAGGAATCTGCACCGTATGCCTTTTTCCAGCTAACTTTGATTCCCTTCTTTACATTAGATACATTTTTCAGTGTTGTACGGAAAATAACGATATCCCGCTTATGGGAGATTCCTCTTTGAAACAGATTCGTCATGATCGGACAGCCCCATCCATAATAACTGTCCTTTCCTTTTGAACCAAGATCCCTGCAATATAATTTTAATTCCCGATAAATACCATCTACCGATAAATTAGACTGCATCATTTTTAAATAAGCAATCGCCGCTGTAATATGAGGTGCTGCCATAGATGTTCCTGACATTGTCGCAAAGTTTCCTTTATAGTAAGCGCTGACAATACCGCTTCCCGGAGCCGTAAAATCAATGGCACTTCCACGATTGGAATAATTGGCAAGCTGCTGGCTTGAATCAATTGCTGAAACAGCGATCGTTTTACTATAGCAGGCTGGATAACAATAACGAACATCCACACCTTTACTTCCACCTTCTCCATTACCGGCAGCGCAGCAAATAGGAATTCCTCTATTATATGCCTTATCAATTGTCGAATCAAGATAATCATATAAGCTGGCATTCACATCAATAAATCCCATACTCAGATTTACGACATCTGCATTTTTGCTGACAGCGTACTGCAATGCTGTCTTTATCGTCAGCAAAGAAGACTTTCCTTCATTATTAGATACTCTAAGTACTAGCAGTTCAACATTTGACGGCGTAGCATCTGCGATAATTCCACTTACATGGGTACCATGTCCAAAAGTATCCTGTACATTATGATTATTCCCAAAGAAATTATAACTTTGTGAAGAAACTTTTCGTCCTGCAAACAAAACATTGGAAGTATCAATTCCTGTGTCAACTACCGCAACAGTGACACGTCTTGTATACCCGCTTGAGGCAGCCTGCTTCTTCAATTCATTCAATCCCATATAATCGCTTCCCCAGGAATAGGTTCCCTGGCCATTCTCTCCCCCCTGAGAAAGAGGAAGTCCCATCGTAGAATCTTCAACAGAAACTACTTTATCCGGATAACAGGATGAATAAGTCCGGCTTAACTGCTGAAAGGCTTCTTCCGTTTTTTCCTCTGAATCATACTGTAAAATCGTTTCATGATCCATTTCATTGACATAAACTTCTGATGCACCACAAGTATCCTTTACCTGATCACTTTCCACAATAAGACGCTTCGTCTGATATGGTGCGGTCACTTCTAAATCTCCGTCCGTATTCTCCTTGACTTCATATACGCCATCCTGCTTATCAAGATAATTATCTAAAACCTCTTCTGACTTTGTTATACTCTTTGCTTTTGAAGAACTAACATCAAATGTATCTGAAACCTGCTCCTGTTCTCCATCTTTTTCCATCGTATCTGTTCCCGGAGTAATTACCATTTTTTCAAAGTAATCATCATCCCATGTATCTGATATCAAAGCGGATATCTGTTTATAATCCGTAACATCCTGTTCTATTCCTGATACTTCTGCTGCATCTGCAATACGAAAAGAGAAAAAAGCACACAGTATACAAATCATCGTTACAGCTGTTATTTTCTTCCACATGTTATTCACCTCCGGGGATATACCATAATTTACTGAACTCCTGCTTCTCGGAAAAGAGCATTCACGATCGTATGGTATTCCGCAACTGTCTTTGCCTTCTTTATCTTCTTTCCATACTTCTCACATTCCGGGAAAAGCGGAATCATATAAGACCATACTTCTTTTAATTTAAACAAAACATTTCTTCCGCCAGACATAATATATTCATATCCATAGCACAACTCATCAAGAAATGCCTTCCATCTGGCATAATCTATGTTTTCTTTTGAAAATTCTAAGCTTTTATCTCCTGCACAGTCAAAACTTTCTGTAAGCTGAGGATTCGCGATCATTCCCCGGCCGACCATCACAGCCGACAGTTTAGGAAATCGCTTTGTTACTTCCTGTACATCCTGCGCACAAAATATATCTCCGTTATAACAGACTGGATGTATACTTTGTGAAAAACCTTCTGCGAAAGCCTCGTAGTTTACCGGCTTCTTATAGTAATCTTCTCTTACCCTTGCATGAATGATCACTTCCGAAATCGGAAACTGATTATACAGAGAAATCAAGTCTTTTATTTCTTCTGGATTCTCCATGCCAAGTCTTGTCTTTACAGAAACAGCTATGTTCACTCCCGAAAAAACTTCATCAAAAAAAGCTTTCATCCCATCAAGATCTGACAAAAAACCACTTCCCTTTTTCTTAGAAACAACCGTTCCGGATGGACATCCCAGATTAAGGTTCACTTCCTTATACCCAAGCTCTCCCATCATCTGTGCCACTTTTATAAAATCTTCTGACTTATTCGTAAGAATCTGCGGCACAACTACGATATCCTGATTATGTTCCGGCAAAATGTCATTCTTCTCTCTGGTATTTAAGCCTTTTTTCGGTTTTGGGGTCACAAACGGAGTAAAATATTTATCTACTCCATGAAAAAACTTATGATGTGCATTACGATAAATATACCCGGTAATCCCTTCAAGAGGTGCAGCGTAACACTGCACCTTATGTTTGTTTTCCACTATTTAAGCCTCTTTAATACTTCTACCGTATATTCATAAATTCTCTTTGTACTTGAAATGGAGAGACGTTCCTGTGGTGTATGAATGTCAAAAATGTCTGGTCCATAAGATACACAATCAAGACCCGGCATCTTCTCGGAGAATAATCCGCACTCAACACCAGCATGGATTACTTCCATTACAGGCTCTTTTTTATACATTTCACGATAAGTATCTCCCATTAAAATACGGAGCTTGGAATCTTCTACATATTCCCATGCAGGATAATCACCGGAACGGCTTACCTTTCCGCCAAGACTTTCTGTCAAACATACTAATCTATCATAAAGCTCTTCTTTCTCACTTGCTACGCTGCTTCGTACAGAAAATACAAGAGAAACGGTATCTGCTTTTGTTTCTAAAATACCAGGATTTAAAGAAGTCTGTACAAGCCCTTCCATATCCTTACTCATCTTCTGCACACCCCAAGGGAATGTACGAAGTGCTGTGATTACTGCATTACCACAGACATCCGTCATAGGAAGCACACCGTCAACACTTTCTGCATCCTCTTTAGAAAGCTCTAAAAATCCTTCAATAGACATGCCTGCATCTGTCTTATGGTATTCTTTTTCAATGATTCCCTGCTGTTCCTTAAGGATATCCATGAAAAGATCTTCCTGACCCGGTGCAAACATAAGGATTGCTCTTGCACTTCTTGTAATCGCATTATCTTTTAATCCACCATCTACAGATACAACTGTAAAATCAGCCTTTTTCTTTAATTCATAAAGAACTCTTCCAAGAACAACATTCGCATTCGCTCCCTGTTTCTGAATCTCTACACCGGAATGTCCACCTGTCACGCCACTTACGTGAATAGAAACCAGCTTACCGTTCCAACGTCTTCTCTCTGCTGGGAATTCACAATCCACTCTCATTCCTCCAGCACATCCAACAAGAAAATGTCCCTCATTCTCAGAATCCAGATTCAACATAAGACGAGACTTCAAAGAAGAACAATCCATTGCTACCGCACCAAGCATACCAATCTCTTCATCTACAGTAAATACTGCTTCGATCGGTGGATGTTCCAGAGTATCATCATCAAGAATTGCCAATGCCATTGCTACCGCAATTCCATCATCTCCACCTAATGTAGTTCCTTCTGCATAAATATAGTCACCATCGATTGCTAAAGATAATCCATCCTTCTCAAAATCAATCGTACAGTCAGCTTCCTTCTCACATACCATATCCAGATGTCCCTGAATAATTACTGGCTTGGAATCCTCATATCCTTTTGAACCATTCTTTAAGATAATAATATTATTCTCCGCATCCTGATGATATGCCAAACCTCTTTCTTTTGCAAAATTCACACAATAATCACTGATTGCTTTTGTATTCGTTGAACCATGTGGAATATTACAAAGCTCCTCAAAATAATAAAATACCTTTTCTGGCACTAAGTTATCTAAAACTCTCATTTTTATCCTCCTATATTTACCGGACATTTCTCACTGCTTTATGTTCTAAAAAATTATCCATTCATTCCGGCATATTATTACTTATTATAACTCAAATTCTATCTTTACGCAATTTCTATCTTGTCCCAATTATCTTTTTTGCACTTGTATTTATAAATCGAACCCACTATACTAAAAATATGAACGAAATTACAACAATACAAATATTTGAAGAAATCATTGAGGAAATCATTTATGGAACAAAAACAATTTTCACCTACAGATTCACATTTTGAACATAGTTCTTTTCAACATTCCCCCAGCACCCCTGCCGCTTCATTATCGCTGCAGCCGATTGCCTATATTCACTCTGATTTTTCAGAAAAATTTGGCATTCCACGCCAAAGCGGTTTAGTAAGTAGCCTGCAGGCTAAAATCGTATTTACAGAACCATTTCGCAATCAGGACTGCATCCGCGGAATCGAAGAATTCTCCCATCTATGGCTTATTTGGGGGTTTTCCAAAAATCAGCGTGACAAGTGGGCTCCAACCGTCCGTCCGCCAAGACTCGGCGGAAACAAAAGGAAAGGAGTATTTGCCAGTCGTGCGCCTTTCCGTCCCAACCCTCTTGGACTATCCTCTGTATGCCTGGAACAATGTATCCCCACTTCCCCGGAAGGACCACTGCTCTATATTTCCGGTGCAGATTTATTAGACGGTACTCCAATCTACGATATCAAACCCTATCTTGCTTTTACCGATTCCCATCCGGAGGCTTCCGGAAGCTTTTCCACAAAAGCTTTAGAACACCGTCTTGTCATCCACTGTCCAGAGGGATTACTGCACCTTATCCCCATAGAAAAAAGACAGTCTCTCTTAGACTGCCTTTCCCTTGACCCACGACCTTCCTACCAGCATGATCCAGAACGAATCTACGGCATGAACTACGCAGGTTTTGATATTCACTTCAAAGTAAATCATAATGATCTCTTTGTTACAGAGATTATTCCTTCTCACGAAATACAATAAGCTTACTGATAATATAATTCAGTACAACTACGACAAACTGTGCTGCAACCTTTACTAAAATACTATTGAAGTGCAGTTCGTTAATAAAGATCAAAAGAATCACTTCCTCGACAACTAATGTAAACAAACGTCCGCCAAAGAAATTGATGATTTCCAAAAACACTTCCTTTACTCCATGTCTCTCCGCATTAAATACCCATATTTTATTCGTTACATAAGCAAATAATACCGCCAGAATCCATGAAATAATATTCGCTACAAGAGGATTCATATGTAATGCCACATCACAATAACTATAAGAACCAATACTGATGACTGTAGTTAATCCTCCAAAAAATAAATATAACAATACTTCTTTATATTTATAATAGATGTTTTCAAAAATATTCAATCCCGGAAGCGCCATAATCTTATCAAAAATATCTTTCTTTTGTATGTTCTTTTCTATGTTCTTTTCTATTTGCCTTTCTTGTTCCATCTCTATTCTCCCACTATTTTTTCTAACAATACACTTGTGGAATCATAACATAAGATTTATTTTTTTTCAATAGACGAAAAATAACTTTCTCCCTTACAGTAAACGTAAAAGAGAAAGTTATTTTTCTGTTTTTGATAAATTTGAAAGGATACTGATCTATACTATTATATTCTACTTACTTCGTAAATTATTTCTTAATAACTACTTTCTTTATAAGACTCCATTTTCCATAAACTTTTGTCTTACCATCTAATTTGTAAGCTCTTGCCTTGATATAATAAGTCTTTTTCTTTTTCAGCTTTCTGATCGTCTTTGTAAGCTTTGTGGTAGAAACTTTCTTTGTCGCTTTCTTTGTAAAGTTCATATTTGTAGAGTACATAATTTCATAACCACTTGCCTGTGCCACTTTTTTCAGATTTACTTTTGCCTTTTTGCCTTTTAAAGCTTTCGCTCTTACTCTTACACGAGCTGGTGCAACTACCTTCTTTATCTGTGTATCCGGTTTTGTCACAGTTGTGCTCTCTGCCTTCTTAGCCGGTGCAGCTACCATAGATAAATCATAAGTAATATCATCTGCACTTAAACTGGATACTTCATATGTTGTTCCATCTGCTTTACATGTCTGGATGTCTGCATACAGTGCCTTGGCAAAATCCATTGTTTCATCACCAATCGCGATACCAAGCTTTGTTGCATAATATTCTAAGTTTGCTTTGTCGTTCTTATAAACATTAAGCATCTGTGCATTTACATTTTTCTGAAGTTCTTCCATCTTTGTCATATATGCAGTATAGAACTGTTTTACACCTTTTCCATATGCAATTCTATTATCCCCATCTTCACATAAGAAACCTACATTACGGAAAATCCAATAAGCAGCGCGGGAATTATAATTGTGTGCTTCCATCTTATATGCTCTTGATACATCTGTTAATAATGCTCCATAGAATGGTACAAATGTTGACATATCTGCATTACCCATACATACCCACTGTACCGTAGCAAGTTCTGCTGGCATAGATGAATCAATCTGGAAAATATGACATTCCGCTGAAGACTTCACGCCAATTACTCGTGAAATATTTCTTCCAAAGTTCATGTCCTCATAACGATATCCAGCTAATTCATATAACTTTTCTACGGTAACATTCTTAGCATTAATGAAAATATCCTGATAATCATCTGTATAAATAGCTGTGTTATCCTGTCCGGTTAACAGATACTGTCCACCACGAATTCTGTCTGCATTCCCAGCACTATATCCCTTACCTGTGTAAGATAACTTCACATTAATATCGCCCTTTCCGTCCTGTGCTGGAACATAGAATCCATTATCTTTTGCAATCTTTACAAGATTTGGAGAAGCAATAACATTCTCTTTATCACTTAAATCCACATCTCCGATGACCAGACAGTTTGGAATAACTGCTGCTTTATTAGAAGGCATTTTAATCGCACAGTAATTATGACCTAATAACATTTCGAAATACCATACTTCATTCTTATCTGCTATAAAAAGTCCATTCCCTTCGCCTGCACCAATTGTATCCATTACATCAGCTAAAATCTCCACACCTTCACGTGCTGTAGATGCCTGACAGAGAATATAATCTGTAAGATTCTCTTCTGTAATACCTGTATTCTTTACATATGGATCGTACTGTCTGATACTCTTTGCAGCAGATGCTGACGTCGTTGCAGACATTGTAACACCTTTACTGTTTGTACCGAATTCTCCAAAATATCCATCTTCATCTCCCTCATTATCACGGCAGATCGTATAACGGTACGTTGTATCGACTTTAATCGGTGCCTGAAATTCTGTCGCACCTGATTCATCTTTATATACTGCATTCTTCCCAACCTGTTTGGCCTGAATTACTTTATAAACTTTGTCCTTACGGGAGGAAATATCCTCTGTTCGTCCATACATCGTTGTTCCGTCTTTTGTACAATCTTTACCTACATAATAAGATGTACATGCCTTTGCCGGTAATGCTGTAAAAAGCATCATACCTGCAATAGAAAGCATTGTTAATACTAATTTCTTCATCTTTCTCTCCTCTACTTCAATAATATCAATACTATCCCACAAATCGTTTAAAAATGAAAATCTTCGTATGCTTCTTTGCATTTTTATGCATATTTTGTGGTCTTTTCTATGTATGATAATACTTTATGCATGATTAGTCAATATTTTTTGCATAATTATTTATACGATCACTGTTTTACACAGTTATAAATAAATAAAAAAAGAGAACTTAATCAACACCTTATCATGTTGATTAAATTCTCTGTTCCTCTCTTATTCTTCTGTTACTGTATCTGTTGTTTCCTGAGAGAAATCTTCTACAGTATTCCCTTCTTCCGTTGTCTCATTCTTTACTGTTCCAGTATTCTTTTCATCTTCCGATGCTGCTGTTGTAGCGGAACTACTTGCTGTTGTGGCTGTCGCTGCACTTTCATCCACCGCTCTTTCCAATGTGATTTCCGATACGGATTCTCCGTCCGCCATTGGCATTTTAACGGTATCTTCTTTTATCCTCTTGCTTGTATAGCAGTAGATTCCATCCGCATCTTTTTTAAAGCCGGCCTTCTTTAATTCCTTTTCCGTACTGCTAAAAGTCAGATTACCTGGCAATGTAATCTGCTCATCAAACATTTCCTTACTAAAAGAAAGCTTCGTTATGATACAATCGCTTACCTTCTGATTCTTATCACTCATATTTCGAATGATCACGCCAATCTTCTTTCCATCTGTATTCGTAAGATAAGCATCTTTTTCAAGCTTCCCTCCCGGAACAAGTGTCGCATTTTCATTTCGAAGTGCCTCTAACTTCCAGCCATCCTTTGTAAAATCGGATACCTTTCCTAATAATTTATACTCTTTATCTCCTACTTTTACAGAAGAGAACATCTTATCTGTGTTCACTACAACACCATCTTCATTCTTTGTCTGTAATGCCTGTTCCTCCGAAGCCTGTTCTGCCTGCTTTTTCTCCTTTTTCAAAGCGGAAATCTGCGTTTTTAGCTTCTGATTCTGTTTCTGAAGAGACTGATTCTGATAACCTAAACCGGCAATAATAAGCACAAGAACAATTCCGATTCCTGCAGCAAATACTTTCCCCATACTGCCTGACTTCTCTGTTTTATCCGATTGTTGCTCCCTTCCGGCTTTTTTTGTTTTTTCTGTTGTTCCTGTTAAGAAAGAACTATCTCCCTCATAAGGCGTATAATTCTTTTGAATAAAATCGCGAACATCGATTTCCTCCTGCCATGCACCGCCGGTAAAGCCTTCCCAATTTTTATGTGTCATTTGTATCATACCACCTTTGCTTTAGACAGGTATAATAATACAATATATTGTGTCCTATGTCAACAGGAAATGCTACATTTTGCTGCTGTATGTATGAATCAACACATTATATCCAGTTTTTTGCGAATTGATTGTGGAATACTGTTATCTGCTGCTTTGCAAGAGCCGGAGGGGTATTGCTTTTATGATGGAATTTATTAAAAAAGATACAGGGGAATTAGACGAATAATTTTACGCTGCAGCTTGACACGTCCTGCTCTTTCTGCCATTATGCCAATATGTCGTGCAAGTCGTTTTCTGCTTCACGTGCCCATATACATGCAGTATCATAATAAGTCCGCCGTATATCCGAAGCAAAATATTTCACCTTTTCCCGTTCTTCCTTTGGATATTTACAGAAATATGTTGTTAAATACGGTTTGTATCTTTCGGGAAGTATATCTAAAACAATCTTGTTTTCGGCGCACAGGCGTCAATGTTCGGCATAATTACAGCAAAGAAAATGATGAAATTTTTCAGGATAATGTTTTATAAAACACGATAAAGATAAATTAAGACACATAACCCGCAAAATTCAGACATTGTTATAATCCACAAAATATTGTAAAATATAATCGAAAGATAATACAGATTATGCAACACTGTATATCTGGCTGTGCGAAATATAATACGAAAGGGTTAAGGTTTATGAAAAAAGCTTTTACCGGGTTTCTGAGTTGTTTCTTTGCACTATCTGTTATTTTCACATCGCTTGTTTTTGTGCCTGTCTCCGCAGAGGGCAGCGGCGGCGTAAAATTCGGGGTCATGAGCGACCTTCATTTTCATGACGGTACTACCGGAATAGACAGTAATATTTA
>OKSA01000524.1_pt1 | contig 37412 bp, 59 predicted proteins | sample 1601181 | NCBI WGS metagenome assembly OKSA01 (sample SAMEA3541538, study PRJEB24748) | human gut metagenome | biome: human gut; feature: human-associated habitat; material: faeces | place: China | collected 2012
CATGGAAAAACTTTAAATTAGATAAAAATAAAGTATATATGAGAATAGGACAAGCAGTAGTATATAGCAGTTTATATATAGCAACATTAGTATTTAGTTATTTAATGTTTTTAAGTGGGACAACATATTAGGAGGGAAAGATGGAAAAAAACAATTTTCAACAAAAGCAAGAATTAGAGAGACAAAAGTTGATAATGGTAGAATTACCAAATTTAATACAAAGAATTTTACATTTGTCAATGATACCTTGCCCAATAAGTGAAGAAATAGTAAAGTTAAATATTAGTGAAATTAAAAAAATAACCAATGCAGAATGTGAGGCTACATTAAGTTATTTAGAAAAATTAATTAAATCCTAATTGTTTAGAAATTAGATTAGCGATAATTTGTGAAGAAACATCTGCAATAAAGTTAATTGAAGTTGATTTGAATTTTGATAAAACATTTTTAGTATCATTCCAAACAGAGTCATCACGAATATTATCTAAAAACTGATGCCCTTTGAAGGTAATTGATTCAACCATTATTATACGGCGTTCAGAATAATTCCAACATATTTTAGCATTTAGATATTCGGCTTCAATAAGTTTATCAGCAGTATACATTAGAGTTTCTTTACTATAAGACTTTATTTTTAAATTATTAATATTTAATTGCCCATTATAAGTTAAATTATTCTCTAAATATAATAATAAATCTCTAATACATTCGTGGTCTAATTTCAAAGTAATCACCTCCATTTGGAGAGATTATACAATAATTTACAAAATTATACAAGAAAGGAGTTGAAAGAGATGTTTAGAAAAACAAAAGAATTACAAAGCTTAGTAAATGCAAGTAGAAAGAATTTAAAAAATGCAGAAAGAAAAATAGAAGACAGAAACATATTAATAGCAGACTTGCAAAGCAAAAACGAAGAATTAACAAACGAAAATTTAGCAGTACACGAAGAAAATAAAGATTTAAGATTTGAAAATGATGAACAGAAAGAATTAATAGACAGAATAAAAAGAATAGCAACTTCAAATTCATATAACAATAAAAAAGCTATTTTATGCAAAATAAAAGAACTAATTTCAGATGCCGAAAACCAAAATTAGTTCTAAAAAATCACTTAAATATATGAATTTCTATTGTTATTATAGCATTTTTGGCAGTAGAAATCAAGAGGAGAATAAAATGGAAACATTAGAATAATTAGAAAATGCATATTTTATTTTAGAAATGCAAGATAAATGGGACAGTGAAGATTATAGATATGCAAACGAATTAAAGGAAAAAATTAAAAAATTGAAGGGAGAATAAAAATGCAAGATTTAAGTTTATATCAAATAACAAATGCATTTCCAATGTTAATAGCACAGGAAGAAATGACAGAGGAAGATAAAAAGAAAGTAGAAAAAGAACTAATAGAATTATTGCAACAAAAAAGCCAAAATTTAATTGGGTATACAAGAAATATAGAATTAACTATTGAAGCTATGAAAAATGAAGAAAAACGAATTTCAGAGCAAAGAAAGACACTAGAAAATAGACTTATAAAATTTAAAGAGTATGTAAAAGAGTGTATGGAACAAGGTGGTTTTGCAAAACTAGAAACACCGCTAGGAACATTAAGTATAGCTAAAAATCCACCTAGTGTAGAAATCATAAATGAAGATGAAATACCAAAAGAATTTAAACAAGAAATAGTAAGTGTAAAAATAGACAAAACAGCCATAAAAGAACATTTTAAGGCAACAGGAGAAATACCAGCAGGAGTTAATATAAATACACAAAATACAAGTTTAAGAATAAAGTAGGAGGAATTAAAAATGAGTAATGAAATAAATGCTTTAAGTATTATAGATACAGTAGAAATAGATAATATAGCCAATACAATGGCAAAAATACAACAAATGCAAAATGTTGTTCAAAAGACTTTAAAAAAAGGTCATGATTTTGGAGAAGTACCAGGAACAAGTAAACCAACACTATTAAAACCAGGAGGGGAAAAAATTTGTATGTTATTTGGATTAAATCCAGAATATGAATTTTTACAAACAACAGAGGACTATGACAAAGAGTTTTTCTCATACAATATCAGATGTACGTTATTTAGAAATGGACAACCAGTTGCACAAGGTGTTGGAAGCTGTAATAGTAAAGAGAAAAAATATAGATTTATAAATGTTGATGAAATACCAGAGAATTATATAGGACAAAGCGAACAAATTACAGATAAATACGGAAGAACAAAATATAAAATAAACAATCCAGATATATGTAGTTTAGTAAATACAATATTAAAAATGGCTAAAAAAAGAGCATTTATAGATGCAGTTTTACAAGTTGCTAGTTTAAGTGAAGTATTTACACAAGATGTTGAAGATATGGGAGATTTTATACAACAAGAACAAGATGCAACATTAACTATAGAACAAGCTAAAAATCTTAAATTAAGTTTTGGAAAATATAAAGGAACATCATTAATAGAGTTAGCTCATAAAGATGGAAACTATTGTGACTGGCTATATAATAATGAAAAAACAGACCCAGTTATTAAAAAAGCATTAATGATGATATTAGATGATGTAAATAAACAAAGCTCACAAATGATACAAGAAGAAAATCAAGAGAATATAGAAGAACAAAAGTAGGTGGTTAAATGCAAACTACAGGAACATTAGAAGAAATAAACATAGATTATAAGACTGGAAAACCTAAAATAAGCTTTCTAATTGATGGAAAGGACAAGTTATCAGATATAGAACAGTTAAAAGGCTTAAAACTTAAAATAGAAGCAAAGAAATACATCAAGAAAAGAACAACTAATGCCAATAATTATTTTTGGAAACTTTTGCAAGAACTATGTGAGGAAGAAGAAATAGACACAATAGAAGAATATAAAAAAAGAGTAAAGGAACTTGGAATATTTAGAAGATTTAAAATAGAAACAGAGAATATCAAGACATTTGAAAAAATGTGGGTAGCACAAGGAATAGCTTGGTTTTGCGAAATAGCAGATACAACATATATAGGAAGTACAGAATTTAAAATAATAAATGCATATTACGGTTCAAGTTCTTTTAATTCGAAACAAATGTCAAGATTAATAGATGGAGTAGTTCAAGATTGTAAAGCTTATGGAATAGAAACAAAATCAGATGCAGAAATAAATAGTTTATTAGAAAGCTGGAGTAAAAATGAGCAAAAGAAGTAAAGCTTGTGAAATATCACAGAAAGTAAAAGAAATAGTATGGAACAGAGATAATCATAGATGTATTTGTTGTGGAAGATATGTTTCAAAAACTTGTGCAAATGCACATTTTATAAAAAGAAGTCAACGGTGGTTTAGGCATAGAAGAGAATATAGTTACATTATGCCCAGAATGTCATTATCAAGAAGATTTTGGACAAAATACAGAATTATATGAGGACTATTTAGAGAACTATTTAAAAGGCATTTATGGAGTAAATTGGAACAAAGAAAAGTTAATTTATAAAAAATATTAGATTAGACAACAGGGATAGGACAAAATAAAGTTTTATCCCTTATATTGTACGAAAGGAGAAAGAAAATGAAAGACCCTGCATTCTTATTTTATAGTAGTGATTTTCTTTCTGGAACAATGCTAATGTCTGATGAAGATGTTGGAAAATATATAAGATTATTATGCTTACAACATCAAAAAGGACATTTAAAAGAAAAAGAAATGTTAAATATTTGCAAAGAATTTAATGAAGATATATTTAGTAAATTCAAAAAAGATGAAGAAGGTAAATATTTTAATGAAAGATTAGAAGAAGAATCTAATAAAAGAAAAGCTTATTCAGAAAGTAGAAGAAATAACAGAAAGAAAAAAGAGTTAAAAGAAACATATGAAGAAGATATGAAAAACATATGTAATTCATATGAAAAACATATGGAAAATGAAAATGCAAATGTAAATGAAAATATAAATAAAAATAATAAAGTAAATGACAGTTGTATTAACGATTTACAAGATATTATTGATTTTTATAATAATAACATAGGACTAATAACACCTTATGGAATTGAAATATTATCAAGTTATGCTAAAGATATGCCAAAAGATTTAATAATTTTAGCAATGAAAAAATCAGTAGAAGCTAATAAAAGGACAATTCAATACATAAAAGCAATATTAAATAATTGGGTAAAGTCAGGAATAAAAACAGTATTAGAGGCAGAACAAGAAGATAGAGATTTCAAAAAAAAGTCAGAAAAAGGAATTAAAGAAAGAGAAAAAGAACTGGAGGAATGGCTAAATGAATATAAGTGAGTTTTCAAAAGAGATAAAAAAAATAGAAACAGCATACAACAAAGAATTTAACAAAGATGAAACAATTATGTGGTTTCAGGAATTTCAAAATATATCTGCAAAAGAATTTGGAAAAGCAGTAGACCAGATAATCAAAACTAATAAGTTTACACCGAAAATAGCAGATATAAAAGCAAAAATAAGTGAGAATACATATAGATATTATTCAGAAGACCCATACAGATATTTATATAAAAACTTGGAGTGGGGAGAATTTATAGATTAAAGGAAGTGATAAACAAATGAAGATAACACAAAAAGACAGAATTATAAATTATATCAGACAATTTGGAAGTATAACAAGTTGGGAAGCATATCAAGATTTAGGAGTAATGCAATTAGGAGCAAGAATAGACCAACTAAAAAAAGAAGGCTATGAATTTACAACGGAATGGGTACAAAAGAAAAATAGATTTGGAGAAGATGTAAGTTTTAAAAGATATTATTTAGCGGATATGGTAGCAGAAAATATGAACCATATACCAAAAATTTAGGAGGTAGTTATGATAATAGTAAGTCAAGATAAAGAAGAAATAATAAATTTAGATAATATTCAAAGACTATTTATAGATGCAGACTATATTAGTGCGGTAATTTATGCAGAATGTATAGAAGATGATATTCTTATAGGGTCGTATAAAACAGAAGAAAGAGCAAAAGAAATATTACAAGAAATAGTAAAATCAACTATTGAAACGAGAAAATCGCAAGAATTAAACAATTTCTTTAGTGGGGCAGGAATAATTCCAAGTAACACTTATTATGAAATGCCAGAGGACTAGCCTATGAAATATAATTATCCACCGTTAGAACGGCAAATGTGTAAAATGTAGAGGTTGTAATAGGCTTGAATCAGAAAACTTTAAACGGAGTTTGGAGATGTGAAAATTACATAGAAAAGGAGCTAAAGAAAAGTGAACAAAATAGAAATACCATTTAGGCTGCCATCATTGAATCAATACATAAACGAATGCAGAAAAAATAGATATGCTGGAGCTAATATGAAAAAGAATGTTGAAAAAGACATAGGCTGGTATATAAACTTATTGCCTACATATGAAAATCCAATAAAAATCCATTTTATATGGGTTGAAGAAAACAAAAGACGTGATTTAGACAATGTATGCTTTGCCAAAAAGTTCATATTAGACAGTATGGTAAAAGCAGGAAAGTTAAAAGATGATAATAGAAACTTTGTAAAAGGTTTTAGAGATGATTTTGAATATGGAAAATCAAGTAAAGTTATTTTAGAAATAGAAGAAATTAAATGAAAGGAACATAAGAGATGAATAAAAAATGTAAGATAGAATTATATAATGATCATTTTGAAAATGCTAAAAGATATGGAATACCTCATGCACAATTAATTATTGCAGATATACCATATAACCTTGGAAACAATGCTTATGCAAGCAACCCTATGTGGTATAAAGATGGAGATAACAAAAACGGAGAAAGCAAACTAGCTGGAAAAAGTTTTTTTGATACAGATAATGACTTTAAAATAAATAATTTCTTTGATTTCTGTACTAGATATTTAAAGAAAGAACCAAAAGAAAAAGGACAAGCACCAGCAATGATAGTATTCTGTGCTTTTGAACAAATGCAAATGGTAATAGATGAAGCAAAAAAACATGGATTAATGAAAAGTTATCCACTAGTATTTGTAAAAAATTATTCTGCATCAGTATTAAAAGCTAATATGAAAATAGTAGGAGCAACAGAATACGCAGTGGTACTTTATAGAGATAAACTACCAAAATTTAATAATGGTAGAACAGAAGAACAAAAAGGAAAAATGATATTCAACTGGTTTGAGTGGAAAAGAGACAGTTCTAAACTATACCCTAAAATACATCCTACACAAAAACCAATAAGTTTATTAAAGAGATTAATAGAAATATTTACAGATGAAGGGGATGTTGTAATAGACCCAGTAGCACGGAAGCGCTTCGACTTTAAGAGCTTGTGCAGAATTGAAAAGAAACGCTTATGGCTTTGAAATAAAAAAAGATTTTTATAATCAAGCAAAAGAAAAAATGATAAGTGAAGATATTTTAAATGGAATAATGGAAGATGGACAAGTTACATTTGAAGCATTTATGTAAGGAGGTAAGAGATGATAGAAGTAAACGAATATGTGAGAATTAATATGGATAACAGAAATTGTATTGGAATAGGAAGAGTATCAAGAATAGTAAATGAAACAATATATGTAAATATGAATAATAAATATAATCTTCCAGTATCATTTCAAATAGATAAAATAGTAAAACACAGCAAACAACTAATAGACTTAATAGTATGTGGAGATATAGTAAACAGACATTTGATTATTGATAAATATGAAGATGTCGACGAATATGGCAATGATTTTTGGTGCTTAATTATAGAAGATGATTCGCTTTTAAATAGAAGCATTAGAGAAGAAAATATACAAACAATACTAACAAAAGAGCAATACTTGACTAATTGCTATAAAGTAGGAGGAGAAGATGAATTTTGAAGATGTAAAGAACATGAACAAAAAAGAATTTGAGCAATTTATGTTTAATATACAAAGCAACAATAAAAAATTTTGTGTAAGATGTGGAAATTTTACATTAGACAGAATAACTGTTTCAGTCGCAAAAAATGGAAACTCTCCACGAAAATTATGTAATATGTGCAAAGAATGTTATACAGATATGCTAGATTATTTAGGAATAAGTGATATTGAGGAGTAGGAGGAGAAGATGAATAGAGAAATAAAGTTTAGAGGATTAAGCTTTGACAAAGGGTGGATATATGGAAACTTAATAAAAAGTGACCAAAGTACTTGGATACGAGAAAGTGATTATTATAATTTTAAAGTAAAAGTTGATACAGTAGGACAATTCACAGGACTACACGATAAAAACGGAAAAGAAATATATGAGGGAGATATTGTTAAATACAGAGATAGCAGAGGACAACATATTGAAAAGGTAATATTTGATAAGGGTTGTTTTTATGCTGGAATGCACTGGGGAAGTTCAACAAGAGTAGCACCAAAACTAATTAATACAAGAATATCAGAAGTAATTGGAAATATATACGATAATCCAGAATTATTAGGAGGAGAATAGATATGTTAAAAATAAGAGATGATGTAGATTTAAAAGAACTTGAAAAGTTTGGATTTGAATATCATGAGAATAAAAGAAATCCTTCAAATTCACTTTATGAATGGAACGACAAAATGATTGAAATAAAAGGTAGCAACGAACAAATATATATAAGAACATTTGATAGAAGAGAACTTGTAGTAAATAGTGATTGTGGAATTGCAATGGGAAAATTATACGATTTAATCAAAGCAAATTTAGTGATAAAGGAGTAAATAAGATATGAGTTTTGGAAAATCAATAGGAAGTTATTTAGTAGATATAATAAAACTCGAAAAAATTAAGAGTTGCGAAATGTGTGTGAAAAAGAAAACTATGGAATGTCCTAATTCTAGTTTGTGTTATAACACAGAAAACCGACCTTATTTTAAAAGTAAATTAGATGGGAGGAGTGATACATAGTGAAAGAAAAAATAAATAAAAGAACCACTAAAGATAGCATTGAATATTTAGAATTGCAATGCATTGTTAATAACAGAATACACGATTATGTGTTAAAGCATCACAATTACCCTAAATACATCAAACTGCCATTATGGCTATTTGATTGTTTAAAACAAACGATGTGTGAAATAGATTTGAAGATTGATTATAAAACTGAAGAATTTACTTTTTTTAATTTAAAAGTTTGTGAAACTATAAGTATAGAAAAAATAGAAGAAATAGAGGTGTTTTAAGTGAAAGAAAATAGTATTAAGAATGAACGAAGTTCTATAGAAGAGGATATAAAAAATGCAGAACATTTTATAAAATCTATAAAAACAGATAAAGAGTATAAAGAAGAAATTGGCTGGCATGGATATTACAATAAAGAAATTGTAGGGCTTGCTAGAATATTGCAACATATTTTATCAGATTATAAAAGAGTATTGGAAATAAACGAAGTTTTATTAAAAGAGAATGAAGGATTAAAAAATAAAATTATGGAGAAAGAATTAGAAATAATAGGAAAAGAAGAGTATACAAAAGCTAGTATGGGAGAAATTATTGAGCAATATTATACAGCAAACGAAGATTGTATTACAAAGCAAAGAATAAAAGCCATAATAGACAGAATTGATTATGATATAAAGAAGACAAAAAAAATAATATCAAAAAATACAAATATTTGTGCAAGTTATCGAAAAAATGATTATCAAATAGTAAGGTTAAGAGCAATGAATACAAAATCTTTAGATATAAAAAAGAGATTACAAAAATTGCTGGAAAGTGAGGAATAAATGAACGAGGAAGAAAAGAATGCTATTGATTTTTTAAAAGAAACTAATTTTGATTATTTAGAGTATGATATGTGCGTAAGTTCAGTGGAAATAATATCAAATTTAGTAGAAAGATTACAAAAAGAAAACGAAGAATTAAAAAATCAAGAAGCAACACAAAGGAAAATAAATGAATTATTAGTACAAAGATATTCAAATTCAATTTCAGTTCAAAAAGTAAAAGACAAGATAGAAGAAATATTAAACAATGGAGAATATAGAATAATATTTGAAGGAGATGCAGAATTTCCAGACAAAGCAACGTGTATTGATGCACAAAAATATATAAAATTAGAGAAATTACAAGAACTACTAGAAGGGAGAAAATAAGAAAGTAGAGGAATTAGAATGGAAATAGAAAAAACAGTATATGTAATACAAAATAAAGAAGGACTGTTTGCTACTTATGGTAGAAGTGAATTTCATAAAGATTTAAGATTTGCAAGATTATATAAAAGTAAAAAGACAGCATTAAAACATTATTTTAATAATAAAGGAAATTATGAAGATTTAACATTAGTAGGAATACAAATGAAGATAATTAGTAAGGAAAAATTAAAGGCAGAAGAATTTTCGGAGAGGAGGACTAACATATGACAAAAGAACAAGCAATAGAAAGACTAAAAAAGATGATACAAATAAATAATGGTGTCATCAAAGAAGCAAGAAAAAATGGAGACATATTTGCAATGCAATTAACAGCAGATTTAGATACAGATAGCATAGCAATAGAAATAGTATTATCTATGCTAGAAGAACAAGACAAAATAATAGATTTAATGGCTAATCATATAGCAACTAGTGATAGTAATTTGTGTGAATATTTAGACATAACAACCAAATGCCAATATTATGCAGGAGAAAATAAAAAACTTTATGATGATTGCATTAAGCAATATTTTGGAAATAAAGCAAAAGAATTATTAAATAAATAAAAGTGCATACTACATCTAAAGAGAATCTAAAGAGGTGTAGTATGCAAGATAAAGAAATAATTCAGAAGTGGAAAGCAGGACTAAGCAAGAATCAATTAGCAACAATGTATAAAAGACAATATAATCAAGAAATAAAGATAATAAGATCAAGTGTAAGACACAGACACGATGGAAGATACATAAGCAATTATGAAGCATTAGCTTATGTAGAAAGAGTAATATATAAATATTTGAAAGAAAGGAAGAACAAATGACAATAAATCATATATACAACATAGTAATAGACACAATGAAAGAATTAGAGAATATAAATTTATTAGACATAACAAAAAGAAAACAAAATCAAGCACAATTAAATAAAGCATATAAGATTTTAGATGACTTAAAAGATGAATTAATAAGAGAAAATATAAAAAGGAGGTACACTAATGAATAAAGACTTTTTAGACAAAATAGAAAATACCAATAACGAACTAGAAAGACTAAAACAAAGATTAAAAAAAATAGAAAATAAAGAATGTACAGTAATAAAAGATAGTGTACAAGGAAGCAGTACAAGTTATCCATACATAAAACATAATTGTGTAATAGAACGGTGTAGAAATACCAAAAAATGCTGGACTAAAAAGAAAATATAAAAAGATGATAAAAGACAAAACATATAGACTAGACAAAATGAGAATCCAGCTAGAATATGAATTAAATTATGTAGAAAATGCAGAACTTAGAGATATAATAAGATATAGATATAATGATAATAAAACGTGGTTACAGATAATGTTTTTAATGAATTATAGTTCAGAAAGTGTTGCAAAAATGAAATTAAAAAGATATTTAGAAAAAAATAATATATGTGACAAATGTGACGATTTAAAGTGATAAAATATTATTAATGAAAAGTGTAATCGTTCAGAAATGGACAAGCCCAAGATTACTAAAGTATTAGTTACAAATAGTTTGTGTGTATAAGAGTAGATGTTTTAAATGTCTATTCTTTTTATTATGTTATGAAAGAAGGAATAAAAATGAAAAGAGAAAATTTAATAAGTATATTTGATACTGCAAAATTAATGAAGAATGATATAGCAGTAGAAGTAACAATACCAGGACAAGAAACAACAGAAGTAATAGTAAATAGATATGAAAATTTAGATAATAAACTAGCATTTTATACAAAAGCATATGATGAAGATTGCATACATTGCATGAATAAAGAAGTAAGAATAGTAAACGCATGGTGTGTAAATTTTTTTAAATATTATGACAGTAGAAGCGGAGAACTTTTTACAAGTAATTAATTAGTTATTACCAGTATGCTAGGTAACTGATAATATAGATTAGCTGTTTGCACTTTGTTTATAATAAACCCCTTAAAATTATTATTACAGAACTTTCCTAGCGAGTTCTAATTAATATTTATAAAATAGTATGCAGTGATATATAAAACTTATCAATGGGAGCATAAGGTTGAAACACTAATTCCGTCACAGGGAAGAAAAAGTGTGTAGTCTTCCAAGAGATTCGGCTCGTAAGCTAAAGGTTGAGCTGTGATATAGACCAGAATCCAAAGTGTAAGATAGCTACTTATACAAACCGATATATCATTGCATAGTGTTTTATAAATAAAAGAAAAGAGGAAAAGATATGGAAATAAAAGATTATTTATTAGATGAAATGAAAAGATTGAATAGACAAAATGATATTTTAGAAAAGAAAATAAATCAAGGAATGGATTATAATAATGAGCCTGAACAAATTGTATGTAATGTTAAAGCTATGTGTGATATAGCTGAGATTATTTATTGACGGTGAACTTCAATATTATTGTAAATCTCATTGTATATATTGTAAATTATATGAGCAGGATCTGGCATTTTTGCTAAAGTAGAATTTTCAATAATTGTTTTTGTTAGTTGTAAGGCAATATCTTCTTTTGATGTCATAAAGCAACACCTCTTTTCTGTATAAAAGTAAAGTAATGTTCAGGCTCAAAAGAAATTATAACAAATCCAGAATAAAAAAGATGTCAAAATATGTCGAAATATAAAATAAAATGGAGGAAGAACCATGGATAAAGAAATAGAACAATTCAAAAAAGAAAACTGTAGAACATGCACAAAGAACATAGAATGTAAAATAGTAAGAAGAATAGACGGAAAATTAACATGCACAGAAGAGGAATAGAGTATGAAAGATATTAATTATGCGAATTGTATGCAAAGAAGATGTGAACAATGCAGATATTATGAGTATTGTTTTAAATATCGACCAAGAAAGGATGTGAAAACAAATGCCAAGAGGAAGGCCAAATAAAATAACAAGAGATAAAGAATTACAAGAAAAAATAGATAAATACTTTAAAGATTGTGATATAAAAAATGAACCATACACTATAACTGGATTATGCATAGCTCTTGATATTTGTAGAGACACATTATGTGAGTATGCTAAAAAAGAAGAATTTTCCGACACAATAAAAAAAGCAAAGCTAAGAGTAGAGAATTATTTAGAAAAACACTTAATAACAGATGGTGGAACAGGAATTATATTTAATTTAAAAAATAATTTTGGGTGGAAAGATAAACAAGAAAATATAAATGTAGATACTTCTTATGAAGAATATATAAAAAGAGTTGAAGGCAATGAGTATTAATACAAAAAAATATATAGAATCTTATATAAAAATAAGAGATAAAAAAGGTAATGTAATTCCGTTAAAGCTAAATGAACCACAGCTAAAATATTATAATGTTGTTAAAAAACTACATGAAGAAAAAAAACCGATAAGAATAATAATATTAAAAGCTAGACAAATGGGATTTAGTACAGAAACAGAATCAATTATATTTAAGAATGTTGTTACGAACCACAATTATAATGCTGGTATAGTTGCACACAAAGAAGATAGTACAACAAATTTATTTAATATGAGCAAAAGAATGTTAGAGTATTTACCTGAGTCTATAAAACCTGAGCAAAAGAAGTCAAATGCTAAAGAATTAGTATTTAATAATGAAGAAGGGACAGGACTTGATAGTAAGATAAAATGTATGACAGCAGGAGGTAAAGGAATAGGACGTTCTGATACATTTACAGCACTGCATTTATCAGAATTAGCCTTTTGGGAAGGAAACAAGCAGGATACATTATTAGGATTATTGCAAGCAGTTCCTAATATACCTGAGAGCATTGTGATAATAGAAAGTACAGCAAATGGATTTGATTATTTTAAAGAATTATGGGACAAAGCAGTAGCAGGAGAAAATGATTTTTATCCATTATTTGTTGGATGGAATGAATTAGAAGAATATAAAATGCAATATACGGGATTCCAATTAACACAAGAAGAAATAGAACTACAAAAAATGTATAATGTTTCTTTAGAACAGTTAGAGTGGAGAAGATGGTGCATTAAAAACAACTGTGGTGGAGATGTGGACAAATTCAAACAAGAATATCCAATAAGTCCAGAAGAAGCATTTTTGTCAACAGGTAAATGCTATTTTAATAAGAAAAATATTATTAATAGAATAAATGAAGTTAAAGAACCTTGTATTATTGGTTCTTTTTCTTGTTATTATGATGGATTAAGAATAAGAGGAAGGAAATTTAGGAAAGAAGAAAAAGGTAGTATAAAAATATATAAGTACCCAGAAAATAATATTCCTTATGTTATTGGAGGAGATACCTCAGGAGAAGGCTCAGACTATTTTACAGCACATGTAATAAACAATATTACAGGAGAGCAAGTCGCAGTATTAAAGCAACAATATGATGAAATAGAATATGTAAAGCAAATATACTGCTTAGGTATATTTTACAACAAAGCATTGCTTGCCCCAGAGTGTAATTTTAGTACATATCCAATTCAAAAATTAATAGAGTTAAATTACCCTAATATGTATGTTAGAAAAAAAGAAGATACATATATTACTAAACACGAAAAAGCATTTGGATTTAGAACAACATCAATAACAAGACCTTTAATATTAGCTAATTTACAAGAGATTGTAAAGGATGAGATTGAAAAAATCAATGATAAAGATACATTAAGAGAAATGCTTACATTTATAGTAAATAAAAATGGAAGAGCAGAAGCGGAAGATGGTTATCATGATGATTTAGTTATGGCTTTGGCTATAGCTTATTATATAAGACCACAACAGACAATGAAAAAAATAATATCACAAAATGAGGAAATAAATGCTTTCATAGACAAAGAGTTTGGAACAGATGAAGATAACATTCAAAGTGACTATGGAAGTGAAATAGAAGTATTTTAGGAGGTAAAGCATGAAAAAAAGTGTATTAAGAGAAAAAATAAAACAAAGAGAACAAGAAAATAAAGTTATTATTAAAAAGAAAACAAAAAAGAGGAGCAAGAAAAATGATTAATTTTTTATATGTTGTGTTTCCAGTAGTATGCTTATCAGTAGGCTTTTATTTTGGCTTCAATATTGGAAAAACATCAGAAATGCCAAAAGCAACGGAAAAAATAAAACATCCTATTAAAACAATAAAAGAAGAAAAAGAGCAAGAAAAAGCAATAGAAGAACTAAGTAAAGAATTAAAAAATTTAGACAATTATGATGGAACTTCAACTAGCCAGGAGGATATATAGATGGAAAATAAAAATATTGTGACAGATGTATGGAATGAATATCAAAAAGGTGTTGACTATAATTATAGGCAAAATTTATATGAAAAATCCGATAAGAATTATAAGTTTTATTTAGGAAACCAATGGGAAAATGCAAAATTAGGTGGAATACAACCTATTACATTAAATATAATACAATCTATTGTTAAATATAAAGTTGGAGTAGTAAAAACTAATTCATATCAAATATATTTCAATTCGGATACATATGAAAATGAAGACCAAAGAAAAAAGTTACAAGATTTGTGTGATAGTTTAAATAGATTTGCTAATAGAACATGGGAGAAAAACCAAGTTGATAAAATTGTAAGAAATTGTGTTGATGATGCTTGTATTGATTCTGAAGGTATTGTTTATTTTTATGAAGACAATGAAAACATAGTTCCAGAACAAGTAGATAAGACTAATATATATTATGGAAATGAAAATGATGATAATATTCAATCTCAACCTTACATTATTATTTCTTTTAGAAGAACAGTTGATGAAGTAAAAGAAGAAGCAAGAGTAAATAAAATGTCTGAAGAAGAAATACAGAAAATAGTTAGTGATGAAGAGTATCATGAACAAGCAGGAAAAGATAGAAGAACAGATGAAATAAGTCCAATGTGTTTGGTACTATTAAAATTATATAAGCACAATGGAACAGTTTGGGCTAAAAAATGTACTAGATTAGCAAATATAATGGATGATACAGATTTAAAGATAAAATTATATCCTGTTGCACATTATAGTTGGATAAGAGTTAAAGGAAGTAGCAGAGGACAAGGGGAAGTTGAATATTTAATTCCAAATCAAATTGAAATAAATAAAACAGCAACCAGAAGAGCATTAGCTGTAAAGCTAGGAGCTTTTCCAAAGCTTGTAGCAAATACAAAGTATATAAAGAACACTAAAGCTTTGAACAGTGTAGGAACAACAATTGAAGTTAATGAATTAAATGCTGATGATGTAAATAAAGTTGTTAATTATTTAAAACCAGTTCAAATGAGTACAGATGCATACAATTTGCAAAAAGAACTAATAGATGATACACAAAATCTAGCTGGTGCAGGAGATAACGTAACTGGAAACATAGACCCTACACAAACAAGTGGTAAAGCAATATTAGCAGTGCAACAAGCTAGTCAGCAACCAATAAATTCACAAGTAGAAGCTTATAAAACATTTATAGAAGATATTGCAAGAATATGGTTTGAAATGTTAAAAGCATATAGCACAGATGGAATAAAATTAACAAAACAAGAAAAAGATTATGCCAATGACACTACTTATGATACACAATACAAATTAAGCTATGAAGATTTAGCAAAACTAGAATTAGATATAAAAATAGATATAACACCTAAATCTCCATATGATAAATATGCAATGGAAATGAGTTTAGAAAATTTATTAAGTGCTGGTCAAATTACATTTGAAGAATATGTTAATGCATTACCAGAGGATTCTACAATGCCAAAATCAAAATTAAAAGAAATATTAAAGACTAGAGAAGAGAAAAACAAAATAATTACAGAAATAGAAAAACAAGGAAATGCATTAAACGGAGCAATGGAACAAGTAATGATACAACAGGAAAATCAAAATAAACAACAAACAGGAGTAACTCCTGAAGAAGTGGATATGATTAATAATCAACAATCAAACAACTAAGCTAATTAGAGCAAATAAGCTCTTTTTTTATTGTCCAAAACTGATGAAGACGGAAAAAGCATTTAGGAATTAATAGTCGACAGACTTAAAATGGGAGGTTACATATGCCAAATGATGAAAATATGGATGTAGAAAATATTGATGAGGAGTTAATTGAAAATGAATCTTCTCAAGAAGAACAAGATGGTCAAGAAGAAAGACAACTAACACAAGAAGATATTGATAATGCAGTTAAATCGAGAGTAGGAAGAGTTGAAAGAAAAGCAAAAAGACAATTAGCAGAAAAAGATAGAGAAATTGAAAGATATAAGCAACTCGAAAGTACAATTCGTGCTGGATTAGGTGCTAGTGATGATGAAGATATTCTTGAAAAAGTCAATAGTTTCTATAAAGAACAAGGAGTAGATATTCCTAAATATGAATCAAAATTTAATAATAGAGATTTAGAAAGATTAGGAGAATCAGATGCTCAAGATTTAATTAGTTCTGCAGAATTTGATGAAATTCAAAGTAGAGCCAATGAACTAGCTTCTTTAAAACAAAACAATAAAATAAGTAAAAGAGAAGAAGCGGAATTTATGCAATTAGGTAATTATTTATCTAGTGAATTGAAATTAAAAGAATTAAAAGACAAAGGGGTAGATGAAAAAATATTAGAAGATAAAGCATTTAAAGAGTTTTCTAAGAAGTTTAATTCAGATACTTCTATTACTGATATTTATGATTTGTATGAAAAATTAAATCATAAAGAGGTAGAAAAACCTGCTAGTACAGGTAGTATTAAATCAACAGTAGGAGAATCAAAAGTAAAAAAATATTATACATCTGAAGAAGTTGACAAATTGACTTCTAAAGATTTGGACAACCCTACAATATTTAAAAATGTTATGGCTTCAATGAAAAAATGGGGCAAATAAAAAAAGTAAAGGAGAGATATAAAATGAGTTATGCAAATTTTAAACCAACTGTATGGTCAAAATACATACAACACGAATTACCAAAATTCACAGTATTTAAACAAGATTGTGATTTCAAATTTGAAGGAGAAGCTGGACAAGGAAAGAGAGTAAAAATATTAAATGTTGGAAGACCAACTATTAAAAAATATATTCCTAATAAAGATATTGACCCAGCTGAAAGAATCCCAGATGCTTCAACATATCTAGATATCGACCAATTTGATTATTTCAATTATGGAATGGATGACATAGATAAAGCTCAAGCTACAGAAGGAGTAATGGAAGCATTACAAGAAGAAACAACAAGAGGAATGGCAGAACAAGAAGATATATTCTGTGCAACACAAATGGCAAAGAATGCTGGTTATAAAACAGAATCAAAAGAAATTTCAACAGCCGAAGATGCAAAGAAAGCTATTGATGAAATATTTGTAAAATTATGGAGCCAAGGAGTAAGTACAAAAGACAAAGTTACTATGTACTTAACACCTTGGTTTTATAGTTTATTCCAAAATAAATTAATAGAACTAAAAACAAATAATGATGAATTGATAGCACAAGGAGTCTTAGGTTTATACAATAATGCTAAAGTAAAAATGACAAACAATGCTTATAACGATGGAACAGATGATTATATAATTGTTAAAACATCAAAAGCATTTGCTTATTGCAACGGTATAGATAAATTAAAGCCATATGAACCAGAGAGAGGTTTTGCAGAAGCAGTAAAAGGATTAAATACATATGGTGGTAAAATGGTTAGACCAAAAGAATGTGCAGTATTAAGATGTCATCAAAAATAAAAATAAAGAATGGAGTTGATAAAAAATGGCTATGACAAAAATCGAAAATACAAAATTATTAAGAAATGAAGCTAAAGAAATTGAAAGTGCTGTTGCTGTAGATGCATCTGCAGGTGCTAGTGTGGATTATACAGAAAAATCAGATGGTAAAATATTACTTATGATAACTAATTCACATTCTAGCGAAAGCAAGAAAGCAACAATACTAAAAGGTAATTCTTTACAAGGAACAGAAGATTTAGAAGTTTCTATTCCTTCTGGGAAAACATATGGAATAGTTATTGAAAGTGGAAAATTTGAAAATGTATCAGGAGAAAATGCTGGTAAAGTAATAATAAAAGGTGAAACAACTGATATAACTGTTCAAGCTGTAGAATTACCATAATACAAGAGGGATTAATTCCCTCTGTTTTTTATATCAAGTAAAAGGATTAGCCAGTTCGAATCTGGCGGACTTGGAGGTCTTAATATGACATATGGAGAAAATAAGAAAATAGCATTAGCTTTAATCGAAGAATATTCACCAAATTTAAAAGAAAAAACAGAAGATGAAGATATAGCATTAAGAATACCATTTATTTATAACTTAGCATATAAGGAATTAGCTCTTACTAAGAAAATTGTAGGAATGAAAGTTTATGAAGAAATAGATGATGATAAAAAAGAAGATAATTATACAGCATATAATTTACCATCAGATTTATATCAAATTAAAAATATAATAACATTAGATAAAAATAATAAACCTATTAATTCAGATTATTATACTATACAAAACAAAATTTATATAAATGACAATTTAGAGGGAAAGACTATTTTAGAATATTATAAATATCCTCAAGAAATAAATGAAGAAACCGCGGATGATTTTTATCTTGAAATTGATGAAGATGTTCAAGGAATATTACCATATAAGGTAGCTGATGATTTATTAAAAACAGACCCAAGTGCTGATTATACTGCATTCGCAACCGAATATCAAAGAAAGTTGCAATCATTAGATACTAGAAAAAATATACCAACTGTTATATTAAAAGAAAGTGAATATGATATTTAGGAGGTAAAAAATGGCTACAGGAATAAAAAGAATGTATGCTGATTTCACAGGAGTAGATTTCTTAGATGAACCTAGTCTTGTTGATATAAAAAGAAGTCCAGATGCTTTAAATGTGTGGAAAAATTATAGAGATAATCAAGGAACTTGCATAGAAACTAGACCAGGTTATAGGAAAATAGCTCAAATAAGTAATAGTAAAATAAATGGTATATATATATTTGGGCTAACTAAAGCTATAATACATAGTGGAACGAGGTTATATGAATGGAGTAATTTTCCTAGTGTTCCAGATAATGAACATTTAAAAATTTTATATAGTGATATGAATAATATTAGAAGCAATTTTAATAAATTGAATAATAAATTATATATTAACGATGGAAAAAATTATCTTACTTACAATGGAGACGCAGTTAAAAAAATAGAAAATGATAATCCATATATTCCTAGAACAAGTATCAGTAGAAAAGCAGGAGGAAAAGGTGGAGGAGAATTATTAGAAGATGTAAATGTGTTGCAACCAAAAAGAATTAATAGTTTTGTAGGAGATGGAACATCAAAAGAATATTATTTAGATGCACAAAATATTGATAATTCTACTGTTGTAGCAACTGTAAATGGAACAACACAAACTGAAAATAAAAATTTTACAGTAGATAGAGCAAATGGAAAAGTAACATTTAATACAGCACCAAGTAAGTCAACTTTAGGAGATGACAATGTATTTATTACATTTTCAAAAACAATAGATGGATATGCTGACAGAATAAATAAGTGTACAAATGTACTATTATTTGATAATAGATTGTTTTATACAGGAAATCCTGATTATCCTAATGCAGTATTTCATTCAAAATTAAATAATCCAGAATATATTAGTGATTTAGACTATTATGAAGATGGTTCAAGTGATTCAGCAATAACTGGAATGACTGTTGGAAATAATGTATTATGGATTTTTAAAAATTTAGACCAAAATAATGCTAATGTGTTTTATCACGAACCAACGTTAGACTTAGAGAATGGAAAAATATACCCAACAAAACAGGGAAATGTAAGTGTTGGGTGTTATGTAGGAAGCAGTAATTTTCAAGATGATATTGTTTATTTAAGTCGATATGGATTAGAAGGAATTTCTACAGAAAAAATAGATAGTAAACAAGTTATTGCACATAGAAGCACAATGGTTGATGTAAAAATGACAAATGAAAATAATTATAAACAAGCTATGATGACAGAATATCAAGGATATTTATTTATATTAGTAAATGGAAAAATATATCTAGCAGATAGTAGACAGAAATATGCTAGTTTAAATAGTTTTGAGTATGAATGGTTTTATTGGGATATATCAAGCATTAAACCATCTATATTAAAAGAATACAATGATAAATTATATATAGGAACCGAAGAAGGTTCTATTTTTATTTTAGAAGGAACGAATGATAATGCAAAAACTATTCAATCTTATTGGACAACACCAATGGATAATTTTGGTTATAATAATCAATTAAAAACCACTAATAAACGTGGAGGAATAGCAAAAATAAAGACAATTCCTAATGGATTAATAAAAATAGCTAAAAGAACAGATAAATCAGAAGAGTATAAATTTGTTACAAAAAAATCATCCAATGGATTTACTTTTAATAATATGAATTTTGCTAACTTTAGTTTTATAACAACAGATAAATCATATTTAATATATAAAATTAAAGAAAAAAAAGTGAATGAAATGTCATTAAAGTTTTATAGTGATGAAATAGATAAACCATTTGGTATATTTAGTGCGATAATAGAGGCATTTGTAGGCGGTTATATAAAGAAATAGGAGGAAATAAAATGGCTTTAACAAAATTAGAAGAAAATTTAAATATTATAGAAAATTTGTCTGATAGTCCAACTTTAGAATCAGATGAATTAAAAAGAAAGTTTGATGAAGGCTCTTTAGTGATAAAAAATTACCTCAATGAAGTTCTAACAAAAGAGATAGATGATATAGTAACTCAAATAAAGAAAGATGTTAATGCAAAATTGCTTGAAGATAATAAGAAAAAATATTATGTTGGTAAATTAATTTTTGATACAAAAAATGTAAATCCAGCAACATATTTAGGTTTTGGAACTTGGCAATTATGGGGAGCTGGTAGAGTACCAGTTGGGATTAATACAAACGATGGTAATTTTAACACAGTAGAAAAAACTGGCGGAAATAAAACAGTGGATATTTCACATAAACATACAATAGCAAGTCATAATCACGGTGGAAATACAGGAAGTACAACATTAACAGTAGACCAAATTCCATCACATAGCCATATCAAATATGCTTTTGGTTCATGGGGTTCATCATCTTATAACAGAACTCGTATTGGAGCAGGAGTTTATATTGGTAAAGACCAAGGAAATCCACAATATGAAGATGAAACAAATAATACAACAGGAAAAACTGGTGGAGGCAAAGGACACATTCATACAATAGCTGGTTCTGGTCAACAAACAACAAGTTCAGGTGGTTCTACTTCTGTTTCACTTTTACAACCATATATTACTTGTTATATATGGAAAAGAATTAATTAAAAGGAGAAAAAAATATGGCGACTGGATATGAAGATATAGATAGTTTAATGAATCAGCAAAATAATTTATTAAATGAACAACAAAAAAAGCAAAATGAATTAATTAATCAACAAACTCAAATACAAACTGATGAATTAAATAGGGAAAAAGAAAAGATAGATAAAGATGTTGATAAAACAAATCAAAGTTTATATTCAAATTGGCAAAAACAAACAAATCAGTATGGTGTACAAGCAGAACAATTAGCACAGCAAGGATTGGCTAATAGTGGATATGCGGAAACAACAAAAACAGCATTATATAATACATACCAAAAAAATGTAACAGATACATTAAATAATGCAAGAGATTTAAAAAGTGATTATGATTTTAAAATTGCACAAGCAAGACAACAAGGAAGTGTACAACAGGCTCAAGCAGCGGTTGATTTATATGCACAAAGATTACAATTATTAACACAGAATTATGAGTTAAGACAAAATAGAGAACAATATTTGTATCAAAAAGAACGTGACAAAGTATCTGATAATCAATGGCAAAAAACATTTGATGAACAAGTCAGACAAAATGAGATTGAAAATCAATGGAAGCAAAAGAATTATGATTATCAACAACAAAGGGATAGTGTTTCAGATAGTCAATGGCAAAAAACTTTTGATTATCAAAAACAAAGAGATGCAGTGTCAGATAGTCAATGGCAAAAACAATATGAATTATCAAAAAAAGCAGCCGCTAGTAGTAAATCTTCCCGTTCTACTAGTAAAAGTTCAGGGAAGAAGAGTAGCTCAAGCGATGGTTTGAAAGTTAATGGCTCAAACGATTCATTATCAAATAACACATCAGATTCAAATATAGCACAGATATTATTAAATAAATCTCTAGAAACAGCAGACCAAATGGTAACAGATGCAGGAAAACAAGAATTTCTAAATAGAATGGGAAATGCTATGCAAAGAGCTGTTAGTAGTGGAAAAATAACAGAAGGAGAAATGGAAAACATAGTAAAAACTGTTACTAACAGATTATATTCATCATCACCAGGAGGAACTGGCGGTGGTGGAGGAAGATAATAAATAAGAGGTGTAAGATGGCTAAATTTATTTCGAAAAAAGAAGAAAAATACAATGCAGATGATATTGCAAATCAATTAATTTCACAAATAAATAATAATGAAGTAGATTCAAGTAAAATAAAAACAGAAGAAATAAATATTAGAAGTGATAAAAATGATTATAATGAAAATAATAATGTATCATTATGGGATAAAGTAAAAAATATAGCAAATGGGTTTGGAAAAAACATACAAAATGCAGGCTTAGGTATTGATAATGGTATAAGTTATTTTAGACAACAATTAGAAAGAAATACAAGAAATAATACTTTTAATAGCGCTGTAAATATGAATGATGATTTTTTACAAGAACAGTTAAATAAAAAAACAAATGATGAAAGTGCCAAATCAATACTAGAAGAAAATAATAAATACATTGACAAAATAAAAAATGAACAGAATGATTATCAAAATAAACTGCAAGAAAAAATAAATAATAACAATCAAAAGATATCAAAAAATATAGAAGATATAAATAATCCTATTTTAAAGAAAACTGCCCAACTTGCACCATCGATTGGACAAATGATACCATCTTTTATTCCTGGATTTGGTGCAGTATATGCATCTGGTTCAGCAAGTGGTCAATATTATGAAGATGCTAAACAAAGAGGAATGAACGATGAAGAAGCTCAAAAATATTCTGGCATTATGGGATTAATGGAAGGTGCTACTGAAATGATAGGAATAGAAAATCTATCTAAAGCAGGAAAAGGAGTAAAAGCATTAGTAAAAGGTACTGGTAAAGAGGTAGTAAAAGAAGGAACTAAAGAACTTACTAAAAGTAGTATGAAAACAGTATTAAAAAATTATGGAATTGGTATTGCTGATAATATTATTCAAGAAGCAATAGTTGACCCTATTCAAGAATTAACAGCCCAAACAGTAGCTGGAAAAGATAAGGCACAGTGGGAAGGAATAGGACAAAAAATGTTACAAGATGGAATAAATGGAGGATTAGTAAGTGCTATATTAGGTGGGACTAATTTAGGTATTCAGTCTTGTACAGGAGTAGTTGAAAAGTTACACAGCAATCAAAAGATTACAGGACAAGAAATTCAAAATGCTGTGAAAGAAGCTGGACAACAACTAGATACATCAAAAATGATGTTAGATAGTGTAGAACAACAAGTGAACAAATATAAAGATTATTATACAGGAAAAGAATTAGATAGTAATACTCAAAATATGTTAAATAAAGCTCAGAGCATAATAGATAATAACTACAATATACAACCAAATGCCCCACAAAATCAATTTGAAACTCAAGAACAACAAGTTATACCAATTCAAGACAAAAATACTTCAAAATCTAATATAACAGAAAGAAACAATACTAAAAATACAATAATAAAAGATTTTAATGAAAGTGCAAAACAATATAACATAGATTATAAAAATGAAGATTTAAAAGAAATAAAGCAAATGTTTGATAAAAGGGGAATTAATGCTTATTTTGATGAGAATACTTTTCAAAATAATAATGATGCTTTTTCCGTTTGGAAACCAACATATGATGAACAAGGAAATATATCAGGAAGAGAAGTTGTATTTAATCCTAAAGCACAAGATACTAACACAAGAGTACAAGAACTTGCAATACATGAACTAGGACATGATTTAGATTTAAACGAAGTCCAAAACATGATATTGAAAGATGCTAGTAGAAAAGAAAACTGGGAGAGTGCAAGAAAATCATTAGAAAATACATATAAACAAGCCTATGAAAATGATAATATAAAAATGTCTGATGAAAATTTTAATAAACTCATTGATGAAGAAGCAACTATGAGCATTTTACAAAGAGAACTTGGAAATCAGGAATATGTAAATAGACTTGTAAATCAAAATCAATCCGTTGCAAAAAAAATATATAACTGGGTAATTGATAAATTAAATAAATTTACTGGAGGTAAAAACGAAAAAATATTTTGGACTGATATAAAAAACAAATTTGAAACAGCTTATAATCAAGAATTTGGTAAAAATGATAGCAATTTGAAATATTCTATTGCTGGTAAAGAAGCATTAAAAAATATAAAGAATCAACAATTAAGTCAAGAAGCATATAATAGTTATAATAAAGCAAAGCAAATGGCAAAAAATAAAGAAAGCAATCAAAAAATATTTGAAGAAACAGGTTGGTATAAAGATAAAGTTACAGGAAAAATGAAATTTAATTTTTCTGATAAAGATATGAAGATTGCAAACCAAAATTATCAAGTAGGTCAAGAGTTTAAATTAAAAGATATTCTTGTTCATAATACTTTATTTGAAATGTATCCTCAATTAAAAGAATACAAAGTAAAAATTGAAGATATGAACTCTAATAATTTCAAAACTAACGGTAAACTAAATGGAAGATATAATAGATTAACAAATGAATTAACTATAGATATTAATAGATTTAATAATGTATCAAATGCAGAAGGTACATTAATTCATGAGATACAACATGCAATTCAAAAAATAGAAGGATTTTCAGGAGGAACTTCTATAAAATTTGGAAAAGAAAAATATAAAAATAATCCTGGTGAGATAGAAGCAAGGGATACAACTAAAAGAATGATACAAGAGAAATATAATAAAAAAGATTTAACTATTGTTATGCCTAAATCTGCAAATGTAGATACTACTATACTTGAAAAAATGAAAATAGGATTGTATAATTATTTAAGTAATATTAGTAATGAGGAGGTATCTAATGAATTTACTGAAAGCAATAAAAATAAAAATTCATCAAATACTAGTGAAAATAACGGATTGGTATTGGGAGGAATAAAAGACTGGCAACAATTTGTAGAGGATAACTATAAAAAACAAGGAACAGGTAATAGTTTAAAAGAATATAATTTACCAACAAAAGAAAATACAAAAACGGATGATATAAAACCATATAGAGCATCAGCTCAAATAGCCAATGATAGCAAAATATCAGATTTAGATGCAATTAAAGAAGAAACAAAAAAGGTAAATATAGCCACAATTGATGAAGGTGAGAAATTACAAAATGAATTGAGAGAAAATAGTGTTGAAAATAGTCCTACAATTGATTATATAAAAGCAAAAAGAAGCAAAGAAAAAGTAGGTATAAAAGAAATAAAAGATACACTAGCACAAAAATTTGTTAATAAAGGACATTATATAGATAAATTAGCAGAAAAAAAAGGAAATAAAAATTTAACATATTTATATGATAGAACAATGAATACTTTTAATGAATCTCAAATTTCTATAGGTGATAATCAAATAAATTCTAAAGGAGAAGTTGTAGGAAAATCAATAATTGATATTTTTCAACCTGCTCAAGATATGAATGTATCTAAAGAATTTGAAGATTACTTATTAAATAAACATAACATATCAAGATATGCTCATGAAAAAGGTATATTTGGAAAAGAAATTTCAGCAACATATTCACAAAATATTGTTAACAGTTATGAAAAAAAATATCCACAATTTAAAGAATGGGCAAAAGATGTAAGTAAATATAATGATAATAATATAAAAGATTTAGTTAGTAATGGTTTGGTATCAGAAACAACATACAAAAACCTAAAAAAAATGTATGGAGATTATGTGCCAACTTTTAGAGATATTACAGATAATATATCACAATATGAAGATGACAGAGTAGGTGGAAATGTATTAAAAAAAGCAACTGAAAGTAATTTAGATATACTATCAGTAAAGGAAAGCATGGCAGAGCAAACAATGGCTATAAAAAAAGCAATAAGGATAAATAATCTCGGAATTGAATTATATAAAACATTAGGGAAGGATTCAACTATTACTTCTGGAATTGATTTTGATGCAGTGGCAATGCAAACAATAGCTGGTAATGTAATTGATAGTGAAGGAAAAGGAAAAAATACATTTACTATTTTTAAAGATGGTGAGATGACACAATTTAAAATAAGTGATGAATTATATAGTGCTTTTTCTAAAGATACTCTACAAAATAAAATTAATAATAGTAAAGTTGCAAAAGCTATATTAACTCCAATAGAAAAAATGTCAAAAGCACAGAGAGAATTATTGACTACTTATAGTGTTGGATTTGCAATGAATAATCCTATTAAAGATTTTCAAGATGCTTTATTTAATTCTAAATATAATGGTGCAACATTTGTTAAAAATTGGACAAAGGCATTATATAATATTGCAACAGATGGTAGCTGGTATCAAAGCTATAAAAATAATGGAGGAACTGCGAATACGTATTTCGATTATAATAAAGGAATACTTCCAGCAAAAACCAAAAATCCAGTTAAAAAATTTGTGAATAAAATAAAAGATGTAAATGAAGTTTTAGAACAAGCACCCAGACTTGCTGAATATATTTCAACAATTGAACATAAAGGAAGTATAGATGAAGCACTATATAATGCAGCAGATATTACAACAAACTTTAAAAGAGGAGGAGACATAACAAAAGCTATTAATAAATATGGTGCTAACTTTTTAAATGCATCTGTTCAAGGACTTGATAAAGTATATAGAAATGTATCAGGCAAGAATGGATGGAAGGGGTATGCTAATTTGATATTAAAAGCAACTGCATATCAAATAACACCTGCTATAATAAATGGATTGTTGTTAGGCGATGATGATGACTATGAGGATTTACCTGATTATACTAAGGATAATTATTTTTTATTTAAGTTGGGTGATGGAAAATTCTTTAGGATTCCAAAGGGAAGAGTATCAAGTGTTATAGGAGGAGTAGCAAGAAGAACATTAGAAACAATAGAAGGCAAAGAAGTTGATTGGAAATCATTAGTTGATACAACCATAAATCAATTAGCTCCCAATAATCCTATAACAGACAATATTATTGCACCAATAAAACAAACTATTGATAATAAATCATGGTTTGGTGGTGACATTGTGAATACAAGATTACAAAATCTACCTGTTGCGGAACAATACGATGAGAGTACAGATGAATTGAGTAAATTTTTAGGTAAAAATTTAAAAATAAGTCCTAAAAAAATTAATTATGTACTAGATCAATATTCAGGTGGTATAGGTGATATGATTTTACCAATGATGACACCACAAGCAGAAAATAATATTTTAGAAGACAAGTTTACCACAGATTCAGTTATGAAAAATAAAAATGTGAGTGAATATTATAGTAAAACAGAAGAACTAGAAAAGACCAAAAATAGTTTAAATGCTACAGATGAAGATAAAATAAAATATAAATATTTTACAAATGAATCAACAGAAATGTCAGATTTGTATAAACAAAAAAGAGAAATTCAGAACTCAAATATATCAGATAAAGACAAAAAAGAAAAAGTAAGAAATATACAAAAAAAAATAAATGATATAGTAGAAAACAAATTATCTAATTTTGAAAAATTAGATAAGAATGATAGATATGCAACAATAGATAACAGTCAATACTATAAAGATATAAAAGGGGATTGGAATGAATTGTCAGATGAAGAGAAAGAAAAAAATAAAAATTCTAATATTTCTTTAAAAAGTTATAGTGATTTTAAATATCAAACGGGTAAATTAAAACAAGAAAAAGGCGATAAAGGTGAACTTAAAGATAATGAACAATTAAAAGATAAAGACAAAATACAAATATTAGTTGATTCTAATTATAGTAAAGATGAAAAAGAAAGTATTTATAAGAATTACATTAATAGTAAAGATAAAAAAACAATTTTGGTAGATAAGTTAGGATTACCAATTAATCAATATTTAAAATATAAAACACAAACATTTGAAAACGATAAAGACACAGATGGAGAAACAATATCAGGAAGCAAAAAGCAAAAAGTATATAATTATCTAAATTCTATCTCTGATGAAGAACTGTCACAAGATTATAAGAAGATTATTTGTAAAATAGAAGATATAAATACTTATGATAATGATATAGTGAATTTTGTAAATAGTAGTAAAAATCTAAACTATAGTGAAAGAACAGAAATATTGAAAAATATAGGTTTCAAAATAGATAAAAGCGGAAAAATACAAACAAAATCAATGATACCTATTTACAAATATGTAAAATAATATTACTTTTTTGACATAATACGACAAATTATGCAAAAAAATCATGATAAAATCTAAATAAAAGGAGTAATATTATGAATAAATTTAAATTTATTATTGTTAGAGTTTGGTTTATTATTTTATTTGTTGCTATATTTATAGGAGTAAATAGAATATTATCTTTTGATAAATATGGATTTTTAAGTTTGATTTTTACTATAGGTTCTGTTATAATAACACTATATTTGTTTTCAAGAGAAAATGAAGAAAAAACAGAAAAAATATTAAAGAATGCTAAAATAATATATTCACTAAATTATACAAATCTAAAAAATATAAAGGGTATAGAATTGACAGCAAAAAGAGAATACTTTGTAATTTTGAATAAATCTGGAAATGATTTTAAAATAAAGTTAAATAATAAATATATACCTGAAAATCAAGAAATGCTAATAAAATTGGATGAGATGTATAATAGATAAAAAAATAAAGAGGGTGATTTTTATGTTGGAATTTCTTGAATATGTAGTAGTAAGATTGATGTTAGCTATAATTCCTACTGCAATATGGACAGTTGCTTCTATTGTAATTATGGCTGTTCTGCATGTCATAACAAAAGAAAACATATCAGATGAACATTTTGATAATTATACAATTATAACAAATTATATATTAATATTTTTAACCTTATTGTTTTTTTACCAAGAAAATATAAAGTTGTTTTAAAGATAAAAAATAAGAATAACATAAAGCACTTACAGAAATGTAGGTGCTTTTAATATTGGAGGAAAAGATGGATTTTGATATAAAACCACAAAAAACAAGTAGACAAGATAGTATGATGCCACAGACTATAGAACAATTAATAAAAAAATACAAATTAGATTCTATGTGGGAAAACATACAAAAAATAGTTGAAGAAGTAATTGAACAAAATAGTGGCTATGTTGTAAAAAAAGATGGAATTATGTATATTGCTGATACAAATGTTTTAGAAGAGGCAAAAACAGTATTAAGAATTGGGAAAAATGCACTAGATATTTCAAGTAATGGAATAGATGGACAATATCAAACAATTATTGGATTAGATGGTATTATAAATGCTAATTTTATAAGAGCAGGTTATTTAAATGCTGACAGAATTAAAGGTGGCTCTTTGAAATTAGGAGGAGAAAATAATACAAATGGTTTTTTACAAGTATTGGATGCAAATGGAAAAGAGTTAGTTACTATTAGTAAAGATGGCTTGATACTTTCTAATGGAACTAAATTAATTGGAAATGGTGGTGTTTTATCTAATTTACAATTCCTAGCAAAAGGAATTTCGGAAGTTAATGGAGATTCTAAAAGTGCTGGAGAATATTGGTGGTTAGGATTTATACCTGGCTATGTTTCTAGTGCCGATAAATATAGTTTGTATATTGATATATCTGTGCCAAGTAATTTTACTATAACATCAGCATATTTGAAATTAAGACATATTCCAATCAAAACAAACATGAAAAGTGGTTCTACAGTTTATGGCTATGCTAGAAACGTAAAATGTTATATAGCAGAAATTTCAAATAATGTTTATGTTCAAGGTGAAGAACAAAGTGAATATAAATCAGAATTTGGAGGAATCACATATAATGAAATTTTAGATTGTTTTAATAGTTCAAATAATAGTTTTACAGCAGAAGTTCCAAGCTCGAGCAATTTAAAAATTACAGAGGTAGTTTCAAAAAATATTGCTAGTAAGATAAAGAAAAATTGCAGAATTAAAATAGCTACAACAAACTCAATACCTTCTGTTGCAAAGGATTGTTTTGCTCAAACTGGTTTTGTTTGGGCTGCAATAAATATATATGGTTATTTACAATAGAAAGGAGAAAAATATGGATTTAGAATTTACAAGAGGCGATACACAAGTAATTAAATTTCAAATAAAAGATGGATATGATAATCCTATTATTCCAACATTAAGTGATAATGTGTATTTTACAGTTAAACAAAACAGCAATAGTAAAAAAGTATTAATAAAAAAAGAATTTCCTGAAAATGGAATAAATTACGAAGATGGATATTTCTATTTTACATTAGAATCTGATGACACAAGTAATTTAGCATATGGTACATATCAATATGATATAGAATTTAAGTCAGAAAAATATGTTAAAACATTAGGATTTGGAAGTATTACATTAACTGATGAAATTACTTTTAAGGAGGATGAATAATGGTAACAATAGGAGATTTAGAAAATAATGAAATTGAATCAATACATATAGAGGGAATAACCAATATTCCATTAATAAAAGGAGAACAGGGTGAAAAAGGTGATAAAGGCGATAAGGGCGAAACTAATAATATAAAAATAGGAACAGTAGAAACTGGAGAAAAAGCAAGTGCAACATTAGAAGGAGAAAGCCCAAATCAAATATTAAATTTAGTTTTACCTAAAGGGGACAAAGGAGAGCAAGGAGAACCAGGTATTAAGCCAGTTAAAGGCATTGACTATTTCACAAAAGAGGAAATACAAAAAATAAAATCAAATATACTAGACCAAGTAAATCAATTTAGTGTATTAGTAGTAGAAGAACTACCAACTGATAATATAGATGAACATACAATATATTTTGTACCAAAAACAAAAACAGAACAAAATGATGTATATGATGAATTTATTTATATCAATAATGGTTGGGAGCATATAGGAACAACAGAAGTAGACTTAAGTAGCTATTATAAAAAAGATGAAATAGATACAAAACTAGAAGCGGTAGAGGGTAACGAAGTATTTGTAGGAAACGAAGAAGAAGCCCCAAGCTCAGCAAAGATAATAATAGAAGATGAAGACTTTGAAGAGAGTTTAACATTAGGCAAAGCTGAGGTATATGTAGGAGCAGAAGAACCAACGGCTGGGGAAAAGGTGTGGTTTAGAAAAGGGAAGAATGTATTTAATTCTTATAATATTCAAACTAAATATCCGAATGCAAAATTAAATACAAAAAGTAATAATAGTTTTTCTATTACCAACATAGGTAATTGGGCATATGCTCTATTAAATTTAAATTTAAAACCGAACACAATATATACATTAAGTGCAGATGTTACAAATTCTAATGGAGCTTATTGCGGATTTTATATAGATAATAATATAGATGGGTGTAAAAATGGAAATAAAAGTTTTAAATCAGTAATCACTTTTACTACAGATGAAACAGGAGTACAAAATGTTTTTGCATATGTGAACAGAAGTGCTACTACAACAGCTTCTACTTATACAGTAACTTTTAATAATGTGCAATTAGAACAAGGTTCAAAAGCAACATCATATGAAGCTTACATAGAACCACAAATATTTGTCAGAAACTCAAATGGAGTGTATGAAGAGTTTATAAAGAAAAATGAAGAAGTTTATTCAACGGAAGAGCAGAAAATAGGAACTTGGATTGATGGAAAACCACTGTATAGAAAAACTATTATATCAAATTTTGAAGTACCATTTGTAACACAAGTCACTAGTTATGACATTAGACATAATATTTCTAATATAGATAAAGTAGTATATGCAGAAATGACGGATGGATTAAAACATATTCCTAATTTATCAATGAGTGGAGGAACTACAACAATAGATTATGTAAGTTCGACAATGATTGAAATAAGATATATAAATGATAGTTGGTCTCAAAGAAATTGGTATATAACACTAGAATATACCAAAACCACAGATTAGGAGGAAGTTATGAAAATAAAAAAGAAAAACACAACAATACCGATAAATGGAAAAATCGTAGATACAGAAAATGTAGAAGATAAAACAAGTAATGCACCAAGTATGAGACTAGTGGAAGAAATGGCAAAAGAAAAATATTCAACAGATGAGCAAGTTATTGGTACGTGGATTGATGGAAAACCGTTGTATAGAAAAGTAGGAACTATTAAATTTACATCAATATATTCTCAAGGTAATTTTACAGTAGGAAGTTTAATAAGTAGTAACATAAAATATGGAACAATAACAAAGGTTTTTACTGATAGTTTGTTATGTAATAATTTATATAATACTTTTGATTCTACGATAAAATCTAATATTTATGTATCTGCTGAAGGTGGATATATATTTGGTTTTACTACTAGAGAGAATTATTTAAATAAAACTATTTATGTGGTAGTTGAATACACTAAAACCACAGATTAGGAGGGTAATTATGAAAGTAAGAAGTAATGGAGAATTAAAAGAATTAGTAATAAAAGCAAATGATAGCATACCAGCTGGAGCAATAGTAGACTTTGATGGAGATGTAGTGCCAGAGGGGTATGAAAAGGCAGAGGATGAAGATTGGGAAAATTTAAATGAAGATTATGGATGTTATTATAAGATGATAGGAAAGCAAGTATTTATAAGGGCAGTATCAGAAAAAAATGTAACATTAAAAGCATTTGCGACTAATATAATTGGAACATTACCAGACAAATACAAACCAGCTTATCAAATTAGATTTAATCCATATTCGAGAAGCTATAGTACAGTTTATTGTGAAATTAATACTAAAGGAGAAGTCTTTTTATTTAATTGGGATGCGGAAAAGACTTTTGAAAAAGGGCAAATTGCATTTTATATAAATTATTATGTTGATTAGGAGGTGTAAAGATGCAAGATACAGAATTAATTGAAAAAGTAGCACATCTGGAAGAGCGAGAAAAGTCAAATACAAAAAGAATAGATGTTGTTGAAAATAAAGTAGAAAATATATACGACTTAACATTAAGTGTAAGAGAAATAGCAACAGAAATGAAAGCAATGAGAGAAGAACAAAATAAAATGAACGAACGCTTAAAAATAATCGAAGAAAAGCCAGTCAGGGACTATGAAGACACAAAGAAACAAGTAAAAGGCAAAGTAATTTCTTTTGTGACTGGAATAATATTAACAGCAATAGCTTTTGCACTAGGATTAAGTAAATTTATGTAGGAGGTGAACTAATATGGAAAAAATAAAAACAATAGCAAAATATTTAACAAATATATTAGCAATAGTAAGTGCATTAGTAGCAGGAATAAATGCAGTAGATGGAATAACAATACCATATGCAATACAAATAGTACAAGTTATTGCAGTAGTACAAGGAGTTATTGGAACATATTTGTTAGGACAAAAAGCAATAAGTAATAAGGAGGAATAGTTATGGAAGATGAAATTGTAGAAACAATGGAACTTGCAGAAGAAGATACAAGAGGGGAGGCAAACGAATAATGAATATAGAAGATAGACTATTAACAATAAATCCATATTCAAGAAGTGGAGAAAAACAAAATAAAATTGAAAAAATTGTAGTTCATTGGGTTGGAAATGCAGGAAGTTCAGCATTAGGCAATAGAAACTATTTTGAAAGCTTGGCAACATCACATAAGACATATGCATCATCACATTATATAATTGGTTTAAACGGTGAAATAATAAGATGCATACCAGAAAATGAAGTTGCTTTCCATAGTGGTAGTTATTCAATGAATAGAAAGTCAATTGGAATAGAAGATTGTCACCCAGATTGGGAAGGAAAATTTAATGACAATACATATAACAGTTTAGTAGAGTTATGTGCAGATATATGCAAGAGATACAATCTAGGAATAGATGCAATTATAAGACATTATGATGTAACAGGAAAAGAATGTCCAAGATACTATGTAAGAAATGAACAAGCTTGGATACAATTCAAAAATGATGTAGCAAATAAAATAGGACAAGCTACAACTACAGTAGCAGTACCAAAAGTTGAAGGGAGTGATGAACCAGTGAGAAGATATAAAAACGGTTCAACAAAAGAAATTATATATGCAGATACAAGCTTAACAAAAGTTATAGGAAGTTTAAGCCCATACGAAGAATGTGATTGTTTTGGAATATTTAATGGAAGACCAATGGTAAGATATAATGTAAGTGGAACTTCAAACTACAAGATAGGATTTGCAAAATGGACAGGTGGAGTTAAATAAAATTAAGAGGTAAGTTGATTAATTTCAATTTACCTCTTTTTTGCGTTTTATAGAGGTATATAATTACATTAATTGAAAAATAAAACGGCTTAAAATTGATTATAAAGATTTAAAATTATTAACATAATACATAAAAATATAAAATAAAGTGGTATAATAAAAGAAAAAAGTAATTTGCAAATTTTACAAAAATATGTTATAATAAACAAGTAATAGAAAGTCAAACTATAAAGAGGAGTGAAAAAAGGACAGTAAAGAATAAAAGTCCATCTGTTTATATTTTATTATTATAATAAATTTTGAAAGCAGGTGAGATAAGGAAAAAATACATAAATGGAATTGAAAATTTTATAAAAAAACATAGTGAACTAATAAATATTGTAATTGAGTTAATAAATTTAGCAATTCAAATATTTAAAAATTAAATTAAAATGATAGTGAATCTTGACAGATATCAAAAGAAATGTTACAATTTTGTTACAAGATTTTAACTTTTATGTAACATTAGATAAAAGCATTGACTTTCTAGAAATACATGTGATAAAAATATAAATAATGAATATAATAAAAAATAAGGAGCAAAGCTCCTTACAGATTAGTAAACTAATCTAAGTTATCGTTTGTGGAGTTTGTGTTAGTGGCACTTACTTCACTTTTTTTGCTATCAACTGGAACAATTGATAGTTTTGCTTCAAAACCTTTAGCTAATTTAGCTGAACCAGATTTTATTTCCTTGAAAAAGTTTGTAGCTTTTTCAATTGCGAAGCCTAAAGAAAAGAATATTATTGTAATTACCAAAAGCGTTTCCAATTCACTCACCTCCTCGTGTTGCAAATAAGTCGAAACCTAGTTGCATGATAGTAGCAACTAACTATTATTTGCATAACAACTAGTTGCTACTTAATACAACTAAGCTGTCACGGTGAGTGTTTAAACGATAAAAATATAATATCAAAATAAAATATAAAAGTCAATAAATTTCACAAACTAAAAATGCAATTTTGTAAAATATTCGACACCGTTCGACACACAAAACAAAAAATATATGCTATAATAATTATAGTTATTATAAGAAAAATGGATTAGTCTCAATATGAATTATACCAAGTTCATATTGGGACTTTTCTTTTGAATAAAAATACCAAAAATGTAGAAACTACTACTGAGGTGTTTTTATGACAGTAGAATTAAAAATAAAAGAGATTCGTAAGCAAATGAAGATATCGTTGGAAGAACTATCAGAAGAAACAGGAATAGAAAGACATAGATTATCAGAAATAGAAGAAGATGTAGATAAAATATTATTTATAGAGATGTTGGTAATATCAGAAAATTTGGGTAAAAAAATAACAGACTTATATGATGCTGGAAACATAGAGCTACAATAGATGTAGCTCTTTTTAGTATAAAACCCAAAATTCGACAAGAAACGACTTTTGTAAAAGAAAATACTATTTTCATAAAATATTTTTAGTTCTTTATAAAATATAATATACAATAACTATATCAAAAGAGCTCGGATGAAATATTAAAGTATGGAGAAAGAAATATGAAAGTTGTCGAAGAAAATGATGAAAAAATATTTACAAAAAATATTAGAAAAGATATAATCAAAAAGAAATATAACCCCTTAAATAAAGACAAAGGTTTTTATGAAAGGATGGGATTGTATATGAAAAAAGAAAAAGATGGAGTATTAAATGAAATAACAAAAGAATTAAATTATGTTGAAAGAATTATAGTAAGAATATTTTTTAAAACATTTGTCAAAGTATACAATAAAACAAGAATAGATATTATAAATAAAATGTTGAAGTAGTGCTTGTAACATTAACATTTCGATTTATCAAAATGCACCCAGGTTGGAGTCAGGGAAATTGGTTCAACATAATACCAAATGCCTGAATTCACAGCACTATTATATAATCTGGTTCTTTGAGTAGAACTTAAAGTTTGACCAACATCGAAAGCTGTACCTGCATAATGTTGACTTTGATTTCCATGACCTCCTTCATATGGTCTTTTAAATGCAAATCCAACCGGTATTGGGCTTCCATAAATATACCTTTGACTATTCCAACTTTGCATCGTTCTTTTCGTCGTCCATAATATATTACTTTTACTTGTTCCTCTAAATTCTCTTACTCTTAACGTTCCATTTGTATTATATGGCATCGGCTCTGCTTCTCCCCTATAATACGTTTCCATCCTATCTGTATCATTATTAAAAACCAAGATTTTTGCCATAATAAAAAATCCTCCCATTTATATACTATTTGTATATATTATGAAAGAATTTTTAATTTGTTTATAATTTATTTTATATTCTTATATATTATACTACCCTTGCTTTTACAATAACTCTCATTTTGCTATCATTAGTACATGTAATCAATGTAATCTCTTTTCTTCCATTTGTTAATTGAGATGTACAACTTAAATCTTCTGGAATCACCTCATATTTATTATAAACTGAATATCTAAGTGTATTTCCACTTGTATCTGTTATCTCTATAATATCTCCATTTTCTAAGCTAGGGACCTTACTAAAAAATCTAGTATTACGATAATTATGACCTACAATACAGAAATTTCCTACTTCATTTGGATCTGCTCCCCAAAATTTTGTAGGAGATATCTTCAACAATGCTTCTGTCTCTGCTTCTGAATCTGTTTCTCCATCTAATATCGGATATTGCACATTAATTTTAGGAATATTAATTGTAGCTATTGTAGTATATCTATATCCATCATTTGTTATTATACTTACAATATATCCTGATTTTTTATAATCATTATCATCTGTATAATATCCATCTGATTGAATTGAATCATATTTGTTTTTTATTTTAGTATTTCCCTTTTCGTCTATTATTCCATATTCCCCATTTTCCTTAACTAGCACCTCTCCTTCTTTT